>ERZ650306.355-NODE-355-length-27924-cov-6.078510_pt1 | contig 27924 bp, 22 predicted proteins | sample MGYA00376242_ERZ650306 | MGnify/ENA primary metagenome ERZ650306 (study PRJEB26733, sample SAMN07839244) | wastewater metagenome | biome: urban; feature: wastewater treatment plant; material: waste water | place: USA: North Carolina | collected 2016-03-31 ... | reverse complement strand
ACGAGATCATCAAGTGTGACTGGAGTTCAGACGTGTGCTCTTCCGATCTCATCAAGGATTATCTGATTTCCCAGGTTCTTCACGACTACGGCACGTCCGGGAATCTGGAGGGGCACATGTACGAAGGAGACGTGCCGATGCGCAACTGGACATCCAGCTATGACGAGGAAATGGCCTCCGCCCTTACCGGAAGCACCCTGTCGGAGACGTATCTCAAAAAAACCGCCACCTGCGCGTACTGCGCGGTCGCCTGCAAGAGAATCGTGCAGGTGGACGAAGGGCCGTTTGCCGTGGACGAAGGGCCGGGTCCGGAATATGAGACCGTCGTGGCGTTCGGCTGTCTGCAGGGATCCCCGGACCTGGCGGCTGTGTGCAAGGCGGCCCGGATCTGCAATGATCTCGGCATGGACACCATCAGTGCGGGCGCCACAATTGCCTGGGCGATGGAAGCCTATGCAAAGGGACACCTCTCGGATGAGCAGACCGGCGGCATTCCGTTGATCTGGGGCGATATGGATACGGTGGTGCGCAGGATTCTCCCGATGATGGCCGCGCGGGACGGCAAACTGGGAGCTCTGCTGTCCATGGGGAGCGCGGCCGCGGCGCGTTCCATCGGCGCCGATTCCATTGCCTATACGGCGCAGAGCAAAGGCCTGGAGGCGCCGATGCACGACACCCGGGGCGGCCACGGGCACGCCCTGGCCTACGCGGTGAGCCCCCGGGGCGCCTGCCACGTGCAGTCGGCGATGCATTTCATGGAAACCGGAGCGTGCAACTATCCTGAAATCAACTTTGAGTTCGACCTGGAAGCGCTGACGCACGTCAAGAAAGCCGAAACCATGGTGCTCGCGGCGGCGATCGGCGGCATCGAAAACAGCGCCTGCCTTTGCCAGTTTGCCGACCGGTCGCTGACCCTTCCGGAGATTGTGGAGTTGATCAACGCGGCGGCCGGATACGGGTATGACGTTCCCGCCATGATGGAGGCAGGAATGCGTGTTTTCAGCCTGAAGCGCTGCATCAACTACCGATTCGGCTTCAGGGCGGCTGATGATGATCTGACCCCGCGCATGAAAGAACCGGCGCGGGACGGGGATACGGCCGGCATTGAAATCCATTTCGACGAGATGAAAAATCAGTTTTACGAATTGATGCAATTCGATCCCGCCCGCGGCGTGCCGTCTTGTGAAAAACTCATCGCACTGGGCCTGGCCGAAGAGGCCGAGATCGTTTGGTCGCAGGAGGAATGAGAAAGAAGACGGCCTGTCGGTAAACAACAAAATAAGGTATGGCTGATCGTTCCAGAATTTTTTACGGATGGTGGATTGTCGTCGGCGCCTTTTTTCTCAATTTTGCCGGCATCGGAATTATCATGAATTCCATGGGAGTGTTCGTTAAGCCCGTTTCCGAATCCCTGGGCTTCACGCGGGGCGGATTCACCCTGTATTTCACCATTGCGGCGTTGGCGATGATGGTCATGGCGCCGGTGATGGGCAAACTCCTGGAACGCTATGACATTCGCGTCGTCATGACAATCTCCACCACGATCATGGCCGCGAGTTTCGCGCTCTTTTCGCAGTGCCGTACGCTTACGCAATTTTATGTTTTGGCCGTGTTTCTAGGGGTCGGCAGCGCGGGATCGCACATTATCCCCGTCTCCATGATGATCACCAACTGGTTCATCGATCGACGGGGACTGGCAATGGGGATCGTCTTTGCCGCCACAGGCGTCGGCGGAATGATCTTTAACCCCCTGGCCAACTGGATCATCCTGCACCACGGCTGGCAGGCTGCTTATCTTACGTTCGGCCTGATCATCGGCGTCCTGTCCATCCCGACGGCAATTTTTATTGTTCGTGCGAAGCCGGCCGACAAAGGCCTGCTGCCGTATGGAGGTGAGGCGGCGCTGGCGCGCCAGACGACCGGTGAACAGGAGGGGGTGACGGCGTCCACGGCGATCCGCGGCAGCGCCTTCTGGCTTCTGGCCGCGATTATTCTGCTTATCGCCGTCGCCAACATGGGTGTCCTGCACCACATCGTGCCCTATCTCACGGACATCGGATTTTCTTCCACGACGGCCACGGCGCTGATGTCCCTGCATATGGCCATGCTGATTGTCGGCAAGGTGCTGGCGGGCAGCCTGGCCGACCGGCTGGGCCTTCTGAAAAGCTATCTGGTCTGCATGGCCGGACTGATTGTTGCCATCCTCCTGCTGTACGGGGCGCAATTTCTTTGGGTGGCGGTTGTTTTCAGCGTCCTTTTCGGCTTTTCCATTGCGGTGCGCACCGTCCTGCCGCCGCTCATGACGGCGAAAGTCCTGGGGCAGAAGCATTTCGCGGTGATCTACGGTTTGCTCAACATCTTCACGACGCTGGGGACGGCGGTGGGCGTGCCGCTTTCCGGATTTATTTACGACTGGACGAAAAGCTATTCTCTGGCCTTCGCGCTGTACATTTGCCTTTGTCTGATTGCGGCCGTGGCCGGCATCGTCCTGATGACCCGAAGCCGCAGGAGCTGACAGGGCAGGCCGACCCTTCGGCCTGGAAACCGATTTATTTTCTTTCGCCCTGCGCCGTTTTTAGAAATGGAGGTGAAAATCACCCATTCGTCAACTGGACAAAAATTTGTGGACACAAAAGCGCCTGGCGGATAATATACCCGCAAAGAAATTTAAGTTACCGGCCGTTAATCTTTATTGAGGCGGTTTGATATGAACGCACCCGCCGGCGCGCACCGCATCAGACGATGGATGTGTGAGTTTTCGGATCCGTGGATGGAACGGGATTTTCAAAGTCATGTTCAGCCCGTTGTCATCCAGCAATTGCGGTGGGCGCTGATCGTCTGGGTGGCCTTGCTTCTGCTTTTCGCCGTGCCCGACTATATTGCAATGGGTCCGGTCCGCCCATTTTATTATCTTCTGGCCTACCGGATCGTCATCGTTGTGGCACTGGTGGTTCTTATCTTTTCCATCACGCCCGACACCCGTGTCTTCCAAATCAGCTATTCCGTTGCCGTGGTGGTGGTTGCCGGTTTTACGGGATTCATGCTTTTTTTCATTTATCGTCCGGATGTGGTCACCCTGATCATCATCGTCATCATGGTTCAGCTCATCAGCCTGCTGATTTTTGTTCCCATCCGTTTCATGGTGGCGTTTTTCTGCGCTCTGTACGGCGTCTTCATCACCTTGGTTACCCGCTTCGTGCTGGGAACATCGCCGGCCAATCTGGTCGCTCTGCTCGTTCTGCTTATGCTTCCGGTCGTCATCGGCGCCGGAACTATTATGCGACTAGTACCATGTAACATTTGTTCTTTCGTATATATGATAAATATGATACCTTGGCGTAAAACTACATATGGAGGTTGCCATGTCGCCAAGATATCGAGTCACCTTAACAAAGGAGGAACGTAGAGAACTTGAAGACATAACCCGGCGAGGGAAAACACACGCCAGAAGATTTATCCATGCCAGAGCGTTATTGCTGTGTGATGCCGGCGTCGAGGGTCCGGGGTGGAACGTTGCCGATGTCGCAACAGCTCTTGGGGTCAGTAGCCGGTCCATTGAACACCTTAAGAAACGCTTTGTTGAGGACGGTCTGGAGGCTGCACTTGAACGCAAACCTTTGGAAAAGCCGCCAAGGGAAGTGATATTCGACGGTGCCTTTGAAGCACGGTTGATATCATTAGCCTGCTCAGAGGCGCCGGCGGGACACCAGCGATGGACGGTCCGCTTGCTGGCAGACAAAGCCGTTGAGCTTCGTTTTGCAGAATCCGTATCGCATATGACTGTGCAGCGGGTTTTAAAAAAAACGAACTTAAACCTCATCTCAGCAAGTACTGGAAAATCCCACCGGAAGGGAGCGCGGCCTTTGTAGCGAACATGGAAGACGTTCTTGATGTCTATCACCTGCCGTACGATCCGGACTACCCGGTGATATGCATGGATGAATCGTGCAAACAGATGATTGGCGAAGTTCGTAATCCAATACCATGCAAATCTGGCCACCCCGTGCGCATTGATGACGAGTATGTCAGGCATGGTGTGGCGGAAATATTCATGGAAGTGGAACCCCTTGCCGGCAAACGACATGTGGCGATTACTGAGCATCGCACCAAAAAAGAGTGGGCGTTGCAAATCAAGCAGATGCTTGATGAGCGTTACAAAAATGCAATCCAAGTTAGGCTGGTGATGGATAATTTGAATACTCACAACATCTCCTCACTCTATGAAGCCTTTGAGCCGGCAGAAGCCAGGCGGCTGGCAAAACGTCTGGATATTCATTACACACCGAAGCACGGCAGTTGGTTGAATATGGCGGAAATCGAACTCAGCGTTTTAAAAGGGCAGTGTCTGAGCGGTCGCATTCCAGACATGCCCACCATGCAAACACAAGTGTCCGCGTGGGAAAAAGAACGAAACAGCTGCATGAAAAAAATATCATGGCAATTTAAAACATCGGATGCGCGCATAAAATTAAAACGTCTTTACCCGAATTTATAAACGTTACGTGGTACTAGGTTTTGCTCAAAGAAGGGAATTTGCTCATTTGACCGAAACCAAAAGAATCAACCGGGAACTGGCCGAAGAAATGCAAAAGCGCGTCGCGCTGGAGGAAAAGCTCAAGGAACTGGCCTCGACGGATCCCCTGACCGGGCTGTACAACCGGCGGCAATACGAGATGCTTTTTCAGCATGAGATCGGGCGGTCGAGGCGCAGGGATGCTCCCCTGTCCGTGGGAATTCTTGACCTGGACAACTTCAAACTGGTGAACGACACCCACGGCCACACGGCCGGCGATGCAGTGCTGCGCTCTGTGGCGGACGTGTGCCGGAAAAATCTCCGCGCGATCGACATCGTCGGACGGCTGGGAGGAGAAGAGTTCATCATCCTGATGCCGGAATGCGACATTGACCAGGCCAATATTCTGGGCAACCGGCTTTTAAAAATGATCGAATCGGCCGTAGTCGATACGAACACGGCCACCATAAGAATCACCGCCACCATCGGGATCACCCAACTGTTTCCGGACGACAAAGGCATCGAAGTCATCATCAGCAGGGCCGACGACGCCCTTTACCGCGGCAAGAGAGCCGGCCGCAACCGGGTGGAAATCAATCGCTGCTGAACCGCGACAACGTTCGTCATTTCCATGTTTCTCACTGTTTCACCTCATGTTATTTTTTGGGCATTTATGCCTGCGTATTTTTTATTGTGCAGCGCGTGGACAACGAGAAACGTATTCCATTCGCGGTCTTCGACGCCCCACGCGCCGTCTTTTTTCTGAACATTCAGTAAAAGAGGCGAGACCCTGATCCATTGACGGTGCGCCGATTCCGCGTCCAGATGGGCCAGGGCGTTCACCGTCAGGAAAAACGGAACAGGCGCTGGCCAGATGCCAGATGATTTTTGGATTTTTTCCAGATCCTCGATCAGGTTCATGGCGCTGGGATCGCGCGCGTACAGCGGATGAACAACCAGAGCCCGTAAAATATTGCTCTTCTCCGGCCAGACCTCCGTATGCTCCGCGTGACGCTCAAGCCATCCGATCAGCAGCCGGTAATGCGCTTCAACGCGCTCCTCTTTCTCCATGTGGAATATCGAAGCCAGAAAAAGCGTCGCGCAGGCAAAAACCAGCGGCTGTCTTGCACTGATCAAAGGCAATTCGCGGAAAGCGCCGGCGGACAGGTCTTCCAGGTACGGCCCGGAAAGGTCACCCGTCAATGTCGTATCGATCAACCAGCCAAGAGCCCTGCGGATGTCTTCCGTTCTTTCCCGAACCGTCAGATGCAGGCCGAACAAACGCCTGATGGTTTCCAAAAGCGATTGATTCCAGGAACCATCGGCGGCCTGGCCCCGCGTCAGGGAAGACACGGTTTGATTGAAATCATCCCGCCACGCGGCATTTTCGGATTCGCCCAGCCATTTCTTGCGCGCGTACAACCCGGCCGGTGATTTACTGGCCTGGAAAATTTGAAAAGGATGATAGCGCATTATGGTCCGTTCCTTTTCTCTTTGTTTTTCTTTTTGTTTTCTTTCCTTCCGGCAAGGCTTTTACAAATTTTTTTTAATCTTTTTCGTTTTTTCCACAAAGTGGTCAAAGTCGCTCGTCGGCTCTTGTGCTTCACGTTGCAGGCGTTTGACCTCGAATTTTTCAAATTCCGTGGTGGCGTGTTCTTCGGCCATGTCCTGTGAAATTCTGCCGGCATGCGTCAGAATATTGCGCTCGTTAAACCGCAAAAAGGCATCGAGTTTTTTGATCCAGTCGGCCATGTGCATGGGTTTATGGCGGCGCGCCTGATCTTCGGCATAATCCAGATACATGGTCACCACACGGTTGAGTTCGCGGATTTCGTCTTCGCCAGATAATTCTTGGCGACGGCAACATCGGTTTTACGAATAAGGCCGTGAGGCGCGTTTTTCCATGTCGTCAATCCCATGTGCGGCTTTTGCGCGTCAGCCCGTTGATAGATGACTTCCGCCGCGGTGTGTCCATGAATCGCCCAGTGCAGTTTGTTTTGTACCGTGGCAAAAAAAGTCTGGGTTGTTTCGGCGCCGGAATCGTAATCAATGCTGGTGGCATAAATATCGGTGATTTTCTGGTAGAACATCCGCTCCGAGGCACGGATGGCGCGAATGCGTTCGAGGAGTTCATCGAAGTAGTTATCGCCAAGCGTGCGTCCGGCTGCCAGCCGGTCGTCATCCATGGTAAATCCTTTGACGAGGAGTTCTGAAAGACGGGCGGTGGCCCATTTTCGAAAAGCTGTGCCGCGGGCGGAGCGGACCCGATAGCCCACGGCAAGGATGGCGTCGAGGTTATAATGTTCCACCATGCGGGCAACCATGCGGACGCCTTCGGTTTGAACTATTCGGAATTTCCGAATAGTTGCTGCTGTATCGAGTTCGCCCTCTCCATAAATACCTTTCAAATGTTCATTCACAGTCGGAACAGTTACCTGATAAAGTTCTGCGATAAGTCTTTGCGTCAGCCAGACGGTTTTCCCGTCGATGCGCACCTGCACACGCAGAGAGCCGTCTTCATAAATCAGCAATTGCCCTTCGGAAGATGCGGGAATAAGTTCATTCGCCATAGCCGATTTCCTTGAAAATATTGACAGCGCGCCAGAGATCTGCCTCAAAACCAAGGTTTGCGCCGTTATTCTTCTTGTCTTTTATCATAATGAAACTCTCCGTTAGAGAAACGAGCGATTTCGAATGTTAAAAACGTAATTCTGAAGGAAATTCTTTGGGTCGGCGGTTATCTTACTACTTTGAAACGACTTTGCAAGAAAAAATCAGTAATATCATAAACAATGCAAGCTGATCTTTGCACAACGCATAAAACCGCTAAGTTTGTCATACCTCTATGTAAAAAAAGCAAGTCCCTTTTTTACGTAGGGGAAGTAACAATCGTTCTGGCGCAGGCCGGTATCCAGACATCGTCCCCGCGGAAGCGGGGAACCAGTTCCTTTATTCCTGGATTCCGGATCGCGTTGCGCTTGTCCGGAATGACGGTTTTGATGATTTTTGTAATTGTGCAAAGCTCTCAAGCTGATTCTACACGGCTGCACTAAGGGAAAAAGAGGGCGGGTTTCAGGAGACGGGCTTTGTCCGCGCTACATCCCGGTGAAGAGCATGATGATGACGGGGACGCCGATGACGCGGAGAATTGCGTATTTTGCCGTCATCTGCATTCGTTAAGCTTGAGGGTCATGCGGGATTTGCCCCGTCCGGCCGGATAGTCCCGGAGCAGACCGCTGACCAGACATCCGGCGACTTCGCCGATGTCTTCATCCCCTTCGCTTGAAACTTCGCCCTGCCAGAGTTCATTGCCCGGCTTTTGGCCTGCCGCGCCGAAAACATCCATTCTGATGTGGCGAATCTGAACCGTATAGTATCCGCCGCCCTCGATCACATAGTGCGTGTCCGGTGATCCACCTTCGCGCGACGGCATCAAGACCGGGACCGGGCGGGACACGACCGGCTCCCGCCTCTTCTCAGTGGTTGTGCCTGCCCTCACAGCGACGAGGATATTCGGATTTCTGTCGTCATGGACAAAGCCCTTCTTTTCCATTTCGCTGCGGATGAGGACCGGCAGCTTTTGCGTCAGGGACTTTTCTCCCTCAGGAGGAAGAAAGGAAAATCTTTTCTGGGCCGAGGCGTTGAAGTTCGGCGCTGCATGACTTTCGACCTGCATCGCGATATGCGTTGGAGCGCAGCCCGCCATCCAGCACAGACAGGTCATTCCCAGCAGTGCGCGAAACAAAAATGTTCTCTTTGCGGCCATGCTACAAATCCTTGAGCAGCTTGTTTTCCGGCTGACGCGCCATCGTTTGATCAAACGTTTCCAGGGACGCTGAAAGGGCGGCGAATTCGGGGGACTGCGTAAAAGGCGTCTGGTTCAGTCCTCGTTTATCCATCGCGCCGATGACATACTGTACGGTCAGCGTGCTGACGTCGCGCGCGGGCTGATAACCCTGTTCCTCGCTTCCCTCCGTCCGGGCCATTGAAAGAATATCGCTTTTTACCAGATTGAAAAGAATTTCATTGACGAAGCGGATGGGAATTTCCAGTTGATTGGAGATGTCGCGGGCCGTCGCGGGTTTTTCTCCCCGGACGAACCGCTGGACCAGGTGATGGGTGATGCGCAGGGAAAGCAGCGTCCGGAGGCGGTGGCTGGCTGCGAGCGCGTCGGGTTCGAACTCGTAGGTTTCCACGTTCTGATAGGCAAAGGACAGCTCCGCCCCGTACAGCACGATCAGCCAGCTCAACTGAAGCCAGGCGAGAAACAGGGGCAGGGCGGCGAAGCTCCCATAGATGGCATTGTATTGGGCAACGCCGATCTGGAACGTGATGTAAGCCCATTCGACTACCTGGAAAATCGTTCCGGTGATGATTCCGGCGATCAGGCCGACGGAAAATTTTACCTGAGTGTTCGGCATGAAAATGTAGAGGAAGGTGAAAAGCGCCCACATGAGGGTATAGGGCAGCAGCCTCAGAAGAAAAAAGATGACGGGGCCGAAGCTTCCCAAAACGGTGAACTTCTCCAGAATCAGATTCACCTGCGTGGTAATGAAAACGTTTACTCCGCTCGACAGCACAAGGATGACCGGGCAGATCAAAATAAGCGACAGATAATCGCCGAACATTCGTCCGATGGTTCGTTTTTCCCGGATGCCCCAGATGTCGTTGAAAGACTCTTCAATCTGCCGCAGCATTTTGACGACGGCCCAGAAAAGAACCACCAGGCCGACGCCGGCGATCAGTCCGCCCTTCGTATTGGCCAGAAGGGCGTCGGAAAACTGGATCACATTGGCCAGGATGTCCTCGTGGCCGGCCAGTTTTTCGCGCAGTTGTTCTTCCAGCACTTTCTGAAATCCGAAGCCCTTGGCGATGCCGAAGGCCATAGCCGCGATGGGGACGATCGAAACCAGCGAATAAAAGGTCAGGGAGGACGCGCGAAGCTGGCATTTGTCTTCGTCGAAGCCCCGAATGGAAAGGATCAGGACCCTGGCCAGTTTCAGAAAGAAAGATTTTCCCGGAGGGAGCCCCGTGCCGCGAATTCTCCAGATGTCTTTTCGGACGAAATCCGCCGTTTTTTGAATCCGCGTTTTGTTTTCGGCCATGATGTCTCCTTTAGTTTCCCAGAATGACTTCCCCCGTATCCGTGATCAGCTTTTCCGGCAGTTGAAAAAGTCGCCGGAAGACGCCCAGCGTTTCCTTTCCAATGGATCTTACCGGCATGGGCTTGACGTTCGGGTCTTTCCAATCGCCGTTAATCTTAACATAAATCGTGAGCACATTCCCGTTTTTATCCAGAATCAGCCAGCCCACGACCGGCATTTTTGACACAATCAGATCCAGCGTTTGCAGGGGGTGGATGCCGGCGATGCAGTCCACTTCTTTTCGGAAAGCGTCAACGCTGCCGGCCGCCGAGATTTCCATTGCGTCGCCGGCAATAAAGAAATCTTTTGAAGAAAACACGCCGTTTTGAACGGAGGCATGGGCGGTGATGGCGCTGTAAGGCATTCCGTCCTTGGCCATGTCCGGCAGTTTCAGCCGAAAAAGCTGAGAAACGTTCAGCAGGGAGAAAATTTTGGAAAGAACGGGAAACTTTTTCAGGACACCCTTTTCAGCCCGGATCTGCAAAGCGCCGGCTGCCGTTTTCTTCAGATCGGCAAATTGACTTCCGGAAGCGGTCAGGTCTCCGGAGACAGACAGACTGCCGGTGATCGGTCTGTCTCCGATGTTCATAACGCTCTGGAGCTTTGCCAGGCTGATTCCGTCGGCGGCAAGATTCGCTTCATAGCGGTTCCGACCGTCCGGACGAAGGGTCGCTTTGCCTTTTGCCCGGATGTGCCCGTCAAAAACATCCGCTTCCAGGGACTGGACGTTCAGCTTTCCGGGTGTGTAGTTCAGCACGGCCTGCAGGGCGCTGAATTCAACGCCTTCCAGAAAAGCCGCGTCTGCCCGAACGGTTGCGTCGACGGTTGCGCCGGATGGCGCGGAATCGTCTTTTTTGGATGTTTTCAGGGAGGCCAGAAGGGCGATGTCATCGGAATGGATACGAGGGGAGGTTATCTCCGCCGTAATTTTCGGCGCAGCAAAATCCCGGATGCGCCCCGACGCGTTGAAAAAAGTTTTCCCCAGGCCGAATGAAAGACGGCTGACCTGGAGGTCTCCGCTTTTCCAGACTGCCTCCGCGCTGACGACGGAAAAAGACGCGTCGTCTTTCGGGCTTGTCCATCCGAGATCCTGTGCGTGGAGCCGATCGGCGCTGAAGTGAACCATGACGACCGGTTTGCGAAAATCATCAACGCTGAACTTTCCCTGAATGTCGCTTTCTCCGATTTTTGCTTTGAGCGGACCCGTTTCCATTTTGTCGCCCCGGAAACAGATCTGCCCGGTCAAGCCGTTAACCGGCTTGTCGAGCGCCGGGACCGTCAAAGAAACGTTGCTCAGCGACGCGTTCCCCGTCCATTGCAGAGAGGCGGGATGAAGGAGGTCGCCCTTGCCGGAAACATTGAGCGAGGCGGTGCCCGAAGGATTCATATTCCTCAGGACAGGAAACAGGGCTGCGGCTTTACGAAGGTTCATGGTTTTCGATTCGGCATGCAGGGAAAGAGGAATCTCTCCGGAGAAGTTATAGGTCGCCGAACCGCTGATCTTCACAGGTGGCAGATCACACCTGAAGGAAGAAAATGTCAGTGTTTCCGCATGGACTATCATTTCGGCGGTCAGGTTGTTTGTTTTGGAGGCGGGTTTTTCCAGGATGTCCGGAAACGCATAGGAAGCTTTGGTCAGATCCCAGTTGGCATGGACGCGGAAATCGGAGGCCGTTCCCTTTCCCGACAGATCGAGAGTGGACGGACCGTTGAAGCTGAAATTACGAAACCGGTCTTTTCCCAGAAGCCATACGACTTCCTCGCGGGTTGGCTGGACGGTCATGTCTGCCGTGTATTCAACGGGACCGGGCCTCGCAAAATCGGAAATGCTTCCTTCCAGTGAAAAGGGCGATTGGCCGAAAAGCCCTTTCATGCCGCGCAGCCGGAACCGGCGGTTTTGAAGTTCCAGGGTGCCGCGGATGTCATGAAAATCCGGCGCGGTTTGTTGCGCTGAAAAAACGCCTTCACTGACGTCCGCCCGGAGGGAGAGGACCCCTGCATTTTCCGGACTGTCGATATGTGCGATCTGACTTTTCCTGCCTTTGAGCGTTCCTTCGCTCAGGCGGAAATTGCCGTCCCGAATGTGCGCGGCAATAAAATCTCCCACCGTTTTTGGAATAATTTTCCATGGAATGAAGGGCCGCATTTCCTTCAGGGAAAAAGCCGACGTTGTGGCGGTAGCCGTCAGGAAGAAATCTTCCTTGTCCAAGTCCTCGATGTTCAGGCGGCCGCCGGCTTCAAAGCGATCGATTGCCAGGCGTGACACGTCCAGCGAAAGATTTCCAGTGTTGCGGCTCAAAGCGTAATCGAGGCGGACCGTCTGCGGGGTGAGCGGATTGGAAAAAGCCCTGGAGCAGTCGAGCAGGGCGCTTTTCACTGCGACGCTGCCCTTTGATGAAAAATTTGCCGGGGTTCCGGAAAAATTTGTGTCCACATCCAGCAGGCCGCCCAGCCGTTCAATGGATGCCTTATTCTTCAGATAGGGAGCGTAATGCTGAAGATCCGATCCTGTAAGCCGGATGGAAGCGTTCAGGGTGCTTGCCCAAACGGGTTTATCGGGCGGGGCGGGGTCAAAGGTTCCTTTCAGGGAAAGAGCCGCCTGGTTCCGGTCTTCGATCACGGTCGCATTCATTTGATATTGAAATGGACTGCCCCACAAAGGAGAATCAACGGTGCAGTCGAGATCATCCAGACGGGTGGTGATCCCTTCATTTCCCGCAGCCTGATCCTCAAATATCACCGATCCTTTTTCAATGGTGATGTTGCGGACTTTCAGCGATGTTTCCTTCCGGGGTTTTGCCAGAAGATCGGCAATGTTCAGTTCCCCGGTTCTGTCCCGTTTCAGTGAAAAGACGGGCCGATCCAGAGTAACTTCCCTAAGGGAGATTTGATTTTTCAAGAGGGGGAGTATGTTCAGGTGAAGGAAAGCGGAACGGATGTGAACGAAGTCGGCAACGCCGTCTTTTTCCTTGATGACGATGCCGGTAAACGTAAACATCAGTCCTTTGCGAAGGGAAAGAGAGCCGCTTCCCTCATCATAGTGGACGGGGCGGTTCAGTTCTTTGCCGATCATTCTTGTTAGAGGTTCCCTGAAAGCATCCGGTTGAGAGAGTTTCCAGGAAATGAAGAGCCAGGCAGATGCCAGAAGAACGGCGACCGCGGCAGCGCCTATCCCAAAAAATAAAATGATTTTCTTTTGCGTCTTCAAACAGAAGCCTTTTTACGATGGTCTTTGATTATGGAGCGTTAAGCATTCCCGCGCGCGTCCAGATCCCGGAAGGCCCTGATTCCGCAAAGGCTGGTTGCCTCCAGGATTCCCCGGGTGATGGCCCGGGTCATGCAATCTGCGGCGCTGCGCCCCATTTCCGTCAGCATTTCCGCCGCCGGAGATTCGAAAAATCCACGGGTTGCCGGCAGTTTCCGCTTGTTGGTCCCAAGACAAAAGATTGTGTCTCCGTCAAACATGGTGTGCGACGGGCGGATGGCGCGGGCAAATCCGTCATGGGCCATCTGGGCAATTTTTTGCGCCTGCGCTTTGGTCAGGACGGCGTTGGTTGCGACCACGCCGATGGTTGTGTTTTGTCCCGCGGAAGCCACAGGTAGCGGAGGCAGCTTCACCGCTCGCTTTCCAAGAGCTCCGAATTCCGATCCCATTCCCTGTCTGATTTCCCAGAAGCGCCCCGTCGCGGGATCGATGACGGAGCCGAGAGAGTTCACGGCAACAATCGCCGCGACGATGATTCCCGAGGGCAGGGCTTCGCTGGCCGTTCCCAGGCCGCCTTTGATCCCTCCGGCCATGGCGCCCGTTCCCGCGCCGACGGATCCGAGGGGAAAGCCGGCGCTGCCCGCGGCGTCGCAGGCTGCCGCCCCCCATTTTGGACCGATCGGCGGAACGAACTGCTTTCCCCGGCCCAGATCAAAAAGAGCGGCCGCCGGCACAATGGGCGCCACATGGCCGTCCTGCAGCGGAAATCCCCAGCCTTTCTTTTCGAGCCGGCGCACCACGCCGTCGGCCGTTGCCAGACCATAGACGGATCCGCCGGTCAACACCACCGCCTGAACTTTTTCCACCAAGTTCATGGGCTGGAGCAGGTCCGTTTCGCGGGTTCCCGGTGCGGAGCCGCGAACATCCACGCCGGCTGTCGCTCCTTCCGGGCTGAGGATCGCGGTGACGCCGCTTGCGTATTTCCGGCTGGTGAAATGACCGACCAGGATTCCCTCAACATCGATCAAAGAATTGTGTCTTCCCGTTTTCGGCATCTGAAGTTCTCCTTGATTGCTTTTTTCGAAATATCCCGGCCCGTCAGCATCCTGTCGCGATCCGCTGCTGAAAGATTGAACGGTCATTGCAAAACCAATTTGCATTTTATGTAGCACATGTCATTTGAGAGTTCAGCTTTTTTTTCGTTTTCGATTCCAGTGGCCACGAAGGATAAACTCGTGTATGATGCCGCGCATGAAAAGAGGAAGCGGCATACTGCTGGCGATTTCTTCGCTGCCCGGACGGTTCGGCATCGGAACGCTCGGGGAGGGCGCGCGAAAATTCGTCGATTGGCTTGGGCAAAGCGGGCAGGCCTACTGGCAGATTCTGCCTATTTCGCCGACGGGTTTCGGCGACTCTCCGTATCAGGCGTTCAGCGCCTTTGCGGGCAATCCGTATTTTATCGATTTGGAGGATCTGCATCGGGAAGGACTGCTGCCCCGCGGGGCATTGGACCTTTGTGAAAGTTTTTTTGCGAGTGATCCGGATTCCGTGGATTATTACGCGCAATACCTGGGCAGGCCTCAAGTTCTTTCTCTTGCCTTCCGTCATGGCGCCGGGCGGCTGGCTGCCGGGCTGGAAGCTTTTCGAAAGCGCCACCAAAGCTGGCTCGGCGATTACGCGCTGTATATGGCGCTGAAGGGCGAATACGAAATGAAGCCTTTCGATCAATGGCCGGAAGCGCTGGCCCTGCGATACCCCGCCGCCTTGAAGGAAGCCGCAGCCCGCCTCAAGGAGCAGGTCGACTATCATATCTTTGTTCAATACCTTTTCTTTCGCCAGTGGGACGCGCTGCGGAAATATGCCGGCGGCAGGGGGATCCGAATCATCGGCGATATGCCGATCTACATGGCGCCGGACAGCGCGGACGCCTGGGTCGAACACGACATTCTGGATCGCGAGAGGCGCGTCGCGGGCTGCCCGCCGGACTACTTTTCAGCAACGGGACAGCTCTGGGGAAATCCGCTTTACGACTGGGAGAAATTGAAGGAAACGGAATATGCGTGGTGGATGCGAAGGATCGCCCATCAACTGTCTCTGTATGATGATCTGCGCATCGATCATTTCCGCGGCTTTGAAGCCTACTGGGCGATTCCCGCCGGCGCGAAGACAGCCGAATCGGGGCAATGGCTTCCCGGTCCGGGCATCGACTTTTTCCGCCGCCTGAAAAAAGCGATCGGCGATCCGCCCCTGATTGCCGAAGACCTGGGGTATCTGACGCCGGAGGTTTTCGAGCTGCTTCGCGAGACCGGCTTTCCCGGTTTGAAAGTGCTTCATTTCGCCTTTACGCCGGGCGGGGAAAGCATTTACTTGCCGCACCGGTATGAGAAAAACTGCGTGGTTTATACGGGCACGCATGACAACGACACAACCGTCGGATGGTATCGCGGTTTAGCCAAAGATGAACTAGCTTTTCTGGATGCCTATCTGGACGGCGTTGACGAAGAGCGCATTCACTGGCAGTTGATTCGACTGGCCATGAGTTCGGTTGCCGATGTGTGCATTTTCCCGATGCAGGATGTGCTGGGACTTCCGTCCTCGGCGCGCATGAACCGGCCGCAGACGGCGCAGGGAAACTGGCGGTGGCGTCTGACGGCGGACAAGCTGGATGGCGAGCTTTCGCGGAAACTGGCCGGTCTGACCGAATTATTCGGCCGTCAGCGGTGAAATCATGATCAAAAACGACATTCCGCAGGACGAGATCTACCTCTTCAATATCGGCGAGGCGCAGCAGGCCTACGCCACTTTCGGCTGCCACCGCGTGGACGAATCCGATCTGCACCGATTTCTCGTCTGGGCGCCCAACGCGCGGGAGGTCGGCGTTGTCGGGGACTTCAACGGCTGGGACGCTTCCCGAAACCGGATGGAGCGCCTTGATTCGGGTGTTTTTGCGGCATTTGTGCCCGGCCTTCGAGACGGGGACTGCTACAAGTATGCAATCCAAGGCCACGACGGAAAAACGGTGCTCAAGGCGGATCCCTTCGCGTTTCATGCCGAGGTTCGTCCGGCGACCGCCTCAAAGGTCTGGAGTCTGGGCGGATACGACTGGCGCGATGCGGAATATCTGAAGCGGCGCCACGGACAGAACCTTCTGAACCGGCCGGTCGCCATTTACGAAATGCACATCGATTCGTGGCGGAAACGAGAGGGATATGCGTTCGCGAACTTTCGTGAGATTGCTGACGAGCTTTCCGATTATCTGGTCGAGATGGGCTTCACGCATGTGGAGATTATGCCCGTTCTCGAACATCCGCTGGACGATTCCTGGGGGTATCAGGTAACCGGTTTTTACGCGGTAACCAGCCGCTACGGGACGCCTCAGGATTTCATGTATTTTGTCGATGTCATGCACGCCAAAGGCATCGGCGTCATCATGGACTGGGTGCCGGCTCATTTTCCCCGGGACGAACACGGCCTGGCGCGCTTTGACGGCACCTGTCTCTACGAGCATCAAAACCCGATGCAGTCCGATCACCCGCAGTGGGGCACGCTGATTTTCAACTATGCCCGTCCCGAGGTGGCAAGCTTTCTGGTTTCCAGCGCGATGTTTTTCTTTGACGTGTGCCACATCGACGGGATTCGCGTGGATGCGGTCACATCGATGCTCTACCTGGACTACGCCCGCAATCCGGGCGAATTTGTGCCCAACGAAGACGGGGGCAACATCGACCGCTCCGCGGTGGCTTTTCTGCAAAAGCTCAATTCCGTGATTCTGACGCGCTACCCCGGCGTCATGACCGTTGCGGAAGAATCGACGGCTTACCCGATGATCACCAAACCGCCCTACGACGGGGGGCTGGGTTTTTTGTTCAAGTGGAATATGGGCTTCATGCACGACACGCTGAGCTATATGTCGATGGATCCCTTCTTCCGCCAGCATCATCACAGCAAACTGACGTTTTCCATGCACTACGCGTTTACGGAGAACTTCATTCTGCCGTATTCCCACGACGAGGTGGTCCACGGCAAAAAATCCCTGCTCAACAAAATGGTCGGCGCGTACGACGAAAAATTTGCGTCGCTGCGCCTGCTGCTGGGCTTCATGTACGCGCACCCCGGGAAGAAGCTGCTCTTCATGGGCGGGGAGTTCGGGCAATTTATCGAGTGGGACTACCGAAAGGAACTCGACTGGTTTCTGCTGGGGTATGAACGGCACGGCCAGATGCGCCGGTACGTGCAGGCGCTGAACGAGTTTTATACCCGCACCCCGGCGCTGTATGCAATCGACGACGGGTGGGAAGGGTTTGCCTGGCTCAACGTGAACAACGCAAAGCAGAGCGCCGTGAGTTTTCTGAGGCGGGGCGCGCGCCCCGAAGAGGTCTGCGTGTGCGCCTTCAACTTTACGCCGGTGCCGGTGGAGCGGTTTGTGATCGGGCTGCCGTCCGGCGGTGCGCTGCGGGACGTCTTCAGCAGCGACGATGCGAGATTCGGAGGAAGCGGGCGCGGCGCGGCGCGGGTCATTCAAGCCGTCCATAAAGGTTTTGAAGGCCATCCGTACCGCGCGGCCATTGACCTGCCGCCGCTGGCGGCCGTTTATTTTGAAATGGATTCCTATGAAAAGGGTTTGAAATGAACAGCGCATTGCAGGAAACTCTGGCTGAAAAAAAAATGAAGGCTCCGCCCCCGGTTCTGATGATCGGGGCGGAATGCGCGCCGTTTGCCAAAACGGGAGGGCTGGCGGATGTGATCGGAACGCTGACGAGAGAGATGAAAAGGCTGGGATTCGATGCCCGGCTGATGCTGCCGTTTCATCGCGTCATCAAAGACCGGTACCGGGAACGCGTGCGTCATCTGGTCAGCTTCAGCGTGGACATCGGCGGGCGATCCCAGTATGTGGGAATCGAACAGTTCGACGGGGAGGACATTCCGGTTTACTTCATCGACAACGAACATTACTTCGGTCATGCCATTTACTGCGGCGGCAATTTCGAGGGAGAGCAATACGCCTACTTCACGCGGGCGGCCATCGAGTCTCTTCCAATGATTGGTTTTGAGCCCCGGATTCTTCACGTGAACGACTGGCATACGGCGATGATCCCCATGCTGCTGAAAACCCAGTATGACCGCCTGCCGCAGGGACGGTGCCGTACGGTTCTCTCCATTCACAACCTCGGCTATCAGGGACGCTTCCATTTCGACTTTGTTTCCCATTTGCTGGGCATCGAGAGCCGGTATTATCATCCGGACAACATCGAATATCACGGCGACGCGAACTTTTTAAAGGGCGGCATCGTTTACGCGGACAAACTGGTCACGGTCAGCCCGACTTACGCCCGGGAGATCCTGACGGCGCATTACGGCGAAGGTCTGGAGGGCATTCTGGCCACACGGGCGGACGACCTGACCGGCATTCTCAACGGGATTGATGTCACCGCCTTCGATCCTGCGTCGGATCCGTTTATTCCCTATCCGTATGACGCCTCGTCGCTTTCCCAAAAGCAGAAAAACAAGAAGGCTCTGATTGCCGAGCTTGGCTTGAATCTTTCTCCGGAAGCCCCTCTCATCGGCATGGTGACGCGGCTGACGAGGCAGAAGGGGATTGACCTGGTCCTGCGCGTCTTCGAAGAGATTATCGCGGCGGGGGCCGGTTTTGCGCTGATCGGGACGGGCGATCACGCCTATGAGCATTTCTTCCGCGGGGCCGCGCACCGGACGGGCGGCAGGGCCGTCGGCGTGACCGAGTTCAATGATCCGCTGGCGCGCCGCATCTACGCGGGATGCGATTTTTTCCTGATGCCCTCTCAGTTTGAACCCTGCGGCCTTTCGCAGATGATTGCGCTGCGCTACGGGACGCTGCCGATTGTCCGGGCGACGGGCGGCCTCCGGGACACGGTCTTTCCCTACAACGAATATACAAACGAAGGAAACGGCTTCGCTTTTGAAAACTACAACGCGCACGACATGCTTCATACGATCCGTTACGCACTGGGCGTCTATGAAAACAAGGAGCGGCTGGCCTCGATTCGCGTGCGGGCGATGAGCCAGGATCTGAGTTTTCAAAAAAGCGCGCTTGCCTACGCGAAAGTATATGTGGATGCGGCCGGAAAATGAGACGCGGATTTTCCATTGACAGGCGCCGGGACGTACAATAAAACGGTTTCCCATTCCGGAGGGAGCGGACTCTGCTTCCGATCCCAAGAGTAAAGGCGAACAGGTGAAAAATAGGATTGAGCAAATAAGGGGAATCATTGAGGGAAAGCTGAAACGGTACTACGGCCGCGCGCTCGAGAACGCCTCGGACGAGGAAATGTTTCAGGTGACGGCGATGAGCATCCGCGACATCATGCTGGAGCGGGGGGTCCTGGCCAACGAAACGGTTGAAAAAAAGGGGCACAAAAGACTCTGCTACCTTTCGGCGGAGTTTTTGATGGGAAGAGCCCTGGTGAACAATCTCATCAATCTCGGTCTGCTTGCGGAGTACCGGGCTGTCATGGCCGACATCGGCTACCCTTTTGAAAAGCTCGAAGAGCAGGAAATGGAAGCGGCGCTGGGAAACGGAGGCCTGGGCCGGCTGGCGGCCTGTTTTCTGGATTCTCTTTCCACGCTGAATCTGCCGGTGACGGGCTACGGCATCCGCTATGAATACGGAATGTTCCGCCAGCACATCGTGGATGGGCAGCAGACGGAAGTTCCGGACGACTGGACGGCAAAGGGCGACATCTGGGAAGTCGAACGCCGCGAGGAACAGGTGGAGGTTCGCTTTGACGGCACGGTGGAGGAGGTGTGGACGGAGGGCGGGATGACCTGCGAGCACAGGGATTACCAGACCGTACTCGCGGTGCCCCACGACATGCCGGTCATCGGCTTCGACAGCCACACACCTGCGACGCTCCGGCTCTGGCGGGCGGAATGTCCGTCCGGCTTTGACCTTCACTCCTTCAACAAGGGTGATTTTGTCTGCATGCTGCGTCAGAAAGAGCTGGCCGAGTCGATTTCCAAGGTACTGTATCCTCAGGATAATCACATGACCGGGCGCATGCTCCGCCTGCGGCAGTATTATTTTCTGGCTTCCGCCACGATGCAGTGCATCGTCCGCGAACACAAGAAGCGATTCGGCGACGTGCGCACGCTGCCCGAAAAAGTCGTCCTGCAGATCAACGACCTGCATCCGGCGCTGGCGATTCCGGAACTGATCCGCATCCTCATCGACGAAGAAGGCCTGGGATGGGACGATGCCTACGCCATGGCCGGCCGCGTGTTCAACTACACCAATCACACCGTCATGCAGGAGGCTCTGGCGGCCTGGCCTGAACATGTGCTCCGGTCGATGCTGCCGCGCGTTTACGCAATCGTCGCCGAAATTTCCGAACGATTCAACGGGCGCCTCTGGCAGACGTTTTCTCAGGATCGCGATAAAATCGATCAGTTGACCATTATGGCCTACGATGAAGTCCGCATGGCCAATCTCTGCGTGGCGGTATGCCATAGGGTCAACGGCGTTTCGCAGCTTCACGGCCGGATTCTGAAGACGCGGACCTTCCGGGATTTTTATGTCATGTTCCCGGCGAAATTCACGGCCATCACCAACGGCATCACCCAGCGGCGCTGGCTGGCCGCGGCGAATCCCGACCTGTGTAAGCTGATCGCCGACCATATCGGCGATAAATTTCTCCGGGACTACAACGAACTGGAGCGGCTCAAGCCGCTGGCGGATAAACCGCGGTTTTTGGCTGATTTCGCGGAGGTCAAGCGCCGCAACAAACTGCGTCTGGCCGAACAGGTGGCCAAACAGCAGGGCATTGTCCTGGATCCCGACTCGGTTTTTGACGTGCAGGCTAAAAGGCTTCACGAATACAAACGCCAGCTTTTGAAAGTGCTGCACATTCTGTTTTTGTACAATGGTTTTACCGGCGATGCGGGCTTTGCTCTGCCCCGGCCGGTGACGTTTCTGTTTGCCGCCAAGGCCTCGCCGGCCTACTGGCGGGCCAAGAGCATCATCCGGCTCATCAATGCCGTGGCCGCCCTCGTGGAGTCGCATCCCCGGACCCGGGATGCTATCCGCGTCGCTTTCCTGGAAAATTACAACGTCTCCCTGGCCGAACGCCTGATTCCCGCGGCGGACATCAGCGAACAGATCTCCACGGCGGGGTATGAAGCTTCCGGAACGGGCAACATGAAGTTCATGCTCAACGGCGCGGTGACGCTCGGAACCATGGACGGCGCGAATGTGGAGATCTTCGAAAGGGTGGGGCAGGACAACATTTTTATCTTTGGCGCGGGCGCCGCGGAGATCGACCGGATGGAAACCGAAAACAGCTATCGTCCGAAAGATCTCTTTGACCGGAACGAGGAACTCCGGGGGGCCGTTTCCCGGCTGGTGGACGGAACGCTGCCCGGCGCCGCAGCCGACCAGTTTCAGGACCTTTATCATTCTCTGCTGTTTGGCGATTACGATCGGGCCGACCGTTACTTTCTGCTCTATGATTTTGACGCCTACCGCGCCGCGTTTGAAAATGTGCTTGCCGCCTACACGGATGAACCGGCCTGGACAAAGAAGGGCGTGCTCAACACGGCCGGCGCGGGATTCTTCAGCGCGGACCGGACCATCGAAGAGTACAATCGTCAGATCTGGGGTCTCCGGCCCGTCTGATTTGCAAGACAGGACGCCAGCGATGCTGATCAACTACAAAAAAGAAATGATGCACGACTCGACGATGCCGGAATATCGCGATCCGGCAGGGGCCGTCGTTGCCGGCGCGCCGGTGGTCCTGCGCTTCCGGACAAAACTGGAAAACGTGGAAAGCGTCTATCTGTGTCTGATCGGGGACGGTTTTCACGAGGATCATCTGATGCGGCGCGAGGGCGATGCCTGGCAGACGGAAATCACCGCGCCTTCGATTCCCGATGTGTACTGGTATTATTTCATGGTCCGCGTGGGAGGAAGACTCAGTTATTACGGCGCGGCGGCAGGAAGAACCTGCGGAATCGGCGCCGTTTACAGCGCGCCGCCGCCCGCATACCAGCTAACCGTTTACGATAAGGGGTTTGAGGTTCCCCGGTGGTTTCAGAAAAGCGTAATGTATCAGATTTTCCCCGACCGTTTCCGGCCCGGCCGCGATTCGACGGCCCGGCAGGGGATCGCGTATCACCTTGCCAAAGGCCGCCGCGCCTATCTGCACGACTCATGGGACGAAGAGCCGCTCTTCACCCCGCTGCCGGGGGAAACGGCCTACAATCCCTGTGACTATTTCGGGGGCACCCTCAAAGGCATCGAGGCGTCTCTGGATTATCTGAAAAGCCTGGGCGTGAACGTATTGTATTTGAATCCGATTTTCGAGGCGGCCTCCAACCACCGGTACAATACCGCCGACTACTTCCGCGTCGATCCGGTGCTGGGCACGGAGGAGGATTTTCGGTCCCTGTGCCGTGCGGCCGAGGGAAGGGGGATGCACATTCTTCTGGACGGCGTGTTTTCCCATACCGGCTCCGACAGCATTTATTTTAACCGGGAAAAAGCCTATGACACGCCGGGCGCCGCCAACAGTCCGGATTCTCCCTACTACACCTGGTACACGTTTGAGCGGTATCCCGATCAGTACCGCTGCTGGTGGGGGTTTACGTCATTGCCCGAAATCAACAAGCAGGATCCGGGCTGGCAGCGATATGTCATCACCGGCGCCGACAGCGTCGTGAAGCACTGGCTTCGGGCGGGTGCGGCAGGCTACCGCATCGATGTGGCCGACGAGCTGCCCGACGACGTGCTGAAAAAAATCTACGAAGCCGCGAAACAGACGAAATCGGAGGCGGTGATGATCGGCGAGGTCTGGGAAGACGCGACCACAAAGCACAGCTACGGCGTAAAAAGACGCTACGCGCTCGGAGGGATCCTGGATTCGGTCACGAATTATCCGCTGCGCAGCGCCATGATCGCTTTTCTGAAAGGCCAGTCCGACGCCTTTGACCTGAAGCATTTTCTGGTGGATCAGGCGGCCAATTATCCCGCACCCCTGTACTATGCCCTGACCAATCTGCTTTCCTCCCACGATGTGGAGCGCGTGCGCACCGCGCTCAGCGCGCGCATCGATCCGCATCAGTTGACCCGAGAGCAGCAGGCTTCTTTTGTTGTCAGCGACAGCCAGAATAAAAAAGGCGCCAGGCGCCAGCGCCTGGCCGCGGTGCTGCAGTTCTGCCTCCCCGGTGTTCCCTGCGTCTATTACGGCGATGAGAAAGGCATGACCGGTTTTCTCGATCCCTTCAACCGTGCGCCTTTCACTGAAAAAGCGCCGTACGACCTCACGGACGAATACCGAAGGCTGGCCGGGCTGCGCGCCTCGGCGGACACGCTGCAAACGGGCCATGTCGTGTATTTCGCCCCTGATGCCGACTGTCTCGGCGTTTTGCGCTACATTATCGGGGGAAAGGACGCTCTGGGTCGGCCGGCCGGGGACGGCGTCTATTTCATGGCGGTCAACCGTTCTGATGCGCACCGGCTGGTGGTCTTCGATTTTGCGGGAAAGCATTCGCTCTTTGCCGAAGCGGATCAGCAAAGCCTGCTCCCGCTGTTCAACGGGACGTTCACCTGCCTCTTGACCCAAAAGTCCTTTACGTTCATCGACGCGCTTCTGGAAATGTCACTGGATCCCCTCGGGGCCGTGTGGCTGAAGGTCGCCTGAAGAGCGCGGGGAGCCCGGAAGGGGACAATCCCAGAAAAGGAAATGCAAAATGACGTACCAGGAAACTTATTTGCGCTGGAGAGCATGCGTTACGGAACCGGATCTGCTCGCCGAACTGGAGTCTATTCGGGACGATGACGCGCAGATTCAGGACCGTTTCCTGAGGGACCTGCCCTTTGGGACAGCGGGACTGCGCGGTGTGATCGGTGCGGGTATTGCCCGAATGAACCGCTATGTCGTCGGCCGGGCGACGCAGGGACTGGCGGATTATCTGACCGGTGTCGCCGGCGCCGGGGCGTCCGCAGTGATTGCGTACGATTCCCGAAGATTTTCTTTTGAATTTGCAAGAGAAACGGCCTGTGTGCTCGCGGCCAACGGCATCAGGGTGTATCTGTTCAAACAGTTGACGAGCGTTCCGGAGCTGTCCTTTGCCGTGCGCCACCTGAAAGCGAGCGGCGGCGTCGTGATCACGGCAAGCCATAATCCCGGACAGTACAACGGCTACAAGGTTTATGCCGCCTATGGGGGACAGCTGGGTCCGCAGGAGAGCCTCGCCGTGATGGCCCGCATCCAAAAGCTGGACCCTTTTTTGGACGTGAAAAGGATCGGCTATGAGGAAGGGACCGCAAAAGGACAGATTCTCGAGATCGGCGAAGAGATCGACCGGATGTATTACGATCGCATGATCCGGTTGTGCGGGGCCGAGAGTGCGGGCGACCTGAAAGTGGTTTATACGCCGCTGCACGGATCAGGGCTGCGCACGGTGGAAAATGTATTTCCCCTGGCGGGGATCCGCAACTGGTATGTCGTTCCCGAGCAGCGAATGCCGGACGGTTCGTTCCCGACGGTTGCGTCTCCCAATCCCGAAGACCCGAAAGCGATGGAGATGGCCATTGCCCTGGCTGGAAAGATGGAGGCGGACCTGGCCATCGGCACGGATCCGGACGCTGACCGGATGGGGGCCGCCGTTCGCCGGCCGGACGGCACTTACACGATGCTGACGGGCAACCAGATCGGCTGCCTGCTGATTCATTATCTCCTCGAAAAGCGCCGACAGTCTGGAGAACTTCGAGCCTCCGACTACATCGTCAAATCGTTTGTCTCCACCCGCATGGCGGACGCGATCGCCGCTCATTACGGAATTCACTGCCACACCGTGCTGACGGGATTTCGCTTTATCTCCGAACTCATTGTGCAAAAGGAGCCCACGGGCGCGGAGTTTATTTTCGGGTTTGAAGAAAGCTTCGGGTTTCTGGCCGGCACCTTTGCGCTGGACAAGGACGGGGCGCTTGCCGCGCTCCTCTTGTGCAAGGCGGCCCAGTTCTTCCGGGCCAGCGGCCAGAGTCTGACCGACGCGCTGGAGGCCCTGTACCGGGAGCACGGCTATTACCTGGAAAGCGTCAAGAATATTGCTTTTGAAGGTCTGGACGGCATGGAGAAGATGAAGGGCATCATGGAGCGGTTGAGGGCCAGGCCCATTGACGCGATCGGCGGCCTGCCCGTCCGGTTCACGGAGGACTACCGTTCGCGTACCCGCACCGGTCAGGACGGCATCGTGTCGGCGCTGGAGCTGCCGTCCACGGACGCGATCCGGCTGTTGCTGGATTCAGGCGCGTGGCTCTGCATCCGTCCGTCCGGGACGGAGCCGAAGATCAAGATCTACTACGCGGTTTCCGCTTCTTCCCGGGAAGCGGCGGAAGGCCTGTTAAAGCGTATTTCCACTGGTTTTGAGCAGATGATCTAACCCGTCATCCCATCGCCTATAGCCCATTGCCTATCAATATATGGCGATGACCCCGAACATCAGGTTCTGGCCCATCATTTCCGGCGTCACCAGCACGATTCCCTCGTCACTGATGTGAAATCGCCGGGCATCCTCGGCCGGATCTTCGCCGATAATGGCGCCGTCGGGGATGCGGGTTCCCTTGTCGATAATGGCGCGGGTGATGCGGCAGTTTTTCCCGATTTCGACCATGGGGAGAACGACGCTGTCCTTTACGAGGCTCCCCGTTTCGATGCGGGTCGCGTAAAAAATGACCGAGCGCTTGACGCGGGCGCCGGCGATGATGCAGCCGCCGCTGACCAGCGAGTTGATGGCTTGGCCGCGCCTGCCTTCGTCGTCGAAGATGAACTTGGCCGGCGGATGCTGCGTCTGGTGCGTCCAGATCGGCCACCGCTGATCATACAGGTTCAGCTCCGGCTCGATGGCGCAAAGCTCCATATTCGCCTTCCAGTAGGCGTCCACCGTTCCCACGTCCCGCCAGTAGGCCATCTTGCCCTGTTCATTGCGGTAGGGATACGCCACGGCCACGCTGCTGTGGATGGCGCGGGGAATAATGCTTCTGCCGAAATCGTGGACGGATGTCTCGTCTTTGGCGTCTTCGATGAGGGAATCGTACAAAAAGCGGGTGGAGAAGACGTAAATGCCCATGGAGGCCAGGGCGATATCCGGCTTGCCGGGCATGGGTTCGGGATCGGCCGGCTTTTCGGTGAAACGGGAAATGCGCATATTCTCATCGACCGACATGACGCCGAAATCGCGCGCTTCCAGACGCGGCACTTCGATGCAGGCCACCGTCATATCGGCCTTTGAATCGACATGCTGCATCAGCATCTTGGAATAGTCCATCGTGTAGATGTGGTCTCCGCCCAGCACCAGAATATATTCCGGGGCGTGGCGGTGAATGATGTCGATATTCTGGTAGAGCGCGTCGGCCGTCCCCCGGTACCATTCCTTGCCCATGCGCTGCTGGGCCGGTATGATCTCCACGAACTCGCCGATTTCGGCGCGCATGAAGCTCCAGGCCTGCTGTAAATGCCGGATCAGCGAATGCGCTTTGTACTGCGTCAGCACGCCGATGCGGCGCAGGCCGGAATTGACGCAGTTCGACAGGGGAAAATCGATCATGCGGTATTTCCCGCCGAAAGGAACCGCCGGTTTGGCGCGCCATTTGGTCAGCTCTCCCAGGCGGGAACCCTCGCCGCCCGCGAGAATCAGCACCAGCGTCTGGCGCGTCACTTCCGTGGCAATCTTGGTTTTTACGTAGCCGTAGTAATTCTGCCCGTCCGATTCTTGGATTGCGCCCATGATTTCTTACCCCGGTTTTTAGCGATTCCGATTCGAAAAAATGCAACGCTACAGCCCGTATTTTTCTTTTATCGCTTTTTCGGCTTCAAACCAGTCGGCGATTTCATCGCCGGCGACGCCTTGGTGGAGTCTGTCCTGGTAAAGCTCGTAAGCCTTTTGCCGGACCTCTTCCAGAAATTCTTTCAGGTCGGGTTTTATGGTCTTCCTTGCCGCAGGCGAAGCTTTTTTGACCGCGCGTTTTTTGGCGGTTTCTTTTTTGACCGGCATGATCGCCTCCTTGGTTGATGTTGTCAGACATTATATAAATAGCACTTTTACAAGCAGGCCGTCAATGCCTGTATTTTGGTTGCCATGAACCATTTTTTTGTGTATGAGAAACCCATTTTATGAACCAATAATGCTTTCGAAATCACTCACGATAAGGCGGGAAATCCTTGAATACTGAATCCAACAACCCAACATCAAAGGCGCGCCCCAAAAAGATTTTTGGCGACGATGAAGTCTCTTCTCTGGCCCAGGCTATTTTATCCAGCGCAGGCGTCGGAATTTACATTGTTCAGAACGGCAGGTTTGTCTATGTCAGCCCCCTCTACCAGAAGCTGACCGGCTGCTCCGAAAAAGAACTGATCGGCACTCATTCTCTGAACTACATCCATCCGGAGGATCGGACGATGGTCAGGGAAAAAGCGATCCGAAACCTCCAGACGATTATCAGTTTCGGGTCGTTACCTCAGACGGAACCATCAAATGGCTGCAAATCGTGGAGGATATTACCGAAAAAAGGAAAGCGTGGACCGTCTGCGCAAAGCCCTGGGCGGCACTGTTCAGGCCATTGCCTCCGTTGTCGAAACCAAGGACCCCTATACGGCCGGACACCAGAGGAGGGTGGCCGATCTGGCACGGGCCATGGCAAAGTGCGCATCCTGCGCCGCTTTGGCTTCATCAACCTGCTTTTGCAGGGCTTTGGCTTGCTGCAGGTATTCGTCGAAGGAAGTCCAGATCGGAAGAGCGTCGTGTAGGGAGCTGGGCATGCGGATATTATAGCATAAACGCTATGCGGTGTGGGCGTTCAGCCGCAAAAATAGCCATCAACGTTTCCGCATCTGGATACGCCTTCGCCAGCCGGAATAGCCAAGAGGTACGGTGTCGGATCCCACAACCAATCCGGTCGCGCTTTATCCTTTGCCCAATCGAAGGCCCGCCGCGAGTCGGGATGGTCGGCGTCGCGCAACTCCAGATGCAACATACTCATCGGGCGGCCCTTGTCCTTTTTGAGCACTTGCACGACGTGCCCCACAATCTGC
>ERZ650306.348-NODE-348-length-28075-cov-13.942041_pt1 | contig 28075 bp, 30 predicted proteins | sample MGYA00376242_ERZ650306 | MGnify/ENA primary metagenome ERZ650306 (study PRJEB26733, sample SAMN07839244) | wastewater metagenome | biome: urban; feature: wastewater treatment plant; material: waste water | place: USA: North Carolina | collected 2016-03-31 ... | reverse complement strand
ATGTGTAAAGCATGCCGCCAGCGTTCAATCTGAGCCAGGATCAAACTCTTCAGTTCAATCTCTGCAAATTACATCGCTTGACGCAAGTTCTCAAAGAATCTAACGATTCTTGATTACTTTAGTGCAAGCTCTTGTTCCTCGGAACAAGCGCCTACACTTATCGGTTGTCTTTTCTGTTAAAGATCAGTTGCTTTCTGACTCAGAACCCGGTAACGTCAGCGGTTTGTTTCGCTTCGTTTCGTCGTCTGCGTCAGCAGCAGAGATGCGAACTATACGCACCGACCCTGAAACCGTCAACACCCCGCAACACACTTTTTTGCAGAAAAACCCGAAAAACACGACAAGCCGTTGAATTGAAAGTGAATCTTTTTTGAAGATTTTTGCAAAAAACTGCACCTACCCGGCGAATTCTCGCAAAACACCGCAGCAAATCTTCTTTCAGCACGGGCAATTTTTTGCCTGAGCCGGTAAAAATCGGCAAAACGGTGCGGTTTTTGCTGTCCGACTGAGCGATTTACCGCTGCCTGCCGTAAAAAAACGCCCAGAATCGACCAGCAGCGCACCAGATACCGGGCGACAAAGCCGGTAAACCCGGCAAACCATGCCCTCCCCGGCTCTTCGGACGCCCGACGCCGGAATCACTTCTATAGATGTCGCTCTTGAATCACGCTTATAGATGCAACAACGCCCCGGCAGAAGCTGCGCGGGGCGTGGCAAACATCACTATATAGAGGGCAGTCGATTTACAGCACGTAGCGCGCCAAGTCTTCGCGCTGCGCCAGCGAGGCCAGCTTGCTGTCCACGTAGGCGTCGTCGATGGCGACCTGTTCCGAGCGCGCCGCGAACGACAGTTCTTCCAGCAGTTTCTCCATCACCGTGTGCAGACGACGGGCGCCGATGTTTTCCATCTTCTCGTTCACCTGCCAGGCAATCTCGGCCATGCGGCGAATGCCGGCGTCGGTAAAGGCCAGTTCGGTGCCTTCGGTGGCCAGCAAGGCTTGATATTGACGGGTCAGGCAGGCGTCGGTGTTGGTGAGGATTTCCACGAAGTCGTCTACCGACAGCGCCGACAGCTCAACGCGGATCGGGAAGCGGCCTTGCAGCTCGGGCACCAGATCAGACGGCTTGGACAGATGGAAGGCGCCAGAAGCAATAAACAGGATATGGTCGGTTTTCACCATGCCGTATTTGGTGGACACCGTGGTGCCTTCCACCAGCGGCAGCAGGTCGCGCTGCACGCCGGCGCGGGAGACATCCGAGCCAGAGGTTTCGCCACGGGCGGTGACTTTGTCGATTTCATCAATAAAGACGATGCCGTTTTGCTCGACATTGCGCAGCGCGTCGCGCTTGGTGTCTTCTTCGTTGACGAATTTGGCGGCTTCTTCGTCGGTGATCAGCTTGCGCGCTTCGCTGATTTTCATCTTGCGCGACTTTTTCTGGCCGTTGCCCATATTGGCGAACATGCCCTGGATTTGCTGGGTGAGCTCTTCCATGCCCGGCGGGGCGATCATTTCGACATGGGCGCTGAGCTGGGCGACTTCGATTTCGATATCTTTGTCGTCCAGCTTGCCTTCGCGCAGCATCTTGCGAAATTTCTGCCGGGTGTCGCTGTGCTCGCTGTTGGCGGCCGGCTCGCCGACAAAGCCGGGGTAGGGGCGGGCGGGGGGCAGCAGCGCGTCCAGGATGCGTTCTTCCGCAGCGTCTTCGGCGCGGTGGCGATTTTTGCGAATGGCGTCTTCACGCGCTTCTTTGACCGCCACTTCGGCCAGGTCGCGGATGATGCTGTCCACGTCGCGGCCAACATAACCGACTTCGGTGAATTTGGTGGCTTCCACTTTAATGAACGGCGCATTGGCCAAGCGGGCCAGGCGGCGGGCGATTTCGGTTTTGCCCACGCCGGTCGGGCCGATCATCAAGATGTTCTTGGGGGTGATTTCGCTGCGCAGCGGCTCGGCCACTTGCTGGCGACGCCAGCGGTTGCGCAAGGCGATGGCGACCGCGCGCTTGGCGGCGGCCTGGCCGATGATGTGTTTGTCCAGTTCGTGGACGATTTCCTGGGGGGTCATGGATTCAGACATGGCGGCAATCCCGGCGGTGACAGTGGCGAAAATTCAGGCTGGCGCTCGGCGCGCGTCAATCCAGGGTTTCAATCACATGATTCTGGTTAGTATAGATACAGATGTCGCCGGCAATGGTCAGCGCCTTTTTGACGATGTCTTGCGGCGACAGCTCGGTGTTCTCATATAAGGCGCGCGCCGCCGACTGGGCGTAGGCGCCGCCCGAGCCGATGGCGGCAATGCCGTGTTCGGGCTCCAGCACATCGCCGTTGCCGGTGATGACCAGGGTGCGCTCACGGTCGGCCACCGCCAGCATGGCTTCCAGCCGGCGCAGGGCGCGGTCGCTGCGCCATTCTTTGGCCAGCTCAATCGCGGAAATCAGCAGATTGCCCTGGTATTTTTGCAGCTTGGCTTCAAAGCGCTCGATCAGGGTAAAGGCATCGGCGGTGCCGCCGGCAAACCCGGCCAGCACTTGGTCATTGTGCAGGCGGCGCACTTTGCGCGCGGTGGATTTGATCACGATATTGCCCAGCGTCACCTGGCCGTCGCCGCCCAGGGCCACCTGCTGGCCGCGGCGAACCGACAAAATGGTGGTTCCGTCGAATTGTTGCATGCGTGCGCCTTCCGGAAAAAAACAAAAAGCCGCCGAAATTCAGACGTCGGCAGCTTTCAGGATATGTGGCCAGTTGCGGCAATTACAAGGCAAACCCCTGCCCAAGGCAGGGGCATCTTGTGCGCTGTGGCATCATCACTATATATAGAGATCGCCAGCGCCGCGTGGCAGGCGACGTTCGCCGCAGCGGATGCGTATAATCCAACGATGATGTCAGGGCGCAAACGTGTCCGTTAACCTATTGTTTCGTTGCCATGCTGGCAGCGTGTGATTGCCGACCATGAAACCGTTGTCACCCCGTTCCCGCCTCAAGGGCGATCCTTTCTTGCCGAACCGCTTCATCTTTGGCGACGCCATCGATCAGCACGGCATTGAGGAATATGAATACCTGGTGCACACCGAGCAGCCGACCTTTGTCTGCCGGCTGATGCACCGCGCCATCCCGTTTGATGGCGCCGACAGCGAACAATTCGCCAGCGCCATGCTGTTCGACCCAGAAGAAAACGTCAGCTACTACACCTGCAATGATGGGCTGGCGATGACCGATTTTGTCTTTTTGGGCGAGCCGGACAGCGAACCGAACGCCGGCGCGCTGCAAAAGATCTGCGATGAAGCAGTGGCGGCCTACTGGGCGATTGACGAGGCGTACAAAAACAACCCGGCTGAAGCCAATGAATATGGCCGCCGACCACGCCAGCTCAGCCCGATGCAACTGGACGACGCCACCCGCGCCCACGCGGTATCCGAACTGGCGCGCGCCGCGCGCGAAGCGGTCAGCGGCCCTGAACGAGCGCCGCAGCTGATTGCCCATGTCCATAGCACCCTGCACACCGGCGACGCTCGCATCCTGCCGGAAGCGCTATTTGCCCTGCACGATGCGCCTACCGCACGTGAGCGGCTGATCGACACCGCCCGCACGCTGATCGCCCAGCCGGACGTCGCCCGCCCGGATGGCTCGTTTGTGCCGTATGAGCTGTGGGCGATTCCGCTGCTGTACAGCGCCAACCATGCCGGTGACTGCTGGTTCTTTCCGCGTTTGGCCGAACTGGAACGCGTGCTGCAAAAGCACCTGGGCATTCCTTACGGCAAGGGCCTGCACGTCTCGCCCACGCTGTTCACCCCGGACATGCTCAATGCCTCTGGCTGCCAGGTGCTCAGCCAGCTGGCCGGCATGCTGGATGCGGGTGAAGCCTATGTGCCGGGCGATATTGCCGCCATGCGCACCGCCTACCAGGAAGGCAAGCAACGTTTTGTGCCGCGCATGACCCTGAACTGGATTGTGTTTGCCGTCGAGCGTGGTGTACTGACGCATGAACCGCTGGCCGACCCGAATGGTCTGCTGGATGCGCTGATGCCGGAAGTCGAAGCCGCGCTGAACGAGCACATTGATTATAACGAAGCGACCTTGTTTGCCCCCGAGCCGCTGTGGCAAAGCCTGGTCACCGGCACACGGGCGTCCAATCAACAGCGCCTGGCGTTTACGTCCTTGCTGCTGGACAAGCGCATCGGCCTGGCCAATGTGCGCGCGCATATCGAACTGATGCCGGCACAGGGCGCTTTCCAGTTGCGCCTGCAAGGCAAGGACGACGACGACACGGTGGAAACCACCTTTGCCTGGTTGATGACCCCAGACATTGCCCCCAACCGCGAAGCCGCACGGGCCGAGCTGGAAGCGGTGCTGGAAGCGCACAACATTGCCTGCGACACCTATCAAGACCGTCTGCACTGACGTTTTGTTCGCTGTACTCAACCCAGCCGGCAAGGCGCCTTGCGCTTTGCCGGTAAAACGCTTGTTTTGGGCTTGCGCTTTATTTAAGAAAAAGCTAAATTGATGGCCATGAACACGTTGGCGCCCGCCGAGATGCGTCCTCATGCCCGCGCCGCCGCCCAGCTGCTCAAGGCGCTGGCGCATGAAGAACGACTGATGATCCTGTGCAATCTGCTGGAAGGCGAACGCACGGCGGGTGAATTGTGGCAACGCTCCAGCCTGTCGCAGTCGGCATTCTCGCAGCATCTGGCGGTGTTGCGCGGCGAAGGCTTGATCCGCTCGCGCAAAACCGCGCAGACCATCCACTATGCGCTGAACCCCTCGGTGGCGGTGGAGGTGTTGCGCGTGCTGCAATCGGCGTTTTGCCCCAGCCAGGACTGAATTTTTTTGCTCATTATTTCGTATTTTTCTAAATTAGATAAGGAAGAATCATGCCAGACTATCGCCAACTTACCCAAGGCATCAGCAGCAGCATGGCCGGCCTGCGCCAGGACATTCCCGAGGTGATGAAAGGCTTTAGCGCGCTGGCGCACGCCGCCACCCAGAATGGCGCGCTGGACAAGAAAACCAAAGAACTGATCGCCCTGGCCATCGGCGTGGCGGTGCGCTGTGATGGCTGCATCGGCTTTCATATGCAAGCGCTGCTCAAGCTGGGCGCCAGCAAAGCAGAAATCGAAGAAACCCTGGGCATGGCGGTGTATATGGGCGGCGGCCCGTCGCTGATGTATGCGGCGCACGCCATGCAAGCGTATGACCAGATGACCGCAGGCTAAGCGCCGCGAAGCAAATCCTCCTGGCGTGCTAGCCCGACCTTGCCGCACCACCCGCACTGTCTGCGGGGCGTCTCACCAGGATCGCTGCGCTGAATTTGGTAAGCGACGCGAGAACAGCGCTGACACACGCTGCATCGCACACATAAAAAAACGACCGCAGGCGCCGGCCTCGGTCGTTTTTTTGCTGCTGCGCCACTAACCGCTCAGTGGTATTCCAGCTCGTCGTGCTTGCCCTTGACCAGCCGGCCGGCAAACAGCGACATCAGCAAGATGGCGATGCGCTCGTGCATGATCAGCGTATGGTCGTTGCCGGATTCCTGCATATACTGGCGCAGGCTTTCCCGCACCACCGGCACGCCGGTGACGTCAATCAGGATATCCACGTTTTCACCCAGGCGGGCCAGGTCCATGAAGTCCGAGGTCACCATCACGCCATGACCGCGCGCCAGCGAAATGCCCGGCTGCGACAGGTCGAGATCCGCCACGCCCACCACTTGCACGAACGGTGCCTCAAACAAGCGCGCCAGCAACGGCGTGCCGGTTTCGCCTGCGCCAATAATGCCAATCTTGATGTGTTCCATACCCGCCTCTTTGCAAAAAAATGTATCAAGCATAGGGTAAAGGCCGGCATAAGATGTTGATATTGATCAATCCTTAGGATGGATCGCGCCCATGACGGGCATGAAAAAACCCTGCTGTTTCCAGCAGGGTTTTTGGCGGATGCCAAACCACGCCATCAGGCGCGCTTCTTGAACTCGCCAGTGCGGGTGTCGATTTCGATCTTGTCGCCGATGTCCACAAAAGCCGCCACCGGCAGCTCAAAGCCGTTCTTCAGGCGGCCCGGCTTCATCACCTTGCCCGAAGTGTCGCCACGCACGGCCGGCTCGGTGTAGATCACTTCGCGCACGATGGTGGTCGGCAGTTCAACCGAGATGGCCTTGCCGTCGTAGAAGGTCACTTCGCACAGATCTTCCATGCCGTCTTCCAGGAAGTTCAGCACGTCGCTCATATTGTCGGCTTCCACTTCGTACTGGTTGTACTCGGTGTCCATGAACACATACATCGGGTCGGCAAAGTACGAGTAGGTGCATTCCTTGCGGTCGAGCACCACCACGTCAAACTTTTCATCAGCCTTGTACACGGCTTCGCTGGCGGAGCCGGACAGCAGGCTCTTCATTTTCATCTTCACCACGGCGGCGTTACGACCGGACTTGTTGTACTCGGTCTTTTGCACGACCATCGGCTGGCCGTCGAGCATGAACACGTTGCCGGCGCGGAGTTCCTGAGCGGTTTTCATTGAATATCCTGTTTACAGTTCTGGTAGTGAGCGGCCGCCACGCGGCCACTGATTTGCGAAAACGCGTGATTATAAAAGACTTTCGCAAAAACGCGCCAGATTGACGGCAAGCGTGTCACGTTGCGCCAGTTGCGCCGCCCAGCGCCGGGCGTGTTCGGCCAGCGCAGCGCGTTCGGCCAGCAGCGCCCGCCAGGCCGGCTCAATGCCTACGCCGTGGTTCCAGGCCAGCCAGAAATCCGTCAGCGCGGCGGCGCTGGCGGCTGGCAATTCGGCGGCGTACAGCGCCAGAAAAGCCCGCAATTTATCCAGGTGCGCGCAATCGTCCTGTGGATAAATGTGCCAGACAAACGGCCGCGCCGCCCATTGTGCGCGCACAAAAGAATCCTCGCCGCGCACCAGATTCAGGTCGCACAACCACAGCAGGCGGTCGTACTCGCGCTGCTCGACAAACGGCAAGCCCTGCACGCGCACCGCGCCGCGCTGCCCTTGCCAGCCCGGCGCCAGCCACTGGCCGCACCAGTGCGCCGCCTCGGCGGCGCCGCGCCCATCGGGGACCAGCACGCGCACCGGCTCACCGTGCGCCAGCAGCGCATCCAGCCAGGCGTCAACGCGCTCGCCGCCGTAGCAAAACAGCGACACGGTCAACTCACCGGCCAGCGGCGGTGTCAGCCCCAGCGCCGCCCAGCCGGCGGCCGGGTCGGCCAGCTGCGCCTCGCGCCGCGCCGACACATCGGCCTCGCCCAACACCCCGCCGGTATTGTCGCGAAAGCCCGGAAAGAAAAAATGCTTGCGCAGCGGCAAGCTGGGATGCGGCGACGGCAGGCCATGGCAGCCGCCCACCCAGTCTTCGGCGCTGAGGTATTCCAGGTTGATCCACACCGGCGCCGGCTGGCAGGCGGCCATGGCTTGTACAAAGCCCTCCGGCAAGTTGCAGGCAAATGCTTCGATCACCCGTTTGGCTGGGGTGACCGCCGGCAAGGCGGCGGCGTCCCAGCGCCGCACCTCAATGCCTTCGATGCTTTGCGCATCCAGGCTTGGCGTCAGTGACGGACACAGCCGGGCAAAGCTGGCCAGATCGTCCACCCACAGCCGCACCGACATGCCCAGCTCGGCGGACAGCTGGCGCGCCAGCCGCCAGCACACGCCGATATCGCCGTAGTTATCCACCACGGCGCAAAAGATATCCCAATCAGGGCGGTCTACACTGACACAAGAGGGGCTGTTCATAGGCTCACCGGCAATTCCAGGGTTTCCTTGACTTCTTCCATCACCACATAGCTGCGCGACTCGTTGGCGCAGGGCAGTTTCAGCAGGATGTCGCCCAATAATTGCCGGTACAGCGACATGTCGGGGATGCGCGCCTTGATCAAATAGTCAAAATCCCCGGACACCAGATGGCAGTCCAGCACATGCGGCAGGGTGAGCACTTCGCGACGGAAGGCTTCAAAGATTTCACCAGATTTGGTGGACAGCTTGATTTCGACAAACACCAGCAGGGGCAAATCCATGGCCTTGGGGTCGAGCCGGGCGTAGTAGCCCTGAATCACCCCGGCTTTTTCCAAGCGGCGCACTCTTTCGGTGCACGGCGTGGCCGACAGGCCCACCCGCTCGGCTAAATCGGTCATGGAAATGCGGCCGTCAGATTGCAGAATATCGAGGATGCGCCGGTCGATGCGGTCGAGCTCTTTGAAGCCCTGGTATCGGGTTCTCATGTTTCCCTGCTTTTTCTAAAAAACACACAAAGTTGTCACTGGCCTTATGGTTTCTTTGGTGAAATTCACCGGCCAAGCCTTCATATACTAACGCAAATCACTGGTGCGTAAGCGCCTTTTCTTGAATGTGTTTTCATGCAGCGCCCGGCGCTGCGCCAATCTGGCGCATGCCCGCCCGCAAGGCGAGCGCTCTGCAAGCAGAAGGAGGCAACGATGAAAGTCGTGATTCTGGGTGGGGGTGTGATCGGGGTGGCCAGCGCGTATTACCTGGCCAAGGCAGGCTGCGAAGTGACCGTAGTCGAACGTCAGCCGGGGCCGGCGCTGGAAACCAGCTTTGGCAACGCCGGGCAAATCTCGCCGGGTTATTCGGCGCCGTGGGCGGCGCCGGGCATTCCGCTGAAGGCGCTGAAGTGGCTGTTCCAGAAACACGCACCGCTGGCCATCCGCGCCGACGGCAGCCTGTATCAATGGCAATGGATGGCCAAGATGCTGTCCAACTGCAACGAAAAAAGCTACGCGGTGAACAAAGCCCGCATGATGCGCCTGGCCGAGTACAGCCGTGACTGCATCAAAGCCTTGCGCGCCGACACGGGCATTGCCTACGAAGGCCGCCAGCAAGGCACGCTGCAAGTGTTCCGCACCCAGGCGCAGCTGGACGCCATGGCCAAAGATATCGCCGTGCTGAAAGAATGCGGCGTGCCGTTCAAGGTGATGAACCGCGCCGAGATTGTCGCCACCGAACCGGCGCTGGCGCGCGTGCAAGACAAACTGGTGGGCGCGCTGCAACTGCCCAATGACGAAACCGGCGATTGCAAGCTGTTCACCGAAGAGCTGGCCCGCCTGGCTGCCGGCCTGGGCGTGCAGTTCCGCTGGAACACCTCGATTGACGCGCTGCTGAGCGACGGCGACCGCATTGCTGGCGTGCGCTGCGGCGGCGACACCCTGAAGGCTGACCACTATGTGCTGGCCATGGGCAGCTACTCGCGCGCGCTGCTGAAAACCCTGAGCATCGACATCCCGGTGTACCCGGTGAAGGGCTATTCGCTGACCGTGCCGATTACCCGCGCCGACGCCGCGCCGGTGTCCACGGTGATGGACGAAACCTACAAAGTGGCGATCACCCGCTTTGACGACCGCATTCGCGTGGGCGGCATGGCCGAGCTGGCCGGCTTTGATCTGTCGCTGAATCCAGAACGTCGCGCCACGCTGGAAATGGTGGTGGGCGACCTGTTCCCGGAGGGCGGCAATATCCCGGCGGCGGAGTTCTGGACCGGCCTGCGCCCGATGACCCCGGATGGCACGCCGATTATTGGCGGCACCCGCTTTGCCAATCTGTCGCTGAACACCGGCCACGGCACCCTGGGCTGGACCATGAGCGCCGGCTCCGGCAAGTTGCTGGCCGACCTGGTCACCCAACGCACGCCGGACATCAGCACCGAAGGCCTGTCGATTGCCCGCTACGGCCAGCCGGCCCGGCAAGCCGCGCGCCCGGCGCAACTGACCCCGCGCCTGTCCTGATTCGGCCCGACTGTTTCTGCCCGTTTCCCTCGGTTCTGCCATCCCAGCAGCGACCATTGCCACGGCCCCGCCTTCTTGCGGGGCCGTTTTTTGTGCACGCCCCCAGCGGCAACCCCGCGTACCCGGCTATGATTTTGTCGTATAAAAGCAACAAACGAATCATCTGACGCTTGGTGTACGGCCTTCTGCCAGCTATACCTATACAGGCATGACATCGACACATTATGCTACACGGCTAGGTCACACCATGGCGCCGTGTCCGCATTGCCGACGCTCAGCGGTATACGTGTCAAGTGCCAAGGCTATTTGTGTCCGCCCTGACTCGTCTAACCCGCCAGGGCTCCGTCCGCGTGACCTGCTTGGCTGCCCCCGCGCCAGCAAGGAAATTGGCATGAAACTGAACTGGATCACCGCACACCGCCGCCTGCTGAAATTGGTCTGGCCATTTGTACTCACGGTCGCACTGCAAGTTGCGCTGGGCGTGTTCAGTCTGAACATCCTGTCGGCCGTGCGCGCCTATGTCGGCGGCGAGAGTCTTTGGTCCAAGGGGCAAAAAGACGCCATTTATGCCCTTTATCGCTATGCCGACAGCGGCCACCCCGCAGATTTGGTGCAATACCAGCAAGCCCTGGGGGTCATTGCCGGAGACCGGCGCGCACGCGAGGCGCTGGAGCAAACCGAACCCAATACCGATGTTGCCCGCGAAGGATTTCTGGCGGGCGGCAATGCGCCGAGCGACGTCGATAACCTGATCTGGCTGTTTGTCGAATTCCGCGATGATGAGGATATCTCGCACGTGGCCCGGCTGTGGCGAGAGGGTGACCGGCTGATGGACGAGCTCAACCTGATCGCCATCCGCTTGCAGGAAGCCGCGGCCAGCCGCACGCTGGATTTGGACAAGCAACGGGCACTGCGCCAGAACATCCAGCGTATCAACGAACAGATCACCCCGCTGACCAAGGCTTTTTCGCGTTCGCTCAGCGATCTGGCACGGCGGGTAGAAAACCTGCTGCTGCTGATCAATGTGCTGGCAGCTGCCACCCTGGTCGGACTGGCACTCTGGCGCGCCAACCGCCTGCTGAGCCAAAGCGAAGGCTATGCCAGTGCACTGCGGCAAAGCGAGGAGCGCTTCAAGCTGGCCGTGCAGGGCAGCAATGATGGCATCTGGGATTGGGACATGCGCACTGGTGCGGTGTATTTCTCGCCGCGTTATAAAGAATTGCTCGGATTTGGCCAGGACGACTCAAGCCTGGACTTTGCCACCCTCACCGCCCGTCTGCACCCGGAAGACCGTGAACGCGCCATCGAAGCCCTGCGCCGCCATCTGGCCAATGAAGCCCATTACGATGTGGAATACCGCATGCGCACCCGCACCGGCGAATACCGCTGGTATCGGGCCCGCGGACGGGTGCTGCGCACTCCGGATGGTGTGCCTCTGCGCATGTCTGGTTCACTGACTGACGCCACCGACCGCAAAGAAATCGAACACGCGCTGCAAAGCGAGAAAGAACGCGCCGAAATCACGCTGGCGGCCATTGGCGAAGCGGTGATCACCACCGATACCCAGGGACAGATCGACTACATGAACCCGGCCGCCGAGCAATTGCTGTCGTGTTCGCTGACGCTGGCGCGCAGCAAGCCGCTGTCCAGCCTGTTCCGGCTGGTCGATCCCTTGCAACGCAGCCACGAAATGCGGCTGCCGCCCCTGCAATCCGGCATACAGCTGCCGGCCATCAGCCAGAATCACCATAATCTGCTGCTGATCCAGCATGACGGGCAGGAAATCTCGGTCAACCTGACCCACTCGTCCATCCATACGCACGATGGCCAGGTAGAGGGCCAGGTGCTGGTATTGCACGACCTCACCCGCGAGCATCAATACTTGGCCAGTCTGTCCTGGCAGGCCAGCCACGATATGCTGACCGGACTGGTCAACCGCCGTGAATTCGAGCGCAGCCTGCTGGCCTCACTGGCCACAGCCGACAGTGAACATGATGCCCTGATGTATCTGGACCTGGACCAGTTCAAGACCGTCAACGACACCTGCGGCCATGCGGCCGGTGACGCCCTGCTGCGCCAGACCGCCGCCGTGCTGCAACAGCAACTGGATCCGCATGATCTGCTGGCCCGGCTGGGGGGTGACGAATTTGGCGTACTGCTCAGCCACACCGATCTGGCCCGCGCCGAACACGTGGCCGAAGCCCTGCGCCAGAGTGTGCTCAAGCTCAACTTCACCTGGGGCGGACAATCCTTCTCGATCAGCGCCAGTATTGGCCTGGTGTACCTCGACCAGCATCCCGTCACCCTGGCCGAAGTGCTGCGGGCAGCGGATGTGGCCTGCTATATGGCCAAGGAAAAAGGCCGCAACCGGGTGCAGCGCTACCGGCCGCAAGACAGCGAAGTCTCCTTGCGCTACGACGAGATGGAATGGGTGCACCGGCTGCATCGCGCACTGGAAGAACAGCGCCTGTGCCTGTATGCGCAAACCATCCAGCCGCTGGCTGAAAATAGCGATGGCGAACACTATGAAGTCTTGCTGCGCCTGCGCGACGAGCAAGGTGATCTGGTGCCACCGATCGCCTTCCTGCCCGCCGCAGAACGCTACAACCTGATGCCCCAGATTGACCGCTGGGTGGTCACTGCGGCGCTACGCGCGCTGGAGGCCCGTCACCTGGGCCCGGACAAGCCCCGGCTGGGCCTGTGCACCATCAATCTGTCCGGCGCCTCGATCAACGATGAACAGTTCCTGGATTTCCTGCGCGACACCCTGCGCAACAGCCCGGTGCCCACCACCTCACTGTGTTTTGAAATCACCGAAACCAGCGCGATTGCCAGCCTGGCTTCGGCAGCGCGGGTGGTCAGCGAATTGCGTGCGCTGGGCTGCCATTTTGCCCTCGACGACTTTGGCACCGGCATGTCGTCGTTTGCCTACCTGAAGCACCTGCCGGTGGATTACCTGAAAATCGACGGCAGCTTTGTCAAGGACATGGTGCGCGACCCGGTGGATCGCGCCATGGTGGAAATGATCCAGCGCATCAGCGCCATGATGGGCAAACACACCATTGCCGAATACGTGGAAGACCTCGATACGCTGAACATGCTGCGCGCCTGTGGCGTGCACTATGCCCAGGGTTATGGCATTGCCAGGCCACAACCCTTTTACGATCCCCGGCCCGTGCCCGCCCAGATCGCGGCGCCGGACAGGACGACGACTTCACCCTGATACAGGAGACCTGCCTCATGAACGCTCCCTTCTCTCGCACCGGCCCGCTGATGGAACTCTCCAGCTACCCGGACTGGGCTCGCCAACTGGTGGAAGACTGCGCCGCCGACCGTGCCCGCGTCACCCAGCATGTGCTGTTCCAGCGCATGCGCGACGCCACCCTGTCCTACCCGATCATGCGTTACTTCCTGATTGGCGTGTGGCCGGTGATTGAACAGTTTCCGCAATACATGGCCTTCAACCTGCTGAAGGTGCGCTATGGCCGCCACCCGGGCGAAGACCTGGCCCGCACCTGGCTGATCCGCAACCTGCGCGTGGAACAACACCACGCCGATTACTGGGTGGATTGGGCCGAAGCCAGCGATGTCTCCCGCGACGCGCTGATTGCCGGCCTGGACGACCCGGCGACGCTGGCGCTGTCGCACTGGTGCTGGCGCACCTGTGAGCGAGAAGCGCTGGCCATATCGATGGCCGCCACCCACTACGCCATCGAAGGCGCCACTGGGGATTGGTCCAATCTGGTGTGCTCGACCGACACCTACGCACAAACCTTCCCGGAAGCCGACCGCAAAAAAGCCACCCGCTGGCTGCGCCAGCATGCCCAGTACGACGACACCCATCCGTGGGAAGCGCTGGACATCATCTGCACCCTGCTGGGCCATGAACCAGAAGCCAAGCAGCTTGAACAGCTGCGCCTGGCCATCTGCACCAGCTACCGCTATATGGCGATGACGCTGGACCGCTGCATGCAAATGGCGCCGGCCAAGCAAGACTGAGCGGCTGACACGTCGGGCTGGACGGCAGGGATTTATTCTGTCGTCCGCCAGCGCCTCTTCTATCAGCGCCGACGACACAGGTATAATGGCGACAACCACCGTCCGGAGTCAGTCGCCATGCATCCCGCGCCATCCGCCCGCCTTGCGTTGCGCCCGACCCGGAACGCCCCTCGCCCGCAGGGGCTTTTTTTCGCCCGTGATTCAAGGATTCCGAGATGAGCAATCCCCTGTACCAGCGACATGTGATTTCCATTGCCGACCTCACCCGGCACGACCTGGAAACCGTGATTGCCACCGCCCAGCAGCTCAAGCGCGAACCGCGCACCGACCTGCTCAAGGACAAAGTCGTCGCCAGCTGCTTTTTTGAAGCCTCCACCCGCACCCGGCTGTCGTTTGAAACCGCCGTGCAGCGGCTGGGCGGCACGGTGATCGGCTTTGACGACGGCGGCAACACCTCGCTGGCCAAAAAAGGCGAGACCATGGCCGACTCGGTGCGCATCATCACCTCGTATGTGGACGCCTTCGTGATGCGCCACCCCAAGGACGGCGCTGCGCGGCTGGCCTCGGAAAACTCCAGCGTGCCGGTGATCAACGGCGGCGACGGCTCGAACCAGCACCCCTCGCAAACCCTGCTGGACCTGTTCACCATCCACGAAACCCAGGGCAAGCTGGATGGCCTGACCCTGGCCTTTGTCGGCGACCTCAAATACGGCCGCACCGTGCACTCGCTGGCGCAAGCCCTGGCGCTGTTCAACTGCAAGTTTTACTTTATCGCCCCCGAAGCGCTGGCCATGCCCGACTACATCTGCGAGCAGCTGGACGCCCACGGCATCGAATACCAACTGGCCGCCAGCATCGAAGAAGTGGTGCCCGAGCTGGATATTCTGTACATGACCCGCGTACAGAAAGAGCGTTTCGACGAAACCGAATTCCAGCACCTGAAATCCAAATACAAGCTGGACGCCAGCATGCTGGAAGGCGCCAAGCCCAATCTGAAAGTGCTGCACCCGCTGCCGCGCATCGACGAAATCGCCACCGACGTCGATGCCACCCCGCATGCCTACTACTTCCAGCAAGCGCAGAACGGCGTGTTTGCCCGCCAGGCGCTGCTGGCGCTGGTGCTCAACGAAACCGTGTAATGGAGAACGCGATGATGGAACACACGCTCAAGGTGGAAGCCCTGGCCAATGGCACAGTGATCGACCACATCCCCGCCGGGCAGGGTCGGCGCATTCTCAAGCTGTTTCGCATGTCGGAAAGCGGCGAGCGCATTTATATCGGCTTTAACCTGCCCAGCCGCCGCACCGGCAAGAAAGACCTGATCAAGGTCGAGAACATCACCTTCACCCCGGCACAAGCCAACCAGCTGGCGCTGTTTGCCCCCAACGCCACGGTGAATGTGATTGAAAACTTCAAGGTCAAAGAAAAGCTGACGCTGGGCGTGCCCGACACGGTGGATGGCATGCTGACCTGCCCGAACAGCAACTGCATCACCGCCACCGAGCCGGTGGAAACCTCGTTCCGGGTGAGCGAGAAAGAAGGCGAAGTGCGGCTCAAGTGCAAGTATTGCGAAAAAACCTTCGCGCGGGATGCCTTTGCGCAATTGCGCTAAGCACACCTGTTTTGGGCGGGATGCTGTCCCGCCGCCGACCCGCTTGCTTTGCTTCGCCAAATAAAGCAGGTAAAGGAAGATGGGCCAGACACGTGCTCAGCGCGGTAAGCGCTGGGCACGTTGCGCTTTACGGGCGACACATCGGCGCAGCACCACAGCCGGCGCCTCACACACGTTCCGCACATCACGCAAAAACCGATCGCCTGAATCCATTCAGGACACGATCAATCACTGATTATTGCGCACCCAACGCCGCCACTGCTCGAACAGACACGGATCCAGCGCGGCCACCGCCGAGCGGTGCCACAGCGGGCCTTGCCAATAATCGTCGCTGTCCAGCGTGCAGGCCTGGCCGCCAGCTTCTTCCAGAATCACAATCCCCGCCGCGTAGTCCCACAGCCGCTGGCCGCCATGCAGATACAGGTCATAGCGCCCTGCCGCCAGATAGCACCAATCAATGGTCGAAGCGCCCAGGCTGCGCTGGCTGCCAAACGGCGCCAGGCTGGTCAGCCGGGTGCCCAGCTTGCCGCTACGCAGATATTTGACCTCGACCGCCGCGATGGTGTCGCCCATGCTGGCGGGCGCCGCTTTCAGCGGCAGGCGGATGCCATTCATATAGGCGCCGCTGCCACGACGGGCGTAGAACATCTCGTTGGCCACCGGGTTGTAAATCACCCCCAGCTCACTGCGGCCGTGGCGCATCAGCGCCACCGAGATGGCAAAGTAGGGCAGGCCGTGGATGAAGTTGGTGGTGCCGTCGATTGGATCAACCACCCACAAACCATCCGGGTTGGCCTCCCACAAGGCATGCTGTTCTTCCGGGGTCATCTCTTCGCCCAGCACCGGGTAGGGCAAGATGTCCGGCAGGCGACGCGCCAACGCTTGTTGAGTGGCCAGATCAGCCTCGGTGAACAGGGTGCCGTCCGATTTGCGGGTGGAACCCACACGCAAAAAACGCGGCATGACTTCGGTTTGCGCAATCTCGCGCAATGTCTGAATCACCTGATCGACCACCTGCATGGCACGACTCCCCCTCTTCAGCTTGTCAATATCATTCTGGCGCGCCGGTAGGCGCTGACCATGCCCGGCGAACCGGGTGCGTACCCGTCTGCGCGGGCGTGGCGCAGCATTTGGCTCGTGGCCCGGCGGCAACCACCGTCCCGCTGATGGCTCGCCCATGCTGCAATGCAAAGTGTGCCATAAGCCAGCGGCTGCCGTCTGGACAACATGTCACATTCCGCGCAAAAAAAGCCGGGCTTTTGCTGCTTTGCCATCAGCGATGCGCGGCATCGAACAGCCAGCCACCAGGAAAGCAGAAAAACCCGACGCAAACTGGCAGAATGGCGTTTTACCCTGCTGCCCGGATTGCCATGCCGCGTTTTTTTGTTGATCAACCGCTGATTGCCGGAACCGAACTGAGCCTGCCCGATGCCGTGGTGCGCCATGTGCAGGTGCTGCGCCTGAATGCTGGCGATGCCCTCACGGTATTTAACGGCTCACCCCCCGATCTGGAGTACCCGGCCCGGATTTTGGCCGTCGGCAAGCGCGAAGTACGGGTACAACTGGATGCCGCACTGGCTGTCTCGCGTGAGTCGCCGTTGCGGCTGGGGCTGGCGCAGGGGATTTCCAGCGGCGAACGCATGGACTTCACCTTGCAAAAAGGGGTGGAAATGGGCGTCAACGTGTTCCAGCCACTGGCCACCCAGCGCAGCATCGTGCGGCTCAGCGGTGAGCGTGCCGACAAGCGCCTGGCACGCTGGCGCGACATCATCCTTTCAGCCTGTGAACAATGTGGCCGTAATACCGTGCCCGAGCTGCGCCCCATCCTCAGCCTGGACGCCTGGTTGGCCGAATCGGCAAATTTGCCGGAGGCGCGGCTGATGCTGTCGCCGCTGGGCAGCGCCCGCCTGGCCGAGTTGCCCGCCCCCACGGCGGCCTGGCTGCTGGCCGGCCCGGAAGGCGGGCTGAGTGATGCAGAAGAACAAGCCGCCTTGCGTGCAGGCTGGACCGCGCTGAAACTGGGCCCGCGCATCCTGCGCACCGAGACAGCCGCACTGGCCGCCGTCGCCGCCATGCAGCAACGCTGGGGCGACTACTGACCGTCAACAAGTTATCCACATGTTTCGCACAGCTTGTGTGCAACTTGTGGACAGTACAATCCCCCGCCCGAGGCGCCAGATGGGTGAGCCCGGCCAGCGCCTGCTGGTCGGAGCCTTCCAGAATATTGCACAGGAATACCACCATGCCGGATCACGACACTCCCTCCCTTCCGCCGCCTCGTGTGGCCGTCCAGCGTGGCTGGGGCTGGTGGCGGGAAGGGTTTCATCTTTTTCGCGAACAACCGCTGACCATGCTGCTGTTCGGACTGGTGTATTGCATGGTGCTGCTGGGTTTTCAGCTGCTGCCCGGCGTGGGCAGCGTGCTGGCGGTGTTTCTGGGCCCATTGCTGACGGCGGGCTTCCTGCAAGTGGCTGCGCGGCTGACACGCGCAGAAGAACCCAGGCTGGCCGAGCTGTTTGCCGCCTTTCGCCAGCCGGGGGTGACAAGCCTGCTGGGCATCGGCTTGTGGTATCTGGTGATGTTGATGTCAGTGGCTTTTCTGGTCACCCTGCTGGCGGTGGCGCTGGGCCTGGCGCCCTCGCCGGAAGCCTTGCAGGCCGAACCGATCAGCCAGGACACCATGGATCAGTTGCTGACTCTGGGCATGATGGTGATGCTGGCGGCCTTGCCGGTGGCCGCAGCCTACTGGCTGGCGCCCGCGCTGGTGACTTTCGAGCAGGCCAGCGCCGCCGAGGCGATGTGGCGCAGCCTGCGCTTCATGTGGCGCAATCTGGGCGCATTTGCCCTGTATCTGTCAGGCATGGCGATACTGACGCTGGCCGCACTGCTGACCTATGGCGCGGCATTCATTGTGGTGGCGCCGCTCTCCATGCTGTCACTGTATGCCTGCTATCGGGATTTGGCCGGCCAAGGCCCGGTGCAGATTGACAACGCCGGCTGGGTGGAATGACAAAAACCCGCTGCCCGGCCAGATTGCCGGGCAGCAGGTTTGCACCGCGCCGCGTACCGCTTAGCGGAAAGACTTCAGCACGGTCAGCAGGCTGGTCAGGTTGTCGGCGATGCCGGCCTGGCTCATTTTTTCGGTGCCGGCAGCAGCAGCCATGGTGTTCATGCTGTAGATCTGCATCACGCCCTGGTTGGCGGCGGCCTGGGCCAGGATGTTCTGTTGTTGCTGGGCCGACACGGCATTCTGGAACAGGATGCCGGTGGAATGAGCCATGCTCTGGTAGATCGAGCCCATGGCCATGGCCGGGGCTTCCGCCAGCACCTTGACGTTGGTTTGGGTGACGGCGTCGGTAATTTGCGAATTCACTGCGGTCGGGAATGCCATTTGTTGACTCCTGGATCGGATGAGGCGGCGCTCATCCCGGCAAGCGGGCGAGCGGTTTCAAGAAACCGGGGCGGTGGCCCCCATTCGGTCCGCGCGGGACGCGGCCCCGGCCTGGATGGGCCAGACCGGGACGCCGCATTAGCTGCGGAAAGACTTCAGCACACTCAGCATGCTGGTCAGATTGTCGGCAATACCAGCCTGGCTCACCTTTTCGGTGGCGGCGGCATCGGACATCGTGCCCATGCTGTAGAGCTGAATCACGCCCTGGTTGGACGCAGCCTGCGCCAGGGTGTTTTGCTGCTGTTGCGAGGACACGGCGTTCTCGAACAGGATGCCGGTGGAGTGCGACATTGCCTGGAACATCGCACCCATGGCCATGGCCGGAGATTCGGCCAGCACCTTGACGTTGGTCTGGGTCACCGCGTCGGTGATCTGCGAATTCACCGCAGTCGGCGCGCCGGCCGAGCTGTCGGTGGAAGGAGTATCAGCCATCGTTGATTTCCTTTACGGATGAAGTAAAACGGGCATCAGGACTTGAACGATTGCAGCACGGTCAGCAAGCTGGTCAGGTTGTCGGCAATGCCGGCCTGACTGACTTTTTCGGTGCCGGCAGCGTCGGCCATGGTGTCCACGCTGTAAATCTGCATCACGCCCTGATTGGTGGAGGCCTGGGTCAGGGTGTTTTGCTGTTGCTGGGCCGAAATGGCGTTCTCGAACAGGATGCCGGTCGAGTGAGCCATGGTCTGGAAAAGCGAGCCCATGGCCATGGCGGGGGATTCGGCCAGCACCTTGACGTTGGTCTGGGTCACCGCGTCGGTGATTTGCGAGTTCACCGCAGTCGGTGTTGCAGCGCCAGCGGCAGTGGAAGTATCAGTGGTTGCCATGTTGGACATCCTTTATTCGAGTAAACCGGAAAGTCGGCGACTTAGCCCTTGAACGATTGCAGCACGGTCAGCATGCTGGTCAGGTTGTCGGCGATGCCACCCTGGCCCACTTTTTCGGTGGCGGCAGCGTCGGCCATGGTGCCCATGCTGTAGATCTGCATCACGCCCTGATTGGTGGAAGCCTGGGTCAGGGTGTTTTGTTGTTGCTGGGCCGAAACGGCGTTCTCGAACAGAATGCCGGTCGAGTGGGCCATGGTTTGGTAGATCGCGCCCATGGCCATGGCCGGGGATTCAGCCAGCACCTTGACGTTGGCTTGGGTCACTGCGTCGGTGATTTGATCGTTCACGGCGGTCGGAATAGCCATTGAAACACTCCTTGATGGTAAGGTCGGTTGAGGAATCGGCGCGGCATCACGTCGCGCTCACCGGATAGAACGCCCGCCAGAAACGGGCGTGAAACCAGCTCAGCCAGCCAATTGTCCTGTGTCTTTGCCCGCATCCATGCCCTGGGGGCCGGCAGCCGTCCCCGCCGTCACCGCTGCCGGGGTCAGCGTGGCCTGCGCCGGGGTGGGCACCTGGGTCTGGCGCGCCTGCAATTCGGCGATGGTCTGACTTTGCTGGTTCAGCCGGTCCACCACGCCACTCAGCGCATTTTGCAGCGGCATGAAAGTTTGATTGAAGCAGCGTTCCACCTCCTGGCGGGCCAGGCCGGCCAGCCGGTCGGCAATCTGCGACAAGGCCATTTGCCCGCCCATGCCCACGCCAGTGCCGCCATTGAGTGCAGACGGGCGCAACTCGGCCAGCGAGCGCGCACCTTCCACCACCTTCAGAATGGCCTGTTCTTCTTTTTCCTGCGCCTGCATGGCCTGGGTGACATTGCTGTGAATGGCGCTGAGTGAATCGCGCACACTGGCCTGGGTATTGGCGCGACTGAGGGCCAGCACGGCGGCGGCCTGCTCACCGGGCGACACGCCGGCACTTTGCTGGGCGGCCTGGAAGGCCTGCAACTGGGCAAACTCCTGCGGTTGCAGCGGTCGTTTCAGCCAGGTTTCGGCCAGTTGTTGCAGATTGGGATCCAGAGCGGTGTCGGCACCTGTCGCTGGGCTGGGACTCGGGCTGGTCATGGGGTAGGGCTCCTTGTCGTGAAATGCAAATGAGGTGAAATCGGGTGGCACGGCGCGCACGCCCCCGGCATGACACACCTGGTGTGGCCCACGACCGCACGCACGGTAAGGCAATCCAGGCACACCGGGGCAGTATCGGTGAGGCTTACTGCGCAGTGCGCAGCCACCAGCGTGATGCTTCGGTACGGTTGGATACACCCAGCACGCGGTACATGCTGTACAGCTGATTCTTGATGGTGCCCTCCGCCACTGACAGCCGGCGGGCAATCTGCTTGTTGGATTGCCCCTCAGCCACCAACCAGAGGATTTCCTGCTGACGGGGCGTCAGATTGGGGGCATGACTGGCAGGCAACTGCACGCCCCCCTCGCCGATGGCGGTGGGGATAAAGCAGTCTTCCTGCAAGACTTGCAGACACAGCGACACCAGCATGGGGGGATTCAATGCCTTGTTGAATACCCCGGCGCCGCCGGCCTGGCGCACGGCAGCAGCCAGACCGGCCTTGCCGTCGAACACATTCAGGATGCAACGCAAATGAGGGTGGCGCTCGCGCAGTTGGCGGATCAAGCCCAGCTCATGCTGCGCGCCCCACGAAGCTTCCAGCAGCAAAAGATCCGGGGCAGGTTGCGGCAGGGCATCCAGGCTGGGCAGATGCTTCAGATGCTCCAGTGTCACCGGATGATTCATCCGGGCAAAGGCTGCCTCAACACCGGCAGCAAACACCGGGGCACGGTCAACAACCAGGATTCTCGGGGCAGTGGTCATGGTGTGGCTCCTAGAAGACATGAGTGCCACAGGGAACGCCACACGCAGCGGACTGTGAAATCCCTCCCATACCCGACCGCCACAAATGCACACGCCGCCCAGGGCATGACCTTGGGCGGCGTGTGCAAGATACAAATCAGCGGAGCAATCAGTCCGGGGTCAGGAACAGCGCGCGTTCGGCGTTGCGGCGAGCCAGCAGACCAGCCACTTCTTTGCCACCGGCGCGGTCCCAGCGCGGAAACTGATCGGCGGCGGCTTGGAAATTACCGGCGTTCAACAGGCGCAACAGGGTGGATTGCTGCAAGGAGCCCAGACCCAGGTTGTAAGAAAAACTGATCAGCGCATCAAATTGATTCTGGTTGATCTTCACCGTCACCAAGGCATTGACGCCATTGTTGAAACGGGCCAGATCGTTGATCAGCAGTTGTTCGGCCTGCTGCTGCGTGATGGTCAGGCCGGCTTTGACGTCCGGACCCGTGTGGCCGTAACCGATGGTCCACACACCGACCATGTCTTGATAGGCGGTCAGGCGCAGGCCTTCGAATTTTTCGATCAGCGCGCGGCCGCGCGGGCTGCAGCTGAGTTGATTGACGCTCATGGTTTCTCCTGGTGAATTCAATCCACACATCCAGCCAGCCTGCCACGCATCGGCCTCACCTGAAACCGCGATTCGGTTTCATGGTCGCCATGCGCGTGCCCAGGCAGGCGGGCGTGCGCAACATAGTCTGGGGTTCATCACGGCAGGCCACTTGACGTGATGGACGCACGCTGGCGCGCCATCGTGCTTATGCACAATGACGCACAAGGAGCATACGCCTTCAGGCCAGGCCTGCCACTTTCACTTGATTACACCGCGTCAGCTGGTCACTTTGCGGGTATCTGCCGGGTGGCGCTGCGCCGCCTGCTCGGCCGCCTGCACACGATCAAGCTTTTCCAGCATGTCCACATAACCCATCTCGCGACGGCGCTTGATCGAGCCGGCCGAGAACTCGGCATCGCTGAACGAGCTTTCTTCGCCAGTATGACGATAGGTGATGGTGTGGATGTCGATATTGCGCAGGCGACGGCCCAGCACTTCTTCCGCCCAGCCGTGCAGCAAACCATGAATGCCGGCGCATTCCGGGCTGTGCAGCAGGCGGCCGAACAGCTTTTGGTATTTGCGCAGCGTGCCGTGCTGATCCATGCGGCTGGCGTACTGGATTTCTTTCTGCCGCCAGGCCACGCCATCCATGGTGGTCGGCAGGCGGCCATGCGCGCCCCACAGGTCCACCATGAACACGCGCAGGTCGGCGGTTTCATGGGTGTCGTCCAGCACCGCCTGCAAGGGGGTGTTGGTCACGCAGCCGCCGTCCCAGTAGTACTTGCCGTTGATTTCAGTCGCCGGAAAACCCGGCGGCAGCGAACCGCTGGCCAGCGCATGGGCCGGGCCGATCTGGCAATTGAGCGAATCAAAAAACTCCAGCTTGCCGGTATCCACCCGGGTGGCGCCCAGGCTCAGGCGCGCGCCATGACCCTGGTTGTGCCAGGCAAAATTGCAATGGCGGCGCAGGGTGTCCAGCATCGGGCTGGTGTCGTAATAGCTGGTTTCGGTGGGGTTGGCGAACTGCACTTCCACCCCACCCATGCCCATCATCACATTGACGCGCGGCGTCCAGAAATTCGGCAGCCCTTGCAGCATGGATTTGGCCACCACCGACTTGTTATACATGGCGCGATACGCGCCGGAATAACTGGCGGCAGCGCCATCCGGGCGCGCGATGTCATCCCAGAATTCCACCATCTTGCGCAGACGATCTTCCGGCTTGTTGGTGGCCAGCACGGCGGCGTTGAGCGCGCCAATCGAAATGCCCGTCACCCAATCCGGCTCAAAGCCCAGCTCGTGCAGCGCCTGATAGGCGCCGATGTGATAAGCGCCCAGAGCGCCGCCCCCTTGCAATACCAGCACGTTTTTCACTTCCGGGGTGGCGGCATGGTGGGCGTGCGTCTTCGACGCGGCGGTTTCTTTCATGTGTACTCTCCTGATGCTTGGGTGATAAAGCAACCAGGGCGGGGACAGGTTGCCGACAAGGGCGGGCCAGCGCAAGCGGCCCGCCGGATGGGGAATCAGCGTCGCGCGCGACACTCAGCGCAGCGCGCCTGGCCAGGCGCGCGGCCGGGTAAATGCGGCAAGGTCGCGCAACAATGCCTGGCGGGTTTTGCGAGCCACTGTTAGCCCTTGCTGCCCAGCGTCGAGTGATATTTCTCGATGCTCTGGTCGATCTTGTCGAGCGAGAAGTGCGCCGATTCGGCCTCGATCGCCCCGGCAGCGGCGGCCACCGCAGCGGCGGTGCCCATCAGCAGGTCGGTGATCAGAATGCCCAGCGCGTCTTCGGCGGCGCCCTTGAGGTTCTGCTCGGCAAATTTCTCGGTCATGTCTTTCAGCAGCACGCTCTTGCTGGCCAACACCATCTTGCTGGCGCCATCGAAATATGCGGCAGCCGATTGCGCCACCAGGCCGGAGGCCTGGGTGATCATCATGTTCGGCGCCAGCGCCACCTGATTGGGGCCATAGGCGGCGTTTTCGGCGTTGGTCAGTTGCACCGCCTGGACAATCTGGCTATTCAGCGCGTCAGTGGCCGGCGGCGTGCTGGATGGCGGGCCCATTTTGGCGGTCATGGTCGCCAACGTGGATTTGGGCGGGCTGGCGCCGCCGGATCCACCTGCGGCCGGCGCAGCGGCGTCGCTGCCCTGGGACGGCGCCGGACTGGAATTGCCGCCGCCGCCCGGGGTGTCGGGGGTCGTATCTGTAGACATCTGGCTGTTCTCCGTGGTGGGCGCAGGCGCGGGCGAGGCATCGCCAGGCCGGGCGGGCGCGGGGTTGGACATCACTGGCGGTGGGCTGGCTGGCGCCGATGGGGCCACAGCCTCAGGCACAGGGTTGGCCTGAGGGGTGTCAGCCGCTGTCGGTGCAACAGGCGGGACGCTGGCCTGCGATACCGCAGATGCCGGCGCCGGTTCGGGCTCTGGCGTCGATGCGGGTGCAGGTTCAGGCGCAGATGCAACAGCCTGCGCCATCGGAGCCGGTGCAGGCGCTGGCGTCTCCACCGGGGGCGCCGGCCGGGCCGCACGGGCAGGCTGGCCCGGCAGGCTTTGCGACGGAACAGTCAGCGGGGCCAATTGCTGCGAGGGCACGGTTTGTGCCGGCGCCTGCTGGCCCACACCACTGCCACTGCTGCCTGATGCATCGGCGTCGGCGCGCTGCTTGCCGCCAAACAGTTTTTTCAGTGCGTTCATAAGAAACTTCATGAAAAAGTCACTCCGCCAAGGCCGGGTCAGCGGGGGAAAGCGTCGGCCTTACGAATGGCCAGCCGGCCATCCGGACTGCGGGTGCGCCCGCTGGTGGCCAGGCCCGATGGGCATGACCACGCAACGAGCGCCAGCGCACCGGCCGATGCAACTTACGCGGCCTTGTCGCCAACCGACAGAATCATGGTCACTGCCTTGGAAATCACCGCGCTGGAAATCTGGTTCAGCGCCTGCTGGCTGTGAACGGCATTCTGCAGCGACAGGCCGGCGGAATGGCTGGCCACCTGATACAGCGCGGCCATGGCCTGGGCTGGCGCTTCGGCCACCACTTTTACATTGGTTTGCGTCACCGCATCGGTGATCTGCGAGTTGACGGGGGTGCTGTCTGCCATGGAAGTCTCCTGAGTGCATGCCGGCCACGGCCGGCGAAAAAGTTATGTCGTCACGCGGCAGGCTCTGCGCACATCCGGCCCGCTGAGCATCAGAACGCCGTGCCGGGCGGGCTGTGAACCCGGCTTAGTGCACGCGCCGTTGCGGTAGCAATGCGTGCAATTTCTTGCGCAATAACTCCACACGTTTGCGCGCCAGCGCTTCGCTGATGCCAAAGGCCGCGGCGATTTCACTGTACGGACGTTCTTCTTCGAATTTCAGTTGAAACAGCATGCGCTGAGCGTCGCTGAGCTGCATCAGCGCTTGGCGCACTTGCTCCAGCTCTTCCTGCATCAGCAAGGCTTGTAAGGGTGAAGGGGCACTGGACGCCATGGCATGGATGGAATCGGTATCCAGATCGACATAGGGGTCGATGACTTTTTCTTCGCGGGTATGACGACGGGCGCTGTCCAGGAAGGTGTGATTGAGCACCAGAAACAAAAACCCTTCGGCGTCGCGTACCCGCTCCGAGAATTGACAGATATACAAGAAGGCTTTCAGCGCGGTGCGCGACAGCAATTCTTCGGCGCGATCATGGTCGCCATGGGTCAGCCGGCGGGCGCGGCGCCCCAGATCGGCACGCACACTGCGCCAGGCATTTTCAAATCGGCTTCGCCCCCCAATGGCCAATTCCATGGGGATTTCCGATATTGCCATTTCCATTTCCTGTTCCATGCCGTGACTCCTGAGTTAACAAGGAATCCCAGTTTCTTGAACAAGGACAAATGCATCTGTTACCTGGGTGACAAAACCTATTTTTTATATATTACAAGACATTACACGGACAGATATTCAGAAATTTCATACATTCACATGTCACATTCGCCATACGCAATTCTACGTAGTTTTTCCACATCCAGAATATGCAGAATATTAGGCTGATGGTGAATCAACCCATTACGCTGCCAATTGCGCAACTGGGCATTCAGCTTGGGACGGCTGACATTCACCATGGAGGCCAGCACGCTTTGCTTGGGCGGATGCAGCCATACACCGGGCACGCTGGCCGCATGCGGCTGCTCGTCCACCATGCGCAGCAGATGGCGCGCCAGCCGTGGGCCCAACTGATGCAGACACAGGGTTTCCACATGCTCGGTATGGGTGCGCATGCGTCGGCATACCGATGCGAACATACGGCGCAAAAATTCGGGATTGCCCGTCAAGGGGCCAAACTGGGCGCGCGGCAGCAGCCACACCCGCGTGGCGCCATCCGCTACGGCGGTGCAGTCACGCCGGTCATGACCTTCCAGCAGTGCGCTTTCTCCCACCCAGTCCCCTACCTGACTGCGGTCGATGATCAATTCACGGCCATCCTGGTTATGCAACAGGTGGTAGACCTGCCCGGACAGCACCAGGGCCAGGTATTGCGCAGGGGAATCCTTGAGAAACAAGACTTGCTGGTCGGCCAGCGACAGCTCGGTACCGTGCCGGGCAATATGCGTCAGCAACTCGGCCGGCAACCCGGCAAACCAGGGCAAATGAGCCAACCGGGATATCATGGTTTTGTCCTGACTGCAGGCGCCCTCAGTGGCAACCGCGCGGGAGAGCGGCATGGCACACACTCCATTCAAGATGAATTGGCGGGAATGCAGAGGACGTAGCGCGATGTGCGCTGTGAACACGACGACAGAAATACCAATCACTCGCGAAACAAGCATCACAGACGCATGCTTGTGCCATGACAACATGGGAACAGCGGAGAGTTTTCCGGAAGCACAGCGACGGGGCCACGCCATCACCACGGCGCGTGGCGGTCCATTGGCATTCGATTTGAGCGCCACTCAACGGCGCGGCGGCCCAGCGACAGCAACCTGCATGCCATCCGTCCGGGGCATCAAGCCCACAGACATACCAATGCCATCGGCTAGCATTGCGTATCCGGCTGTGATCTATTCAGAACAGAATATACGGAGAAATACGGAGAAATGCGGCTATGCAGAAGCGCGCCAGTGACACTGGCCACACCTCTGCCCGCAGAAAGCCAAAGTGGACAGAATCGTCCAGTCTAGTCAGCAGAAATGGACAAACCGGGCGCCACAGGCAGATGACAAACCACGCACAGCTTGTTGCCGTCCGGGTCCCGAAAGTAGGCGCCGTAATAGTCCGGGTGATACTGGGCACGCAGTCCGGGAGCGCCTTCATCCATGCCGCCATGCGCCAAAGCCACCTGCCAGGCGGCGTCCACCTGGGCACGGCTGGCCGCATCCAGCGCCAGCATCTGGCCATTGCCTGGCTGATGCGCCGCGCCATCAAATGGCCGGCCAATCAACAATAATGGCCGACCGCCGCCTGCCGGTTGCCAGCCCGCCCACGGCCGCTCGCGCTCGCAAAATCGCCGGGCATGGCCCAACACGGCCATCAGCGCATCATAAAACGCCAGTGCGCGGTCGAAATCGCTGACCCCCAAGAATACATGCGAGAACACGGCTCAAGCTCCTTTTACGCGGTGCGCAGCCAACGCATCGGCACATACGCCAGCCCCATGCGCTGCTGCGGCGGCTGTGTGGCGACAAACCCCCAGCGGGCATACACTGGCGCGGCATAGACCGAGGCGTTGACAGTCACTTCCGGCGCCGAAGTGCGCCCAAGCAAGGTGCGCCACAAGCGCCCGGCAATCCCTTGGCGCTGGCACGCCTCAGCCACAAACAGATGGTGAACATGACAACCATCGCGCAAGGCCGCAGCCCCAACCAGACTTTCACCGCGCCAGGCCAACCAGTAATCCTGCCGCACATCCGCCACACAAGCCGCCAGCGCATCCACACTCAGGCTGGCCAAAAACCCCTCCGCCCCGGCGCCATCCGGCTCGGCCAAAAAATAACCGCTCAGCCCAGATCGGAAGAGCACACG
>ERZ650306.339-NODE-339-length-28264-cov-9.560743_pt1 | contig 28264 bp, 26 predicted proteins | sample MGYA00376242_ERZ650306 | MGnify/ENA primary metagenome ERZ650306 (study PRJEB26733, sample SAMN07839244) | wastewater metagenome | biome: urban; feature: wastewater treatment plant; material: waste water | place: USA: North Carolina | collected 2016-03-31 ... | reverse complement strand
CGCGGGCGGTATCGATCACCAGCCGGGTTTCTTCCTCGCTCTGGATGCGGTTGACCGCCTGTTGCACTTCCGGCTCAAAATCCTGCACCCCTACCGACATGCGGTTAAAGCCCAGTTCGGCCAGCAAGCGCACGGTGTCGGCAGTGACTTTGCGCGGGTCGATCTCGATCGAGAATTCGCCGCCAGTCACCAGATGAAAGTGCTGGCGAATCGCTGCCATCAGCCGGGTGAGCTGGGCGTCGTTCAAAAACGTGGGTGTGCCGCCGCCAAAATGCAGCTGCGCCACCTCGCGCACACCGCCTCCCATCGTCTGTGCGTGCAAAGCCAGCTCTTTTTCGACATAATCCAGGTATGTATCTGCTTTGGAGCGATCCTTGGTGATCACCTTGTTACAAGCGCAGTAGTAGCAGACGGTGTTGCAAAACGGCAGATGCACATACAGCGACAGCGGCCAGGCGCTTGCGCCGATCTGCCTCTGTTGCAGCCAATGTCGATAATCCCGCTCGGTAAAACCGTCGTGGAAACGATCTGCCGTTGGATACGACGTGTAGCGCGGGCCATAGCCGTCGAGATTTTCAATCAGTGCGCGATCGAACTCACAGCGAGTCGGCGCCAACGTAATATTTGTTGCAGTCATCACAAAATTCCTTGGGCAGGTTGCAAACTTTGCAACAAACCTGTTAAGTATGGTTTGACATGCATCAAGCTCGGGTCACCGTTCATGCGAAACACCATGGTTGAACACACCAATATTCCGATTCACACCCTTAAGGTGTCCTGCTCGAATTGCAGTTTGCGCGAGCTTTGCCTGCCTGTGGGCCTCAGCCGCGAAGAAATGTCGCAGCTGGACGCCGTCATCCGGCAGTCGCGCCGGCTCAAGCGCGGCGAGTATTTGTTCCGCGCCGGCGAGCCGTTCAAGTCGGTTTTTGCCGTGCGCACCGGCTTTTTCAAAACCTGCGTCGGCAGCCATGACGGCCGTGAGCAGGTCACCGGCTTTCATATGTCGGGTGAGCTTTTGGGGCTGGATGGCATCTCGGCCAACGCCCACGGCTGCGACAGCATCGCACTGGAAGACAGCGAAGTCTGCGAACTGCCGTTTGCGCGCATGGAAAGCCTGGGCCGCGACATCCCCAGTCTGCAACACCATTTTTTCCGTTTGATGAGCCGCGAAATCGTGCGCGACCAATCGGTGATGCTGCTGCTGGGCAATATGAAGGCGGAAGAACGCCTGGCGGCGTTTTTGCTGAACCTGTCACTGCGTTTTTCCACCCGCGGCTTTGCCGCCAATGATTTCATCCTGCGCATGAGCCGCGAAGAAATCGGCTCTTTCCTGGGGCTGAAGCTGGAAACCGTCAGTCGCACGCTGTCGCGCTTTCAGGCCAATGGCTGGATCACCGTCGAGCACAAGCACATCCAGCTGGTGCAGCCGACCGCGCTGAAAGAGCTGATTTCCGGCTGTTCGGGCAACACCCAGCAAACCCACGCCATGTAACACCACATTGGCCTGAACACACCAACGCCACGCCCCCGCTCAATGCGGGGGCGTGGCGTTGGTATTTTTGCAACATATTTGTACTGTACAAAAACACCTGGCCGGCGCACAATTTTGTCTGGATTATTTACCCAGTCGAGCCCCGCCATGCAATACACCGACATCGCCGTGATTGGCGCCGGCCTGGCCGGCGTCAGCTGCGCCCGCCAACTGGCCGCCGCCGGCCGCCAGGTGACCGTGTTCGACAAAAGCAAGGGCATGGGTGGGCGCATGGCCACCCGGCGCGGCGATGACTTCAGCGTGGACCATGGCGCGCAATACTTCACCGCCCAGCAGCCGGATTTTCACGCCGAAATCCACGCCTGGCAGGCGGCTGGCCTGTGCGCGCCGTGGCAGGCGCGGCTGGTGCAACATCGCCCAACCGGCCCGGTGGACGGCTACCCGGAACACCGCTACGTCGCCACGCCCGGCATGAGCAGCCTGTGCCGTGCGTTGGCGGCAGCGCTGCCCGTGCAACTCAATCACCGGCTGACCGCGCTCCAGCGCCAAGCGGACGGTTGGCAACTGAGCTTTGCCGACCAGCCCAGCTGGCGCGCCCGGCAGGTGCTGCTGGCGGCGCCTGCCCCGCAGGCCACAGCATTGCTGGACGCCGCGCCAGCCTTGCGCGCGCTGGCCGCCGGCGTCGAGATGGAAGCCTGCTGGGCGGTGATGCTGCACGCACAAGCGCCGCTGGAGATCGGCTTTGACGCCGCCTGGGTGGAGCACGGCCCGCTGCGCTGGCTGGCGCGCAATAGCAGCAAGCCCGGCCGCAGCGGCGCAGAAAGCTGGTTGCTGCACGCCACCCCGGCCTGGAGCGCCGCCCATATTGATGCCCCGGCTGATGAAGTCGCTGGCTTGCTGCATGCGGCGTTTGCCGAGCTGGTGGACAGCGCCGTCGATGCCCGCAACCGCAGCGCGCACCGCTGGCTGTACGCCCAGGCCGCGCAGCCGCTGGACATCGGCAGCGCCTACCAAGCTGAACTGGGCTTGGGCCTGTGCGGGGATTGGTGTCTGGGTACGCGGGTGGAAGACGCCTGGCGCAGCGGCCGTCATCTGGCCGGGCAGCTGCTGGCGGCATCTTGAGCGGCGAGCCGGCTTACCGCATCGGCTTGGCCCAGCCAAGCACCGCGCACAACATGTTCGGCACATCCCTGGCCAGGGGGTTGAGCGACGCTAATTAGCCAGCGGCAGCCGCAGAGTAAAGCGCGCGCCGCCTTCTGGCGCATTATCCGCCCGCAGTTGGCCGCCGTGCTGCTCGACAATGCCAAAGCTGATCGACAGGCCCAGCCCGGTGCCTTCGCCCACTGGTTTGGTGGTGAAAAACGGCTCAAACAACCGTTGCTGCACGTCTGGCGACAGGCCCGGCCCATTATCCGCCACGGTGACGGTGGCCCAGCCATCGGCCTCGGTCAGCCGCACACTGACGCGCGGGGCCGGGTGGTGGGCGGTGGCGTCCACGGCGTTTTGCACCAGATTGATCAACACCTGCTGAATCCGCCCGGCGGCGCCGCACAGCATCACCGGCGCGTCTGGCGCGTCCAGCAGCAGCTGCACATGTGCCGGCGCGGCTTTTTCCACCCAGTGCGCCGAGCGGCGCACGGCATCAGCCAGGTCAAAGCGCTCGGCGCCGCCCCGGTCGGTGGCGGAAAAGCGCTTGAGGCCATCGACAATCGCCGCCGAGCGTTCGGCGCCTTCCATCAAGCCTTCAATCAGCGACGGCAAATCGGCCAGAATGGCATCGATGCGCAGCCGCTTGCGCAGCGCCTGCACCGCCGGGCTGGCGGCCTCGGCATGCACGGCGTTCAGGTATTCACCCAGATGACGGCCATAGCGCTGCATGGCGTGGGCGTTGCCCAGCACAAAGCTGATCGGGTTGTTCAACTCATGCGCCACCCCGGCCACCAGCCGGCCCAGCGAGGCCATTTTTTCTGCCTGCACCAGCTGCGCCTGGGTGCGCTGGAGCGCGTCGTGCGCCTCGGCCAGCTCGGCGTGCTTGGCCTCCAGCGCCTCTTGCGAGGCCACCAGCTCACGAAACACTTCGTCCATCTTGCTCACCACCTCGCCCCAGGCCACCGGGTCGAGGGCGTCGTCGTCAGGCAAATGGGCGGCGCGGATGGCGGCCGGGGTCAGGCGGGGCGAGGTCATGGGGGTTCCTAATGCACCGTGCACACCATGCACGGGTCAAACGAGCGCACCACGTGCTGCACGCTCAGTTCGTGGTCGGCCACGCCTTGCAGCGCGGTTTCCAGCGGGCCGGGCATGCCGTGGGCGTCGCGCGGCGAGAAGTTCCAGCTGGTGGGGGCGATGATCTGGTAGCGGGTGATCTGGCCGTGTTCCACCGTGGCCCAGTGCCCCAGCGCGCCGCGCGCGGCTTCGGTCAGGCCGGCGGCGCAGCCGTCCACCGCGTCGTGCGGCGCGGCGGCGATAAAGGGCGCAGCCAGATCCAGTTCGCGCAGCCAGCGCTCGATGGCGGCCAGCAGCCAGGCGGCTTCAAACTGGCGGGCCAGCACGCGGGTGAGCACCGAGCCGCCGTGGGCGGCCACCAGCGCGCGCAAGCAGCCTTGCCCGGCCAGCAGTTGGCGCGCCAGCGCGCCGGTTTCGGCGGGCAGGCCGTCGATGCGCGGGGCTTTGTTCCAGCTGTAGGCGCCGTGCTTGTGCGGGTTGGGGCGGGTGTCGCCTTCGGCCGGGTGGCGGGCGGGGGCGTTTTCGTACCAGCTGTGGCTGACGTCTTCTTGAATGCGGCGCAGATTCAGCGCCTGCGCCGCGCCGTCGCGCCACACGCCGGCCGGCCAGGGGTGTTCGCCGTCGCAGCCGTAGGCGGCAAACGCCAAAAAATGATCGTGCGCGCGGCCAAGTTGGGCAAAGCCCAGCGCGTCGGCGGCGCGCAGCCAGCGGCCGCTGTCGCCGCCAGCGGCGCGCAGATGCTCCAGTTGGTCGGGGTGGTCGATGGCCAGCATGGCGTCGATCGGCAGGCCCAGCAGGGTGGTTTCGACAAAGCGGCGCACTTCGGCCAGCCAGCCCAATAAGCGCAGCCGCTCGGCGGCGTCCACCGTGCGGGTGACGCCGCCGGCTTGCAGCGCCAGGGTGTGCGGCCAACGCCCGGCCAGCAGGCCGACGATGCGCAGCAGGGTGGCGCGCGCCGCCAGCCATTGCCGCGCCGCCGGGCCGCCGCTGGCCAGCCGCGCCGCCCAGTCGGCATGCCAGGGCTGGTCGGCGTAGTCGGCGTGGGCCAGGTCTGGGGCAAAAAACAGATAAAAATGGGTGAGATGGTCGGCCAGGTTTTCGCAGGCGTGGACGATGTTCATCACCCGCTCGCCATTGGCCGCCGGGCGCGCGCCGCTGAGCGCCTGCATCAGCCGCACCGCCGCCACCGATTGCGACACCGAGCAAATGCCGCAAATGCGCGGAACCACCACCAGCGCATCGGCCAGCGGCCGGCCGACCAGCGCGCGCTCAAAGCCGCGATATAGCGGGCTGGTGACCTGCGCCTGGGCGACGCGGCCGTTTTCCAGGGTGAGGTTCACCGCCAGATCGCCTTCCACGCGATTGAACGGGCCCAGAATTTTGCGGCTCATCGGCGTTTTCCTGTGGGCGGGGTGGGGGCGATGTCCAGCCGTTCTGACTGGGCGTTGTGGCGCAGCCGCGCCGGGGTGGCCGATTTGGACAAGGCCGACAGGGCGACAAACCAGGCTTTGGGCATGTCCGACGGCAAAATGGTCGGCAAGCCGGCCAGCCGGGGCGTGGTCAGCGGCTGGCGGTGGGCGGCGGCAAAGTCTGGCGCGGTGCAGTCGATGCAGGAAAACCCGCCCTTCAGGCAAGAGCTGGCGCCATGCCAGGGGCGGATATTGCAGTCGGCGTGCGCCAGCGTGCCGCGACAGCCCAGGTGTTCGATCAAACAGCCTTGTTGGCCCAATGCGTGGGCGGTGGCCTTGAATTCGTAAAATTCGTTGCGCGGGCAGCCGTGATGCACCAGCCGGTCGGCGTAAAAGCGCGGGCGCTGCAAGCTGTCCAGCCCGCTGGCCGGCAGCGCGTCGGCGGCCAGCAAGGCCAGGGTGTCCAGCACCCAGCCGGGGTGGGTGGGGCAGCCGGCCACATTCACCACCGGCAGGCCGCTGGCGGCGACAAAACTGGCGCCCAGCAAACCGCCGGGGGTTTCGCCGTCAAATTGCAGGCCGCGCCCGCCAATGCCAGCGTCGTCAGCAGCGCCAACGCCGCCAAACGCGGCGCAGCCGCCCACCGCCACCACATGGCGCGCCACCCGCGCCAGTCGCCCCACCCGCGCCGCCATCGGCTCGCCGCCGCCCAGCGTCTGGCACTGGCCGGCAAAGGCGGTGAGCAGCGCGCCTTCCACGCACAGGATGTCCAGTGTTTGCGCGCCGGCTTCCATGGCGTCCAGCATCGCCAACAGCTGGGCGCCGCCCAGCGCCGACAGCGAGGGGTGCCACAAGAGTTCAATGCCGGCCAGCTCCAGCGCGGTTAAACAATCTGGCGCTTCGGCAGTCAGCAGCGACATCGAGCAGCCGCCACAGCCGCCCGCGCCCAGCCAGACCAGGGTTTTCATTGGCGTTCGCCGGATTCAAGTGATAACCAGCAAATTATACCGGGATGCGCGCGCCGGCCGCAGGTTGCGGTGAAGTTTATTCCGCCATGCGGAATTTAAGCCCAGGATTTTGCCGCTGGCGCTTGGCGGGGCGATTGGCCGGCGTATAATCGACTTTTTGCAAAGGTGTTTTATGGCTGTCGCCCACCGTCTGGACCACATCGCCCCATTTCATGTCATGGCCATTCTGGAAAAAGCCAAGGCGTTGGAGGCGGCCGGGCATGACGTGATTCACATGGAAATCGGCGAGCCGGACTTTCCCACCCCGGCGCCGATTGTCGCCGCCGGCATGGCCGCCTTGCAGAACGGCCGCACGTTTTATACCCCGGCGCTGGGCATTCCGGAATTGCGCCAGGCGATTGCCCGCTTTTATCAGCAGCGCTATGGCGTGGATGTCCCGGCGCGGCGCATTGTGGTGACGCCGGGCGCGTCTGGCGCGCTGCAACTGGCGCTGGCGGCGCTGGTGAATCCGGGCGAGCAGGTGTTATTGCCCGACCCCACCTACCCATGCAATCGGCATCTGGTGAGCCTGGTGAATGGCGAGCCGGTGAGTATCCCGGTGAATGCCGACAGCGGCTATCAATTGCAGGCCGAAGATATTGCCCGCCATTGGTCGGCCAATACCGTGGCGGCCATGATTGCCAGCCCGGCCAACCCCACCGGCACGCTGATTGCCCCTGACGCATTGCAGCAATTGCATCAGGCGGTGCGCGCGCAAGGCGGGGTGTTATTGGTGGACGAGTTGTATCATGGCCTGACCTATGACGGTGATGCGCACACCGCGCTGGCGGTGAGTGATGATATTTTTGTGGTGAACAGTTTTTCCAAGTATTTCCAGATGACGGGCTGGCGGCTGGGCTGGCTGGTGGTTCCCGATGCCTATGTGGATGCGGTGACCCGGCTGGCGCAGAATTTGTTTTTGTCGCCCTCCACCCCGGCGCAATATGCGGCGCTGGCGGCATTTACTCCGGAAACCCAGCTCATTCTGGAAAGCCGCCGGGCAGAATTTCAGCGCCGCCGCGACGCGCTGCTAGCAGCATTTGCGCCACTGGGCTTTAAGTTTCCGGCGCAGCCGCAAGGCGCATTTTATGTGTATGCCGATGTCTCGGCGCACACCGACGACAGCTTTGCCTGGGCCGAGCAGATTTTGCAGGATGCCCATGTGGCGATTGCCCCGGGCCGCGATTTTGGCCAGCACCAGGCCGCCCGCCATGTGCGCCTGGCTTACACCACGTCTGAGGCGCGCTTGCGCGAGGCGGCGGCGCGGATTGCAGCGTGTCTGTAAAAGCCGCCAAGCAGATTGGCGGATGGTAAAAAAGCCCGCGCAGGCCTGGCCCTGCGCGGGCTTTTTCATCAGTTCACCGGGGCAAGATTATTGTTTGCCGGTTACATGGGAAACAACCATAAACTGTGGTATGAATACAACATTTTATGTCTGGTATGTCATGCTGCCTCATCAGCATGCAAAACCACATGGCAAGCATCTCAGCAGATTCGAAGACAAAATCCAGCAAAGCGATCTTGCTCAAGCGCGTGGCCATTGCATAGCAAAATCGTCGGCATGTTTTGTCCGTGGTGCTCAGCGCCGCTCACAACACCCTCTTGGTGTCGTGGCGCGGCGGTCTGCAGCCGCGCGTCTGAACAGGCGCGCTTTGCTGAGTTTTGTGAGCGACGCTTAATCTTCGTCGTCCAGCACGGGACGGGTACGAAAACGAGTGAGCTTTAGCCGGTTTCCGCTGGGATGTGGCAAGTATTCCAGCGCATCAACCATGGCGCGTACCAATTCGAACGCCTGCAAGGTATCAGCCTGGCCTGGCAGGGCCTGTGTGCCCACCCAGGGCGGCCCTTGATCGTGGATGCACACTTGTATGCGATCGGGCGAATCCAGGCATTCCAGCTCGAACTGGGCCAGCGCCGGCGTACCGGCATAGCGCAGCACGGCAGAAATAGCCTGCACCACGGCCATATTGATGGCATAGGCGGCATCTGCGCTGGCGCCGGCCTCACGCGCGGCAGCCTCAACTGCAGCGCCCAATAACGGCAAGTGGCGACGATGCGCCGGAATGCTCAAGCTCAGCACACGCAGGGAGGGATCGTGCGGCGCAGAAAATTCCATCTTCAACAGCTCCTGAAAGTACCTGATTGGTCCGAGCGCGCGTACGGCGCACATCGGCAAACGGGCATCCCTTGCGCATCTTGCATATTGGCAGAGCAGCGCCAACATTTACGCACAATGAATGACATACATTCAGTGTAGCGGGTTATCAGGGCGATTCAAGCCGCAAAAGCGACATTCGGCATGCTTCTGGCTTGCTGGCATGACAAAAGCCGCACCGCAGAAGAGGCATGTTGAGGAAATGGACAGACAATAAAACGCCACGCGCCGCAACCGTGAACACGGAGCGGCGCGTGGCGGCAAGGCGGGGAAAATCAGGCCTTGTTGATCAGCAGCTCTTCCAGGGTGCCACCGTTGGCTTGGTGCTCTTGCACCCAAACCGGCTGACGGCCACGGCCAGTCCAGGTTTGTTCCGGATCTTTCGGGTTGATGTACTTGGGCTCAACCACGCGACGCGGAGCACCTGCGCCAGCCTTGGGCGAGGTGAACAGTTCATCCAGATCAAAGTTGAAAGTGCGAGCGATTTCGAGAATCTTCTTGCGGGCGGCGGCTTTTTCTTCCTGCTCGCGCTTTTTCAGCTCGACTTCGAGTTCGACTTTCAGTTGCAGCAGTTCTTGGAAGGTGAAGGTCTGGAAATCAACCATTGTTTAATATCCTTGGGTCAGTGTGTCGGGGGCATTTAATGTCCCTATTAAATTAGCCAATTCATCATGGTTTCGTCAAGCTTTTTATTTAATGTCAAGCCGGATAAAACTCCGGGCAGGAAAATTCTTCCTGGTCAGACCTTAAGCCACACTGACAACGGGCGTGTTAAATAACGTGAAGAAACAGATCTGAATAGGTGAATCTACCTGTCTGGCCAGACTAAATGATTTAACTACCCTCAGCAGGGATTCTTCCTGGCTGGTCGCTGTGTGACACGAGCCAGCGTATTTAGCGCGGCTCACAAAACCCAGCGCTGCGGTTCTGCTTAGGCGTACGACCACAGAAGCAGTACACCAAGGATGGCAAGATCACACCACAACACCAGAAAAGTGTTGTGAGCGGCCTTTATCCAGGTCAGCAAAGCATGGCCGCTCAGGGAAAGCGATGGATTTTGTGATTTCTGAGAAAGAAACAAAAGCCAGCAGCGCCAGCACAGCAGATAATCGTGCCACACACTCACTCGGTTTATCACGGTATTGCGCGATGGCGCCGCCGTGATGGCGAGCATAAGGTCCTTAGACAGGCCAGTCGAAAAGAGTTCATTTTCAGTAAAAGCGCTGCCAGGTGAATACCGCTTGGCTCGCATGCCACTGCCGCTGATGGCACGGCCCGATGCTGATGGCAAGCCGGCCAGAATGTGGCTTAGCGTCGCTCACAAAACCCGGCGCTGCGATCCTGCGCTAGGTGGACGACCGCAGACAGTAAGAAGTACGGCAAGGTTGCGCAACAACGCCAGCAGGGTTTTGTGAGCGGTTCTGATCCAGGATTGCCATGGATACGACGACAAACCATACAGACATGAAAAAAGCCGACAGTAAACTGTCGGCTTTTTCGAATTTGGTCGGAGTGAGTGGATTCGAACCACCGACCCTCTGCACCCCATGCAGATGCGCTACCAGGCTGCGCCACACTCCGTACAACAAGAGCGCAATTATAACAGCACAATTTCTGCTGCGCTAGCCCCCAGTGACAATCAGATATCCAGCCAGGCCAGAATCGAGGCCAGTTCAGCCCGCAGCGAACTGGCGCCCAGACGACCATTGGTCGTGGCCGGCGCAGGTGTCGTTGCCGGTCGGCTGGCCAGCAGGGCATTGCGCATGCGGCGCACCAACAGCACCTCGTGATGCTGATAATGCCGACGCGGCCGGGCTTGCGCGGCCAGGCTAGGCGGTGCACTGGCCAGTTCCCACTGGCGCAGTAACTCCGGCGTCAGCCCGGTCAGCTCGCTGACTTCGCTGATGGTGAAATACCGTTTGCCGGGCACCGGCGGCAGATCAGGCGTGCTTGGACGCGTAGTGGTCATCGACCATTCCCTTCAGCTTTTGGCTGGCGTGGAACGTGACCACCCGGCGCGCGGTGATGGGAATCTCCTCGCCGGTTTTGGGGTTGCGTCCCGGACGCTGCGGTTTGTCGCGCAGCTGGAAATTGCCAAAGCCCGACAGCTTCACGGCATCGCCTTCTTCCAGCGCCACGCGAATCTCTTCAAAAAACGACTCCACCATATCTTTGGCTTCGCGTTTGTTCAAGCCGACTTTGTCGAATAGCAAATCGGCAAGTTCAGCCTTGGTCAGTGTCATGCTTACCCCTTAATCATAACGCCGGCCACGCGCCATCAAAAGCCCCACGCAACAGATGAGGACATTGGGCATGTGCCGGGTGTGGCGACAGTCAAATCATGGTTGGCGCCTGCCCAGGCAGGCGCGGAAAAACAAGCTGCTGCCGGCCCAATAGCCGGCAGCAGCTTTGCATTACACAAGGTGGGGAGGCTTACAGGCGCAGATGGGCGCCATGCTGGGCGGCGCAGGCCACCACCGCCTGCACCACCGGCTCGACGTCAGCGTCGGTCAGCGTTTTCGCAGTATCCTGCATTAACACCTTGAAAGCAAGGCTCTTTTTACCTTCTTCCAGACCTTTGCCGCGATAGACGTCAAAGAGGCCAATGCCCGTCACCGCCGGCAGGTTCAGCGCCTCAAACGCCGCCAGCAGCGCGCCGGCCTCGACGCTTTCGTCCACCACAAAGGCAAAGTCGCGGCGCACCGGCTGCAAGCGCGACACCGGCTGGGCGGCCACCGGCTGGCGGGCCAGCAGGGCGGCAAAATCCAGCTCAAACAGCACCGGCGCGGCCGGCAGGTCGTACTTTTGCACCCACTGCGGATGCAATTCGCCCAGCACGCCAATCACCACGCCGTCCAGCAGCACGTCGGCCGTGCGGCCCGGATGCAGCGCCGGGTGGCTGGCCTTGCGGAACTCCGCCACACGCGGGGCCAGCAGGGCTTCCACATCGGCCTTGACGTCGTAAAAGTCCACGCGCTCGCTCTTGGCGCCCCATTGCTCGGGCAGGCGGCCGCCGTAGGCCAGGCCGGCCACGCGCTCGGGCTGCTCGACCGCCTCGCCGCGCTTGAGGAACACGCGGGCGATTTCAAACAGACGCACGCGCGCTTGCTTGCGGTTGAGGTTGCTCACCAGGGTGTCCACCAGACCGCCAAACAGGGTGGAGCGCATCACGCTCATCTGGCTGGCAATCGGGTTGATCAGCTTGATCGGCGCGGCGTTGGCGGCAAAGTCCTGTTCCCAGGCGCTGTCCACAAAGGCGTAGCTGACGATTTCCTGATAGTCGCGGGCGGCCACGCGACGGCGCAGTTCGCCGCGCGGGGTCAGCGTTTCTGGCTGGGCCAGCATGCGCGCGCGCGCTTGCGGGGCGTCGGACGGAATATTGTCGTAGCCGTGCAGGCGGGCGACTTCTTCGATCAGGTCTTCTTCGATGGCGATGTCAAAGCGGAAGCTGGGCGGCGTCACCAAAAAGCCTTCGCCGTCGGCCTGGGCGACAAAACCCAGGCGGGCGAACATGGCGGCCATGTCATCCGCGCTCAGCTGCAAGCCCAGCACCTGGTTGACGCGCGCCACGCGCACCTTGACCGGCGCGCGCGCCGGCAGCTGGCCCACGGCCTCGGTCACCGGGCCGGCCTGGCCGCCGCAGATGTCCAGAATCAGCGCGGTGGCGCGCTCCATGGCTTCGGCTTGCAGGGTGAAGTCCACGCCGCGCTCGTAGCGGAACGAGGCGTCGGAGGAGAAACCCAGCCGGCGGGCGCGCCCGGCAATGGCTTCCGGGGCAAAGTAGGCGGATTCCAGAAACACATCCTGGGTGCTGTCGCTGACTTCGCTATTGGCGCCGCCCATCACCCCGGCCAAGGCAACGGCTTTGTGCTCGTCAGCAATCACCAGCATATCGGCGTCCAGCGCCTGTTCCTTGCCGTTGAGCAGGGTCAGCGTTTCGCCCTGCTCGGCCATGCGCACCACGATGCCGCCTTGCAGGCTGGCCAGATCAAAGGCGTGCAGCGGCTGGCCTTGTTCCAGCAGGATGTAATTGGTGACATCGACAATGGCGGAAATCGAGCGCAGGCCGGCGCGGGCCAGGCGGGTTTTCATCCAGTCCGGCGTCGGCGCGGCCTGGTTGACGCCGCGAATCACCCGACCCAGATAACGGCCGCAGGCGGCGTCAGCGCGCAGGGTGACGGCGCGGCGCTCGTCCAGCGTCACCGCCACGGCCGGCAGCGCCGGCGCAGTCAGCGGCGCGCCGGTCAGCGCGGCCACTTCGCGGGCGATGCCGCGCATGCCCAGGCAGTCGGCGCGGTTGGGGGTGATTTTCAGCTCGATGCTGTGGTCGTCCAGATCCAGATAATCGCGGATCGAAGCGCCCACCGGCGCATCGGCCGGCAGCAGCAACAGGCCGTCCACCTCATCGGGCACGCCCAGCTCTTTGCCGGAGCACAGCATGCCGTTGGACGGCACGCCGCGCATCTTGGTCGGCTTGATCTTGAAGTCGCCCGGCAGCACGGCGCCCGGCAGCGCGCACGGCACTTTCACGCCTTCGGCGACATTGGGCGCGCCACAGACGATTTGCACCAGCTCGCCCGTGCCCACGTCCACTTCGGTGACGCGCAGACGGTCGGCGTTTTCGTGCTTGCGCACGGTTTTGACTTCAGCAATCACCACGCCGGAAAACGCCGGTGCAGCGGGCTCGCAGCTTTCCACTTCCAGCCCGGCCATGGTCAGCAGGTAGTTCAGTTGTTCGGTGGACAAGCCGGGGTTCACCCAGCTTTTCAGCCAGTTTTCAGAGAATTTCATCGGTGAGCCTCGCCTGCGGTCAGTTGAATTGCTTGAGGAAGTTCAGGTCGTTCTCAAAAAAGAGACGCAGGTCGTTGACGCCATAGCGCAGCATGGCGAAGCGATCCAGACCAATGCCGAAGGCAAAGCCGGTGTAGCGTTCCGGGTCGATATTGACGTTTTTCAGCACATTGGGGTGCACCATGCCGCAGCCGCCCACTTCCAGCCAGCCGCGCTCGCCCAGCACGTCGATTTCTGCCGATGGTTCGGTAAACGGGAAGAACGACGGGCGGAAACGCACTTGCAGGTCGTCGCGCTCGAAAAAGCGGCGCAAGAAGTCGGTCAGCGTGGCTTTCAGGTCGGCAAAGCTGACGCGCTCGTCCACCCACAGGCCTTCCATCTGGTGGAACATCGGCGAATGGGTGGCGTCGGAATCCACGCGATACACCCGGCCCGGCGCGATGATCTTGATCGGCGGCGGGTTGTTGAGCATGTAGCGGATCTGAATCGGCGAGGTGTGCGTGCGCAGCACGTCGCCGCCTTCCACGTAGAAGGTGTCTTGCATGGCGCGCGCCGGGTGGTTGGCCGGAATATTCAGCGCCTGAAAATTATGAAAATCCGATTCGATTTCCGGGCCGTCGGCCACGTCAAAGCCCAGCGAATGAAACAGCCCGGCAATGCGCTCCAGCGTCAGCGTCACCGGGTGCAGGCCACCCACGGCGGCGCCACGGCCGGGCAGGGTGACGTCCAGCGATTCAGCGGCCAGCTGGGCGGCCAGTTTTTCGGCGGCCAGCGCGTCGCGGCGGGCGTTGAAGGCGGCTTCAAACGCCTGCTTGGTTTCGTTGATGGCGGCGCCAGCGGTTTTGCGCTCTTCAGGCGGCAGCTTGCCCAGCTGCTTGAGCAGCTCGGTCAGCTCGCCGGATTTGCCAAGGTAGCGGGCCTTGACCTGTTCGAGCCCGACCATGTCGGTCACGTCGGCCAAGGCTGCCTGGGCCGTGGCAAGAATCGTTGCGAGTTGGGTCATGATTGCGGTCTTTGGGTGAATGCGGTCGGTTCAGTCGGTTTACCGCGCCCGACGCGGGCATGGCGTGGCATGGCGGCATCGGGCGTGGTGAACGGGCTGAGCGCGTGGTCAGGCGGCGCGCCGCACGCCAGGTTTTGTGCGCAGCATAAAAACCCGGGTGATAAAAAAAGGGAGGCTCGGGGCCTCCCTTTTTCAACGCACTTGCTTAAGCGGCGAGGCTGGCCTTGGCTTGCTCGACGATTTTGGCGAATGCCGGCTTGTCGAACACTGCCAGATCGGCCAACACCTTGCGGTCGATCTCGATGGCAGCCTTCTTCACGCCGTTCATGAACTTGCTGTAGGACAGACCCAGTTCACGCGCGGCGGCGTTGATACGGGCGATCCACAGGGTGCGGAACTGGCGTTTGCGTTGACGACGGTCACGGTAAGCGTATTGACCGGCCTTCATCACCGCCTGTTTGGCGATCCGGTATACGTTTTTGCGACGACCGCGATAGCCTTTGGCAAGCGCGAGGATTTTCTTGTGACGGGCACGGGCGGTAACGCCACGTTTGACGCGAGGCATAGTTTACTCCTTAAGCGTAGGGCAGCATTGCACGAACAGCAGCCATATTGGTGCTGTGGACCATCACGGTGCCGCGCAGTTGGCGCTTGGTCTTGGTGGTCTTCTTGGTGAGGATGTGGCGCTTGAATGCCATCGAGCGCTTAACACCACCGTTGCCCAACACTTTCAGACGCTTTTTCGCGCCCGACTTGCTTTTCATCTTAGGCATGGATTGCTCCTGCTGATTTGTTAGATTTGGCGAGAGGTGACAGCAGGAAACCCCACTGTGCTTTGAGAACCGCAACGCCACGCTTTTGTGCGAAGCCGCTTGCACGGTTTCGCAAAAATCAACACGGCAGGTCACCCTGCCGTGCCGATGAACTGCATATGATAGCCTTATTTCTTCTTGGGGCCAATCATCATGACCATCTGCCGGCCTTCGAGCTTGGGAAACTGCTCGACGGTGCCGACTTCGATCAGATCCGCCTCGACGCGCTTGAGCAGCGCCAGGCCGATGTCCTGGTGGGCCATTTCGCGCCCACGGAAGCGCAGGGTGATCTTGGCCTTGTCGCCATCCGTCAGGAAGCGGATCAGGTTGCGCAGCTTGACGTTGTAGTCACCGTCATCCGTGCCGGGGCGGAATTTGACTTCCTTGACCTGAATTTGCTTTTGCTTCAGTTTGGCTTCGTGTTTTTTCTTGCTTTCCTGGTACTTGAACTTGCCGTAGTCCATCAGCTTGCACACCGGCGGCTGCGCGGTGGGTGCGATTTCGACCAGATCAAGTTCGGCTTCCTCGGCGCGCTCCAGCGCGTCGCGCAGGGTAACGATGCCGAGTTGTTCGCCTTCACTGCCTACCAGCCGGATTTCACGTGCGGTGATTTCACCGTTGATCCGGGGTTCTTTTTCCTGAGCTATAGCAAATTCTCCTAATTATTACAAAAATGTCATGCGCCGTGGTCAGTTTCAGGCCAAGGTTTCGGACTTGATCCGTTCGATAAACTGGGAAAGCGTCAACTGGCCAAGATCCTCGCCAGTCCGCGTGCGCACGGCAACCAGACCGCCTGCTTTCTCTTTGTCGCCAATGATAATCTGGTACGGCAATTTTTGCAGGCTATGCTCGCGGATTTTATAGCCAATTTTCTCATTTCTCAAGTCGGCTTCAACACGAACGCCTGCGGCGCGCAATTGTGCCACCACATCGCGGGCATAATCGCACTGCGCTTCGGTGATGGTCATCACCACCGCCTGCTGCGGCGCCAGCCAGGTCGGGAAGGCGCCGGCGTAGTGTTCGATCAGGATGCCGGTAAAGCGCTCCAGCGAACCAAACAGCGCGCGGTGCAGCATCACCGGACGTTTGCGGCTATTGTCTTCGGCCACATAGCTGATGTCGAAACGCTCGGGCAGGTTCATGTCCACCTGCAAGGTGCCGCACTGCCAGTCGCGGCCCAGGGTGTCGCGCAGCACGAACTCCAGCTTGGGGCCGTAGAAGGCGCCTTCGCCCGGGAACAGCTCGTAAGGCATGTTCATCGATTCCAGCGCCGACGACAGCGCGCCTTCCAGCTTATCCCAGATTTCGTCCGAGCCGATGCGGTTTTCCGGGCGGGTGGAGAGCTTGATGCGGACATTGTCAAAGCCAAAGTCTTTGTAAATGTCCAGAATCAGCGCCACCACATCGCGGCATTCCTGCTCCATTTGCGTTTCGGTGCAGAAGATATGCGCGTCATCCTGGGTAAAGTGGCGCACACGCAACAAACCATGCAGCGCGCCGGACGGCTCGTAGCGGTGCACCTTGCCGAATTCGGCCATGCGCATCGGCAGGTCACGGTAGCTGTGCAGGCCGTGGGCGTACATCGACACCGCGCCCGGACAGTTCATCGGCTTGAGGGCGAACACGCGTTCGTCTTCGGTTTGCGTGGTGAACATGTTTTCGCGGTAGTTGAACCAGTGGCCGGAGGTTTCCCACAGACCACGGTCCATCACGTCCGGCGTGTTCACTTCCACATAACCGGCTTGTTCCTGACGCTGGCGCATGTAGTTGATCAGGCTCTGGAACAAACGCCAGCCCTTGGGGTGCCAGAACACCGAGCCCGGCGCTTCGTCCTGCATATGGAACAGATCCAGCTGCTGACCCAGCTTGCGATGGTCGCGCTTTTCTGCTTCTTCCAGCATGTGCAGGTAGGCTTCCAGCTCTTCTTTTTTCATGAAAGCCGTGCCGTACACGCGTTGCAGCATTTCGTTCTTGCTGTTGCCGCGCCAGTAAGCGCCGGCCAGCTTCATCAGCTTGAACACCTTGATCTTGCCGGTGGACGGCACGTGCGGGCCGCGACAGAGGTCGGTGAAGTCACCCTGACGGTACAGGCTGAGCACTTCGCCCGCCGGGATGGATTCGATGATCTCGGCCTTGTAGGCTTCGCCAATCGACTTGAAGTAAGCAATGGCTTCATCGCGCGGCAGCTCGTAGCGCTCGACCGGAATATCCGCCTTGGCCAGCTCGGCCATTTTCTTTTCGATGGCGGCCAGATCGTCCGGGGTGAACGGGCGCTTGTAGCTGAAATCGTAGTAAAAGCCGTTTTCGATGGTCGGGCCGATGGTCACTTGCGCATCGGGGAACAGCGTCTTGACCGCGTGCGCCAGCAAGTGGGCGCTGGAGTGGCGAATGATGTCCAAGCCGTCGGCGTCGCGTTCGGTGACAATCACCAGGTCGGCGTTGTGTTCAATCAGATGGCTGGCGTCCACCAGCTTGCCGTCCACTTTGCCGGCCAGGGTGGCGCGGGCCAGGCCGGCGCCAATCGAGGCGGCCACGCCTGCCACGGTGACCGGCTGTTCAAAGGAGCGGATGGAACCATCGGGCAATCGAATGTCAGGCATGTCTGTTCTCCGGGCTGTATCAACCAGCCCCGTTTACGGGATGGCTGAGGATGGGGCAAAACGAACGGGCAAAAAAAAAGTGCGGCAAGAGCCGCACTTTTTTGGTGTTTACGCAGTAATTCGCAATAACTTTCCGAGGCTCAAGCGAGGGTGCTGATGCCGGTAGTAGTAGTTCGGAAAGCCATGGGATTACTCCGCAATAATATTGGTAGGCACGATTGGACTCGAACCAACGACCCCCACCATGTCAAGGTGGTGCTCTAACCAGCTGAGCTACGTGCCTGTCGTTACCAGGAGCTGCGCATTGTATAGATGGACTTTCACTTGTGCAAGCATTTTTTTCAAAATTCTTCATGCGCTATACTAGCCGTCTGATTTTTCTGGAAACTTGACCGACACCATGCTGCAGTTCACCTTGCATTCCACCAGCGCCGGCGCCCGTCGCGGCACGCTGACCCTCAACCACGGCCAGATCGAAACGCCGACGTTCATGCCGGTGGGCACGTATGGCTCGGTCAAGGCGATGAGCCCGCTGGAGCTGAACGAAATCGGCGCCCAGATTATCCTGGGCAACACCTTTCACCTGTGGCTGCGCCCGGGGCTGGACGTCATCCGCCAGTTTGGCGGCCTGCACCAGTTTATTGGCTGGGACAAACCCATCCTCACCGACTCGGGCGGCTTTCAGGTGTTCAGCCTGGGTGATTTGCGCAAAATCACCGAAGAAGGCGTGACCTTCCAAAGCCCGATCAACGGCGACAAGCTGTTTCTGTCGCCGGAGAAGTCCATGGAAATCCAGCATGTGCTGAATTCCGACATCGTGATGATTTTTGACGAATGCACGCCCTACCCGGCCGACGAAAAAACCGCCGCCGACTCGATGCGCATGAGCCTGCGCTGGGCCGAGCGCAGCCGCAAGGCGTTTGACGATCTGCACAACCCGAATGCGCTGTTTGGCATCGTGCAGGGCAGCATGTACCCGGCGCTGCGCGAAGAATCGCTGCGCGAGCTGATGGCCATCGGCTTTGACGGCATCGCCATTGGCGGTTTGTCGGTGGGCGAGCCCAAGCACGAGATGCAGCGCATGCTGCAAGTGATGCAGCCGATGCTGCCGGCCGAGAAGCCGCACTATCTGATGGGCGTGGGCACGCCGGAAGACCTGGTGTACGGCGTGGCGCACGGCATTGATATGTTCGACTGCGTGATGCCCACCCGCAACGCCCGCAATGGCTGGATTTTCACCCGCTTTGGCGATGTAAAAATCAAAAACGCCAAATACCGCAGCGACACCCGTCCGCTGGACGAAACCTGCGGCTGCTACGCCTGCCAAAATTTCAGCCGCGCCTACCTGCACCACCTGCACCGCGCCGGCGAAATCCTGGGCGCACGCTTGAACACCATCCACAACCTGTATTACTACCAGCAACTGATGGCCGATATGCGCGCCGCCATCGAGGCCGACCGCTTTAACGACTTTGTTGCGCAATTCCACGCCGACCGCCAGCGCGGCGTGGATTGACCGCCACGCCAGCGTGCTGCCTCACTGCGCCAGTGCACAGTGAGGCAGCCGTGCATCAACGCGCCTCGCGCGCCAGACACGCCTTGTAACGGCCATCCACCCGGTCGGCAAACCATTCAGTGGTCAGCTTGCGGGTGATTTTCGGGCTGACCAGCTGGATTTGCGGCATCACCGCCCGCGCGGCATGGCCGCCAGCCAGGGCAAACACCTTCTGATACAGCGCGCTCTGACTGAAGGCTGGGGTTTTCTCCAGCCGCAGATCCCGGCTCACCTCGGCCCGACTCATGCCCAAGCGCCCCTCCAGCCGTTCCAGCGCCAGTTGCGTGCTGCTGATGCTGCTGCTGGGTGCGCCATCGCGATAAATCAGCAAATCCCCATCCAGCGCCAACTTCATACCCGACAATCGCGACACAACAGCCTGAAACGCGGCATTGCGGCTGCTGTAGCGCCCGGCATTGAAATCAGCAAAGCGGTAGCGCATATCCGGGTAATCCGCAGGGAAATCCAGCAAATTGGCAATGCCGAAATACAGCCCGCCGCGCCGGCTGAACACCTCATCACGCCAGCTGCCCTTGCGCGGATAAGGGTAGCCCTTGGCGCGCACATGTTCTTCGGCAAACTCCACACTGACCTGCATCGGCCCGCCAGTGCGGATCGGGTTTTTCATATTGACCGGCAAGCCCAGCCGGCGCGCGTCGGCCACCATGTCTTCAAACAGGGCGTTCATTTCTTTTTCAGTGCGCAGTCGGTCGATGCGCGAGGTGTAACTCTCGCCGGTGGCCGAAGGCTTGAGGAAGGCCACCTTCAACGCCGCCACCGGAATCACCCCGCCGGCTTTCTCAGCAATTTTCTTCCACACCATCTCGCCCAGGCCCGGCACCACCGGATCGGCCTGCCAGGTGGATTCCTGCTCGATCACCGCCATGGCAGCGCACAGCAAATCGGCCCGATACGGCAGATGCAAGCCGGTAAACGCCCCGACAATCTCCTGCGACCAGCCCGCCTTGTCGCGCACACTGGCCGGCAGCAACTTGTTTTGTACCAGGGCACGGGCAGCGGCTTCATTGGGATAGGCGGGAAATGGCGGCACCGGCGCCGGCGGGCTGACCGGCTGCGACACCACGGGCCCGGTCGGTGTGGTGATCGGGGTGGGGGGCATGCTGGGCACGCTGGGGGTAACAACAGGAGTGGTTTGCTGGGGTGCCGTGGCGCAGGCACCGAGCAGGGCCGCCAGCGTCGCGGCGGCAAACAGAGAAGGTTTCATCACAAGCTTTGCACCAGCCAATATACACGGCCGATATTGTAGCAAAGCCCGGCTTTGGCCACCGCCACCACACCGCGACGACGATAACTTGAGCGGTTTTGCACTGTGCTAACGCAGGTTTACCGAGTTTTACGATGTCATGGGCTGACGGGTGGCAATGGGATTCGTATCATTTATCTCATCACGCAACAGTCATGAAGGCAGCGAGAACTGCCTGATTTTTCAGGAGGATCATCATGGGACACGGACACGGCGGCAAGGGCGATGCAGGCGGCAAAGGCGCAGCGGCGATCTTGACACCCGTGGCGCTGACAACCGGCGCCGACAGTGTGGGCACCAGCGGCAATGATTGGATTACCGCCACGGCAGCCACGCTGAATAGTGGTGACAGTCTGGTCGGCGGTGATGGATTCGACACCATCAGCCTGAGCGGCAGCGGCATCTTCAATTTCAGCACCCTGGCCAGCTTTTCCGGCTTTGAGCGCATTCAAGGCGGCAGCGCGGACCAGACGATTATTCTCAAGGATGGCCTGAGCCTGACCGTAGACCTGGGCAGCGGCCATAACACCCTCACCGCTGCCAGCGGCAACACCCTGGTGGTCACCCACGGCGGCACCGACACCATCACGGGCGGCAGCGGCAGCCTGACCGTGCGCGCCGAAGCGGGTGTGTCCACCATTATCGCCGGCAGCGGCGGCAGCCATGTTGATGTCGGCTATGGCACGGTCAACCTCACCGCTGGCAGCGGCGTGGACGTCATCGACATCGGGCACGGCAGCGGCCAGGCCACCGTCAGCGGCTTTGCCCAGGGCACCGACAAAATCGACGTGCACGAGCTGCATGTGTCCAGCTATGCCGAACTGCAAGCCGTGGCGTCGATCACCAGCAGCGGCGGCAACACCACCATCACGGTAACGGGTGGCGACACCATCACCCTGGTGGGGGTGAGCTCGGTGACAGAAAGCGATTTTGTGTTCAGCAGCACCAGCAGCGCCATGCACTGCTAACAAAATTCAGCGAAGCGATCCTGGCCAGGCGTGTGACCGCAGACAGTACAAATCGTACGACAAGGTCACACAACAACGCCTGGGGGGCTCTAAGCGCGGCTCACAAACGCCTCCTGGCGCGCTTGCCAGACAGCCGTACTGTGTACGGCCGCCCGCCCCGGCAGGATGGGCCGATACAACACGCAGCAAAGCGCTGCTGGCCAAGCATGTGGCCGCAACAGCACCGCCAGGCAAAAGCATGTTATGCGCAGCGCTACGGCGAGAGCCGCGCGCCAAGCCCATCCCCCCGTGGTTTTGGCGAGCGTTTCTCCGCGTTTCTCAATGGTGTTGATGAGTTTGGGCGACGGCTACCCCCGTCGCCATTTTTTTGGCATCTCGCTCCAAATCCACTACGCTGAAGCGAAGGGCGGCCGCACGCCGCCGCCTGATTTCCCATCATCACCCTGCCCGCCCATGCGGCAAGACGGGCAGGGGGCAAGCCTGGTTGCCGCGTTGAAGGAGTCATGTCATGCAGCACAAACCCATTCTGATTCTGTGGCCTTCTTTTCTGATTGCGCTGGTGATGACCACCGCGTTCTTCTCGGTATTCGACCCCATGGAACTCACCCTGCACGGCCAGGCGCTGTTCATCAGCCCGCTGGCCGGTTATACCGCCTTCTTTTTTGCCTCCTGGGCCTTGTGTGCGCTGGTCAGCGCGCTGACGCTGTACTTGCAGCACAGCAGCGCCGAAATCAACGGCTTTGCCCCACCCGCCATCGTCGATGACGGCAACCCCGACGACCCCGACGCCCGCCTGCGCGCCTCGCTGGATGGGCGTTAAGAGCGGCTAACAGCACCGCCCTGCACCGCCAAAAGGACGTTGCAAGCACCGCCAAGCCATCATCATGCTGATAGGATGGAGTCCTGACTTCACACGCAGGACTCCACCATGCTCACCCCGATTGCCCACACCCCCGCAGACGGCTGCTCTCCACCCCACCTTTTAGATGAACACCTACGCAAAGTGGGCGAACTGGCGGCAAGCTTTGCCGCCCCAGCCTGGGCCGACTGGGCGCGCCAAGCCGGGCGCTGGCACGATCTGGGCAAATATGACCCGGCGTTTCAAGACTATATCCGCCGGGATAGCGGCTACGAAGCCCATCTGCTGGATGGCCAGCCCAGCCACCCCAGCCACTCTCTGGCTGGCGCACAGCATGCCCTTCTTACGCAGCCGAAGTTTGGCCGCCTGCTGGCCTACCTGATTGCCGGCCACCACACCGGCCTGCCTGACGGCCCAGCCGAATATCAAGGCGCCGCCTCGCTCAGCCATCGGCTGGCGCAAGGCCCGCAAGCGCTGGCCGACGCCTTGCGCGCCGACATTCCCGCCGACCTGCTGGCCGCCACGCCGCTGACGCTGAACCCCCAAGCCATCGGCGGCAAAGACGGCCTGCACCTATGGCTGCGTTTGGTGTTTTCTTGCCTGGTGGATGCTGATTTTCTCGACAGCGAAGCCTATTTTCAGCCCGAGCAAGCCCAGCAGCGCCGCCCGCCGCCCGATCTGGCTGACTTGCGCGCCCGGCTGGATGCCTATCTGGCCGACAAACACGCCCATGCTGCGCCCAGCGCCGTCAACAGCGTGCGCGCCGACGTGTTGCGCCAGTGTCGCGAGCAGGCGCAGCAGCCACCCGGCTGCTACACCCTCACCGTGCCCACGGGCGGCGGCAAAACCCTGTCCAGCCTGGCCTTTGCCCTGGAGCACGCATTGGCGCACGGCAAACGCCGGGTGATTTACGCCATCCCCTACACCAGCATCATCGAACAAACCGCTGAAGTGTTTCGCGCGGCCCTGGGTGACGACGCCGTGCTGGAGCACCACAGCAGCCTGGATGTCGAACACGAAACCGTACACAGCCGGCTGGCCGCCGAAAACTGGGACGCCAGCGTGATTGTCACCACCAATGTGCAGCTGTTTGAATCGCTGTTTGCCGCCCGCACCAGCCGCTGCCGCAAACTGCATCGCCTGGTGGACAGCGTGATTGTGCTGGACGAAGCCCAACTGCTGCCCATCCCCTATCTGCAACCCCTGCTCGACGCCCTGCGCCTGCTGACCGAGCATTACGGCGTCACCCTGCTGCTGTGCACCGCCACCCAGCCAGCGCTGCACACCCGCAGCAACAGCTTTGGCCATATCCAATTGCGCGGGCTGGACGCCCGTCGCGCCATCATTCAGCGCGAAGCCCAGCTGTATCAACAACTGGCGCGTGTGCGCCTGCACCTGCCCGCCGACCTGGACGCCCGGCAAAGCTGGGCCGACATTGCCAGGCAAATCAGCCAGCACCCCAGCGTGCTGGTGATCGTCAACACCCGGCGACACTGCCGCGAACTGCACGCCCTGTTGCCCGAAGGCACGTTTCATCTCTCGGCGCTGATGTGCGCCGAACACCGCAGCCAGCAAATCGCCGACATCCGCCAGCGCCTGGCCAGAGGCGAGCCGGTGCGCGTGGTGTCCACCACCTTGATCGAGGCCGGGGTGGATGTGGATTTTCCGGTGGTGTTTCGTGCGCTGGCCGGGCTGGACTCCATCGCCCAAGCGGCTGGCCGCTGCAACCGCGAAGGCCGGCTGCCGCATGGCGATGTGCATGTGTTTGTGCCGCCCGACCCATCCCCACTGGGCTGGCAACGCGCCGCCGAAGAAGCCGCCCGCACCGTGCTGGGCCAATGTGGCGCCGACGCCCTGGCCCCCGATGCCATGCAACGCTACTTCAATCACTACTACGGCAAGGCCGGCCAAGCTGGTTTTGACCGCGAGGGCCTGCACGCCCTGCTGACCCAACACGCCGGCCAGGGCGAGATATTTTTTCGCACCGCTGCCGAGCGCATGCGCCTGATCGACAACACCCACACAGTTGCCGTCATCGTGCCCTACACCCGACAAGACGGCGAACACTGCCGTGACAGTCACGCTTTACGCCGCCGCTTGCAGGCCGGCGAAATGCACCGCGACCTGCTGCGCCAGCTGCAACGCTTTACCGTCAGCCTACCCCAGCCACAGTTTGAGCGGCTGCGCCGGGCGGGCGAACTGGAGGAAATCTATCGCGATATCTGGTGGGTGAAAAACGACGTGATGTATGACGAGAAGCGGGGGCTGTTGGTGGGGGAGGTTGAGGCAGCCAACCCGGAGCAACTGCTTTGTTGAGGGTCAAATACCGCCCATTGCAAACAGATTATGCTTTTGTATTTCCTTGCCGCCCAGCACAGGCTATCTGGGGCGCCATCTGCGCCTGAACTCAGGAGGGACGTGATGCAACCCTTTGTTTTACATGTCACAGGCGACTTTGCCTGCTTTACCCGCCCGGAAATGAAAGTCGAGCGCGTCAGCTACGACGTCATCACCCCATCGGCGGCGCGGGCAATATTCGAGTCGATTTTATGGAAACCCGCCATCCGCTGGCAGATACGCCGCATTGATGTGCTGGCGCCCATCCGCTGGACCACCCTGCGGCGCAATGAGCTGGCCGGCAAGCTGTCGCTGGCCTCGGTGCACAGCGCCATGCGCCACGGTGTGGGCCAGCTGGCGCAGTACATCGAAGAAGAGCGCCAGCAGCGCGCCAGCCTGCTGCTGCGTGACGTGGCCTATCGGCTGTATGCCGATTTCAGCCTGACCGAACGCGCCGGCCCGGATGATTCTTTGGTGAAATTTGCCGAGATGTTTCGCCGCCGCGCCAGCCGTGGCCAGTGCGTCAATCAGCCCTATCTGGGCTGCCGCGAATTTGCCGCCGACGTTAGCCTGGCCTCGCCAGACCAGGCCGCGCCACCCTGCCCGCCCGCGCTGCGCGGCGAATACCCACTGGGCTGGATGCTCTACGACCTGGACTTTACCCAGGCCGACGACCCGCGCCCGCGCTTTTACCGGCCGGTGATGCGCGATGGCGTGATTCATGTGCCCGACTGGCAAAGCGAAGAGGTGCTCGGATGATTCTGCAAGCCCTGACTGACTATTACCGCCGCAAGGCAGAAGCCGCCGGCCCCGGCCAGGCGGCGCTGGCCCCAGCAGGCTTTGAACACAAAGAAATTCCGTTTGTGCTGGAGCTGGACCACGCCGGGCAACTGGTGAACCTGATCAACACCCAGCAACTGGTGGGCAAAAAGCTGCGCGCGCGCACCTACCTGGCGCCGCAAGGCATGAAAAAAACCTCCGGCGTGGCCGCCAATCTGCTGTGGGACACCGTGGAATACGTGCTGGGCATCGACACCAAAGGCAAGCCCGAGCGGGTGGCGCAGCAGCACGCGGCGTTTGTCGCCCGGCTGGACGAGCTGCCCGCCGATGATGCCGGGGTGCGCGCCGTGCGCGCTTTTCTGGCGGATATCCCCTGGGACACGCTGCACGCCCATCCAGACTGGGAAACCCTGCTCACCGTCAACCCGGTGATCACTTTTCAGCTGCAAGACGACTTTGGCGAACTGGTGTGCGCCCGCCCGGCCATCCTGGCCCATTTGCGCGGCAGCCCGGCCAGCACCGACAACAGCGCGCAAGGCATTTGCCTGGTGAGTGGCGAAACCCAGCCGATTGCCCGCCTGCATCCCGCCATCAAAGGCGTGTGGGGCGCGCAAACCTCCGGGGCCAATATTGTCTCGTTCAACCAGCGCGCGTTTGAATCGTATGGCAAAGAAGGCCGCCAGGGCGAAAACGCCCCAGTGGGCGAGGCCACCGTCTTTGCCTACACCACCGCGCTCAACCATTTATTGGGCAGGGATTCCCGCCAGCGCCTGCAAGTGGGCGACGCCTCCACCGTGTTCTGGGCGGCACAACCCTGCACCATGGAAAACAGCCTGGCCGATCTGTTCAACGAACACAAAGACAACCCGGACGCCCACAGCCAGGCGGTCAGCGCGCTGTATCGCTCGGTGCAGCATGGCCAATTTGTGGATGAAGGCGGCGACACCCGGTTTTATGTGCTGGGCCTGGCCCCCAACGCCGCGCGGCTGTCGGTGCGCTTTTGGCACTGCGCCACCGTGGCCGAGCTGGCCACCCGGCTGGTGCGCCACTTTGACGACCTGAACATCATCCGTGGCCCGTTTGACCCGCCGCACCTGTCGCTGATCCGCCTGCTGGGCTGCACGGCGCTGCAAGGCGAGCTGAAACACCTGCCGCCCAGCCTGGGCGGCGACACCCTGCGCGCCATCCTGGACGACCGCCCCTACCCGGACACCCTGCTGGCCGCCTGCATTCGCCGCATCCGCGCCGAACAAAAAGTCACCTATCCCCGCGCCGCCCTGCTGAAAGCCTGGCTGAACCGCTGGGCGCACGCCTATCCAAACGCCATTCACCCACAGGAGGACATCACCGTGTCGCTCAACCCTGACCGCACCGACCCCGGCTACTGCCTGGGCCGTTTGTTTGCCGTGCTGGAGCGCCTGCAAGAACGCGCCAGCAGCGGGCGCAAACTCAACGCCACCATATGCGACCGCTTTTATGGCTCGGCTTCCAGCAACCCGGTGATGGTGTTTCCCAATCTGCTCAAACTGGCCGTGCATCACCACAGCAAAATTGCCCAGCACGCTCCCGGCGAAGCCGTCAACCTGAGCAAATTGCTGGGCAGCGTGATGAGCAAGCTGGATCTGTTTCCCACCCAACTGACCCTGCAAGACCAAGCACTGTTCGCCTTGGGCTACTACCACCAAAAACACGACTTTTTTCAGAAACCTGACACCGACACCGCCGCTGACGCCCAAGGAGACGCCCAATGACCGCCCTCGCCCACCGCTATGATTTTGTGCTGCTGTTTGACGTGACCGACGGCAACCCCAACGGCGACCCCGACGCCGGCAACCTGCCGCGCATCGACGCCGAAACCGGCCTGGGCCTGGTGACCGACGTTTGCCTGAAGCGCAAAGTGCGCAACTACATCAGCCTGGCCCACGACCAAAGCCCGCGCGAGCCGCAAGCCGGCGAAAAACGCTATGAAATTTACGTGCGCGAAAAAGCCGTGCTCAACCTGCAACACCAGCGCGCCTACGCCGCGCTGAACCTGGAAGCCGCCGAAGCGCCCGCCGAGGCCCCGACCGAAGACGCCAGCGAAGAAAAGCCCAGCAAAGGCAAAGCGCGCGCGCCCGCCAAAGAAAAGCGCAAAGGCAGCGCGGGCGACGCCGAGCAAGCCCGCGCCTGGATGTGCCAGAATTTTTACGATGTGCGCACCTTTGGCGCCGTCATGTCCACTGGCGTCAACTGCGGACAAGTGCGCGGCCCGGTGCAACTCACCCTGGCCCGCTCAATCGACCCGATTGTGCCGCAAGAACACAGCATCACCCGTGTGGCGGTCACCACTGAAGCCGAAGCCGAAAAACAACAAGGCGACAACCGCACCATGGGCCGCAAATACACCGTGCCCTATGGCCTGTATCGCGCCCACGGTTTTGTCTCCGCCCACCTGGCCCGGCAAACCGGCTTTGACGAAACCGACCTGCAACAACTGTGGCAGGCGCTCAGCCAGATGTTTGAGCACGACCACGCCGCCAGCCGAGGCCAAATGAGCGCCCGCGCCCTGTATGTGTTCCGCCACGACAGCGAACTGGGCAACGCCCCTGCCCATCGGCTATTTGACCTGATCACCATCCGCCGACGCGAAGACGTGGCCGTGGCGCGCCACTTCAGCGACTATCAAATCACCATCAACCGCGAGCACATCCCTGCCGGCGTCCAGCTGGACGAGCAGGCATTCTAAGCCCACATTGACCGCGCCACCCCCGGCGCGGACAATGCCCACACCCGCCGGCCCCAGCCCAAGCGCCCAGGATCGCCCCGCGCGAACCCCAAGCGAACGGCCAAACCCGGCGGGGTTCGCGCTGGAGTTAATCAATTGAATAAAAAGCACTTTTTTCTGGATGCATGGAAATATGCCTGCCCGCAATCCAATGTGGGCGGCAGGTTCGCGCGCGACGCAGAAAAATGGCTGGAAATTCAAGGGGTTTCTGGCGCGAAGTCACCCGGTGGGTCACCACCGGGTGT
>ERZ650306.335-NODE-335-length-28388-cov-11.515018_pt1 | contig 28388 bp, 26 predicted proteins | sample MGYA00376242_ERZ650306 | MGnify/ENA primary metagenome ERZ650306 (study PRJEB26733, sample SAMN07839244) | wastewater metagenome | biome: urban; feature: wastewater treatment plant; material: waste water | place: USA: North Carolina | collected 2016-03-31 ... | reverse complement strand
TGTATTACGTCGCCAACGGCCAGCGGGTGCCGGAAGACCTCCACCTGCCCGACCGTGCCGCCTTGCTCGATCAGGCGCTGCGCGAACTGCCGGCCAATTCGCCCTTTCGGCTAGAGCCGCTCGAAGCCGGCCTCATGATGGCCGCGGCGGGCGAAGCCCATCTTGCCAGCGCACGGGGAGGGTTCTGAGATGCTCCATGCCTCCGACCAAGCCGCCGGCCTGCGCCGCCTGTTCCGCCGGACCCCGTCCGCCGTCGTGGCGCTGTTTGCGTCCGGCCGTTCGCCCCGCGCGCTGGCCGTCCAGACCCTTGTCGCCCTCACCGAAGGTGCGCGCCGTGTGGTGGCCATCGACGAACATGCCGCTGCGCGCGGCTCGCTGCTGGCGGCCTTCGGCTATCCGGACGGCGGCGACCTGCTCGGCACGCTGCAGGGCAAGCTCGATGTGAGCGAGGCCATGCGCGAAGTGGCCGACGGCCTGTGGGTCGTGCCGGCCGCCGCGGCCGCTCTGGCGGTGCCGCTGCTCGACGACGCGCAGCATGCCCGCCTGGAAGCGGCGATTGCCGAATTGCAGCGGCGTTGCGACTTGCTCGCCGTGCTCAACGCGGGCGACGCCAGCAGCCTGACGCCCTTTGCCCGCGCCGCCGGCCGTCGTCTGCTGGTGGTGGAGGCCAGCGGCGTCGGTGCGCGGGGCGCCTGCCAGTGGATCAAGGGGCTGGCCGCGGCCGGTGCCGGGTCGCTCGAAGTGGCGGTCTGCGGCGCCCGCGACCGGGCCGACGCCACCGCACTGTTCGCCAGCCTCAACGATTTCACCTTCCGTCATGTGGGCTTGCCGCTGGTATGGCGCGGCGAGGTGGAACGCGATCCGCTGGCCGACGCGATGACCACGCCGCTCGGTGCCCGTCACCCGGCGGAAGGTGCCCAGGCCTTCATCCGACGCCTGCGGGCCTGGTCGGCCCAGGCGGGAGTGACGAATTGAGTGTGGGAATGTATTTGTGAAAATGTGTCACGCAAACTCACGTAGAAGGTTGTCGTTGCCGTTAAGCGATGCATAAGGCGGCGCACGACCCCGAATCCAGACCAGAAAGCTGACGAAAGATGTACACCGCTTCCGGCACCCTCGATAAAGAGCAACTCGTCGTCCAGTACGCGCCGCTGGTCAAGCGCATCGCCTATCACCTGATGGCCAAGCTGCCGGCCAGCGTGCAGGTGGAGGACATCATCCAGAACGGCATGATGGGCCTGCTCGACGCCATCAACCGCTACGAGGAGGGTCTTGGCGCCCAGTTCGAGACCTACGCCGTGCAGCGCATCCGCGGCTCGATGCTCGACGGCCTGCGGGAGAACGACTGGCTGCCGCGCAGCCTGCGCCGGGACATGCGACGCATCGAGGCCGCGGTGCATCTGCTCGAACAGCGCAACGGCCGTCACCCCACCGAAGCCGAGCTGGCCGATTCCCTCGGCGTGCCGCTGGCCGACTACCAGCACATGCTGCAGGAAGCGCGCGGCTACCAGCTGGTGTATTTCGAGGATTTCAGCGGCGATGGCGACGACGACTATCTGGAACGTCACATCACCCTCGAAGGCAACGACCCGCTCGCCATGCTGCTCGACAGCAACATGCGCGACGTGCTGATCAAGGCCATCGACGATCTGCCCGAGCGCGAGAAGACGGTGATGGGCCTTTACTACGAACAGGACATGAACCTGCGGGAAATCGGCGAAGTGCTGGGGGTTTCCGAATCCCGCGTGTGCCAGCTCCATAGCCAGGCCATTGCACGGCTCCGCTCGCGCATTTCCGGCGCCATCCAGACGGCGCCCAAGCCCAAGGGTGAAGGCCGCCGCGGCCGTCGTCCGGCGGCGGGCTAGCCGCAGGAGCGGGGCGCGTCCATGGACAGCATCAGCCTTGTTGGCCTGACTCTCGCGCTGGCGGCGATCCTCGTCGGGCAGGTGCTCGAAGGCGGCCACGTCGCGTCCCTGGTCCAGCCGACCGCCTTTCTGATCGTCATCGGCGGCACCCTCGGTGCGGTGATGCTGCAAAGCTCCCTCAAGGTGTTTCGCACCGGCATGCAGATGGTGCGCTGGGTATTCGTGCCGCCTGCGCTGGATCACGAGGCACTGATCGCCGCGGTGGTGGGCTGGAGCAACGTGGCTCGCAAGGAAGGTTTGCTGGCGTTGGAAAGCCAGATCCCGGCCATCGAAGACTCCTTCATCCAGAAAGGCCTGCAGTTGTTGGTGGATGGCGTCGAGCCGGAGCGCCTGCGGGAGGTGCTCGAAGTGGAAATCGACACCTGGGAAAGCCAGATGAAGCAGGGCGCTAAGGTGTGGGAGGCGGCCGGCGGCTATGCGCCGACCATCGGCATTCTGGGGGCGGTGATGGGTCTGATCCACGTGATGGAAAACCTCTCCGATCCGTCCAAACTCGGCTCCGGCATTGCGGTCGCCTTCGTCGCGACGATCTACGGCGTCGGTTCGGCCAACCTGATCTTCCTGCCGATCTCGAAAAAACTCCTGGGCGTGATCGGAACCCTCGTCTCGATGCGCGAGATGCTGGTCGACGGTTTGGTCGGCATCGCCAATGGCGACAATCCGCGCATCATCGAAAGCCGCCTCAAGGGCTACGCGAGCTGACGCCGTGGCGCGACGACGCAAAAGGAACGAGGACGAGCACGAGAACCACGAACGCTGGCTCGTCTCCTACGCCGACTTCATTACCTTGTTGTTCGCCTTTTTCGTGGTGATGTATTCCCTCTCGTCGATCAACGAAGGCAAGTACCGGATCATGTCCGATTCGGTGGTGAATGCCTTTCGCAATATCGGCGTCCAGAGCGCCAACCCGCGCATGTCGGCCAGCCCGATTCCGTCGATCCGCCCGACTCCGCCGGCGCCTTCCGAGGCGGACGAAGCGCGCAAGGCCAGGGCCGAGCGGGTGAAGAACATGGCCGAGGAAATCCGTAAGGTACTGGCGCCGCTGGTGGCCGACGGTCAGGTGCGGGTGACCGAAGGGGCTTTCGGCATCACCGTCGAAATCAATGCCAGCGTGCTTTTCGCGCCGGGCGAGGCCCAGCTTGGGGCCGACGCGGTGCGCGCGCTGCGGGCGGTCGGGCAGGTGGTGGCCGACGCCGAGTTTCCGATCACCGTCGAAGGGCACACCGACGTGACTCCGATTGCCACACCGATGTTTCCGTCGAACTGGGAGCTGTCGGCGGTGCGTGCCTCCAGCGTCGTGCGTTTGTTCGTCGACAGCGGCGTGCGGCCGGCGCGACTCACCGCCGCCGGCTATGGCGACCAGCGCCCGGTGGCCGACAACGCGACCTCCGAGGGGCGGGCGCGTAACCGGCGGGTCACGATCCTGATCGAATCGCGGGTGGCCGAGCCGGTCGTCACCGTGCCGCCGAGGGCTTCCGGCGTGACCGATTCGATCCTGCCCTCCGATGCGGCGCCGCCGCCGCCAAAAGCGGAGGCGGCACAAAAGCCTTGAAGCGGGGCGGCGTGGTCGGCGGGCGTGACGAAACCTTCCACGGTGCGCTGGGAAGGCGAGAGATTCACTGAGGAAAGAACGCCCGCTTGGCGGGGCTGGGTTCAGAACGAACCGAAATGCCGGCTGGCGGCGGTCGGGCGGGATTGGCCGTCGGGGCCGTAGATTTGCGGGTGTTCGGCTGCGGCGAGCAGCACGCTGAGCGCCTGCTGGTTGTTCTGCAGGCGTTCGGTGATCAACTGGCCATTGACCCGGTTGCGTTCCTTGGCCTCGCCGGCCAGCGCAACCACTTCGTTCCAGGCCGTCATGGCGTCGGGCGCCTTGGCGAGGACGATGCGGACGTTCTCGTCGGTGACTTTGGCCCCGAGCCGCGCGAACATCGCCACGCGTTCGTCCGAAAGGCGCTGCAGGTTGCGATAGAGGCCGGTTTTTTCTTCGGCGAGCGCCGCCAGGGCGTCGATCTGGCTGGCGACGAGCAGCGCTTCTTCCCGTTTCAGCAGGGCGATGAAACCTTGCAGCCCGAAACGCTCTTCCTGGATGAGCTGGGCAAGGCGGGCTGGGAAGCCGGGATCGACAGCCACAGTGTTGCTACGCCCGGCCGGTTTGCGCCGACAACATCTGACGCACGCTGTCGATGAGGCCGTCGGCCACTTTTCCGGTGTCCACCTTGAAGCGGCCTTCGCTCATCGCTTGCTTGATTTCATCGACCTTGGCGCTATCGACCACCGGCGTGTTGCCGATGGTTTCTTCCATCTGCTGAAGGCGGGCAGAGAGGGACGAGAGTTCGACCCGTTCGCTGCCGCTACCGCTGGCGCTCTCGGCTTTGGGAGAGTCCTTCGCGGCGCGGGTGCGTCCATCGCTGGAGGGGAGGCCTCCGGTCGCCTTGACTGAGTTTTCGATTTTCACGGCATAGCCCTTTCATCCACATGTCGGAGGGATTTACGACGCGAGAAATCGAAACTTTAACCCAATCGGGCACTTCCGGAAGCCGGCATGTTACGGCAGCGTGATTTCGACAACGCCGCCGTTCCGGGCTATGCCGCGTACTACCTGTCCGGTGGCCAGCCTGACCTGGGCGCCCTGGCCGTTGCCGGCGGTGCTGAGGGCGACGCCGTCGTTGGAAACCTGAAAGCCGGGCCCGCGGGAGATGACCTTGACCGCTTGTCCCTGGACGACGGCCGGCGGCAGGCGCAGGTTGCTGCCGGCCACGGGGCGGTTGGCGGCGAGAGGCATCCGTGCGGCCTGACCGACGGCCTGGGCGGGGTCGGTGAGCACGTCGGCGGCCTGGGCGGTGAGTTCGCCGCTTTCCAGGCGGACATCGCCCGGCGCGACGATCTGTCCGGAGGCGAGCGGGCCGGTGGTGACGAGATAGCGTCCTTTGACCCGCACTTCGGCGGGCACCCAGGCCAACCACGGCGTCGGCGCCAGGCAGCGCACGCCGACCGACACCCGTCCCCAAGCTCGCACGCCGGCGGGCAGAAAGGCTTCGAGCTGGAGGCAGGGTTGCAGTGCGTTGTCGGCGGCGAAGTCGCCGACCTGGATGCTCACTTCGCCCGGCAGGCTGCGGGTTTGCAGATTGAGGAAGCGGCCGATTTCGGCCTGCACCGGAGCCGGGTCCTGACGGGCGAGGGCCGCGCCGGTCGCCGCAAACAGGGTTGCGGCGATCAGGGCGAAAAGGGCGGCGGACGGGCGGGGCATGGGTGTCGGCGAAAGGGTTGGGGCGGAAGGGTGGGGCGGAAGCAGTGCCGCCATTCGACCATATCGGCACCCGCGGCGAGGATCGGAACAGAGGTGCTTTTGGCGGGCAATTGCCGATTCGGCCGGCAATCGTCGCGGCGCCGGCAGCGCGCCGGCAAAGTTTGCCGGCCGGCAGGAGCGGGTGTCGCCGCCTCCCGGCAATTGGGGGGCGAATTGCCGCCTGTTCGGCCCATCGCGGGGGATCGGCGGCACTTACCATCGCTGGCACGGAAGCTGCAATGGATGGCCTGCAGGCCGGCTGCGCAGGATTGACGGCGCAAGCGGAAACAAACTTTAGGGGGTGACCGGAAATGACCGACCGTTTGGACAACGAGATGCGCTTTCACCAGGCCGCGCTGAATGCCCGCGCCTACCGCCAACAGGTGATCGCCTCCAACATCGCCAACGCGGATACGCCGAATTTCAAGGCCCGCGACGTGGATTTCCGCCAAGCCCTGATGGGCGCGCTGGTGGGCGGCACGGCGGGCGGTCTGGCGCTGAAGACCACCTCCAAGCGTCACATTGCCGATATCGCCGGTAACGCGATGGATGCCAGCCTGAAATACCGCCCGGAGGAACAGGGCGCGGTCGATGGCAATACGGTGAACATGGACACCGAGCGCTCGGCCTTCGCCGAAAACGCCGTGCAGTATCAGGCCAGCATCACCTTCATCAACGGTCTGCTGACGTCGATGCAGCGCGCCGTCCAGGGTCAGTGAGGCGCCGGTCATGAGCATGCTCAACGTCTTTCATGTGGCCGGCAGTGCGCTCCACGCCCAGTCTCTGCGCCTCAATACCACTGCCAGCAATCTGGCCAACGCCGACAGCGTGGTGTCGAGCGACGGCCAGCCTTACAAGGCCAAGCAGGTGGTGTTTGCCGCCACGCCGATGGCCGGCCCGGCGGCGCAGGGCGTGCGGGTGACCCAGGTGGTCGACAGCGCCGCACCGATGCGGCTGGTGTACGACCCGAAGAGCCCCGCTGCCAACGCCGAAGGCTATGTGACGATGCCCAACGTGAATGTGGTCGAGGAAATGACCAACATGATCTCCGCCTCCCGCGCCTACCAGACCAACGCGGAAATGATGGGCACCGCCAAGATGCTGATGGAAAAGACCCTGGCTATCGGCCAGTAAGCGATCAACAGGAATACGCACATCATGAGCACAGTGAATTCAGCCTCCTCCGCCGACGTCATCGCCAGTCTGCAGAAAACGGCCGCCGCTTCGACCTCGAAGACTACCGATGCCCAGAGCCGATTCCTCAAGCTGCTTACCGAACAGCTCAAGAACCAGGACCCGCTGAGCCCGATGGACAACGCCCAGATGACGTCCCAGTTGGCCCAGATCAGCACGGTGGACGGCATCGAGAAGCTCAACACGACACTCACCGCGCTGCTCGACGGGAGCCAGTCCAGCGACGCTGTGCAAGCCGCGGCGCTGGTCGGCAAGGGCGTGATGGTGGAAGGCAAGGCGCTGACCCTCTCCGGCGGCAAGGCTTACGGTGGCATCGAACTGGCCAGCGCCGCCGACAAGGTGACGGTGACGATCAAGGACGCCAACGGCCTCGAAGTGCGCAAGCTGGAACTCGGCGATGCGGAAGCCGGCATTTCCAACTTCGCCTGGGACGGCCTCACCGCCAGCGGCGCCCAGGCCGTCGACGGCAAATACACGATGAGCGTCAGCGCCACCCGCGGCGACACCGATCTCAAGCCGACGGCGCTGCAGCTCTCCACGGTCAATAGCGTGATGCGCACCAGCAGCGGCAGCGTATCCCTCGACGTCGGCGGCAGCATCGTCAAGCTCACCGATATCAAGCAGATTCTCTAAGCGGAGACAGAAATGGCATTCCAGCAAGGTTTGAGCGGACTTTCGATTGCGTCCAAGGCGCTCGACGCGATCAGCAACAACGTGTCCAACTCCGGCACCGTCGGCTTCAAGCAGGCCGGGGCGCAGTTCGCCGATGTCTTCGCGGCCTCGCTGGCGGCCGGCAGTTCGACCCAGGTCGGTATCGGTGCCACCATCGGCAACGTGGCCCAGCAGTTCACCCAGGGCAACATCTCGACCACCAGCAACACCCTCGACCTGGCGATCAACGGCTCCGGTTTCTACCGGATGAGCGACAACGGCTCGATCACATACAGCCGCAACGGCCAGTTCCATGTGGATAAGAACGGCTACGTCGTCAATTCCAGCGGCCTGCGCCTCACCGGCAATACCTTCGACGCCAAAGGGCTGCCCAGCGGTGTTGGTGGCGACATCCAGCTGAGCTTCGGCGATGCCGACCCCAAGGCCACCACCTCGGCCGGTTACAACGTCAACCTGGATTCCCGTTCGGCCTCGCCGAAGGCGCTGACCAAGGCCACCCTCTACGGCACTGGCGTGCCCGGCACCGTCGCGACACCGCTGGTGCTCAACTCCACCAACAACACCCTCAGCATTGCCGTCGATGGCGAAGCCGCCGCTTCCGTCAACATCGCGGCCGGCAGCTATCCCGACTCCAGTTCGCTGGTGGCCGCGATCCAGGCTGGCATCGACAAGTCATCCCTCAAGGGGCGGGTCGAAGTGTCGGCCGACAGCAGCGGCAAGCTCACGCTTACCTCCCAGCACGGCGGCCGGCTGTCCAGTCTGCTCGTCGGCGGCACCGCGGCCAGCAGTCTGCTGCTGCCGTCCGGCGTGACCGTCAGCGGCAGCAACGCCGTCGTGGCCACCCTGTCGGGCAGCGTCGCAGCCCCCGTCACGATCACCCCTTCGCCGGCCGCCGGCACCACCAGCACCTTGTCCATCGCCGTCGACGGCGGGGCGCCGGTGACCGTCACCATCAATGCCGCCACCTATCCGGACGCCGCCTCCCTCGTCACCGCCATGCAGGCCGCGGTCGATGCAACCGGCTCCAGCGGCCTGCAGGGAAAGGTCGTGGTCGGTCACGACGCCGCCGGCCACCTCACGTTCAGTTCGACGCTCGCCGGCGGTTCCTCGTCGATGGCGATCAGCGGCGCCGCCGCCACCGAACTCGGCATGCCGAGCTTCACCGCTTCGGCCAATAGCGGCGGCTTCAGTATCACCGACCCGACCAGCTATACCAGCACCACATCGCAGACGGTTTACGACTCGCTCGGCAACCCGCACACCCAGTCGCTGTACTTCGTGAAGACCGCCCAGGCCAACAAATGGGACGTCTACACCAGTCTCGACGGCGGCTTCCCGCCGGAGATCGACGCGACCACGGGGCTGCACAGCCCGACCACCATCAGCTTCGACTCCAACGGCGGCCTGCTCACGCCCAAGACCATCTCCACCGCCTACACCGTCACCACCGGCGCGGTGCCCAGCCTGAACGTCACCGTCGATCTCACCGACTCGACCCAGTTCGGCAACAGCTTCGGGGTCGCCCAGCTCAGCCAGGACGGCTACAAGCCCGGCAGCCTCTCCGGCCTGACCGTTCAGCCCGACGGCACCATCCTCGGCAACTTCAGCAACGGCCAGTCGCGCACGATGGGGCAGGTTCTGCTGACCAACTTCCGCAACCCCAACGGCCTTGTTTCGGTGGGGGGCAATCAGTGGCAATGGACGCCCGAGGCCGGTGCCGTCGACGGTGCCGGCGCGCCTCCGGGCACCGGCACCTTGGGCGTGCTGCAGTCGGCGGCGGTCGAGGAATCCAACGTCGATCTCACCGGCGAGCTGGTGAACATGATCACCCAGCAGCGCGCCTATCAGGCCAACGCCCAGTCCATCAAGACCCAGGACCAGATCTTGCAGACGCTGGTCAACCTGCGTTGAACCCGAAAGAGGCTGAGCCATGGACCGCCTGATCTACACCGCGATGACCGGCGCTTCCGCCACGATGGGGCAGGAAGCCGCGGTGGCCCACAACATGGCCAACGCCACCAGCACCGGCTTCAAAACCGAAATGCACCGGCTGCGCGCGGTGCCCGTGCAGAACGCCACGATGCCCACCCGCGCCTTCGTCGCCGACGCCAGCGTGGCCGACGACCTCTCCGCCGGCCCGCTGCAGCACACCAATCGCCCGTTGGACATGGCGATTCAGGGCAAGGGCTGGCTGGCGGTGCAGATGCCCGACGGCACCGAGGGCTACACCCGCAACGGCAGTCTGGAAGTGAACGCCAACGGCATCCTGCAGACCCGCAGCGGTTTGCCTGTGCTCGGCAGCGGCGGGCCGATCACCCTGCCGCCGGACGTGGAAGTGGTGTTCGGCACCGACGGCACGATTTCCACCGTACCGCGCACCGGCTCCCGCAACAGCACCAGCACTGTGGATCAGCTCAAGCTCGTCAATCCCCCCGAAGCCGATCTGAAGCGCGGCGGCGACGGCTACTTCCGCCTTGCCGGCGGCAATGCCGCTCCGGCAGATCCTGCCGTGCGCGTGGCCTCGGGCTATCTCGAGGGCAGCAACGTCAACGTCGTCGAACAGATGGTTTCGATGATCTCGCTGGCCCGCCAGTACGAAATGCAGACCAGGATGCTGTCCACCGCCCAGGAAATGGACAGATCCGCCAGCCAGTTGCTTGCCAAGAGTTGAGTGCCGTGGTCGGTGCGTGAATAGGCGGTGCTTTTGCCGCCTGCTCTGCGCCTGGAACAACTCTTGCACCGTCTAGCATGACTACCGATGCAGACCCGCTGTCGCCACCTCGGCGAGCGGATTTTCCGTGCCCCCCGACTCTCAGGAGCCCACCATGATCCGCTCCCTCTGGATTGCCCGCACCGGCCTCGATGCCCAGCAGACCCAGCTCGACGTCATCTCGAACAACCTCGCCAACGTCTCGACCAACGGCTTCAAGCGGGCGCGGGCGGTGTTCGAAGACCTGCTCTACCAGAACCTGCGTCAGCCTGGCGCCCAGTCCACCCAGCAGACCACGATTCCGTCTGGCCTCCAGATCGGCACCGGCGTGCGCCCCATCGCCACCGAGCGCATCCACACCCAGGGCAACCTCACCCAGACCGGCAACGCCCTCGACGTGGCGGTGCAGGGCGACGGCTTCTTCCAGATCCTGCTGCCCGACGGCACCACCGCCTACACCCGCGACGGCGCCTTCCAGAAAGACGCCAACGGCCAGATCGTCACTTCCAACGGCTACCCGCTGCAGCCGGCCATCACCATTCCAGCCAACGCCCTGTCGGTCACCATCGGCAAGGACGGCGTGGTGTCGGTGGCCCTGCCCAACCAGACGGCCACCTCGCAGATCGGCAACATCCAGGTGGCCGGCTTTGTGAATCCGGGCGGCCTGCAAAGCATCGGCGAAAACCTGTTTCTCGAAACCGCCGCCAGCGGCACCCCCAACCCCAACACGCCGGGCTCCAACGGCGTCGGCGTGCTCAACCAGACCTACGTCGAAACCTCCAACGTGAATGTCGCCGAAGAACTGGTGCTGATGATCCAGACCCAGCGCGCCTACGAACTCAACTCCAAGGCCGTGACCACCTCCGACGCCATGCTCGGCAAGCTCACCTCGCTGTAATGCCTGCGGGCTGAGAACCATCATGAAAACCGTTCCACGCATTCTTGTCCGTCTGCCAGCGGTGCTCGCCCTGGCCGGTCTTGCCGGTTGCGCAGCGCTGCAGGCCACACCGCCGACGGCCGTGCACCAACCGATGACCGTCCGCCCCGAGCCGCGTTCGGCCCAGGCCTCGCAGCCCGGCTCGATCTTCCAGTCGAGTTTTTCGAGGCCCTTGTTCGAAGATCGGCGCGCCCGCTTCGTCGGCGACGTGATCACCGTGAACCTTGTCGAGCAGACCGCGGCGGCCAAGAAATCCTCGGCCAACGCCGAGCGCAACTCCAGCCTCAGCGCCTCGATCTCGGCGCTCAACAAGCTGCCGCTGAAAGGCCTCGCCGGCCTCGACGCCACCGCTTCCGACGCCAATAAGTTCGGCGGCAAGGGCGACGCTGCGGCCAACAACACCTTCACCGGCACCATCACCACCACCGTCATCGAAGTGCTGTCCAACGGCAATCTGCTGGTGTCCGGCGAAAAGCAGGTCGCCATCAACCAGGGCAACGAATTCATCCGTTTCTCCGGCATCGTCAATCCGGTCTATGTCACCGGCAGCAACACCGTGCAATCCACCCAGGTGGCCGATGCCCGCGTCGAATACCGCGCCAACGGCTTCATCGACGAAACGGAGACGATGGGCTGGATGCAGCGCTTCTTCGTCAACGTGCTGCCGTTCTGAGGAGCTTCGCCATGTCCCGCCGTGTTCTGCCGCCGCTGCGCAACTTTCCGCGGATGTTTCTCGCCGCCGCCGCGGCCCTGTGTCTGATTGCCAGCCCCACCGCCGGAGCCGAGCGCCTCAAGGATCTCGCTTCGATCGGCGGCGTGCGCCAGAACCAGCTCATCGGCTACGGCCTTGTCGTCGGCCTCGACGGATCGGGCGACCAGACCACCCAGACCCCCTTCACCGTGCAGAGCATCATCAACATGCTCGGCAATCTCGGCATCACCCTGCCGCCCGGCCAGTCGCTGCAACTCAAGAACGTCGCCGCGGTGATGGTCACCTCCAGCCTGCCGCCCTTCGCCCGGCCCGGTCAGCAGATCGACGTCACCGTGTCCTCGATGGGCAACGCCCGTTCCCTGAAGGGCGGCACCCTGCTGATGACCCCGCTTAAGGGCGCCGACGGCCAGGTCTACGCCATGGCCCAAGGCAGCCTGGCGGTGAGCGGCGCCGGCGGCGCAGCGCCGAGCGGCGGCAAGGTGACGGTCAATCACCTGTCGGCTGGACGCATTCCCGGCGGCGCCACGGTCGAGCGGGCGGTGGTGAGCAGTGTGGGGCAGGGCGACTCGGTTTTCGTCGAACTCAACGACAGCGATTTCGGCACTGCCCAGAAAGTGGTCGACGCCATCAACGCCGTTGCCCCCGGCAGCGCCCAGGCGCTCGACGGCCGGCAGATCCAGGTGCGTGCGCCGGACGACATCAACCAGCGCGTGGCCTTTCTCGGCCGGCTCGAAAACCTCGACGTGGTGCCGGCCATCCAGGCCGCCAAGGTCATCGTCAATTCCCGCACCGGCTCGGTGGTGATGAATCAGAAGGTTGCGCTGCAGAACTGCGCGGTTTCCCACGGCAGTCTCACCGTCACCATCGGCAACGAGCAGCAGGTCAGCCAGCCCAACGCCTTCTCCGGCGGCCAGACCGCGGTCACCAACAAGGGCGGCGTCGATATCAAGCAGGAGGGCGGCAACATCTTCAACGTGAAGGGCAGCTCCAACCTCGCCGACGTGGTCAAGGCGCTCAATGCGGTCGGCGCCAATCCGCTCGAACTGATCGCCATCCTGCAGGCCATGAAGGCCAGCGGCGCGCTGCGCGCCGAACTCGAGGTGATCTGAAATGGCGTCTTCCGATTTCAGCCAGATCAACGCCCTCGACCCGAACACCCTCGGCGGTCTGCGCCGGCTGTCCAAGCAGAATTCCCCCGAAGCCACCAAGGAAGCCGCCAAGCAGTTCGAAGCCCTGTTCGTGCAGCAGATGCTCAAGTCGATGCGCGATGCCACGCCCAAAGGCGGCATGCTCGACAACGACGAGACGCGCATGTATCAGTCGCTGCTCGATCAGCAGATGGCCATGCAGCTATCCACCCGCGCCGGCGGCATCGGCCTTGCCAAGGTGATCGAGCGTCAGATGAACGTCGGCCAAAGCCCGTCGGTGTTGCCCGATGGGCCGGTGTCGCTGGATACGGCGATCCGCCGCGGGTTCGACAGCGCCGCTGCGCCGACGGTCGATGCGGCGGCAAGCCGCACGGCAAGGCCGACGGCAAAATCTGCCGCAGCGGCTGCCGGCACGGCGGCAAACGGCCTCGGCCCCACGTTGCCCAACATGCCGGCGGGTGCCGGGCCGCGCGCCTTCGTCGAGAAAGTCTGGCCTCAGGCCGTCGAGGCCAGCAAGGCCACCGGCATTCCGGCGCGCTTCCTGGTGGCCCAGGCGGCCCTCGAAACCGGCTGGGGCAAGTACGAACTCAAAAACGCCGACGGCAGCGCCAGCCACAACCTCTTCAACATCAAGGCCGGCAAGAGCTGGAACGGCGCCACGGTGAACACCTCGACCACCGAGTACGCCGGCGGCACGGCGACCCGCGAGAATGCCCGCTTCCGCGCCTATGGCTCCTACGCCGAATCCTTCCGCGACTACGCCCGGCTGATCGGCAGCAACCCGCGCTACGCCGCGGTCGTCGGCCAGAGCGACGCCACCGCCTTTGCCCGCGGCCTGCAGTCGGCCGGCTACGCCACCGATCCGCAATACGCCGACAAGCTCGCCCGCATCATCAACGGCAACACCCTGCGGACCGCCCTCGCCGGCAGCATCCCGCCGACCGCCTGAATTCCGCCGGGGCGCCGGCCCGGTCGCCCCGGTTGTCCGGCTGGCAGAGTTCTTGCATGAAGGGCTGCAGACACCCCGGAACCAAGGACGCGGATCATGGGCAGCAGCCTCTTCAACATCGGACTCACCGGTCTCAACGCCGCCCAGGCGGGGCTGGTCACCACCAGCCACAACATCGCCAACGCCGGCACCGCCGGTTACAGTCGCCAGAGCACCGTCCAGAGCACCAACCCGGCGATGTTCACCGGTTCCGGCTTCTTCGGTGAAGGCACCCGCGTCGATACCGTCAAGCGCGCCTACAACGCCTTTCTGAACAATCAGGTGCTGTCGGCCGACACCAAGTTCAACGAGTACGACACCTACAGCACCGAGATCAGCCAGATCGACAACATGCTGGCCGACACCACGGTGGGCCTTTCACCGGCGCTGCAGTCCTTTTTCAGCGGCGTGCAGGAAGTCGCCGCCAACCCGTCGAGCATCCCGGCCCGGCAGTCGATGATTTCCACGGCCCAGGGGCTCGCGTCGCGCCTGAACAATCTGTCCCAGCGCCTCGACGACGTGCGCTCCGGAATCGAAACCCAGATCTCCGACACCGTCAGCACCATCAGCACCTACGCGAAGGATATCGCCGACATCAACAACAAGATCATGATCGCTCAGCAGGCCGGCTCGGCCCAGCCTGCCAACGATCTGCTCGACCAGCGCGATCAGCTCGTGCAGGAACTCAACAAGCTGGTGCGCGTATCCACCAACGTCGATAGCGATGGCGCCATGTCGGTTTTTATCGGCACCGGCCAGCCGCTGGTGGTCGGCGCCAACCCGACCACCCTCAAGGCGCTGCCGTCCACCGCCGATCCCAGCCGCGTGGACGCCAACATCATCACGCAGAATGGCGGCACCATCGCGATCCCGGAAAGCCTGCTCGGCGGCGGTAAGCTCGGCGGGTTGCTGTCCATGCGCTCGGGGGCCCTCGATGCGGCGCAGAACCAGCTCGGCCTCATCGCCGTCGGCATCAGCACCGCCGTGAATGCCCAGAACGCTCTCGGGCAGGATCTGAACGGCAATCTGGGGGGCGATGTCTTTACCCGCCCGTCGGTTGGCGTCACCCGCTACACCAACGCCTCGACGGCCTTCCCGACGGTGGATTACAGCGATGTCTCCAAGCTCACCGGCGACGACTACAAGCTCACCTTCACCGACACCGTCGGCAGCTACACCCTCACCCGCGTGTCGGACGGCACCGCGGTGACGGCCGCGAACGTGGGCCTGTCGATCACGCCGGCGGCGGCTTCGTCCGTCGGCGACAGCTTTCTGATCCAGCCGACCCGCTACGCCGCGGGCAATTTCGGCGTCACCCTCAGCGACACTCGCATGATTGCCGCGGCCGCGCCGATCACGGCGGCGATTTCCAAGGGCAACCTCGGATCGGCCACCATTACGGCGCCGGTGGTCTCGAGCACCGCCGATCTGGCAAGTTTCGGCACTGCCGCCGTGCCGCTCAAGCTGACCTACGCGGCCGGCAGCCTCACGGGTTTTCCGGCCTCGCTGCCGGTGACCTACACGCCGCTCAACGGCAGCCCGATCGCCCTGGCCGCCCCGGTCGCTTCCGTGCCTTACACCAGCGGCATGACGATCTCGGTCGGTGGGGTGTCCTTCTCCATGTCCGGCGCCATCCAGGATAACGACAGCTTCACCGTCGGCCCCAACACCGGGGGCGTGTCGGACAGCCGCAACGCGGTGCTCCTCGGCAAGCTGCAAACCACCAAGGCGCTGCTCTCGGCCAACGGCCAGCCGTCGGCCACCTACCAGTCGGTGTATTCCCAACTGGTCAGCACGATCGGCAACAAGGCGCGGGAGGTGAGCGTGAACCGCGACGCGCAGCAAAGCCTCGTGGATCAGGCCACCTCCGCCCAACAATCGGTGGCGGGCGTCAATCTCGATGAAGAAGCGGCCAATCTGATCCGTTATCAACAGGCGTACCAGGCGGCGGGCAAGGTCATGAGCATCGCCTCCAAGCTGTTCGAGCAAGTGCTGTCTCTCGGCCAATAACCTGAAGGAACCGTCATGCGTGTCACAACCGGCATGATTTTCAACTCCGGCGTCGCATCGATGCAGAAGCAGAACACCCGTTTGCTGGATACCCAGCAGCAGGTGGCCGCCAGCCAGCGGGTGCTGCGTCCCTCGGACGATCCGGTGGCGTCGGCGCGGGCGCTCGAAGTCACCCAGTCGCAGGGGGTGAATGCGCTCTATGCCACCAACCAGGGCTACGCCAACGACGCCCTCAAGCTGGCGGACAGCAAGCTCGGCGCGGCCAACGACATTCTCACCTACGTGCGCACCCGGGCCGTCGAGTCGGGCAACGGCGGCTACAACAAGAGCGATCAGGCCGCCATCGCGTCGGATCTGTCCCAGCAGTTCGACGCCCTTCAAAGCGTCGCCAACAGCCAGGATGCCACCGGGGATTACCTCTTTGCCGGTTTCCGCAGCAATTCCCAGCCTTTCACCGGCGGGCTGGCCGGCGGCGTCACCTATCAGGGCGACCAGGGCACCCGCACGCTGCAGATTTCGGCGTCGCGCAATCTGCCGATCGCCAGTTCCGGCGACGAAATCTTCAACAACATCCACGCCGCCAACGGCTCCGCTTTCGCCCTCAGCGCCGCCGCCAATACCGGCACCGGGCTGGTTTCGGGGATGACGCTGTCCGGTTACAACAACCACAACTACGAAGTCCAGGTCAGCAGTGCCACGCCGCCGGCGTCAGGGGTGGTCTACACCGCTTTCGACACCACGGCAGGCGGGCCGGGCGTGGTGCTGACGCCGGGTTTGTCGGCAACCGGCGACACCGCGCTGTCGTTTGGCGGCATCAGCTTGAATATCAGCGGCTTGCCGGCGGCGGGCGACAAATTCACCGTGTCGACGACGGCCAGCACCTTCGATGTGCTCGGCAACTTCGTCAAAGCCCTGAACTCCGGCGTTGCCACCGCGACCACTTTCGGCAGCGCCCAGGCCATTGCCGGGATGGATGCCGCCCAGGAAAGCGTTTCCCGCGTCCGAACCGCCGTCGGCTCGCACATGGTCGAAGTCGAGACCGAGCAGAACATCAACAGCAGTCTCGACGTGCAATACACCGACACCCTGTCGCGTCTGCAGGGCTCGGATGCGAACAGCCTGGTCAAGATCATCAGCGATCTGACCCAGCAGAAAACCTATCTTGAAGCCGCGCAGCAGAGCTTCATGAAAGTGTCGAACCTGTCGCTTTTCAATTACCTGAACTGATCCCATGAAAACCCGCCTGCGCACCGCCGCCGGCGGTCTCGTCATCCTGCTCGCCGGCTGCGGCACCGCGCCCACGCAGGACATGGTTCTGCTGCCTGCCGCGGCCGTGGTGGCGTCCAACGCCGGCTATCTCAAGCTGCCTATCGTTGCCGGGGCGGTGGCCTTTTATGTCGTCATGGACCCCTTCGCGCCCAATTGGACGATAGAAGAATCCGCCCAGGCGGACGACCGTTACCTGATCGCGCTGCGTCACAAGGCGGTGCACAGCGGAGGCGGCGGCGAAGCGCTGCAGGTCTTCAAGCGGCGCGCCGCCCAGCTCGCTGGCAAGCCCGGCTTCGGCGCTTACGAAGTGGTGTCTTGGCAGCAGGGTATCGAAAGCGGCCGGCCCTTCGCCCAGCGCGTGGCCTTTGGGGAGGTGCGCTTGCTGCGCGTCCCCGTGCCGGTGGCGGCCCGCTGAAGTTGCGGCTGCGCCGTGTCGGTTGGCATTGCCCGATCCGACGTTCCCCGCGCAATCTCGGTCGGCTTTGTCACAACCGCGGGAGCTTCGACGCGGGAAAGTTGCGCCGAGGCACCTTGAGGCTTATTGGCTGAAACGGTAGTCGTCCGCCCGGTGCAGTTTCCATTCGCCGTCGCCGGTGAGTTCCAGCACCTGTTTGTGGTAGCGGAGGATGGTGGCGCGGTGGGCGACGCTCACCAGCGTCGTCCGGGTTTCGAGCAGCAGCCGGTAGAGGCTGGCTTCGTTGGCTGGGTCGAGCGCGCTGGTGGCTTCGTCGAGCACCGCGAAGCGGGGCCGGGCGAGCAGCACGCGGGCAAAGGCCAGACGTTGCTGTTCGCCGACCGAGAGCACCTTTTCCCAATCCAGTTCCGCATCCAGGCCGCCGAAGCGGTGGGCCAGATCGGCCAGATGGACCTTCTTCAGCGCATCCAGCAATTGCCCGTCGCCGATCGACGGGTCGTTGTTCGGGTAGAGCAACTGGGCACGCAGGGTGCCGATCAGCATGTAGGGCTGTTGGGGCAGGAAGAACATATCGCCCGGCGGCGGCCGGACAATCGTGCCGCTGCCCGACCGCCAAAGGCCGGCGATGGCGCGCAAGAGCGAACTCTTGCCGCTGCCGCTCTGGCCGACGATCATCAGACCCTCGCCGGGGGGAACGGCCATCGACAGCTCGCGCACCAGCGTGAGCTGGCCGCCCGGGGTCTGCAGGGTCAGCTTGTCCAGCGCAAGGTGGGCGCCCTGTTCGGTGCGGATGGCGGTGCCGGCGGCTTCGTCGACGGGGGCGGCGGCGAGTGCGGCGGTCAGGGTGTCGAGGCGGTCGATGCCGGCTGCGAAGCGGCTCAGACTTTCGAAGTTGTCGATGATCACCGAGATGGCACTCAGCACCGCCGCGAAGGCGCCGGCCGCTTGCACCGCCCGGCCGACTTCCAGTTCGCCGGCCAATACCCGCGAGGCGATGATGGCGCTGGGAATCACGACGGTGAGCAGGCTGTAGGCCTGCTGGAACAGGTTGAGGCCGAATTGCCGGCGGATCATGGACAGGTAGTTGTCGAACGCCATTCCGAAGCACCGTCGGACTTGTTGCAGCTCTTGCGCTTCGCCCCGGTAGAAGGCGATGGATTCGGCGTTTTCGCGCACCCGCATCAGGCTGAAGCGGAAATCCGCTTCCCGGCGCAGTTGCAGGAAATTGACGCTCATCAGCGGAACGCCGAAGACGTAGATGGTGATCAGCGTGCCGGCGAGCGCGTAGCACACCAGGAAATACACTAGTTCGTGGGAGATCGACCACAGCACGCGACTGAAGGCGACGAGCTGCAGCAGCGAGCCGACGAAGATCAGCAGGAAGTAGAGGGAACGCTGGGTGAAGGTGTTGATGTCTTCGGCCACGCGCTGGTCGGGGTTGTCGATGCCGGCGTTGGCGTTGAGTGCGTAGAACTGGCGGTTGCTGAAGTATCGGTCGAGGAAACGGTCGCTCAGCCAGCGGCGCCAATGGATGCCAAGCTTGTCGCGCACGTAGTAGAAAAGCGCCATGATCGGCACCGCGGCGAGGACGACCAGCACGCAGGTCCGGATCGCGTCCCAGAAGCGCGGCTCGTCGCGGGCGGCGAGGGCGGAGGTGAATTCTCCGGTCAACTCGTTGAGGAGCACGGCAAAGCGGGTCTGCCCGAGCAGCAGGATCACCAGCAGTGCCAGCAGACCCCAGGCTTTTACCCTTTCGCCTTCGCGCCAGTAGGGCCAGGCCATCGCCCAGAACCGTCGCCAGAGTTGCAGGGTATTCGGTTTCATTTTGGTTGCGTGCAAGCGGTTGCCGGATCGGATGGCCGGCGCGGATCGCGGGGGGGCAGGCCGACCTCCGGCCTGCCCCGTCCGAGATTAAATCACCAAGCGAAGTGTGCGCGCTTTTCGGCGTGCCGCCTTCTGTTCGCGGTGCCGCCGGACACCGCCGCCTGCAAGCGTTTCTGAGCCTTGCGGGGGCGGGCCGAACTTCGTATGGTGCGCCCATTGCAAGCACGAATGGACGACATGGACCGTATGACCGAACGCCGCCGGGATCGCCGCATTCCGCTCGGCTGCAAGGTGGGAATCAAACTGAAGAATGTTGCCGCGCCCATCGTCGGCACTTGTGTCGAACTGAGCGTGGGCGGCATGACCATCCGTTCCGCCCACGTGCCTTGCATGGATGAGATCTTCGAGATTGCCGTGCTGCCGCCCGAGCCCGGCGGCGTCTATCAGCCTCTGCATGCCCGCGTGCAGGTGCGCCGCTGCCACGGGTTGGCGCAGGCCGGGCTCTACGAGATGGGTGTCGAGATCGTCGAGATCATCAAGTAGAGGCCCGGTTTGGCCGGTTCAGTCCGGCTTCTGGTCGAGCCCGGCCTGGGCTTCGCCAACGCTGCCATACATCCGGGGCGCCTGTTCGCTACGCGTGAAAGCGGCGCCCAACTGCAGGCGCAGGAAGGTGCTCGAGGTGTAGCGGGTGACGCTGGAGTAGTACGTGGCGACCAGCTTCTTCACCATTGCCGCGTAGGCGTCGATCAGGTCCGGTTCGATGTGGAAACGGTCGTAATTGACGACGGCACTCACCTTGTGCCCGATCGGAGCCACCCTTGCTTCGACCGCCGAGCGGATGCGTTCGATGTCGGCGGCGGTGCGGATCGACATGCCCTCGAAATTCACGAAGAACAGGTTGCCCGCGGGATCGTAGGCGAGCCGGGCGTCCATCGGCATTTCGAGCAGGTCGGGGCGCAGGTTCATCGGGCCGTCGGCGAAGATGCGCGCATCCATCAGGGCCGGCTCGGTGGGAATCAGCGGGTGGAAGGCCATTTTGCCCAGGATGTCCCGTTCGATGTCGATGCCCGGCGCCACTTCGATCAGTTCGAGGCCGTCCGGGCCGAGCCGGAACACGCAGCGCTCGGTGATGTAGAGCACCGGCGTGCCGCGCCGGTTGGCCTGGGGACCGCTGAAGGTGCGTTGTTCGACTTGCTCGACGAACTTCGATGAACGGCCGTCGTTGAGGATGGCGAGCTTGCCGGCTTCGACCGCGATTTCCAGGTTGCCGGCGGTGAAGGTGCCGACGAACACCACTTTCTTGGCGTTCTGGCTGATGTTGATGAAGCCGCCGGCGCCGGCCAGACGGGGGCCGAAGCGCGACACGTTGAGGTTGCCTTCCCGGTCGGCCTGGGCCAGCCCGAGGAAGGCAATGTCCAGCCCACCGCCGTCGTAGAAGTCGAACTGGCTGGGCTGGTCGACGATGGCCTGGGTGTTCACCGCCGCGCCGAAGTTGAGGCCGCCGGCCGGGATGCCGCCGATGACGCCCGGCTCGGCCGTCATGGTGATGAGGTCGATGACCTTTTCTTCGGTGGCGACGTTGGCAATGCCTTCGGGCATGCCGATGCCCAGATTGACGACGGCGTTGGCACGCAGTTCGAGCGCGGCGCGGCGGGCGATGATCTTGCGCTCGCTCATCTCCATCGGGGCGATGGCCGACATGGGCACCCGCAGTTCGCCGGAAAAGGCCGGGCTGTAGGGCTCGATGAAGGTCTGCATGTGGTATTCGGGTTTCTCGGCGACCACCACGCAATTGACGAAGATGCCGGGAATCTTGACCTGCCGCGGGTTCAGCGAGCCGCGCTCGGCGATGCGCTCGACCTGGGCGATGACGATGCCGCCCGAATTGTGGGCGGCCGTGGCGATGGCGAGGGCTTCCAGGGTCAGCGCCTCCTTCTCCATCGTGATGTTGCCGTCCGGGTCGGCGGTGGTGCCGCGGATGATGCCGACGTGGATCGGGAAGGTCTTGTAGAAGAGGTATTCCTCGCCGTCGATCTCCATCAGGCGGACCAGTTCGGCGGTGGTGCGCTCGTTGAGCTTGCCGCCGCCGAAGCGTGGATCGACGAAGGTGCCGAGGCCGACGCGGGTCAGCGTGCCGGGCTTGCCGGCGGCAATGTCGCGGAACAGGTGGCTGATGACGCCCTGGGGCAGGTTGTAGGCTTCGATGCGGTTGGCCACCGCGAGCTGCTGCAGGCGGGGCACGAGACCCCAGTGCCCGCCGATCACCCGCGACACGAGGCCGTCGTGGCCGAGGTGGTTGAGGCCGCGATCCTTGCCGTCGCCCTGGCCGCCGGCATAGACGAGGGTGAGGTTGCGGGGGGCGCCGAGGCCTTGCAGATCTTCGCCTTCGTTTTCGAGGTAGAGCGCCTCGAGGGCGACGGCGATGTTCTCGGGAAAGCCGATGCCGACGAAGCCGCCGGTGGCGATGGTGTTGCCGTCGCGGATGAGCCGCACCGCTTCGCGGGCAGAGACGATCTTGCCGTTCTCCGAGCTGGCGAGGGCGCTGGGGACGGCGGGCTGACTGGTGCTCATGGTGACTCCTGTTGGCCTGAGGGTCCGCTGTGTCTCAGACGAGACCGGTGAGGTAATAGGTGGCGATGATCGCAAAGACGGCGCTCGTCTTGATCATCGTGATGGCAAAGATATCCTTGTAGGCCACCTTGTGGGTGAGTCCGGTGACAGCCAGCAGGGTGATCACGGCGCCGTTGTGGGGCAGGGTGTCCATGCCGCCGCTGGCCATGGAGGCGACGCGGTGCAGCACTTCGAGGGGAATGCCGGCGGCGTTGGCGGCGGTGATGAAGGTTTCCGACATGGCGGCCAGCGCGATGCCCATGCCGCCCGAAGCCGAGCCGGTGATGCCGGCAAGGGTGGTCACGGTAATGGCTTCGTTGATCAGCGGGTTGGGGATCACCTTGAGTGCGTCGGCCACCACCAGAAAGCCCGGCAGCGCCGCGATGACGGCGCCGAAGCCGTATTCGGAAGCGGTGTTCATCGAGGCCAGCAGGGCGCCGCCGACGGCGGCCTTGGAGCCTTCGGCGAAGCGCGTCGCAACGGTTTTCCAGGCGAAGATCAGGACGGTCAGGATGCCGATCAGCAGTGCACCTTCCACCGCCCAGATGGCGGCGATCTTGGAGACGTCCTGAACCACCGGGGCGGCCTTGCCGATCACTGCGGGGACGAAGCTGTGGCTTTTGCCGTAGATGGTCGGGATGAGGTCGGTGAACAGCTTGTTGGTGATGCCGACCAGCACCAGCGGCAGGATTGCGAGGATCGGGTTGGCCAGCTTCTCCTTGTCGTCGAAGGGGGCGGGTTCGTTCACCAGTTCGGTGCCGTAGCCTTCACCGGCCGACGCAGCGGCGCGACGACGCCATTCCAGGTAGGCCATGCCGGCCAGGAAGATGAAGATCGAGCCGACCACGCCCAGCACCGGGGCGGCGTAGATGTTGGTCTTGAAGAAGGTGGTCGGGATGACGTTCTGGATCTGCGGCGTGCCGGGCAGGGAGTCCATCGTGAACGAAAATGCGCCGAGGGCGATGGTGCCGGGGATCAGGCGCTTGGGAATGCCGCCTTGGCGGAACATCTCGGCGGCGAAGGGGTAGACCGCGAAAACCACCACGAACAGCGAGACGCCGCCGTAGGTGAGCAGCGCGCAGACCAGCACGATGGACAGCATCGCCCGTTCGGCCCCGACCAGCTTGATGACCGACGAGACGATGGCCTTCGAGAAGCCGGACAGTTCGATGACCTTGCCGAAGATGGCGCCGAGCAGAAAGACGGGGAAGTAGTTTTTGACGAAGCCGACCATCTTGTCCATGAACAGCCCGGTGAACATCGGGGCGACCAGGGTCGGATCGGTGAGGAGGACGGCGCCCAGGGCAGCGACCGGGGCAAACAGGATGACGCTATAGCCGCGGTATGCAATGAACATCAGAAAGCATAGCGAGGCCAGTACGATAAGGAACGACATGATTTGGATCTCCTCCGTTGTGATTGGCAGAGTAGTCCGAGGCATGATCCATGCCAAGATTTTTCTTATTGATTCATAAGGATTTTCTTTTATCAGGCGAATTCGGTTGTCCGGCGCTCCGGGCAGGGTGTCCGTGGCGGCGGACACTTCCGCTCAGACACTGTCGGGCGGCGCGATGCCCAGCGCGGCGATTTTCTCGTACAGGGACGCCCGCGAAATGCCGAGACTGCGTGCGGCCTGGGCCTTGTTGCCGCGGGCCGCGGCGATGGCGGCGGCGATCGCCCGGCGTTCGGTGTCCTGCTGGAGCTGGTCGAGGGTGCGGGCGCCGGGCTGGATGGGCTCGGTGCTCGGAAACTGGGCAAGGCCGGGCAGAATCTGCTCGAAGTCGGCCCGCTCGAGGCGGTCGGCATCGGACATCAAGAGCGCTCTCTCGAGCACGTTGGAGAGTTCGCGCACATTGCCCGGCCACGGATGCCGGGCCAGATATTCCAGCGCCGCCGCCGAAATGCCTCGCGGGTGTTCGCCGAGCTGGCGGGCCAGCGAGTCGGCCAGGGCTTCGGAGATCAGCGGGAGATCCTCGAGGCGTTCGCGCAGCGGCGGAACGTCGAGCGTCATGACGTTGAGGCGGTAGAACAGGTCGGCGCGGAAGCGGCCTTCGTCCACCTCTTTTTGCAGCTGGCGGCTGGTCGCGGCGATGATGCGCACGTCGATGGCGATCAGCCGGTTCGAGCCGACCGGCTCGATTTCCTTCTCCTGCAAGGCTCGCAGCAGCTTGGCCTGGAGCGCGGGGGACATGTCGCCGATTTCGTCGAGGAACAGGGTGCCGCCCTGGGCCAGTTCGAACTTGCCGCTGCGGCCTTTGCGTTCGGCGCCGGTGTAGGCGCCCGGGGCGACGCCGAAGAATTCGGATTCGAGCAGGGTTTCGGGGATGGCGGCGATGTTCACCGCGACGAAGGGGCCGGTGGCGCGGGGGCTGGCGGCGTGGATCGCGTGGGCGAGGAGTTCCTTGCCGGTGCCGGTTTCGCCGAGGATGAGCACCGGCGAGCCGGCCCGGGCGGCTCGCCGGGCTTTGTCCTTGACGGCGATGCACGTGGGGCTGACGCCGACGAAGCTGCTGAAGGTGTATTTGGCTCGCCGAGCTTCGTCGAGTTTGCGGCGGGTGTCGGCCAGTTCGAGACGCAGGCTTTGAAAACGGGAAACGAGCGGCACGAGTTGGCGCGGATCGTCGAAGATCATCACCCCGACGCCGCCGATAACCTCGCCGGAAGCGTCGCGCACCGGCAGGCGCATGACCACGAAGGATTCGGTTCCGAACTCCATGATGTCGAGCATGATCGGCTTGCCGCTGGTGACCACGCTGCGCATCAGGCTGTTGGGGATCACCGCCTCGACCGGCAGGCCGACGATCGAGGCCGGATCGGCGATGCCCAGACGGCGGTGATATTTTTCGTTCATCCAGACGATCCGGGCCTGCCGGTCGACGATCAGCAGGCCTTCGGAAAGTTCGGAGAAGGCGGCCAGGAGGGTGTCCATGGTCCGCTGGCGGATGCGCTGGGCCTCCGCCGAGAAATTTTCTGACGACATCGTCTCCTGCCTGATTCTTATTGCGCGTCGTCTGAAGAATAGCGCACCTTGGGCGGCTTTCACCCGCGCGCTGCGGCGTTGGCGCTAAGGGGGCGGCGTCAGTCCGGTCTCGACGGCGGTCCGGGGACCGATCCGCGTTTGCTCAAGGGTGTCCGGAATCGTGGCCCGGCGGTCGTCGACGGGAATCCGTCCGCCCATGATTTCGGCCAGCGCCTGGGGGTGGCGCGGGGTGCGCTGTGGCTCGGCGTAGCCTTCGGGGAAGCGCGGCAGGGCGCTGAGCGGGTCGTATTTGTCGGTGGCACCGAGGGTGTGGAGCAGTTCGTGGGCGATCACCACGGCGTTGCGCTGCCGTGCGTGGCGGCCGGCAAAAACCTTGACGACGCCGATCAGGCCCTTTTCGAGGCCGAGGGAGTGGTCGAGCGTGGGCGCGATGGTCGGGTCGTGGTAGAGCACGAACAGCCGTATGTCGGGCCGCGGCCCCTGCGCAGTGTCGTGACGCCAGGCCCAGTAGCGCAGCTGCAGGCTCCAGACGGCCACCGACAGCCGGCTGCCGTCGGCGGGATAGGGCGGCGGGAGGGATTCGACCGGGGGTGCCAGCCGGATCGCCAGCGGGCGCAGCAGCGGCCGGCCGTGACGGGTCACTTCGTTTTGCAGCCAGTCGCCGATGGGGGCGAAATCGTCGGCGCTCAGTTGGGCGACGGTTTGCCGTGTGAGCGGCGAAGCGTCGGCGGCAATCGGGTAAACGGTGGCGTGCAGGGTGCTGTTCCAGGCGGTGGCGCGGGCGCTGCTTTTCCAGTGCCCGACGGCGACGGTGGCGAGGATGAAAAGCAGGATGGCGATCCGGAGCTTGCGGAACACGGGGGCGGGCTTCGGGGCGGGCGCTCAGCTGTTCTGCGCCGGCGGGGCGCTGGAAAGCATTTGCGATTCGAATTCGTCGGCGGGAACGGGGCGCCCGAAGTGGTAGCCCTGCAGGATGTCCACTTCGAGTTCGCGCAGGGTTTCGGCGGTTGCGGCGGTTTCAACCCCTTCGGCGACCGTGCGCAGTCCGAGCGCCTTGGCCAGATGGACAATGGCCTGCAGGACTCGCAGCCCGTCGGGGGTATGGACGCGTTGGACGAAGGAGATGTCGATCTTCAGCTCGCCGACCGGCAGTTCGTGCAACTGGGAAAGGGAGGCGTAGCCGGTGCCGAAGTCGTCGATGGACAGGGTGAATCCGGCGCTCACGAGTTGGCGCAGGCGTTCTTCGGCACATTCGACTTCCAGCAGCGCGACCGATTCGGTGACTTCGAGGATGATCGATTCGGGCGGAATGCCATGACTGGCGGTGTCGGCGATCAGCCCGGCGACGAATTCCGGTGCGAACAGCTGGCGTTTGGAGATGTTGAGGGAGAGGCTCAGATCGGGGCGAGCCGCACGCCAGCGTTGAAACTGCTCGAGCGCCCGGCTGCGGACGAGGTGTCCGAGGTCTGAAATCAGGCCTTGGTTCTCGGCCATCGGAATGAAGGTGGCGGGCGAAATCCAGCCCAGGTCGGGGTCGTGCCAGCGGGCGAGCGCCTCGATGCCGATCACCCGGTGCCCGCCGTCGGCGCTTCGTTCCGTGCTGACCTGGGGCTGGAACCAGCTGTCGATCATGCCGTCCCGGATGGCCTGGGCCAGGCGGGACTGGATGTACAGCTCCTTCTTGCCCAGGCCTTTGGCGGACATCTCGGCGAAGAGCTGAAAATTGTTCCGCCCCTGGGCTTTGGCGTAGAACATGGCCCGGTCGGCATGGGCGAGAAGGGTTTCCACGCTGTCGCCGTCGTCCGGGTAGAGGGAAATCCCCATGCTGAAGGTGGCGTTGATCGGCTGCCCGGCCAGATCGTGGCTCTGTCGCATGATGTGGAGCAGCTTGTGGGCGACCTGGCGGGCGTCGTCGAGGCTTTCGAGTCCGGGCAGCAGGGCGACGAACTCGTCGCCTCCCCAGCGCGCCACGGTGTCGCCGTCGCGCAGGCTGTTCTCGAGGGCTGTCGCGATGCTCAGCAGCAGGGCATCGCCGGTTTTGTGGCCATAGGCGTCGTTGATGTTCTTGAAGTGATCGAGGTCGATGAAGCAGATGGCGACACGGCTGTGAGTGCGTTTGGCGAGCTGGATGGCCTTGCCGATGCGGTCTTCGAGCAGCACCCGGTTGGGCAGCCCGGTCAGGGCGTCGTGCAGCGCCATGTGGGCGATGTGGCGTTCCTGGAGATAGGTCTTGGTGATGTCGCGCAGGACGCCGCGGATGCCGACGATGCGCTGGTTGTCGTCCTGTTCGGCCACGAAGCGGCATTCCATCCAGCGTTCGTAGGCGGCATCGGCGATGAAGCGGAAGCGGCCGTGGAATTCGTCTTTCTGGCCACTCTGCAGATTTTTCAGGCATTGCCGGAAGGCGTCCCGGTCTTCCGCGTGGACCGAGTCGGGCAGCTGGTTGGTGGCGGGCGCGGTGCCGGCGAGCTGCCACCAACCGCTGTTGGCGTTGATGATCTGACCGTCTGGCTGGAGCTCGACCACGGCTTCGTCGAGCATGTCGAGGGTGCGAACGAGGGAATGCTGTTCGGCCGCCCACAGCTTTTCCTTGGCGAGCGCCACCCTCAGGGCGTGGAAGGGCTGGTGCACGCTATCGACGAAGACGGCCCGGAAGATGAAGGCGTAGGAAATGATCTTGTAGAGGTGGCCGGCAAAATTGTAGATGTCGCTGACCGATGCGTACTGGGTGAAGAACAGTTCCGACAGCAGGGCGATCCCCGCGGCGACGAAGAGGTCGTTGGCATTGAAGGACGGGCGCGTGCGTGCCAGCAGGTAGAAGGCAACGGCGGCCAGACCGTAGATGGCGACGAGTCCGTATTCGAGGGCGATCTTGAGCGGGGTGAGGCCCAGGCCGCGGATGAAGAAGATCGGCAGTTGGGCCGGGTAGAACAATTCGATCGCGTAGAGGGCGCCCACATAGCCGAGGACGCCGGTCAGAACCCTGTAGCGGCTGCGGGCGCTGAGCATCGGCTGCCAGGGGCGCAATGCGGCGGCGAGCAGGCCGGCGGCGACCAGATAGCGTGCGCCCATCCAGAATACGATGGCCTTTTGGGGGCTTGAAGGCGTGACGAAATCCGGCATTCCGCGATAGCCGAGCATGTGGCCGAAATCGAGGAGGCCGGTGCCCAGCAGTATGGTGCCCAGCAGCACGATGTTGCCGGGCCGGGCGTCGGAATAGGCGTTCCAGGCAATTCCGAAAATCAGCATGGAAATGACGACGGCCGTCGTTTCCATGGCGGTGTGCAGCGGGAGGTAATGGCTCAGGCCGAAATCCACCGTGCCGCCGAAATACCATACCAGGCCGTAAAGCAGGGCGAGCCAACCCAGGCTGTGGAGGGATCGCTTCAGTCGGTGATCGTGCATGGCGAGCGTGTAGGGATCGAGCGGAGTGCGCATCCGGATGTCAATAATGCAAGCAGCAAGAACGATACTCGAGATGAGTCGGAGCCCGCGGCGGCGCCGGATCAGGGAGTGAGGATTGTGTCCTCGTTGCGACCCTTTTCCGTATGAGGCGCTCGCCGCGCCGGCATATGAAAGCCCGGCACGCCGGCCGGGCTTTCAGTGGGCGGAACGATTGAGATGAAGGTGGAGGTCAGGCCGTCACGACGGGAATCTTGCCGATCTTGGCCTGCCATTCCTTCGGGCCGGTGTTGTGCACCGAGGTGC
>ERZ650306.333-NODE-333-length-28461-cov-35.085686_pt1 | contig 28461 bp, 18 predicted proteins | sample MGYA00376242_ERZ650306 | MGnify/ENA primary metagenome ERZ650306 (study PRJEB26733, sample SAMN07839244) | wastewater metagenome | biome: urban; feature: wastewater treatment plant; material: waste water | place: USA: North Carolina | collected 2016-03-31 ... | reverse complement strand
CCAGCATCAAGACCAAGCGCCTGCTGGCTGCCACCTCCGATGAGTTTCGGGCAACCCTGCTGGGGCTTGAAGTCGATGAGGATGACGACGATTGATGTCACGCGGGTAGCTGCGGGAGCCCTGGGGTAGACCCTGAGACGACGAACCTCCATTCGCGATCTCAGCAAAACCGCAGGAAGGCTCCTTGAAAAATCCCAGAGCAGCTACTACAGTCATTTTAACTAACCAATTAGCGTAGAACTTGGCATGCAAGAAGGACGCAGCCTCCCATATCGGCGCGACCCTCGCGTGCTTACCTGAAATAGCGAAACTTGGCGGCGGGAGCCGGATCTCCAAGGGAGGCGAACTCAATGTTTAATTCGCAGGTTCTCGAAATCGCAATCGGTCTGATTTTTGTCTACCTGATTGCGAGTCTCCTCGCCTCAGTGGTGCGTGAACTTATCGAAAGCGTGCTCAAGACCCGCGCCGTCCAACTCGAACGTGGTCTGCGTCTGCTACTCGACGATCCGTCCGGCAAGCAGGCAACGGCCAAGCTCTTCGCGCATCCGCAAGTCTTCGGCTTGTTCGACGGCGTCTACGATCCGGACAAGCTGACAGGGTTCTTTCGTTGCTGGAAGAAGAGCGAGACCCTGATCAATGGGGCCACTGTCTCCGAAAAGGCGCTGCGGCTGCCGCTTGGGTCGAAGTTCCCCTCCTATATCCCATCGCGCAATTTCGCGCTGGCGCTGCTCGACATGCTCGGCCGCCACGGCACCGATGCGCTGGGTGCCGCTCCGTCCGGCCGAGGCGGTTCAATGGAAACGTTGCTCGCTCACGCCAACGCGCTGGCACCAAGCCGGCTGCGCGACGCTCTGCTCGTTGCGCTCAATGAGGCGCAGGGCGATTTCGATCGGGCCCGTACCAGCTTGGAAGCCTGGTTCGATTCGAACATGGACCGAGTCAGCGGCTGGTACAAGCGTGAGAGCCAAGTAGTCCTGCTCGTCATTGGGCTTGCATCGGCGGTGCTGTTCAATATCGACACGATCGCCATCACGCGGCAGCTGGCTGACAACAACACCGTGCGTGCGCAGGTCGTGCTCCAGGCAGAAGCAATGGCCAATAGGATCAACGCAGCAGCGGCAACTCGCAAGGAAGACGATCCAATGCTCGACAGCAAGGCGCTGGCCGAAGCACGCAAGGGACTGGGAGATCTCATCGGCTGGCAACATTGTCCGGACAACTGGTGGTGGGCAATCGTCGGCTGGATCCTCACTGCGATTGCCATCTCACTCGGCGCTCCTTTCTGGTTCGATCTGCTCAACAAGATGATGGTGGTGCGAGCTACCGTAAAACCCTTCGAGAAAAGCCCCGCCGAAGGATCGGAGGATCGAAGTGGTGCGACCCCTTCCGCCGAAAAGCTGGAGCCAAAAGCTGGTGCCGAAGGCAGCACGGCGGGCGCCGCTGGGTCAAGGACGATTACTTCGACGGGCGGGACCCCAACCGGATCGGTGCGCTTGGCGGTTGATCCTGCCGGGATGACTGGACTGGCGCTCATAATCGACGGCCAGCCGGCCACGATGCCGTCAAACGGGCTAGCCGACCTCCCTCTGACGATGGGGCAGGATCACCGCCTGGAACTGACGGCAACTGATGCAGGCGGCAAGCCAGTGTCGTGGTCGCAGGTCGTTCGGGTGACGCTGGACGACGATGCCCTAGCCATCGACGCCAAGTTGGCCTGAAAGCCACGCACAAGAAACGGGAGGGACGGATGAAGGACATCTTCGAAGGCGCAGGGCAACCGCTCGACAGGAGCGGGTTCGATGCCGCGCACGATCAAATCGGAGGTGACAAGGAAGCGCTGTGGTCGATCCTGCAGGTAGAGACTAGGGGCTTCGGCTTCTTCGCTGATCGGCGTCCTAAAATCCTCTACGAACGGCACATCTTCCACGGCCGGACCGGAGGACGGTTCGATGCTAGCGCACCCGATCTCTCGAATGAGCAGGCTGGCGGCTATTCCACGGGTGTCAATGAATACACTCGGCTGAAGCGAGCTATGCTGTTGGACCGCAATGCAGCCCTGGAAAGCGTCTCGTGGGGGTTGGGACAAGTCATGGGCTTCAATGCCGTGAAGATCGGCTATGCCAACGCACAAGCGATGATCTCCGCCTTCGCGGTCGACGAGGCCGCGCAGCTCATGGGCTGCGTTCACTTCATCAAGGCAACGCCGGCGCTCAAGAGCGCCTATCTGGCGTGCAAGTGGGACAAGGTTGCGCTGTTCTACAACGGCAAGAAGTATGCGATCAACTCATACGACACCAAGCTGGCTGCTGCGCATAAAAAGTTTGTTGCCAATGGCTGCCCATCTTTGGAGTTGCGTGCCGCTCAGGCCTATCTAACCTATCTGGGCTATGATCCTAAGGGTATCGATGGCTTTCCAGGCTCCGGTACCGCAGCCGCACTTACCGCCTTCCGAGCCGCGTATCGCCCACCCAAAGACAAAGACTGGCCGCGCCTGCCCAAGGTGGAGGAAGGAGCGGACGCCCACCTCGAATGCCTTAAGGCGGCCTTCGCTGCCACCGTTGGCTGAGGACTGCTCCAGCACGGGGCCGCAGACAAGCACGGTTGTTCGATGAGCGGGCGACCGCTTAACACCTGAAGCGGATCTCACGCGCCAGAAGTCGGCAGACGGTGCCCGAGCGCTTACTGAATGTCATCGTATCGCGTCTATGTTGAATCAATGTCGGCAGAAGAAGAGGCTGTCTTCGGGCCACCAGCAGCCGATGGCGAAGGACTGCTTCGGGTGGTCAATTAGATCGTTGTGAATATGGCACCTACAACAGGGCACCTCGAATAACCCGCCGTTTTCAGCCAACCCCACCGCACAACGATGATCCTGACCGGATCCGGCTCAATATCTGCGGCAAATCACCGCCGTCGCCGGCTATCTCGTCCCGGTTTTGCCTCAAATCGCCACGGGCAGCGGCGATTCGGCCCATTTCGGGCGTCAGAAGGCCTCAATTCCGGCCTTCTGGAGACAAACCAACCGCTTCAGGTTGTAGCAGGCCGCCATCATCGTCATCGCAAAGTTCGCCCGTGCCTGGCCGATGGTGCGCAGCAGCTTGCCGCCCATCTGGTCGATGGCCCCGAACACATGCTCGACCCGCGCCCGCGTCCGGGCGATGCGCTTGTTGCGCCGCTGCTGACACTCGGACAGCGGCTTGTTCCGATGGCCCTTGCGCTGGATCTGGTTCCGAAAGCCGTTTTCCTTCAGCCAGGCTTCGCGCTCCGCAGACGGGTAGCCCCGGTCGGCATAGACGTCCCGGCTGGTGTTGGCGGTGTCGAAGACGTTGTCGAAGTGCTGGCTGTCGTGCGTGCTCGCCGTGTCGGTCTCGATCTTGCGGATGATTTTGTATTTCTTGTCGACGCCTACCGACAGCTTGTAGCCGAAGTAGCTCTTGCCGTGCTTCTTGCTCCAGGTGGCGTCGAGGTCCTTCTGGCGCCGCTTGGCGGGCTTCCAGCCGGCCGGCATCGCGCCTTGCTCGATGAGCGCCTTCTCGCCCCGGCTGTTGTGCTGCTTGGGCGCCGGCATCAGGGTCGCGTCGATGATCTGCCCGCCCCGGGCGATGAAGCCTTTCTTGAGCAGCTGCGCCGAGACGCCGTCGAACAGCGCCTTCGCGCCCGCTTCACCGATGCGGTTCTCGAAGGCCCACACCGTGGTGCGATCAGGAATGTTCGTCGCGTTCGCCAGCCCGCAGAAGCGCTTGTAGCTCATGCGGTCGAGCAGTTGGTACTCCATCTGCTCATCCGACAGGTTGTACAGCCGCTTCAGGACCAGGATGCGCACCATCGTCTCGGTCGGATACGGCGGGCGGCCACCCTGAGGGCTGACCGGCCGGGGCGCAATCCGATCGACCTCGGCCGCCAGCGCCACGAAATCGATGTACGACTCGATCTCGGCCAGCGGGTCGCCCAGAGTGTCGATCTTCTTGCGGTGAAGTTCGTCGGCGAACAGGTCAGTCTTGATGGCGCTGCGCGGTTTCATCGGAGTCGGCTGGGGGCGGATTCAGAACGCTGTAATTTTATCAAGGGCGGGCGAGTCGCGGTTTTTCGAGGTGCCCTACTTTGAACCTGTTGGCAGGCGGATATGTCCGGACTGATGCCCTGATCTGAAAGGGATTAAGACGCTTGGCGGGGGCGTCACTGTCGGCCGTGGGCAGTCCGGACTGATGCCCTGATCTGAAAGGGATTAAGACTCTGGGCGGCTTCGCGCTTGCGCTGCCGGGTGTGTCCGGACTGATGCCCTGATCTGAAAGGGATTAAGACGAAAGCGCGCGGTGAAGGTGTCGAGGAGATCGTGGTCCGGACTGATGCCCTGATCTGAAAGGGATTAAGACACGCAGTTCTTTAACGGCTTCGTATCCCATTACAGTCCGGACTGATGCCCTGATCTGAAAGGGATTAAGACATCTTAAACAAATCCACGTTGTAAATGTTTTTTGTCCGGACTGATGCCCTGATCTGAAAGGGATTAAGACTATCAATTGCCCATTGCATTAGGAAACTGTCTTGGTCCGGACTGATGCCCTGATCTGAAAGGGATTAAGACGCTCTGCGTGCCAGCCATGAGGATTCAGGGCGGCGTCCAGACTGATGCCCTGATCTGAAAGGGATTAAGACCGATCTCGCGGGCCAGGTGTTCGCACCAGGCTTGTCCAGACTGATGCCCTGATCTGAAAGGGATTAAGACGTATCGCCCTTGCTGTTTTGGGCATAGGCGCCGCCGTCCAGACTGATGCCCTGATCTGAAAGGGATTAAGACCCATCAGCTTTGTTTTCTTCGACGAGGTTTTGGAGCGTCCAGACTGATGCCCTGATCTGAAAGGGATTAAGACCGATGATCGCTTCGTAGATTGCGGCTTCCAGTCCAGACTGATGCCCTGATCTGAAAGGGATTAAGACGTCGGCACACCGCTTGCGTTTTGAGTAATGTCCAGACTGATGCCCTGATCTGAAAGGGATTAAGACACAATCAACTGGATGCACATGAGCAGCGCTTTGAGTCCGGACTGATGCCCTGATCTGAAAGGGACCATGACTTTTTTCACCGATACACAGGGCGCAGTATTCGAGTCGGGAGTGATAAGGACTGAATTTGACGCTCCCCGTCTTCACTATCAGCACCGCGTATCCCAGCGATTCCGTCACGTATCCCGATCACTGCGTCACGTGACGCAATGATCGGGATACGAGGGGTCGGGGGCTGGAAGTGGTGGGTTTGGCTGGTGCAGGTTTATTTGGGGTGGGCGACTGAAGCCTCCCCTGCACCACGGCCGGGCTCAGCCCCGCCCGAAACCCTTGCCCCGCGCGGCTTTCAGGCCATTTCCACCTTTTTCCGCCGCCCCCTTCCTCCTCTCCGGCAATCATTCCACGACGTCGTGCACTCATTGCAGGACGTCGTGCAGCAGTTGCCGGATGTCCTGCAAACGCTGCCAGACGTCCGGCATTGATTGCATGACATCTGGCGATCATTCATGGACGTCCGGCTGTGTTTGCTGGACGTCCGGCAACCGCAGCCGGATGTCTGGCAGTCGTTGCCCGATGTCCGTCGATGACTGCCGGATGTCGGGCGACCATCGCAGGACGTCCTGCAACAGGTGCACGACGTCGTGCAGCGATTGCAGGACATCGGGCAGAGGTCGGTCGACGTCGGTGAGCCACCGCAATCCGTCGCCCAAGGCATGGCGGGCGACGCGGGGCGGCTGCCGGGGGTCGGTGGGCGACGGAAGTTGCCCACGCAGGGGTAGCGGGGGCGGCACCGGCCAGCCGCTTCTCCGCCACCCCACCCAGCCCCGCCCCTGTTAATCTCCCCGTCACAAAACCATAACAGCGTTGGGAGAATCGCCATGCCGGTCAAACTGGTCGACCGTACGCCGGACGCGTACGGCTATCCGCTGCTGATCAAGCAGCTTCTGCACACGCCGCTGGCCACTGCGCCGGATCAGGAGATCACCTACATGGGCGGGCGGCGGCACAGCTACCGCACGCTGCGGGAGCGCATCGGGCGGCTGGCCAGCACGCTGGCCGGGCTGGGGGTGGATGCCGGCCACACGGTGGCGATGATGGACTGGGACAGCCACCGCTATCTGGAGTGCTTCTTTGCGGTGCCGATGATGGGGGCGATCCTGCAGACGGTGAATGTGCGCCTCACGCCGGAGCAGATCCTCTACACCCTCAACCACGCGCAGGCGGATGTGGTGCTGGTGAATGCGGAGTTTCTGGGCATCCTGGCCGCCATTGCGCCGCGGCTCACCACGGTGCGGCGTTTCGTGCTGATCGAGGATGCGCCAGCGGATGGGCCGCCGCCGGTGGATTATGCGGGGGAATACGAGGCGCTGCTGGCCGCCGCGTCGCCCGATTACGACTTTCCGGATTTCGACGAGAACGCCAAGGCGACCACCTTTTACACCACCGGCACCACCGGGCTGCCCAAGGGAGTGTATTTCAGCCACCGGCAGCTGGTGCTGCACACCCTGGCGGTGGCGGCGGGGCTGGGCGGGGCGCCGAGCCAGGGCCGGCTGCACCGGGACGATGTGTACATGCCCATCACGCCGATGTTCCACGTGCACGCCTGGGGCCTACCCTATGTGGCGACGATGCTGGGGCTCAAGCAGGTGTATCCGGGCCGCTACGTGCCCGAGACGCTGCTCAAGCTGGTGCGCGACGAGGGGGTGACCTTCTCCCACTGTGTGCCCACCATCCTGCACATGCTGCTGGTGCATCCGCTGTCCAAAGTGATCGACCTCTCCCGCTGGAAGCTGATCATCGGCGGCTCCGCCATGTCGCAGGCCCAGGCCAAGGCTGCGCAGGAGCGCGGCATCGACGCCTTTACCGGCTACGGGATGTCGGAGACCTGTCCGATCCTCACCGTGGCCTTTCTGCCGGAAGCGGCGCTGGACGGCCCGCCGGCGGATCAGGCGCTGCTGCGCACCCACACCGGCCTGCCCCTGCCGCTGGTGGACATCCGCGTGCAGGGGCCAGACGGCGCCGATCTGCCCCGCGACGGGCACAGCGTGGGCGAGGTGGTGGTGAGGAGCCCGTGGCTCACCCAGGGTTATCTGCACGACGCCGAGGCATCCGCCACCCTGTGGCAGGGCGGCGTGCTGCACACCGGCGACATCGGCCACATCTCGCCCGACGGTTGGCTCAAGGTGACGGACCGGATCAAGGACGTCATCAAGACCGGCGGCGAATGGACCTCGTCCCTGCAGATCGAGGACGTGGTGGCCCAGCACCCGGCGGTGGCCGACGTGGCGGTGATCGGCGTGCCCGACGCCAAGTGGGGCGAACGCCCGCTGGCCAAGGTGACGCTCAAGCCCGAGCACGTGGGCAAGGTCACGCCCCACGAGATCCGCAACTTCGCCGCCAAACTCATCGAATCAACCGGCGTGAGCCGCTACGGCGTGCTGCTGCAGGTGGAGTTTGTCGAAGCCCTGGCCCGCACCAGCGTGGGCAAGCTCAACAAACGGGCAATGCGCGAAGCGCAAGGGCGGGAGTAAGCGCCGGTCGGACTGTAGGTCGGACTTCAGTCCGACAGCCCCTGCCTGACCAACCCGCGATGTCGGACTGAAGTCCGACCTACAGGGCGGCGGTTGGTCGGGGTTGGGGGTGGATTGTGGCTGGGCGTGGGGCTGAGGCCTCGCGCGCCGGGCACTGGCTTGCCTCGTTGTAGGTCGGACTTCAGTCCGACAGACCCTGCCTGATCAACCCGTGTTGTCGGACTGAAGTCCGACCTACAGGGCGGCGGTTGGTCGGGGGTGGGGTGGATTGCGGTTGGGCGTGGGGCTGCGGCGTCGCGCGCCGGGCACGGGCCGGCCTCGTGTAGGTCGGACTTCAGTCCGACAAACCCTGCCCGATCAACCCGTGATGTCGGACTGAAGTCCGACCTACAGGGTGGTGGTTGGTCGGGGGTGGGGGCGTGGAGCTGGCTAAACGAAGCGCTGTCCCGTCTGGCTGTAACGCTTGTGATCTACCGTGATCGAGGGCTTGCCGTGCTGCCATTCGGCGCGGAGTCGGGCCGGAAAATGCGGGCGGCGCCCGATGGTGCCGCGGCGGCAAGGGCGTGCCCTCATCCGGGGCCTGACGCCGCCGGCGCACTGGAATGGTGCGATCCATACTCTCCAAGTTGGTGCATCGACACCACGGCCTGGATCGCCGGGGACGGAAAAGAGGGGCGAAAGACGCGCCAAGGCCCTGAATTGGCTTCAAAACGTCGTGACCACGGCATATGCGTCGTGGCATGAACATTGCTAAATCTATCCGCAAGCCTGAAACCCGCAGCTCAAGAACGGAGTCTCCCGTGACCATCCACGTTGCCCTCAATCACCTGACTTCCTACAAGTACGACCGCCCGATCAACGTCGGCCCGCAGGTCGTCCGTCTTCGCCCCGCTCCCCACAGCCGCACCCGCATCCTGTCCTACTCCCTGCGTGTGCTGCCCAAGCCGCACTTCATCAACTGGCAGCAGGATCCGCAGTCCAACTATCTCGCGCGGCTGGTGTTTCCGGAGAAGGTCACCGAGTTCAGCGTCGAGGTTGATCTGGTGGCCGAGATGTCGGTCATCAACCCCTTCGACTTCTTCCTGGAGCCCGAGGCCGAGAACTTTCCGTTCGCCTACGACAAGACCCTCGCCCACGAACTCGCGCCCTTCCTGCTGAAGGAAGAGGCCACCCCCGCCTTTGCCGAATACCTCGCCACCATCTCGCGCGAGACGATGCGCAGCGTCGATTTTCTGGTGAAGATCAACGCCGACCTGCAGCAGCACATCGGCTACGTGATCCGGATGGAACCCGGCGTGCAGACGCCCGAAGAGACCCTCACCAAGTGCACCGGCTCGTGCCGCGACTCCGCCTGGCTGCTGGTGCAGTTGCTGCGCCACATGGGCCTGGCCGCGCGCTTTGTGTCCGGCTACCTGATCCAGCTTAAGGCCGACGTGAAGGCCCTGGACGGCCCGTCGGGCACCGAAGTGGACTTCACCGACCTGCACGCCTGGACCGAGGTCTATCTGCCCGGCGCCGGCTGGGTCGGCCTCGACCCGACCTCCGGCCTCTTTGCCGGTGAAGGCCACATCCCGCTGGCCTGCTCGCCCGACCCCTCCTCCGCCGCGCCGATCTCCGGCCTCATCGACGAGTGCGAGTGCGAGTTCGAGCACCGCATGGCCGTCACCCGCGTGAAGGAAGCGCCGCGGGTCACCAAGCCCTACACCGAAGAGCAATGGGCCGAGATCGAAGCCCTGGGCCACCTCATCGACGTGGACCTGGAAGCCCACGACATGCGCCTCACCATGGGCGGCGAGCCCACCTTCGTGTCCATCGACGACCCGGACGGCGCCGAGTGGAACACCGAGGCGATGGGCCCCAACAAGCGCATCCGCGCCGAAGACCTCTACCACCGCCTGCGCGACAAGTACGCCCCCCAGGGCCTCGCCCACTTCGGCCAGGGCAAGTGGTATCCGGGCGAGCAGCTGCCCCGCTGGTCGCTCACCTGCTTCTGGCGCAAGGACGGCGAGCCCATCTGGACGCGCTCCGACCTCATCGGCGATTCGGCCACCCCCGGCAACGTCAAGGTCGACAAGGCCCACACCTTCCTCGCCGGCGTGGCGCAGCGCCTCGCCGTGGACCAGCGCCGGGTCTTCCCGGCCTATGAGGATGCCTTCTACTACCTGTGGCGCGAGCGCCGCCTGCCGGGCAACGTGGATCCGTTCGACGCGCGCCTGGACGACCCGCTGGAACGCGACCGCATCCGCCGCGTGTATGAGCACGGCCTGCCCAACCCGGTGGGCTACGTGCTGCCGATCTCCCTCAACGCCTACACCGGCGCGTGGCAGACGGGGCCGTGGTTCCTGCGCGACGAGCGCTGCTACCTGATCCCCGGCGATTCGCCGGTGGGCTACCGCCTGCCGCTGGATTCCCAGCCGTGGGCCGCGAAGGGTGACTACCCCTACGTGAACCCGGTGGACAGCCACCAGACCTTCCCGCCCCTGCCGTCCCACTCGGCGATCCGTCGCCAGCTGCCCGGCGGCCAGACCGCCGTGCTCAACGCCCTCACCGACGACGAGAGCGGCTTTGGGACGTCCGCCGCGGCCCGCGCCGCCGAAGCCCTCAAGGCCGCCCGCGCCGCCGAGAAGCTGAGCCCCACCGACCGCCAGCCCCAGCCCTTCCAGTCGGCCGACTGGATCGTGCGCACCGCCATGTGCGCCGAGCCGCGCAACGGCACGATGCACATCTTCATGCCGCCGCTGTCCAGCCTCGAGAAGTACCTGGAGCTGGTCACCGCCATCGAAGCCACCGCCGCCGACCTCGGCATGCCGGTGGTGCTGGAAGGCTACGAGCCGCCGCAGGACCCGCGCCTCACCCACTTCCGCATCACCCCCGACCCCGGCGTGATCGAGGTGAACATCCACCCGGCCAGCAACTGGGAAGAGCTGGTGGAGCGCACCACCCACCTCTACGAAGCAGCCCACTACTCGCGCCTCACCACCGAGAAGTTCATGGTGGACGGCCGCCACACCGGCACCGGCGGCGGCAACCACTTCGTGCTGGGCGGCGCCACCCCGGCGGATTCGCCCTTCCTGCGCCGGCCGGACGTGCTGCGCAGCCTGATCTCCTACTGGCACAACCACCCGAGCCTGTCCTACCTGTTCTCGGGCCTGTTCATCGGCCCGACCAGCCAGGCCCCGCGGATCGACGAAGCCCGCAACGACTCGGTATATGAAATTGAGACGGCCTTCCGCCAGTTCCCGAAGATCGGCGAGCAGGTGCCGCCGTGGCTCATCGACCGGCTGCTGCGCAACCTGCTGATCGACGTCACCGGCAACACCCACCGCTCCGAGTTCTGCATCGACAAGCTGTACTCGCCGGACGGCCCCACCGGGCGGCTCGGCCTGGTCGAGATGCGCGCCTTCGAGATGCCGCCCCACGCGCGCATGTCGCTGGCCCAGCAGCTCCTGCTGCGCGGCCTGCTGGCCCGCTTCTGGGAAACCCCCTACGCGCCGGAACGCCTGGTGCGCTGGGGCACCGAGCTGCACGACCGCTTCCTGCTGCCGCACTTCGTGGATCAGGATTTCAGCGACGTCATCGAGGACATGCAGGCCCACGGCCTCGGCTTCAAGAAGGAATGGTTCGCCCCGCACCTGGAGTTCCGCTTCCCCAAGATCGGCGACTTTGCGGTGCGCGGCATCGAGGTGGAGCTGCGCAACGCCCTCGAACCCTGGCACGTGATGGGTGAGGAAGGCGCCATCGGCGGCACCGTGCGCTTCGTGGATTCGTCCGTCGAGCGCCTGCAGGTGAAGGTGACCGGCATGTCCGACGACCGCTTCCAGTTGGCGGTCAATGGCCGCACGGTGCCCCTGCAGCCCACCGGCACCGTTGGCGAGTACGTGGCCGGCGTGCGCTACCGGGCCTGGCAGCCGCCGTCGTGCCTGCACCCGACCATCCCGCCCCACGCGCCGCTCACCTTCGATCTGGTGGACACCTGGAGCGAACGCTCCCTGGGTGGCTGCCAGTACCACGTGGCGCACCCGGGCGGTCGCAGCTTCGAGACCTTCCCGATCAACGCCTTCGAGGCCGAGAGCCGCCGCCTGGCGCGCTTCTTCCGCATGGGCCACACCGCGGGCGAGCCGAAGGTGAAGGTTTCGCCGGTGGAGAAGGAGTTCCCCTTCACCCTCGATCTGCGCCGCTAGCCCGGCAGGGCAATCCGGCCGTAAAGCCCCCCCGTGAAGTGCCCGGTGATATCCTCACCGTGCACTTCATCCTTTACGCCCCCCACGCAACGTCAGTAGCCTATGGGGTTCGCGGAGAGGGGCCGACCTCCCGCGTGGAGGCTCGGCCCGGCTCCACTCCGCCCTACCAGACACCTGCCGCGACCGCATGACAAGCCCACTCCTCGCCCATTACACGTACCGCCCCGAAGTCTACGACGAGCTGTGCGGCGAAGAAGGCGTACGCCCGCACTGGCAGCAGTTCATCGACCACCTGGACGAATCCGGCAGCGATGTGCTGAAGGCCCGCGCGGCCCAGCTCGAACGGGGCATCCAGCAGAACGGCGTCACCTACAACGTGTACGCCGACCCGCGGGGCATGAGCCGCCCGTGGTCCCTCGACCTGCTGCCGCTGATCCTCGAAGCCGACGAATGGCGCGGCATCGCCGCCGCCATCGGGCAGCGCGCGCGCCTGCTCAACACCCTGCTGGGTGATCTCTACGGCCCCCAGACGACCCTCGCCGAGGGCCTGCTGCCCCCCGAACTGGTGTTCGGCCAGAAGCGCTTTTTGTGGCCGTGCCAGGGCATCAAGCCGGTCGGCGGCAACTATCTGCACCTCTACGCCGCCGATCTGGCCCGCTCGCCCGACGGCCGCTGGTGGGTGATCGCCGACCGCACCCAGGCTCCGTCCGGCGCCGGTTACGCGCTGGAAAACCGCCTGCTGGTGTCCCGCGCGTTTCCGGATCTATTCCGCGACATGCAGGTGCAGACCCTGGCGCGCTTCTTCCGCAGCCTGCAGAGCACCCTCGCCAGCCAGGCCCCCACCGACGGTGAGCCGCCCCTCACGGTGCTGCTCACCCCGGGGCCCTTCAACGAGACCTACTTCGAACACGTCTACCTGGCCCGCTACCTGGGCTTCCCCCTCGTCGAGGGCCAGGACCTCACGGTGCGCAACGACACCGTGTACCTCAAGACCGTCTCCGGCCTGGAGCGGGTGCACGCCATCCTGCGCCGCCTGGACGACGACTTCTGCGATCCGGTCGAGCTGCGCGCCGACTCGGCCCTGGGCGTGCCCGGCCTGCTCGGCGCGGTGCGCGCCGGCCGGGTGCTGGTGGCCAACGCGCTGGGCTCGGGCCTGCTCGAATCCGCCGCCCTGCCCGGCTTCCTGCCCGCCATCTGCCGCCACCTGCTGGGCGAGGAGCTGGCCATGCCCTCCGTCGCCACCTGGTGGTGCGGCGAGGCCCCGGCCCGCAAGGAGGTGATCGAAAACCTGCGCAAGCTGGTGCTCAAGCCCACCTTTCCGGGCGCGTCCAACGAAGTCATCTTCGGCGACCGCCTGGGCGAGGAACAGCTCGCCGCCGTGGCCGCCCGCATCGAAGCCGACCCTTCCGCCTTCGTCGCCCAGGAGCTCGTCAAGCTGTCCCGCGCGCCGGTGTGGATCGACGGCCAGCGGCGCAAGCTGCGCTCCCGGGCCATGGGCCTGCGGGTCTACGCGGCGCTCACCCCCGAAGGCTACACGGTGCTCCCCGGCGGCCTGGCGCGGGTGGCCGGCGTCGAGAACACCCGCATCCTCACCCTCCAGAAGGGCGGCAGCAGCAAGGACACCTGGGTGCGCGCCGACGGCCCGGTGTCGGGCTTCAGCCTGCTCCACAGCACCATCCGGGTGGATGACCTCATCAAGGAAACCGGCACCCTGTCGTCCCGGCTGGCCGAAAACCTGTTCTGGTTCGGCCGCTACTCCGAGCGCTGCGACGCCATCTCCCGCCTCGCCCGGCTGGCCCTGGCCCGGCTCTCGGAAGGCCGCCAGGCCCAGCGCGCCGGCGCCCTCACCTCGCTGCTGGAGCTCGCCGCCGGCGCCCAGCTGATCGAACCCGAGGTGATCGACGCGCCCGTCGCCAAGGCCGAACTCGACCTCTTCCGCGCGGTGCTCGACCGCCACGCCGAACACGGCCTCGCCGCCAACCTGCAGCGCCTCACCTGGTGCGCCGGGCAGGCCCGCGAGCACCTGTCGCTCGACCACTGGCACGCCCTCAAGCGCCTCTCGGCCGAGATCGAAACCTGTCGCAAGCGCGTCTCGGACGTGCCCGCCCTGCTCGAATTCCTCGACGAAGCCCTGACCACCTTCGTGTCCCTGTCGGGCTTTGCGATGGACAACATGACCCGCGACATGGGCTGGCGCCTGCACATCGTCGGGCGGCGCATCGAGCGCCTCGACAACCTCGCCTCGCAGCTGTCCACCTTCCTGCGCGCCCACACCGAAACCTCCGCCGCCCTGCACCGGGAGCTGGCCATCGAGGCGCTGCTGGAGCTGTGCGACTCGATCATCACCTACCGCACCCGCTACCGCGCCCAGCCGGCCCTGCTGCCGGCCCTGCACCTGCTGTGCATGGACGACGCCAACCCCCACGCGCTGTCCTTCCAGGTGCGCATGCTCAGCAACTACCTCGTCCGCTTCAACGGGGAGAGCGGTGGCCTGGGTATCGCCGGGCTCGAAAGCGCCTTCGAGGCCCTGCGGGATTTCCCCTGGCAGCAGCTCGAGGACGGCGTGGCAGACGACATCCGCAACGCCGCCTGCCTCACCCTGGCCAACCACTTCGATGGCCTTGCCGCCGCCGGCCGCCAGCTCTCCGACCAGCTGGCGATGCGCTTCTTCAGCCACACCGGGCGTACCGCCCAGGCCACTTTCGCGGCATGATGACGCAGCCATGACCCGAAGCATCGACTACATCGTCATCCACGAGACCGAGTACCCGCCCTGCGGCGTGCCGGTCTCGCTCGCCCAGCACCTGCTGCACCTGATCCCCCGCGACCTGCCCTGGCAGACCCGCGCGTCGGGCACCATCACCATCGACCCGGATCTGTCGCGCCTCATCGAAGGCGAAGACGTGTTCGGCAACCCGGTAGCCTGGCTGTCGCTCGACACCCCCCACGACGGCCTGCTGGTGCGCGCCGAGAGTCACGTCACGGTGATCGGCCGCAGCCTGCCCAAGCCCGCCGACTCGCCCCCCTGGGAAGAAGTGCGCGAGCGTTTCCGCTACCGGCCCGAGCCCTGCGAGGCCAACGTCCTCGACGCCCAGCGCTACCTCTACGCCTCGCCCCGGGTGCCCTGCGACGCCGCCCTCGCCGCCTTCGCCCGCCAGGCCTTCAAGCCCGACGTGCCGCTGCTGGCCGGCGCCCAGGCGCTGATGGACCTGATCTTCAAGACCTTCACCTTCGACGCCAAGGCCACCGAAGTGGGCACCCCGGTGCATGAGGTCCTCACCCGCAAGCGCGGCGTGTGCCAGGATTTCGCCCACCTGATGATCGCCGCGCTGCGCTCCATCGGCCTGCCGGCGCGCTACATGTCCGGCTACCTGCTCACCGACCCGCCGCCGGGCAAGCCGCGCCTCATTGGCGCCGACGCATCCCACGCCTGGGTGTCGGTGTGGTGCCCCGAGAACGACTGGGTGGAGTACGACCCCACCAACGGCATCCAGCCCGATCTGCGCCACGTCACCCTCGGCTGGGGACGCGATTTCCAGGATGTCTCGCCGCTCCGCGGGGTGATCCTCGGCGGCCTCGCCCAATCCCCGGAAGTACGCGTCACGGTGATGCCCGAAGCCGAATGGCAGGCCCGCCAGGCGGCGGCCGAGAAAAAGAAGTAGCTCAGTCCGTCAGCGGCAGGCGGACATCCACCCGCAGCCCGCCCAGCACCGCCGAGCGCCCGAACCCGATCGCCCCCCCGTATTGGGCGACGATGTCGCTGACGATCGCCAGGCCCAGCCCATGACCGGGCCGCGCCTCGTCGGTGCGCAGGCCGGCGGCGCCCAGCCGCTCCAGCACCTCGCCCGGCACGCCGGGGCCGTCGTCCTCGACGCTGAAGGCCAGCACCCGGCCCGATGCATCCGGCGCCACCACCACCCGCACCCGCCCGCGCGCCCACTTGAAGGCGTTGTCGAGCAGATTGCCGAAGAGCTCCAGCATGTCCTCCCGATCGGCCGGAAAGCCCTGCTCCGGCGCGTCGATCTCCACCCCGAAGCGGCCCTCGCCATGCAGGCGCTGGAGCACATCGGCCAATAGCTGCAGCTGGGCGCGGGCGTCGAAGGTTGCCCCCACCGAGCCGCCGCCCGCCAGCCGCGCCCGGCGCAACTCCCGCTCAATGGTGCGGCTCATGGCGTCGACCTGCCCGCGCATCGCCGCGGCCAGCGCGGCGTCGCCCTGGGCTTCGATCCCATCGGCCTGCTGGGCGAGCACCGCGAGGGGCGTCTTGAGGGCATGGGAGAGGTTACCCACCGCGTGGCGGATGCGCCCGAGGCGCTGGGCGTGGTGGCGGGCCAGCCGGCCCACCGCGTCGAGCATGGGCTGCACCTCGGACGGGGCGGTCGCGTCCAGATCGGCCGGCTCGCCGCGCTCCAGCCGCCGGCAGGCCTCGACGGCCGAGTCGAGGGGCGCCAGCCCCTTCAGCAGCAGCCGGCGCTGGAGGATCAGCAGCAGGCTGAGCGCCAGCGCCAGCACGGCGAGCGTCTTGAGGCGGAAATCGGCGATCGCGGCGTCCAGCCCGGCCAGATCCTCGGCCACGGTGACGACCACCGGCGCCGCGTTGCCCACGCCCGGAAAGTGCTTGGCCACCACCAGCAACGACTGCCCGGCCGGGCCGTCCAGCCGCCCCCCCGTGCCGGCGGCAGCCAGGGGGATGTCGGTGTCCCACATGGAGCGCGAGCGGATGCGCTGCCCGCCCCGCTCGATCAGGAAGTAATGCCCGGACAGGGGCAGCTCATACACCGGCCCCGCGCTGCCCAGCCGGGCCGGGTCGATCTCCGCGGCGCCGGGCTCGCCCGCTGCGACCGCATCCGCCAGCCGCACGTAGAGCAGGTCGGCGTCGTGACCAAGGCGGCCAGCCACGTAGTTCTCTACCAGCCGCCGCGGAAAATCCTGCAGGCCCACGGCCAGCAGCGCGCCGGCGGCGATCAGCACCAGGGCGAGGGTGAGGGACAGCCGGCGGCGCAGGGAGCTCATCGGTCGACCCTCACGGCTGGCTGCGGAAGAGGTAACCCTGGCCGCGCCGGGTTTCGATGCGAGCATTGCCCAGCAGGGAGCGCAGGCGGCACACGTAAACCTCGATCACGTTGCTGTCGCGCTCGCCGTCGTAGTCGTACACGTGCTCGGCGAGGTGGGTCTTGGAGAGCACCACGTCCGGGTGACGCATGAAGTAGCGCAGCAGCCGGAACTCGGTGGCGGTGAGCGTCGTCGGCCGCCCCTCGCCATCCACCAGGCACTGGCGCCCCTCGTCGAGCAGCCACGCGCCCACCTGGAGCCGGGTGTCCTGCACCGGCGCGGCGCGGCGCAGCAGGGCCTGGATGCGGGCGATCAGCTCTTCAACGTGGAAGGGCTTGCCCAGGTAGTCGTCGGCGCCGGCCTGCAGGCCCTCGACCCGCTCGGCCCAGCCGTCACGGGCGGTGAGGATGAGCACCGGCACCCGGTTGCCGGCGGCACGCCATTCCCGCAGCACCGCGAGCCCGGGCTTGTCGGGCAGGCCCAGGTCGAGGATCACCGCGTCGTAGGGCTCGGTGGCGCCCAGGTGGGCCCCGTCGATGCCGTTGGCGGCCAGATCCACCGCGTAGCCCAGGCCGGTAAAGCGGGTGACGAGGCTGTGGCCGAGGCTGGCCTCGTCCTCCACGATCAGCAGCCGCATCGATCACTTCTCCCGGTGGCTCAGCAGCTCGCCGGAGGCGGCGTCGAGTTCGAGCTTGTGGAGCTTGTTGGCGGTGTCGATGAGCTTGATCTCATAGACCATCCGGCCGGCCTCGCGCTCCAGTTCGAGCCCGACCAGCTGGCCGGGCTGGATCTTGCGGGCGCGGGCGATGATGTCTTCGGCCGACAGGATCTTGCCGCTTTCGCGCAGCTGGCGGACATCGTCGGCCCGCGCGCGGTCGCCGGCCTGGGCGGTGAGGGCGAGGGATGCACCGGCCGTCACGACGGCCGCGAGGATGAGGGACAGGAATTTCATGGCGGGGCTCCTTGGGGGGCGAGTTGGGCGGCGGGCGCGTCAGCGATCCCTGCGCAGCTTGACGCCGGTAATCATGGCACCGATCAGGTTGGTGCGCTCCAGCCGGCCCATGATGATGGCGGCGGCGGCGTGCAGGCCGGCGAGGCCGAGGAGCGTGGAGGCGAGCGCCTCGTGCACTTCCTCCAGCCATTCGTCGCCCCAGAACATGTCGGTCGTCTGCAGGTAGCCGGTGAGGCCCAGCAGCAGCACGAAGGCCATCAGCGCCAGCATCATCAGCGCGCCGGCCGGGTTGTGGCCCACGTGGTGCTCACGCCGGCCGGCGAGCAGGCTGGCAAAGTGCCGGCGCAGGCGGGTCGGGGTCGGGAAGAAATCCGCGAAGCGCGCATGCCGGGTGCCCACGAAGCCCCACAGGATGCGTGCGCCCACCAGCGCGCTGGCGGCGTAACCCAGCGCCTGATGCAGGGCTTCGCCCTCCTCGACGACGAAGTTGAGGAGCACGCAGACCACGAGGCTCCAGTGGAAGACGCGGACAAACGGGTCCCACACGCGGACGGGCTGGCTGGGGGTCGGTGCGTTCATGGTGTCGCGCTCGCGGTTCGGCTTACTTGGCCAGCAGCACGGCGGCGGTCTGGGGGTCGAAGTAGATCTCGACCTTCTTGCCGGCCTTGTTGAAGCCGTAGATCTCGTAGCAGTTGCCCGGGGTGATCTTGAAGGTCTTGATGCGGTAGCCCTCGGCTTCGAGGCGGGCCTTGAAATCCGGCACCTTCATCCACTTTTCCTGGGGTGCGGTGCAGGTGGGGCCGGCGATGGCGGTGGTGGCGGCGAAGGCGGTCAGGAGGGTGGCCAGGGCGGCGGGCAGCAGTTTCATGTCGGGGTTCTCCAGGGTCTGAGGGGCGCCGCGAATCGCAACGCGTGGCGCATTCTCGCCGCCGCTTCCTGAAGCCAAGCTGAAAGCCGGCCCGCGCGGATCAGGCCCGCCCGCCTCGCGCCCGGGCCGCGACCGCCACGGCCACCAGTACCAGCCCGGCGGCCACGCCGAAGGTGCGCTGCATGCCGGCGGCGACCGCCTCCGGCGTGGCGCCGGCGATGTCGGCCACGCCCACCGCCGCCGCAAACACCGCGCCCATCACCGACGCCCCCGTCACCAGCCCCAGGTTGCGCGACAGGTTGAGCATCCCCGACATCGCGCCCCGCCGCTCCGCCCCCACCGCCGTCATCGCCGCGGTATTGTTGGCGGTCTGGAACAGCGCGTAACTGGCGGTGAGGATCGCGATGGGCACCACGTAGCCGGCCACGCCCGAGGCAGCCGGCAGTGCCGCCAGCAGCACGGCGCCCACGGTCATCCCCGTCAGGCCGGCGATGGTGGCGGGCTGCGCGCCGAAGCGGTCGGCGATGCGCCCGGCCGGCACCCCGGCCAGCGCCGCAACCACCGGCCCCACCGACACCACCAGGCCCACCTGCGCCGCGCCCAGCCCCAGCGCGCCGGCCAGGTAGAACGGCCCGACCACCAGCGTCGCCATCACCACCGCCGACACCAGCAGGCTGGTGCCGAGGCTGGCCGCGAGCAGCCGGTCGCGGAACATCCCCAGCGCCACGAGGGGCGAGGCCGCGCGCCGCTCCACCGCCACGAACAGCGCCACCCCGGCCGCCGCAGCCACCAGCAAAGCCAGGTTGAGCCCGCCGAAGTGGCCACGGCCGAGGGTCATCGCCAGCGCGTAGGCGCCGAGGCTGCCCGCCAGCAGCAGCGTGCCGGGGATGTCGAAGGCGGGCCGGGGCGCGTCTGCTCGCCGCACGTCCTGCGGCAGGTGGCGGCGGGCCAGGTACAGCGCCGCCAGCCCGAAGGGCAGGTTGATGAAGAAGATCGCCCGCCAGCCCGGCCCGGCGATGAGCAGGCCGCCCAGCGACGGCCCGAGGGCCGTGCCCACCGCCGACATCGTGCCCAGCAGGCCCATCGCGCGGCCGGTGCGCTCCCGGGGCACCACATCGGCGACGAAGGCCAGGGTGAGCGCCATCATCACCGCCGCCCCCAGCCCCTGCAGCACCCGGGCCGCCAGCAGCAGCGCCAGCGTGGGCGCCGCGCCGCCTAGTGCCGAAGCACCGGCGAACAGCGCCAGCCCGGCCAGCAACAGGCGCCGGCGGCCGATCACATCCCCCAGCCGCCCGACGCTGACGATGAGCGTGGTGATGGCGAGCAGGTAGGCCAGCACCACCCACTGCACCGCCTGAAAACTCGCCCCGAAGGCCACCGCCAGATCCGGCAGGGCCACGTTGGCGGCGCTGGTGCCCAGCGAAGCCAGCAGCACCGACAGGGCCAGCCCCGCCAGCGCGCCCCGCCCGGACGCGGCCACTTCCGCCCCGGCGCCGTCCATCCTCATCTCCAACCGATCCGTCTTCATGTCCGCTCCTTCCGGGCGACCTGCCCGATGACCTGTTCCAAGCGTAGTGGGCCGCCAGACATGGCGGAAGACGCCGCATTCGCACTTAATCCGTGCACGAAACGCCATGTCTAATGGGCCGACGGTGCTAAGGTGAAACCATGAGCACCCCCGACCTGAACCTCCTCATCACCCTCGATGTGCTGCTCGCCGAGGGCAGCGTGGCCGGCGCCGCCCGGCGACTGCGCCTGAGCCCGTCGGCCATGAGCCGGGCCCTGGCGCGCCTGCGCGAGACCACCGGCGACCCGCTGCTGGTGCGCGCCGGCCGCGGCCTCGTGCCCACCCCGCGGGCCATCGAGCTGCGCGATCCGGTGAGCCGGCTGGTGCAGGACGCCCGGGCCGTGCTGCGCCCGGTCGAGGCCCTCGATCCGGCGCGGCTCGCACGCAGCTTCGTGCTGCGTACCAGCGAGGGTTTCGTGGAGAACTTCGGGGCCGCGCTCATCGCCCGCGTCGGGGCCGAGGCGCCGGGCGTGCGCCTGCGCTTCCTGCCCAAGCCCGACAAGGACAGCGCGCCCCTGCGCGAAGGCCTGGTCGATCTGGAGACCGGCGTGATCGGCAGGGCCACCGCGCCGGAGCTGCGGGTGCAGGCGCTGTTCCGCGACCGCTTCATCTGCGTGGTGCGCGAGGGGCACCCGCTGTGCACGGGCGAAATCACCCCGGCCCGTTACGCCGCCGGCCGCCACGTGCTGGTGGCGCGTCAGGGGGTGGAGCGGGGGCCGGTGGACGAGGCGCTGAAGGCCGTAGGGCTGGAACGTCAGGTGGCCACCACCGTGGGCGGTTTTTCCACCGCGCTGGCCCTCGTGCGCAGCACCGACCTGATCGCCAGCGTGCCCGAGCGCCACACCGGCCTGCTCCGTGCGGGCCTGTTCAGCTTTGCGCTGCCGGTGCCCGTGCCGGAGATCACCGTGTCGATGCTGTGGCACCCCAGGCTCGACGGCGACCCGGCGCACCGCTGGCTGCGCGGGGTGGTGCGACGGGTGTGCGGAGCAGGCTGAAGCGCCCGCCGCAGATTAGCGGGCGGAATCCTGGAAGAAGCGCCAGATCACGTCCGTCGCGTCCAGTGCCCGGGATGCGGGCGCCTTGCCCCGGCGCACGGTGTCGGCACCGGGCCAGCTGTGGCCACCGGTTTCGGTGACGCACAGCTGCACGCTCGCCCCGTCGCGACAGTCCCCATGGGCCTCGCAGAAGGCACCGGGCGCATCGAAGGTGCGCTGCACGGCCGGCGCGCACTGGTCGCGCTTCACCCAGCGGACGATGGTCTCGGGCACCGAGACGAAATCGGTCACCTTGCTGGCGTCGCGGAAGGCGCCCTGGCCGGCGCCGCCACCAAACAGCACGTGGTCGTCGTCGCGGGCATGGATGTGGAGCACCGATATCGGGCGGGACGGGTTGCAGCTCAGGGTGGCGTCGGTGCCGGCCACCGAGGCCACAGCGCGGAACAGGTCTGCCGCGTCGCAGCCCAGCCGGTGCCTCAGCATGCCGCCGTTGGACATGCCGGTGGCGAAGATGCGCGCCGGGTCGATGGCCACCTGCCGGCGCACGTCGGCCACCACCGCGCGGGCAAAGCCCACGTCGTCGACCTTGCGGTCCCGCGCATCGCCGCAGCAGGCGCCGGCGTTCCAGGTGGCGAAGTTGCCGCCGGGCAGCCGGCTGAAGCCATTCGGAAACACCACCACGAAGCCCTCCCGCCGGGCCTTGCCGACCCACCCGTAACGGGCGTCGTCGGCCATCAGCCCGGCGTTTCCGCCGCCGCCATGGAAGGCCAGCACCAGCGGCACCGGCCCTCGCGGGTCGAGGCCGGGCGGGACGTACATCAGGTATTGGCGCTGCAACCCATCGTGGGCCAGCGTATGGGCGAGGGGTGCGGCGGGCTCGGCCCGGCGCTGCTCGAGGCGTTCGCGGATGCGTTCACGCAGGCCTGGCCGCTCGGCGTCCTGGGCCGACGCGCCCGACACCCAGCCGAACACGACAATCAGTAGAAGCCACCACCAGCGACGTCTCATTTCACCCCCCAATCAGCACCCCAGATCGCGATACCGGCTGCGCAGCCCGAACAGGCGTCGCTGCACCTCCGCCAGATCGGCCCCCGCAGCCTGCCGCTCGCTCTGCTCCAGCGCCGGCAGCTGGCTGTCGAGCTGGCGACACTCCCGCTGCGCCTCCGGCGAAAGCTTCATCCGCCGGCCAAAGGCATCGTACTGCCGGGGATTCATCCCGCTGAGGGGCCGTACTGCCTCGGCGATCTGCTCCTTGAAGACCTCGCGACGAACGTCCTCGCCAACCCGCTCCTTGCCCGACAGCTTGCTGACCCCACGGGTCGGCTCCACGTCGACCTTCTTCGCCCCCATGCAGGGCACGTCGGAATACACAACCCGGCCGCCCTCGTCGCACTTGAAGACATGACGGGCTGGCGAAGGCAGGGACTGGGCGACGGCGAGGCTGGTGCAAAGCAACGGGCCTGCAAGCAGGATGAGCGTCTGGAGAGGACGGAATGGCATGGGCGACAGGCAGGGCAAGGTTGGGGGGCGTTGGCGATGACGGCTGATGCTCGTCGGCGGAGAGGGCGCGGCGGCGAATTCTCGCACACGTCATACGTCATGCCAATTTTTCCGAACCCAATCCGCCATCCACACCACAACACCGGCATCGCCGCCAGACGTGACAAGGCCGACCCTTGCGAGGTCGGCCTTGTGTGCTGCCTTGGAGGCTGCCGGTGGACGATCAGCTGCCCTTCCAGCCGCCGCCCAGGGCCTTGAAGAGATCCACCGAGGCGTTGAGGCGGGCCTGACGGTTCTGCACCCAGGCGAGGGTGGCGTCGTTGGCGGTGCGCTGGGCGGTGAGCACTTCGAGGTAGGGCGAATAGCCGCCGTCGTAGCGCGCCTGGGCGAGCTTGAGGGCGCGCTGCGCTGCCGTCATGGCCTTGCCATAGGCGTCTTCGGCTTCGGCGTTCTGACGCACGTTGACCAGCGCGTCGTTCACCTCGCGGAAGGCGGTCTGCACCGTCTTGCGGTAGGTTTCGAGGGTCTGGGTCTGCTGGGCGCTCACCTGATCCACCTGGGCGCGCAGACGGCCGCCCTCGAAGATCGGCTGGGTGATCCCGGCGCCCAGCGACCAGATGGCCGACGGGGCGCTGAACAGCTGGGACAGATCCTTGCTCTCGCGGCCGAAGTTGCCGGTGAGGGTGATGCTCGGGAACAGCGCTGCCTTGGCGACGCCGATCTTCGCGTTGGCGGCGATCAGGTCGGTCTCGGCCTTGCGCACGTCGGGCCGGCCTTCGAGCAGCGCCGAGGGCAGGCCGGCGGGCGGCACCGGCGGCACCGGCAGGCTGCGCAGGTCGGCCGGGGCCAGCTTGAGCCCGGGTTGGCCGACCAGCAGGCCGATGAGGTTTTCGGCCAGGGCGCGGTTCTTCTCGAGCTGCACCTGAGCCGCCGTGTAGGTGGCGAGCTCGCCTTCGGCCTGCTGCACGTCCAGCTGGGAGACGATGCCGCCCTCGAAGCGGGTGCGGGTGAGCTGGGCGCTCCTGGCCTGGGCGGTGACCGAATCGGTATTGACCAGGATCTGGGCGTCCAGCGCGCGCAGGCTGAGGTAGGCCTGGGCCACCGACGCGGCAAGGCTCAGGGACACCGTGTCGCTGGCGTAGCGGGTGCCCAGTGCCTGGGCGCGGGCGGCCTCGGAGGCACGCCGGAGCTTGCCCCACACGTCCAGCTCGAAGGAGGTGGACAGCGCCATCTTCACGTTGCTGCGGGTGATCGGCGCGGTGGACGGGATGGGCGTGGCGGTGGTCTGGCTGATCCGGTTGCGGGTGCCGGCGACGCTGCCATCCACCTGGGGCAGCAGGGCTGCATCCACCTGACGCAGCACGGCGTCGGCTTCCTCGATGCGGGCCGCGGCGATCAGGGCGTCGGGGCTGCTGGCGAGGGCCTGGCGAACGAGCTCGTCGAGGGTGGCATCGCCAAACAGGGTCCACCAGTTGCTGGCCACCGCCGGCGCCGCGGAGAGCGGCGCCGCGGCGTATTGATCGGGCAGCTGGAGCCGGGCGTCGGGGCGGGCGTAGTCGGGGCCGATGGCGCAGCCGGCGAGCGCGCCGGCCACGGACAGCGCCAGGAGGGCGGGAAGGGTGCGGAACATTACTTCACCTCCTCGGTGTGGGCGTGGGGCAGATCGCCGGCCGGGTGGCGGACCTTGCCGCGGCTCAACCACTTGAAGAACAGGGGGACGAAGATGGTGGCGATGAAGGTCGCGGCGAGCATCCCGCCGACCACGCCGGTGCCCATCGAGCGGCGGGCGGCAGCGCCGGCGCCGGTGGAGATGGCCAGCGGCAGCACGCCCAGCACGAAGGCCAGCGAGGTCATCACGATGGGGCGGAAGCGCAGCCGGGCGGCTTCGACCGCGGCCTCGACGATGCCCATGCCTTCGGCCTGCTTCTGGGCCGCGAACTCGACGATCAGGATCGCGTTCTTGGCTGCAAGCCCCACCAGCACCACCAGACCGATCTGGAAGTAGATGTCGTTGGGCATGCCGCGCAGGAGCACGGCCAGCAGGGCGCCGAACATGGCGAAGGGCACCGCCATGATGACCGCCAGCGGCAGCGACCACTTCTCGTACTGGGCGGCGAGGATCAGGAAGACCATCACGATGCCGAAGGTGAAGGCGATCACCGAGGCGTTGCCGGTGCGCTTCTCCTGGAAGGCCTGGCCGACCCATTCGGTGCGATAGCCTTCCGGCAGCACTTCGGCGGAGACTTCCTCGACGGCCTTGATGGCGTCGCCCGAGCTGTAGCCCGGCGCGGCACCGCCCATCACCTTGGCGGCGACGAAGCCGTTGAAGCGCTCGATCATCTCGGGGCCGGTGATGGTCTTGACGGTGGCCACCGCCGAGAGCGGCACCATCGACCCGCCAGCCGCCTTGACGTAGGACTTGAGGATGTCTTCCGGCTTCGAGCGGTAGGCCGACTCAGCCTGCAGCTGGACCTTGTAGGTCTTGCCGCCGCGGTTGAAGTCATTCACGTACAGCGTGCCGGTGGTGGCCTGCAGGGTGGCGTAGATCGAATCCAGCGAGATGCCCATCGACATGGCCTTGGGCTCGTCCACCTCGACGAAGAGCTGCGGCGCGCTGACCCGGAAGAAGCTGTTGATGCCGGCAAGTTCCGGACGCTTCTTGAGGGCTTCGACGAACTGGCCGGTAACTGCCGCCAGATTGCGGGCATCGCCGTCGGCACGGTTCTGCAGGTACACCTCGAAGCCGCCGGCGGTGCCGAGGCCCTGGATGGGCGGCGGGTTGAACACCAGACCCATGCCGTCGGGCAGGGTCATGCCGAGGCCGGTGAACTTGCCGGCCATGGCGTCGGTGGTGACGGTGCGCTCCTCCCACGGCTTGAAGATGATGAAGGTGGTGGCAACGCTGGGCCGGTCGTTACCGGTGATGAAGTCCACGCCCTTCACGAAGAAGATGTTTTCGATGTCGTCCGAGGCAATGCGCTGGCGCATCTGGTCGGTGGCGACTTCGGTCCGCTTGGCCGAGGCACCATCGGTGAGGGTGACGAAGCCGAACAGGTAGCCCTGATCTTCGGCCGGCACGAAGCTGCCCGGCACGGTACGCAGCAGGAAGGCCGCAGCGCCGATAGTCAGCAGGAACACCAGGGTGCCGATGATGCCGTGGCGCAAGGTGAGGCTCACCGTGCCGGTGTAGCTGTTGGTGAAGCGCTCGAACAGCCGGTTGAAGGGCTTGAACAGCGGCTTCTCCTCGTGGGTCGGCTTGAGCAGCAGGGCGCACAGGGCCGGCGTGAGGGTCAGCGCGACGATGCCGGAGATCACCACCGCGACCGCCACGGTGACCGCGAACTGCTTGTACAGCACGCCGGCGATGCCGCCCAGGAAGGCCACCGGCACGAACACCGCGCAAAGCACCAGCACGATCGCGATCACCGCACCCGAGACTTCGCGCATCGCTTCGACGGCGGCGTCCTTGGGGGATAGCTTCTGCTCGTTCATCAGGCGCTCAACGTTCTCGAGCACGACGATCGCGTCATCCACCACGATGCCGATCGCCAGCACCATCGCGAACAGGGTGAGGGTGTTGATCGAGAAGCCGAACAACCACATGCCCGCAAAGGTGCCGATCAGCGACACCGGCACCGCGATGATCGGGATCAAGGTGGCGCGCCAGTTCTGCAGGAAGAGATAGACCACCGCGATCACGAGGATCACCGCTTCGGCGAGGGTCTTCAGCACTTCCTTGGCGGATTCCTGGATGAAGCGGGTGGTGTCGTAGGGGATGATGTACTCGACGCCCTTCGGGAAGCGCTTCTGCATCTCGTCGAGGCGCGCCCGCACCAGCTTGGCGGTGTTGAGGGCGTTGGCGCCGGACTGCAGGTAGATGCCCATGCCGGAGACCGGCGCGCCATTCACGGTGGTGCTGCGGTCGTAGCTGTCAGCACCCAGTTCGATGCGCGCCACATCACGCACGCGCACCACCCCGTTGGGGCCGTCGGCTCGCAGGATGATGTTGCCGAACTCCTCGGTGGTGAGCAGACGGCCCTTGGCGGTGACGGTGTAGGTGAGCTGCTGGCCGTTGACCATCGGCTCGGCACCGATCTTGCCGGCGGCGTTCTGGGTATTCTGCACCCGGATCGCGGCGGCCACCTCGGAGGTGGTGACGCCGAGCTTGGCCATCACGTCGGGCTTGAGCCACAGGCGCATGGCGTAGATCGGGTCGAACTGCTGGGCGTCGCCCACGCCGGGGATCCGGCGGATCTCCTCGACCACGTTGGTATTCACGTAGTTGGAGAGGAACAGCGCGTCATGGGTGCCTTCGGGCGAGCGCAGGGCCGCGAACATCAGGATGTTGTTGGAGCGCTTCTGCACCAGCACGCCGGTACGCCGCACGTCGTCGGGCAGGCGCGGCTCGGCCACCTTGACCCGGTTATTGACGGCGATCAGCGCGTTGTCGGGGTTGGTGCCCACCTCGAAGGTGGCGGTGATGGTGACCACCCCCGCCGAGTTGCTGGTGGAGTTGTAGTAGATCAGCCCTTCCACGCCCGACAGCTGCTCCTCGATGGGCGCGGCGACGGTCTTGGACAGGGTTTCGGCGTTGGCGCCGGGGAAGCTGGCGGTGATGATCACCGTCGGCGGGGTGATTTCGGGGTACTGGGCGACCGGCAGCGTGAGCGAGGCCATGAGGCCCGCGATCACGATGACGATCGAGATGACCGATGCGAAGATCGGGCGACTGATGAAGAAGCGTGACATGGATGGCGCTCCCTCAACCCTTGGCCGGCGCAGCGGCCGGGGCGGCACCCGGCTTGCCGCCGGCACCCGGGCCTTCACCCGGCCCGTGCGGGGCCACGGTGGCGCCCGGACGGAGCTTGATGAGGTTGTCCACGATCACCTTGTCGCCGGCCTTCAGGCCACCCAGGATCACCCACTCCTTGCCGCTCCACTGGCCGGTCTTGACCGGACGCGGGGCGACCTTGTTCTCGGGGCCGACGGTCATCACCACCGGGCCGCCGTCGGTCTGCATCACCGCCGCCTGGGGCACCTTGAACACCCCTTCGCGCTCGCCGGTGATCAGGCGCGCCTTGACGAACTGGCCGGGCAACAGCTTGCCGTCGGGGTTGGCGAACTCGCCGCGGAACTGCAGGGTGCCGAGCTTCGGGTCGATCTGGCTGGCGGCAAAGTTGAGCCGGCCGCGCTGGGCGTAGGTGCTGCCGTCAGGCAGGACGAGCTCGACGCCGCGGATCGCCTTGGGGTTGAAGCGGCCATCCGGCGACGCGTTGGCGAGCTCGGTGTCGGACACCGAGAAGCGCACCCAGATCGGGTTCACCTGGACGATGGTGGTCAGCAGGGTGCCTGCGCCGCTGGCAACCAGCGTGCCTTCCGACACCTGGGCGCGGCCGGTCACGCCGGAAACCGGCGCGGTAACGTTGGCGTACGAAAGATTCAGCTCGGCCTGGCGCAGGGCGGCCTGGGCGGCCTGCACCGCAGCCTGGGCGACGCTGTTGTCGGAGGTGGCGGTGTCGTACTCGCGCTGGCTGATGGCCTGCTGGGCGAGCAGCGCCTTGAGGCGGGCGGCTTCGCGCTGGGTCTGCTCGACCCTGGCCTTGGCTTCGGCCAGCTGGGCCCTGGCCTGGGCGACGGCCACGTCGAGGGGCTCGCGGTCGATCTGGAAGAGGGTCTGGCCGGCCTTCACGGTGGCGCCTTCTTCATACACGCGCTTCATGAGGATGCCGCCAACCCGGGCGCGCACTTCCACTTCCCGCGCGCCTTCGGTCTGGGCGACGGCCTCGACGCTGGTCTCGGCGCGGGTGGGCT
>ERZ650306.331-NODE-331-length-28521-cov-15.803379_pt1 | contig 28521 bp, 26 predicted proteins | sample MGYA00376242_ERZ650306 | MGnify/ENA primary metagenome ERZ650306 (study PRJEB26733, sample SAMN07839244) | wastewater metagenome | biome: urban; feature: wastewater treatment plant; material: waste water | place: USA: North Carolina | collected 2016-03-31 ... | reverse complement strand
CCGGCGATCTGGCCCAGAAGGTCGATCCTTATCTGCGTCCGCTCTACGACGCGCTTTACGATCTGATGGGTTTCGATCGGGTCACCAAGCTCTTCGAGCGCGGCTGCATCGAGATCGCGCCGCTGGCCTTCATGCGCGGACGCACCCTGTCGCGGGCCTTCATCATTCTCGACGAAGCCCAGAACACCTCGCCCGAGCAGATGAAGATGTTCCTCACCCGCATTGGCATCGGCTCCCGGGCGGTGATCACCGGCGATCTGACCCAGATCGACCTTCCCCGCGGCCAGAAAAGCGGTCTCGCCGAAGCGGTGCAGGTGCTCGCCGACGTGCGTGGGGTGGGTTTCACGCATTTTCTGAAGGAAGACGTCGTGCGTCATCCGCTGGTGGCACGCATCGTCGCCGCCTACGAGAGCCACGGCCAGCGCAGTCAGCAGCAACAGGCAACCCAGCAATGAGCGCCATCAAACTCCCCCGTCGTCTCGATCTTTCGGTGCAATACGCCTGTAACCGGGATGGCGTACCTTCGCGGGTCGATTTCCGCCGCTGGTTGCGCGCGGCCGAACCCGGCGCGGCGCGTGTCACGGTGAGGATCGTGGACGAAGAAGAAGGGCGTGCGCTCAACCGCGATTATCGCGGCAAGGATTACGCCACCAACGTACTCACTTTTGCCTACGATGAAGGCGAGGACATGCCGCTGCCCGAAGGCTTGCCCTTGATGGGCGATCTGGTGCTGTGCCGGCAGGTGGTCGAGCGCGAGGCGGCGGAGCAGGGCAAGTCGGTGGACGCTCATTACGCCCATTTATCCGTGCATGGTATGCTGCATTTGCAAGGCTTCGACCACGAGATCGAAGCCGAGGCCGAGGAAATGGAAGCGCGGGAGCGCGCGATCCTCGCCGAGCTGGGTATCTCCGATCCCTATCTGGAAAGCCCCGGCGGCGAGCGTTGAACCGGTGGTCGAGCAATGCGCCATGGGCGATGGAATGTTCCGCAGGAGCACTCCATTGCCCATCGCCCATTTCTCATCCACCCTTTTTATGGAACCCTCCAGTAGTAAACCGTCTTTGCTAGAACGGCTTTCCGCCTTTCTGACCCGGGAACCGGAAGACCGGGAAGAATTGCTGCACCTTTTGCACTCCGCGCACGACCGCAACATGTTCGACGCGGATGCGCTGGCGATCATCGAGGGCGCCCTGCAGGTCTCCGACATGCAGGTGCGCGATGTGATGGTTCCACGGGCGCAAATGGATGTCGTCAGCGTTGACGACTCCGTCGAAGACATCACCCGCTTTGCCATTGGCGCGTCCCATTCCCGTTTCCCGGTGATCGGCGAAGGCAAGGACGACGTGGTCGGCATCCTCCTCGCCAAGGATCTGCTGCGTGTGTTTGCCGGCGAATCCTTCAACCTGCGCGAGATGCTCCGGCCGGCCATCTTCGTGCCGGAATCCAAGCGCCTCAACGTGTTGCTGCGGGATTTCCGCGTCAGCCGCAATCACATGGCCATCGTGGTGGACGAATACGGCGGCGTCGCCGGTCTGGTCACCATCGAGGACGTGCTGGAGCAGATCGTCGGCGATATCGAGGATGAATACGATTTCGACGAGACCGCCGACAACATCCGCATCGATCAGGCCGGTCGCTACCGGGTCAAAGCCAGCACCGAGATCGAGGATTTCAACGCAGCCTTCTCCACCACCTTCAGCGACGCCGAGTACGACACCGTCGGCGGCCTGCTGATCCGTAAGCTGGGCCGTCTGCCCAAGCGCAACGAAATCGTCGAGCTCGAAGGGCTGCGCTTCCAGGTGCTGCGGGCCGACAGCCGGCGCGTCCATTCCCTGCTCGTCGAACGTATGCCCGAGCCCGAGGCGAGCGGTCTTTGATGGACTTGCGACGTCAGGGCGCCGCCCTCCTGGCCGGGGGCGCGTCGGTGCTTGCCTACGCGCCGTTCGGGCTTTTTCCGCTTGTCTTCGTGGCCCTCGGGCTGCTGTTCTGGCTGCTCGGCCCGGCGGCCCGGTTCGCCGACACCACGCCGCGCCACAAGATGGGCAAGGGCTTTGCGGTGGGTTTTGCGTGGGGGCTCGGCGCCATGCTCGGCGGCGTTTCGTGGCTGTATGTGGCGCTCAACCGCTATGGCGGTTTGCCGCTGCCGCTGGCGGCGCTGGCCGTGTTGCTGTTCTGCGCCGTCGCGGCGCTTTACGCCGGTTTCGCCGGCGGCCTGTTCAGCGTGCTGAGGCGAGGTCGGGCGGGGTCGGACGCCTTACTATTTGCCGCGATCTGGCTGCTTTTCGAATGGACGCGAGGGTGGGCTTTCACCGGCTTTCCGTGGCTGGCGACGGGTTACAGTCAGAGTCCGCCGAGTCCGCTGGCGGGCTTCGCACCGGTGTTCGGCGTCTATGGGGTCGGCGGCCTGGCAGCGCTGCTGAGTGCTTTGGCGGTGGGGGCGCTGCAAGCGCGCAACTGGCGCCCGGCGGTGCTCGCGGCCTTGATCCTGGGCTGCGGCTTCGGTCTGCGCCAGATCGCCTGGACGGCCCCGGTGGGCGACCCGATCAAGGTGGCGCTGATCCAGACCAATATCGAGCAGAGCCTCAAATGGCGTCCGGAGCTGCTGCAGAAGTGGCTCGAACACAATCTTGCATTGGTTCGCGACAATCCGGCGCAACTCGTCGTGCTGCCCGAAACGACGATTCCCTTGCTGGTGGATTACTTGCCGTCGGGCTACCTCGACGCCATCGGCCACCTGGCCTTGAGGAACGGTGGGGACGTCATTTTCGGCACCTTCACCCGCGACGCCGAAGGACATATCTTCAACGCGGCGATCAGCCGCGGTCGTTCGCCCGCTGGCCACTATGCCAAGCAGCATCTGGTGCCCTTTGGCGAGTATTCGCCGCCGCTTTTCCATTGGTTCTACGACCTCGTGAACATTCCGATGGCCGACCAGACCCGCGGGGCCGCATCCCAGCCGCCACTGGCGCTGGGCAGTCAGAAGGTGGCGATCAACATCTGCTACGAAGACGTCTTCGGCGAGGAGCTGATCCGCAGCCTGCCCGAGGCGACCCTGATGCTCAACCTTTCCAATCTGGCCTGGTACGGCGATTCCTTCGCCCAGCCCCAGCATCTCCAGATCGCTCGTCTGCGCGCCCTTGAAACCGGGCGGCCGATGCTGCGTTCGACCAACACCGGGATGACGGCGCTGGTCGCGCCGGACGGCCAGGTGGCGGCGGTGTTGCCGCCTTTCGAGGCGGGCGCGCTGCACGTGGAGGTGCGCGGCTACGCCGGGCTGACGCCCTATGCCCGCTGGGGAAACTGGCCGGCGGTGGCGGCGGCTTCGCTGGTCCTTGGACTGGCCTCGGTCGCAAGGCGTCGGCGGAGCTGAGCGTCTCGGGGCGAACCGACCGCTCCGGTTGGGTCAAGAAAAACTGCGGCGGTCCGGCGTATCATCGGTCCGCCGCCTTTTTTTGGCTTTACGACAACACCAAGAGATCACAAGAGGAAAGAACATGAGCGACCAGATCAAATACCTGCTCGACGAAACCCGCATGCCCAAGGCCTGGTACAACATCGCCGCCGACCTGCCGGTGCCGCTGCCCCCGCCGCTGCATCCCGGAACGCTGCAGCCTCTCGGGCCGTCCGATCTGGCGCCGATCTTCCCGAACGCGATCATCGCCCAGGAGATGTCCACCGAGCGCTACATCGACATCCCCGAGCCCGTCCGTGACGTGCTGTGCCAGTGGCGCCCCAGCCCGCTGTTCCGTGCCCGCCGTCTCGAAAAGCTGCTCGGCACGCCGGCCAAGATCTACTTCAAGTACGAAGGCGTGTCGCCCGCCGGCAGCCACAAGCCCAACTCCGCCGTGCCCCAGGCCTGGTACAACGCCCAGGAAGGCGTGAAGCGCCTCGCCACCGAAACCGGCGCCGGCCAGTGGGGTTCGTCGCTGGCCTACGCCGGCGGCCTGTTCGGGCTGGATGTGACCGTCTTCCAGGTTCGCGTGTCGTATGACCAGAAGCCGTACCGTCGCGCCCTGATGGAAACCTGGGGTGCCCGCTGCATCCCGTCGCCGTCGCCCGAGACCGACTACGGCCGCGCGGTGCTCGCCGAGCATCCGGACCACATCGGCTCCCTGGGCATCGCCATCTCCGAGGCCGTCGAGGTGGCCGCGAAGAACGACGACACCAAATACGCGCTGGGCTCGGTGCTCAACCACGTGCTGCTGCACCAGACCATCGTCGGCGAGGAAGCCATCCTGCAGATGGAGATGGCTGGTGACGACCCGGACGTGGTGATCAGCTGTGTCGGCGGTGGCTCCAACTTCGCCGGCATTGCCTTCCCCTTCCTGGGCCAGCAGCTGCGCGGCGAAACCACCAAGAAGCGCCGCATCGTGGCGGTCGAGCCCTCGGCCTGTCCGTCCCTTTCCCGCGGCAAGTACGCCTACGATTTTGGTGACACCGCGCACCTCACTCCGCTGGTCAAGATGCACACCCTCGGCAGCGACTTCACCCCGCCGGGCCTGCACGCCGGTGGCCTGCGCTACCACGGCATGGCGCCGCTGGTGAGCCACGTGATGGAGCTCGGCCTCATCGAAGCCCAGTCCTACGGCCAGACCTCGTGCTTTGAAGCGGGCGTGATGTTCGCCCGCGCCGAAGGCATCGTGCCGGCGCCGGAATCCACCCACTCCATCCGCGGTGCGATCGAGGAGGCCCTGCGCTGCAAGGCCGAGGGCAAGAGCGAGACCATCCTGTTCTGCCTGTCCGGCCACGGCCACTTCGACATGACCTCCTACACCAACTACCTCTCCGGCAAGCTGGTGGATCAGGCCTACGACGAGAAGGAGCTGGCAATGGCCCTGTCGATGCTGCCCAAGGTCGACGCCTGACGGTTTGCGGGGTGGCCCCCGGCAGCGGCCGCCCCGTTGAACCCGCCTGGCCGGGCTGTGGTCCGACCAGGCAAACCGCTTCAATCTGCCACTGTGCCATGACCGCCTCCGCGCCCTCCGACTGGCATGCCCGTCCTCACGACGAGGCATTCACTGAACTGGCTTCGAGCGCCGACACGGGGCTCGCCGAAGGCGACGCTGCCGAGCGCCTGGCCCGCCACGGCCCCAACCGCATCGACGCCAAGGCCGGCCGCGGTCCGCTCCTGCGTCTGGCGCTGCAGTTCCACCAGCCCCTCATCTACATCCTGATCGTCAGCGGGGCCACTGCCGCGTTTCTCGGCGAATGGGCCGACGCCGGCGTGATCTTCGGCGTCGTCGTGGTCAATGCCCTGATCGGCTTCATCCAGGAAGGCCGCGCCGAGAACGCCCTGGCCGCCCTGGCCCGCAGCGTGGCCAGCGACGTGACGGTGCTGCGCGACGCCACCCGCCGCCGGATTGATGCCGTCGAACTGGTGCCCGGCGACGTGGTGTGGCTGGCTGCCGGCGACAAGGTGCCGGCCGATCTGCGCCTCTTCGATGCCCGCGCGCTGCAGGTCACCGAGGCGTCGCTCACCGGCGAATCCACCGCCGTCGCCAAGCACGCCGACCCGATCGCCGCCGACAGCGTGTTGGCCGACCGGGTCAACATGGCCTACGCCGGCACCCTCGTCGTGGCCGGGCAGGCCGGCGGGCTGGTGGTGGCCACCGGCCGCGCCACCGAGACCGGCCGCATCGCCGATCTGCTCGACGCCACCGAAACCCTCGTCACGCCGCTTACCCGGGCGATGGAGCGCTTCTCCAATTTCCTGCTGGTGGTCATCCTGGGCCTTGCCGCCCTTGGTTTTGCGGTGGGCAGCCTGCGCGGCGAGCCGCTCCTCGACATGCTGATGGCCGCCGTGGCGCTGGCCGTCGGGGCGATCCCCGAAGGGCTGCCGGCGGCGATCACCGTCACCCTGGCCATCGGCGTGGCGCGGATGGCGAAGCGCCGGGCCATCATCCGCCGGCTTCCGGCGGTCGAGACCCTGGGCAGCACCACGGTGATCTGCTCCGACAAGACCGGCACCCTCACCGAAAACCAGATGACCGTCCGCGCCCTCGTCGCCGGCGGCCAGCAGTTTGCCGTGGACGGTGACGGCTACGCGCCGGAGGGGGCGGTGACGCTGGACGGCCAGCCCGCCGCCGTCGCCGGACCGCTCCGCGACCTGCTGGTGATCGGCGTGCTGTGCAACGACGCCGGTCTGGCCCGGAAGGACGGCGCCTGGACGATCACCGGCGACCCCACTGAAGCCGCGCTGCTGGTGGCCGCCCGCAAGGCCGGGCTGGACGAGCAGCAGCTGCGCGCCGATTCTCCGCGCGTAGACGAGATCGCCTTCGACTCCGCGCGCCAGTACATGGCCAGCCTCCATCGCCTGGACGGCCAGCCGGTGGCGCTGGTGAAGGGCGCACTTGAGGCGATCCTGCCCCGCTGTTCCAGCCAGCTCGGGCCGGACGGCGAGCCCGTGGCCATCGACGTGGACGCCATCGACGCCCAGGCCCGGGCGCTGGCGTCCGACGGCCTGCGGGTGCTGGCCTTCGCCCGCGCCGAGGTGGCCGGAGAACGGCTGGACGAATCCGCCCTGGCCGGCGGGCTGTGCCTCGTCGGCCTGCAGGCCATGCTCGACCCACCGCGTCAGGCGGCGCTCCGGGCGATCCAGGCCTGCGCTGCGGCCGGGGTGGCGGTCAAGATGATCACCGGCGACCACGCCGAGACAGCCCTCGCCATCGCCCGCAAGCTCGGCCTCGCCGGCCCCACCTCGCGGGCCGTCACCGGGCGCGAGCTCGCCGCCATGGACGATGCGGCGCTGCAGGCGACGGTGGGCGAGGTGAGCGTCTTCGCCCGGGTCGAGCCCGAGCAGAAGCTGCGGCTGGTCCAGGCCCTGCAGGCGCGGGGCGAGGTGGTGGCGATGACCGGCGACGGGGTGAATGACGCGCCGGCCCTCAAGGCGGCCGACATCGGCGTGGCGATGGGCGCCGGCGGCACCGAGGTGGCCAAGGACGCCGCCGCGATGGTGCTCACCGACGACAACTTCGCCACCATCGAGGCGGCCATCGAGGAAGGGCGGGGCGTCTACGACAACCTCGTCAAATTCATCATCTGGACGCTGCCCACGAACTTTGGCGAAGGGTTGGTGATCCTTTTTGCGGTGCTGGCCGGTGTCACCCTGCCGATCACGCCGCTGCAGATCCTGTGGATCAACATGACCACCGCGGTGCTGCTGGGGATGGCGCTGGCCTTCGAGCCGATCCAGCGGGACGTGATGGGCCGGCCGCCTCGGGCGCCGGGTGCGGCCATCCTCGACACGGTGTTGATCCGCCGCATCGTGCTGGTGGGCGTGCTGCTGCTGGTCGCCTCCTTCGGGCTGTTCCTGCGCTGGCGTGGGCTTGGCGCGTCACTGGAAGAGGCGCGCACGGTGGCGGTCAATGTCTTCGTGGCCGGCGAGATCGCCTACCTCTTCAACTGCCGCAACCTGCGCGGGCCGTTCTGGTGTTGCGGGTGGTGGTCTAACCCGTGGTTCTGGGGTGGCATCGGCGCAATGGTGGCGCTGCAGGCGCTGTTCACCTATCTGCCGGCGATGAACCGCGTGTTTGCCTCGGCGCCGATCGGTCCGATGGCGTGGCTGGAAATCGGGGCTGCGGCGCTTGCGACGGCGCTGGTGGTGGGGATGGAAAAACGCCTCGGCCGGGGCCGAGGCGTTTAGCTTCGTGCGGGGGAGGGGCGTCAGACCCGGAAGCGGGCGATCTGATCCTTGAGCCCGCCCGCGATGCGTTCGAGATTGACCGCCGCTTCGGCCGCGCCGCGGATGTTGGCCGAGGAGTTTTCGACCATGTGCGAGATCTCCTCGACCTGCTGGGCGATGGACGTGCTTGCGGCGCTCTGTTCGTGGGTCGCGTCGGCAATCTCGTGGGCGCGGGCCAGGGCTTCCTGGGCGCCGGCCTCGATGGCCGTCAGGGCGCCGGTGGCCGCGGTGGCCAGGGCGATGCCGTGATCCACTTCGGGCAGCGCGGCGTTCATGGCGCGGACTGCTTCGCCGGTGTCGCCCTGGATGCCGGTGATCATCTGCTCGATCTCGGTGGTGGCGGACGAGGTGCGTTCTGCCAGCTTGCGGACTTCGTCGGCCACGACCGCGAAGCCGCGGCCCTGCTCGCCGGCGCGGGCTGCCTCGATGGCGGCATTGAGCGCCAGCAGGTTGGTCTGGCCGGCGATCTCCTTGATCACGTTGGCGATCGACGACACCTCGCCGATGCGCTCTTCAAGGGCGCGGATGCGGTCCGAGGCGCCGATCACCGTCCCCGACATCTTGCGGATTGCGGTGACGGCCTCCTCGACGCGGGTGCTGCCCTCGGCGGCGAGGCGCATCGACTGCTGCGCATTGAGTTCGGTCTCGCGGGCGCTGGCCGAGATGTGGCTGGAGCTGACGGTGAGTTCCTCCATCGCCGCAGCCATGGCCGCCGTGGCGTCGGACTGGCGTTCGGCGGCATCGGCCACCTGAGTGGAGACCCGCGAGATGTGATCCGCGTTGCTGACCAACTGGTTGGCGCCTTCGTTGATCTCGCCGACCATCCGCCGCAGGGCGCGCATCATGTCAGCCAGGGCGTGGAGCATGCTGCCTTGACGGGGTTCGCCCAGATCGGTGGTGAGGTTGCCGTCGGCCGCCTGCTGCATCACCGCGGTGGCGCTCCGGGGCTCGCCGCCCAGCTGGCGGGTCACGCTCTCGCTGATGCGCCAGCCGAAAAGGCCGAGGACCGCCAGCAGCAATAACGAAATGCCGCCGAGGATCGTGGCGATGGCGCGGAACTCCCGGTCCACGTCATCCACGTAGATGCCGGTGCCGATGATCCAGCCCCAGGGGGTGAAGCCGGTGGCGTACGAAACCTTCGGGCTGGATTCCTGCGCGCCGGGTTTCGGGAACCAGTAGTCCACGAACCCGCCGCCGGCGTTGGCTGCCTTCACGATGTCCTGGATGATGAGTTTGCCGTTGGTGTCCTTCAGGCTGCTGGCGTCGCGGCCTTCCATCTCGGGCTTGTTGGGAAACAGGATGTAGTGGTTGGTGCTGGTGACGATGAACAGATAGTTGTTGCCGTCGTAGCGCACGGAGCGCAGGGTTTCGGTGGCGGCTTTCTTGGCGTCCGTCTCGGACAGCGTGCCGGCCTGGGCCAGCGCATGGAAGTGTTTGATGATGCTGGCGCCGCTCTCGACCATGTGCTTGGTCTGCACCTTGCGGTCGTCCATCATGGACGTACGCAGGCTGCCCAGGCTGACGGCGCACAGGGCGACCAGGCCGAGCATCATCATTACGATGAGCAGGCGCATGCGTGCGGCGACGGCCAGGTTGGCTAACTTCATGGTCTGGATTCTCCTTGGTGACGCCTGCTTACCGTCCCATTCCCACGGCGGCTGGTCTAAATGGCAGCGCCCGGAGCAACGGCAGGTCGTTTTCATTGGCAAGTAGTGTCGCCCGAGCTATTACGGTTCGTGGAAGTAATTACTTGAGTTCTGTAGGGATATTCGGCGGTCGTGCGGCTTCGGCGGGATGGGCAGCGTGGTTTCCGGGGCTACCCGTGCGGCCGGGCGTTCCCTGACTGCCCAAACACAGTAAAATCGATACTTTGCCCAAAACCGCGCGGCCCTCGCCGCGGAGCATCCATGTCCGTCCAAAAACCGACTTTCCAGCAGATCATCCTGCGCCTCTCGAACTTCTGGGCCGAGCACGGCTGCACCTTGCTCCAGCCCTACGACATCGAGGTCGGCGCCGGCACCTTCCATACCGCCACCTTTCTGCGCTCCATCGGGCCAGAGCATTGGAACGCCGCTTATGTGCAGCCTTCGCGCCGCCCCAAGGATGGCCGCTACGGCAACAACCCCAACCGCCTGCAGCACTACTACCAGTATCAGGTGGTGCTCAAGCCGTCGCCGGCGAACATCCAGGAGCTCTACATCGACAGCCTGCGGGCGCTGGGCATCGACCCCAACGCCCACGACATCCGCTTCGTCGAGGACGACTGGGAGTCGCCCACCCTCGGCGCCTGGGGGCTGGGCTGGGAAGTGTGGCTGGACGGCATGGAGGTCACCCAGTTCACCTACTTCCAGGAGGTCGGCTCGCTCAGCTGCAAGCCGGTGCTCGGCGAAATCACCTACGGCCTCGAACGGCTGGCGATGTATCTGCAGGGCGTCGAAAACGTCTATGACCTGGTGTGGTCGATCGGCCCGGACGGCACGCCCGTCACCTACGGCAACGTCTATCACCAGAACGAAGTCGAGCAATCCACCTACAACTTCGAGCACTCCAACGTCGAATGGCTGTTCCGCCTGTTCGGCGAATACGAGGGCGAGGCCAAGCGCCTGCTGGCGGTGCCGCTGGTGCTGCCGGCTTTCGAGATGGTCATGAAGTGCTCCCACACCTTCAACCTGCTCGACGCTCGCGGGGCGATCTCCGTGACCGAACGCGCTGCCTATATCGGTCGCGTCCGCGCGCTGGCCCGTGAGGTGGCCCAGGCCTATTACAACTCCCGCGAAGCCCTCGGCTTCCCGATGCTGAAGAAGGAGGCCGCGTGATGACCGGCGCGACCCTGCTCGTTGAACTGCTCACCGAAGAATTGCCCCCCAAGGCCTTGCCGAAACTCGGTCAGGCTTTTTCGAATGCCATCGTTGCCGGCCTGCGCAGCCGCGGTTTGGCGGCCGCCGACGGCGCTTTCCGCTGGTTCGCCACCCCGCGCCGCCTGGCGGTGAGCGTTGCCCATGTGCTCTCGGAAGCCGCTGCCAAGGACGTGACCGAGAAGATCATGCCGGTCTCCGTCGCCCTCACGGCCGACGGCCAGCCGACCCCCGCTCTCACCAAGAAGCTCGAAGGCAAGGGCATTCCGCTGTCGGCCGTGGCCCGTTTCGAGCGCCGCATGGACGGCAAGGCCGAAGCCCTGTTCTACACCAGCACCGTGGCCGGCGCGAAACTCGCCGACGTGCTTGCCGGGATCGTCCAGGACGCACTCAAGGCGCTGCCGATTCCCAAGGTGATGCGCTGGGGCGATGGCGACGCCACCTTCGTGCGTCCGGCGCACAAGCTCACCATGCTGCACGGTGCCGACGTGGTGCCGGGTTGCGTGCTGGATATTCAATCCGGCCGCAGCACCAAAGGTCACCGCTTCATGAGCCGCGGCGATATCGACATCGCCAGCGCCGATGCCTACGAACCCACGCTGCTCGCCGAAGGCAAGGTCATCCCCGATTTCGCCGAGCGTCGCGCCAACATCGAGACCCAGCTCGTCGCCGAGGCCGGCCGCCAGAACGCCACGCTCGGGGAATACGCCGACCTGCTCGACGAAGTGACTGCGCTGGTCGAGCATCCGACGGTGTATGTCGGCGAGTTCGAATCCGAGTTCCTGGCCGTGCCGCAGGAATGTCTGATCCTCACGATGCGCGCCAACCAGAAATATTTCCCGCTGTTCGACGAAGCCGGCAAGCTGACCAGCCGCTTTCTGATCGTCTCGAACATGGAACTGGCCGATCCTTCCAACATCATCGCCGGCAATCAGCGCGTGGTGCGTCCGCGCCTGTCGGATGCGCGATTCTTCTTCGAGCAGGACATCAAGGTCGGCCTCACACCCCGGGTCGTCAAACTCGGGTCGGTGGTCTACCACAACAAGCTCGGCTCTCTCGGCGACCGCGTCGAGCGCGTCTCCATCGTGGCCCGCAAGATCGCCGGGCTGCTCGGCGCCGACGAAAACCTCGCCAACCGCGCCGCGCTGCTCTCCAAGGCCGACCTGCTGACCGACATGGTCGGCGAGTTCCCCGAACTGCAGGGGGTCATGGGCCGTTACTACGCGCTTGCCGAAGGCGCGCTGCCGGTGGTGGCGGAAGCCATCGAGCAGCACTACCGCCCGCGTTTCGCCGGCGATGCGCTGCCCGACAGCAACATCGGCCGGGCGTTGGCGGTGGCCGACAAGCTCGACGCCCTGACCGGTTTCTTCGGGATCGGCCAGGTGCCAACCGGCGACCGCGACCCCTTCGGTCTGCGCCGTGCCGCGCTCGGCGTGTTGCGCATCCTGATGGAAGCGCCGCTGCCCCTCGACTTGCTCGCGCTGATCAACGAATCGGCGGCCAGCTTCGAACCCGGCCTGCTCGGCAGCGAACTGCCCGGCCCGCTGTTCGATTTCATGCTCGAACGCTTGCGCAACCTGCTCCGCGAAGCCGGGCATGCCCAGGACGTGGTCGACGCGGTGCTGGCCCTCAAGCCCACCCGCATCGATCTGGTGGTGCCCAAGCTCCAGGCAGTTGTCGCCTTCCAGCAGCTGCCGGAAGCGGCGGCCCTCGCCGCGGCCAACAAGCGCATCGTCAACATCCTCAAGAAAGCCGAGGGCGAACCCGCCGAGCCGGATGTGGCGCTGCTTGTTGAGGACGCCGAGAAGGCCTTGTTCCACGCCATCGTCGACGTCGCTCCGCTGGCCCGCTCCCACTTCCAGAACGAGGCCTACACCGACGCCCTGCGCGTGCTCGCCGGCCTGCGTACTGCGGTCGACCGCTTCTTCGACGAAGTGATGGTGATGGCCGAGGAGCCGCTGGTACGCCAGAACCGGCTGGCCTTGCTGAACCAGCTTGCCGGCCTCATGAACCAGGTGGCGGACATTTCGCGCCTCTCCGCGTAAGCGGCGGCATTAAGGGTAGTCCATGAAAATCATCGTGCTCGACCGGGACGGCGTCATCAACCTCGACTCCGAACAGTTCATCAAGAAGCCGGAGGAGTGGAAACCGATTCCCGGCTCCCTCGAAGCGATCGCCCGGCTCAACGAATCCGGCTGGCGGGTGGTGATTGCCTCCAACCAGTCGGGCCTCGGGCGTGGCCTCTTCGACATGGATACCCTCAATGCCATCAACGAGAAGATGACGAAGGCGCTCGGCCAGGTCGGCGGGCGGATCGACGCCATCTTCTTTTGCCCCCACACCGCAGACTCCACCTGCGACTGCCGCAAGCCCAAGCCGGGCATGTTTTTGCAGATCGCCGAGCGCTTCAATGCGGACATGAAGGGGGTGCCGGTGGTCGGCGACAGCCTGCGCGACCTCCAGGCCGGCGCGGCGGTGGGGTGCAAGCCCTACCTCGTCCTGACCGGCAAGGGTGTCAAGACCCAGGCCGATCCGGCCTTGCCGGAAGGCACCGAGATATTCCCCGATCTGGCCGCGGTGGTTGCACATCTGACCACCTGAGCATGGTGCGCATGAATTTCGCCGGGCGTTCCGCGCTCGTCAACCGACTCGTCGCCCGCTCGGGCCTGCTCGCGACGATCTTTTCACCAGCTCTGAAAGGGCGATTCCCGTGGTCCTGATCCGCAACATTCTGTTCATGATTGCCCTCGCCATTTTCACGCCGCTCTATGCGTTGATTGCGATGGCCACCTTTCCCTTCTCGCCGGAGGTCCGCCATCGCATCATCCGCGGCTGGCCGCACATCATGGCGTGGGTCGTGAAGCATGTGCTGGGCATTCCCTATCGCCTGATCGGTGCCGAGAACATTCCCGCCGGCCCGGCCATCGTCATGGCCAAGCACATGTCGGCCTGGGAAACCATCATGCTGCAGGACATCTTCCCGCCGATGGTTTTCGTCATGAAGCGGGAAATCCACAAGCTGCCCTTCTTCGGCTGGGGCATCGCCCAGATGCCGATGATCGCCATCGACCGTTCGGCCGGCAAGGATGCGCTGGCCCAGGTGGAGGAGCAGGGCCGGGATCGTCTGGCCCACGGTTTCTGGGTCACGATCTTCCCCGAAGGCACCCGGGTCGCGCCGGGCAGCAAAAAGCGCTATAAGGCCGGGGGCTCATGGCTGGCGGCGCAAACCGGCACGCCGGTGGTGCCGGTGGCCCATAACGCCGGCGAGTTCTGGCCGCGCAACGCTTTTCTCAAAACGCCGGGCGAGGTCGTCGTCAGTATCGGCCCGGTGATCGAAACCGTCGGTCTCTCCGCCGACGAGATCAACACCCGCGTCCAGACCTGGGTGGAAGGCGAGATGCGTCGCCTGTTCCCCTACCATTATCGCCAGCCGACGCCCAAGAAGGAGTCGGCGGAGGCGTGAGCGCACCGGCCGTCGAATCCCGCGAGATCTTTCTCGACGGGCAGCGGGTCGCCTATACGCTCCGGCGCAGCGTGCGCAAAACCCTGGGACTGCGCATCGACCAACGCGGCCTCACCGTGGGCGTGCCGCAGCGGACTGGCGTCCGTGATGTCGAGGCCTTCATCCGCAGCCACGGCGCGTGGGTGATCGACAAGCTCAAGCATCATGCCGAGCCGGCGGAACACGCCCCCTTCGACGTTGCGGACGGGGCGGCGATTCCTGTCCTCGGCGACGTCTGGCACTTGCGCTTCGGCCGCGGTAACAACCGCGTGGTGTGGCACGAAGGCGGCCCGCAGCAGGTCGTGGAGCTCGCCCTGCGCAGCGGCGGCGATGCGCGCCAGTTGTTGTTGCGGGGCTTGCAGCAAAAGGGGTTGGGTCTGTTCAAGAATCGGGTGGAGGAGTTCTGCCTGCGGCTCGGCCGCCCCGTTCCTGCGGTGAGCCTGTCGAACGCCAGCACGCGCTGGGGCAGTTGCAGCAGCCGCAGCGGCATTCGGCTGCACTGGCGCCTGATCCATCTGCCGCTCGGCCTGATCGACTATGTTGTGGCCCACGAGGTTGCCCATCTGGTCGAAATGAATCACTCGCCGCGGTTCTGGTCCGTCGTCGAATCGCTCTATCCTGAACACATGGCTGCCCGCAAGGCTCTGAGGCAGGCGGCTTCTTCGCTTCCCCACATCTGATCCAAGGAAACTGTCATGCGTCTGCTGCACACCATGCTTCGCGTCGTCGATCTCGATCGCTCCATCGCCTTCTACACCGAGGTGCTCGGCATGCGCCTTCTGCGCCGCACCGATTTTCCGGGCGGCAAGTTCACGCTGGCGTTCGTCGGCTATCAGGAAGAGTCGGAGGGGGCGGTGCTGGAGCTGACCCACAATTGGGGCGTCGAATCCTATGAACTTGGCACGGCCTACGGCCATATCGCGCTTGAGGTGCCCGATGCCTACGCGGCGTGCGAGGCGATCAAGGCCCGCGGTGGAAAGGTGGTGCGCGAGGCGGGCCCGATGATGCACGGCAAGACCGTGATTGCCTTCGTCGAAGACCCGGACGGCTACAAAGTGGAGTTGATCCAGGCGCACTGAAGCCGCGCTTGCGCTTGCCCGAAGGGCCGTTTCCGACGCGCACCCGCTTCGGAAACGGCCCTTCGGCTTGTATGGATTTCAGGTTTTGCGCCCAAAGGCTTCCTGCAGGGCGGCGAGTTCGCGGTGGAGGGTGTCCAGGGCGGCGGGCGCGTCGGCCATGCGTTTTTCACGGCCGATGCGTTCCAGTTGTTGGGCGCAGGCCTGGGCGCGAGCGGCGCAGAAGTTGGCGACGGCGCCCTTGAGCGCATGGGAGGCGTTGAGCAGCGCGTCGGGGTCGTTGCCGGCAACCGCCGCGTCTATGTCGGCGAGCAGCCGCGGTTCGTCCTCGATGTACATTCCGATGAGCTGGTCGAGAAGCTCTCCGTCGCCGCCGAGATTGAAGAGTACCTGATCCCGTTCGAAGACCGGGCCGGTGATCGTGGGCTCGGCCGGGGGCGGTGCGGCTGGGTCGCCGTGGCCGGTGTGGTGGATCAGTACTTCGACGAGGTCCGGCGCATGCACGGGTTTGGACAGGTAGCCGTCCATGCCGGCTTCGAGGCAGCGTTCGCGGTCGCCTTTCATGGCGTGGGCCGTCATCGCCACGATCGGGGTGCGGGAGACGCCGGCGGCTTCCCGTTCGCGAATCGTGGCGGTGGCGTCGAAGCCTCCCATGACCGGCATCTGGACGTCCATCAAGATCAGGTCGTAGTGGTTGCGGGCATGCAGGTCGAGGGCTTCCTGGCCGTTGTTGGCCACGTCCACCTGATGCCCGAGTTTGCCGAGCAGACGCAGCGCGAGGGTTTGGTTCACCACGTTGTCTTCGGCCAGCAGGATGCGTAGCTGACGCTTTTGTTCGCGCAGGCTGTGACGGGTGATCAGCGGCGAGTGCTCGTCGAGCGGATCGACCGAGAGCAGGATGGCGTTGAGCAGTTCGGATGCAATGATCGGCATCGGGAGGTAGGCTGCAACGCCCAGCTCGCGGCAGCGGGCGCCGTCGCCGCGCCGGCCTTCGCCGGCCAGCATGATGACGCAGGGCGGCGGAGTGACGCCCTGCAGCATGGCGGCGGCGAGTTCGAAGCCCTCGATGTCCGGGAGTTGGGTGCTGATCAGGACGACCCGGTAGGGCTTGCCGCAGGCCTTGCCGTGGGCCTGTTCGCGCAGGGCGGCGCCGGCGTCCGAAACGGCGACGGGGGTCATGCGCCACTGGCCGAGAAGCTCCAGCAGCATGGCGCGCTCGGCGGTGTTGTCCACGGCGATGAGCACCGGCAGGCCTTCCAGGTGGGCCTTCTCGTCGACGGCCGCCAGCGTGTGCCCCAGTTCGAAATTCGCGGTGAATTGGAAGGTGCTGCCCTCGCCGGGAGCACTGCGGACGCCGATTTTTCCGCCCATGGCCTGGACGAGTTGGGCGCTGATGGTGAGCCCCAGCCCCGTGCCGCCGTAGCGGCGGGTGGTGGAGGTGTCGGCCTGGGAGAAGGCTTCGAAGATCAGATTCTGTTTTTCGGCGGCGATGCCGACGCCGGTGTCGTGCACGCTGAAGGCGAGCGGGACGCCGGGCGTGTCGTTGGCGTGCGGGGCGGGCTCGACCAGGACGCGGACTTCGCCTGCGGTGGTGAACTTGATGCCGTTGGAGATCAGGTTGATGAGCACCTGACGCAGGCGGTGCGGGTCGCCGATCAGGCTGTCGGGTACGGCGGGGGCCACTTGCGCGGTGAGGTGCAGGCCTTTTTCGTCGGCCCGCTGCTGCAGTGTACGCACGGCCATGGCTACGCAGTCGCGCAGGCTGAAGTCGATGTGCTCGAAATCGAGCTTGCCGGCTTCGATCTTGGAGAAGTCGAGGATGTCGTTGAGGATGCCGAGCAGGGCGTTGGCCGAGCTTTTGACCAGCAGCAGATATTCGCGTTGTTCGTCGTCGAGGGGCGTTTCGAGGGTGAGATCGGTCATGCCGAGAATGGCATTCATCGGCGTGCGGATCTCGTGGCTCATGTTGGCGAGAAAGTCGCTCTTGGAGCGGCTGGTCGCTTCGGCGGCTTCCTTGGCCTGGCGCATGGCGGCCTCGACCTGTTTGCGCTCGCTGATGTCGCGCAGGTAGGCGGTGATCAGCCGGTGGCCGGCAATGTCGAAGGCGACGAAGGCCACTTCGGCCGGGAATTCCGCGCCGTTGCGCCGCCGCGCAATGGCTTCGATGTGTTGGCGGGGCACTTCGCTGTCGGGGCGGGTCAGCCAGTCGTGCAGTTGCCGGTTTTGGGCATCGCGCACGCGTTCCGGAAAGAGCACTTCGGCGGCCGGGCGGTGCAGGGCTTCGGCGCGCGAGATGCCGAAGGTGTGTTCGGCGGCGGGATTGAATTCGAGGATGGTGCTGCGCTCGTCGATGGTGATGATGCAGTCGAGGGCCGCTTCGGTGATGGCCCGGTTGCGCGCTTCGCTGGCGGCAAGGGCGGATTTGCCGTCGAACAGGCGGATGGAGGTCCGGTTGAGGGCGTCGACCAGTTGGTGGACTTCGGCGATGGTGCCGGGTTCGTCGAGGGTGTCGCCTTGGCTGGCTTCGAGTTTTTCGGCAAAGCGGGTGGCGCGTTTCAGGCTCCGCAGGGGAGCGCGCAGGAAGTAGAGGATTGCGGCGGTGCCGATGAGCACGGTGAGCAGTCCGGCCACCAGGCTGTCGGCGACGATGTGGTGCAGGTTGTCGGTGGCGGCAGGGGCGATTTCGAGGCGCACCCAGCCGATGGGCGCAAGGTTGCCGATGCCGGCCCAGGCGACGAGGTTCCCGCCGCGGCGTGGCGCAGGGGATGAAGTATTTTGCGGCAGCCTGAGCGGCTGCGGGTTGGCGTCGAGGGCTTCGACCATGGCCGAAGTCGTGCCGCCGTGGCTGACGCTGGCGAGGGGCGTGCCCTGCCGGTCGGTCACGGTGATGCGGCGGATCTGGGCGTTGGAGTCGAGTTCGAGCAGATGGGCGACGGCTTGGGGCATGTCGCCGCGGGCGACGTGCGGTTCGAGGGCCGCGGCGAGCGTCTGGGAGAGTTCGTTGGCGTGGCGGATTTCCAGGTTTTCGACGAAATCGGTCTGCTCCAGGGCGATGTAGAGCGCATAGGCGCCGATGGAAAGTGTCAGAAGCAGGGTGAACAGCAGCGCGAGCTGCTGGCCGAGAGTGCGGGGGCCGACGCGTCCGGCCAGGCGGGGCGGGGCGGGGGTCATTCGTCTTTGAACCGCTCGCGGATGAGCAGCACTTCGGGCATGAGGGCCAGGAAGGCGTCGACGCATGCCGGGTCGAAATGGGCGCCGCGGCCGTCCCGGATGAAGTCGATGGCGCGGTCGAGATCCCAGGCTTCCTTGTAGGGGCGCGGCGAGGTGAGCGCGTCGAAGACGTCGGCGACGGCGACGATGCGTCCGACCAGCGGGATTGCTTCGCCTGCGGTGCCGTCGGGGTAGCCGCTGCCGTCGAATTTTTCGTGGTGGGTGAGGGCGATTTGCGCCGCCATCTGGATCATCGGGGACGACGAGCCCTTGAGGATGTCGTGGCCGATGCGGGGGTGCTGGCGCATGATGACCAGTTCGTCTTCGGTCAGCCGGCCCGGCTTGAGCAGGATGTGGTCGGGGGTGCCGACCTTGCCGATGTCGTGCATCGGCGCGGCGCTGAGGATGCGGTCGCACTGTTCTGCGTCGAGCCCCAGGTGTCTGGCGATCAGTTGGGAGTAATGGGCCATGCGCACGATGTGAGCGCCGGTTTCGGGGTCGCGGAACTCGGCGGCGCGGGCCAGACGGGCGATGGTTTCCTGTTCGCGGGCAACGATATCGGCGGTTTTGCGGATCACCGCTTCGCGCAGGTCGTCGTTCCAGTTGCGCAGACGCTGGTGGCTGGCGCGCAGGGCCAGCATGGTGCGCACGCGAGGGTCGAACTCGTGACGATCGATGGGCTTGGTGAGAAAGTCGTTGGCGCCGGCCGAGAGGCTTTCGTAGCGCACTTCCTTTTCGTGGGCTGCAGTCACCATCAGGATCGGCACGGTGTCGGCGGGATAGAGCTTGCGCACCGTTTCGATGAATTCGATGCCGTTCAGGTCGGGCATCATGTAGTCGACGATGATCAGGTCGGGCTCATGGTCGCCGCACCACTGCAGGCCTTCGAGTGGCGAGGTGAACGAGACGATCTCGGTGTCGGGCGGCGTGAGCTTGCGGACGAGAGCCTGGATCAGTGTCAGGTTGAGCGGGGTGTCGTCGACGATGGCGATGGCCATGGGGGCTCCTGGGGGCCTGGCAGGTAGGGCTGCCAGCGTCAGATTATCGGCCCGTAATTCTCGAAATTGAGCAGCGCTTTGCCATTCGGGTCCGATCCTGGGGCTTTCGTGGGCATGACAGGCGGCGGGCGAAGGGGCGACGCGGTTGTGCGCCGGAACATGCGGCATCGGACCGGAGCCCGGCGGGCGAGATTGTAGACGATATGCAGTCTGCGTCCGCCGACGCGCAGGGCGTAGAGGGCGGATGGATCAGCGCAGGGCGCGGATGAGATCGGCCATGGTGTCGAAGCCCAGGTCGAAATAGTGCTGCAGGATCGGCGCAAAGTGCCCCAAGGCGAGCAGCAGTACGCCGAAACCGACGGTGAGGGTGATCGGAAAACCGATGGCGAACAGGTTCAGTTGCGGCGCTGCGCGGGTCAGGATGCCGAGGGCGATGTTGGTGATGAGCAGTGCGGTGACCACCGGCAGGGCCATCAGCAGTCCGGCAGCGAATATCGTGCCGCCGAAGCGCGCGAGCATCAGCCAGCCGCCCTTGTGGGGCGGGATGTCGGCGATGGGCATCCATTCGAAGCTGCGCGCCAGGGCATCGACCATCAGCAGATGGCCGTTGAGAGCGAGGAAGATCAGGGTGGCGATCAGGGTCAGGAATTCGCCGACGACGGCGGTCTGGCCACCGGCGACGGGGTCGAAGAAGGTGGCGAAGGAGAGGCCCATCTGCAGGCTGATGATTTCTCCCATCACGTCGAGGGTGGCGAAGATGACCCGTAGCGTCAGTCCCATGGCGATGCCGATGAGGCTTTGCTCGAACAGCATCAGGACTCCGTTCCAGGAACCGAGCGGCACCGGTGGGGCGGGCGGCAAGGCCGGTATCAGGCCGATGGCGATGGCCAGCCCGACCACCAGCTTGATGCGCCGGGGGATGCCGCCGTTGCTGAAGACCGGTGCTGCGCCGACCAGCCCGAGAATGCGCGCGAGCGGGTAGGCCAGAAGGGCGAGCCAGGCGTCGAGCTGGGCGCTGGTGACCGAGAGCATGGGTCAGCCGATCATCGACGGAATGCTCTCGAACAGGCGCCGAATGAAGTCGGTCATCATCGTGATCATCCACGGCCCGGCGAGCACCAGGGTGATGAAGGTGGCGATCAGCTTGGGTACGAAGGACAGGCTCTGTTCGTTGATCTGGGTGGCGGCCTGGAAGATCGAGACGAGGAGGCCGGTGACCAGCGCGGCGATGAAGAGGGGCGCCGACACCAGCAGGGTGAGTTCGAGTGCCTGACGGCCGAGGTCGATGACGGTGGTGGGGGTCATGGCCGTTTCTATCCGAAGCTTTGCACGAGGGAGCCGATCAGCAGATTCCAGCCATCCACGAGTACGAAGAGCATGATTTTGAAGGGCAGCGAGACGATGGCCGGGCTCATCATCATCATGCCCATCGACATCAGCACCGAGGCGACGACCATGTCGATGATCAGAAAGGGAATGAAGACGATGAAGCCGATCTGGAAGGCGGTTTTGAGTTCGGAGGTGACGAAGGCCGGGATGACGACCCGCATCGGAAGATCGTCGGCCTTGTCGACCCGCGGTGTCTTGGCAAGCTTGGAGAAGAGGTTGAGATCGGGTTCGCGCACTTGCTTGAGCATGAAGCCCTTGACCGGCGCGGTCGCCCGGTCGAGGGCTTCGTTGAAAGTGATGCGGTTTTCCGACAGGGGCAGCCAGGCGTCGGTGTAAACCTTGTCGGCCACCGGCGACATGATGAAGAAAGTCAGGAACAGGGACAGGCCGACCATCACCTGGTTGGGTGGGGAGGTTTGTGTGCCCAGGGCATGACGCAGCAGCGACATGACGATGACGATCCGCGTGAAGCTGGTCATCATCAGCACGATGGCCGGCAGAAAGCTCAGCGACGTGAGGAGCAGCAGGGTTTGCACCGACAGGCTGTACTGGGTGCCGCCGGCGCCTGCCGGCGTGCTGGTCAGCGCAGGGAGTGCCTGGGCAAGCAGGGGCAGCGGGGCAAGGAGGGCAAGGGCGACCGCCGGGCGCACGAGGTGGGAGGTTTTCATCGCGGACGACGCTCCAGCGTCTGTTTGAGCCAGCTCTGGAAATCCTTGCCGGCGGCCCCGTCCGAACTGCCTGGGGTGCCGGGCAGCTCTGCCGAATCGAGGGTGTGGAGGGGGGTGATGCGGCCGGGCGATACGCCGAGGACGAGGATCTTGTCGGCCACCTCCACGAGTACGACCCGCTCGCGGGGGCCGACGGCGGTGGCGCCGCGAACCTTGATCAGACCGGCCGCGCTGCCGGTGCCGGCGCCAAGGCGTTTCAGGAAGTGCAGGCTGGCGATCAGCAAGCCGATGATGAGGCCGAGTCCGAGCAGCATCTGCACGACACTGCTGGTGACATCGAGACCGCCGTCGGAGGCGCTTGCGGGTAAGCTCGGAACGAGCAATCCGACAAAGATAAGCGGGAGGCGCATGGTGTTGATCGGGAGCGGCGGGGTTGCGGGGGCGGAGTGGGAGTCTGCCGCAGAGCTTAGCGGCACGCGTCTCCCCGGCATGGGCCGATTAAGCAGGCAAAACGGTACTTTTTCATGCTTTCGGGGTGTGTCTCCGAACCGCGTGGACCGCCTATACTTTAAGCTCACAAAGTCCGCTGAAATCGCTTCGGTGCGGCTCCGGCAGGACGTGTCGGCAAAACCCCAACTGAGTGGAGGTGCGATCATGTTGCTGTGGCATCGTGACAGCCAGCCCGGTGCTGGCGTGGCGGAAGGCGTTCGAGCGCTCCCGACGGCTTCGTCCGAGTATGAAGCCAAGCGCCAGCGGGCCTTGCAGATTCTCGGCGAGCGCTGGCTGCTTCACCACGCCAATGCGCCCGACCGGCGACCGGCACGTTCGGTGCTGGCGCGGGGGCGGGCTGACGCTGCCTAGTTCAAGATCGCTGTCGTTCGGCTGGGAGTGGCCGGCCCAGCGGGGAGTCCGCGGGCCGCGGGCAGGTTTTTCTCCGGCTGGGCGCGCGGTTGTCGCTCCGCTGCTTATTCCGTCAAGCCCGACGCTCAACTGCGCAGTTTCCGGATGCGTTCGGCCGGCGTGATGATGTCGGTCAGACGGATGCCGAATTTGTCGTTGACCACCACGACTTCGCCCTGCGCAATGAGGGTGCCATTGACGAGTACGTCCATCGGTTCGCCGGCCAGCCCTTCCAGTTCCACCACCGAGCCGTGGGCCAGTTGCAGCAGATTGCGGATCGCGATCTTGGTGCGTCCCAGTTCCACGGTGAGTTGGACCGGGATGTCCAGGATCATGTCGTAATCGTTGATGGAGCCGCTTTTGGCTCCGGCCTGACCGAAATCCGGAAAGAGCTGGCTGGCGGGTTTGGCCTGAAACGGCGATTCTTCTTCGATTCCGGTTTCCGCAGGCGCTGTCAGCCCCTCGGCCGCCGCCTGTTCCTGCATTGCGGCAGCCCAGTCGTCATCGCTGATCTGGTTGTCTTCGGGGGTATCGGTTTCGGACATGGTTTACTCCTGCCTCGGGGCCGGGGCTTCTTCTTCCTGGGCAAGGAAGCGTTCGATCTTGAGCGCGTATTGACCGCGCTGTATGCCGTAGCGGCACTCCATGAACGGAATGCCATCCACTTCGGCCTGAATGGTATCCGGGATGTTCAAGGGAATGACGTCGCCGGGCTTCATGTTGACGATGTCCCGCAGGGTCACCTTGGCGGTGCCGAGGCGGGCCATCAGGGTGACTTCGGCGGTTTGCAGTTGCTTGCCCATCATGTTCACCCAGCGGTTGTCCTGGGTGATGTGGTCGCTCTGCATTGTCGAGTAGAGCGTTTCGCGGATCGGCTCCAGCATCGAATACGGGAAGCAAAAATGCATTTCCGCCTGGGAGCCGCCGAGTTCGAGGGTGAATGAGGCGGCCACGACGATTTCGCTGGGGGTGGCGATGTTGGCGAATTGAGGGTTCATTTCCGAGCGGACATACTCGAATTCGAGCTTCTTGACCGGCGCCCAGGCTTTGGCGTATTCGTCGAAAATGACTTTCAGCAGACCCTGGATGATGCGTTGCTCGGTGGGGGTGAAGTCGCGCCCCTCGACGCGAGTGTGAAAGCGCCCGTCGCCGCCGAAGAGGTTGTCCACCACCAGAAAGACCAGGTTCGGGTCCAGCACCACCAGACCGGTGCCGCGCAGGGGCTTGGCGATGAAGAGGTTGAGGTTGGTCGGCACCACCAGATTGCGGACGAATTCGCTGAACTTCTGGACCTTGATCGGCCCCACCGAGACTTCGACATTGCGGTGCATGTAGGTGAACATGCCGATCCGCAGGTAGCGGGCGAAACGCTCGTTGATGAGCTCCATCGTGGGCATGCGCCCACGCACGATGCGTTCCTGGGTGGCGAGGTTGTACGGCCGGATGCCGTCGCTGTTCGAGTCGTCGGCTTCCTGCTCGTCGGACTCCCCGGTGACGCCCTTGAGCAGGGCATCGACCTCTTCCTGGGACAGAAAGTCCTGAGCCATGGTGGGATTACCCGCTTATTGGACGATGAACTGATTGAACAGCACGGCCAGCACCGGACCGTCGTCTTCCGGCCGGCTGCGTTTGTTCTTTTTCTTGGGGTTGGGCGCGTAGCCAAGAACATCGTTGGCTTCGTCCTTGATCTCGTCGGCGAGATCCTCGCGTCCTTCCACCGTGGCCAGCGTCGAAGGCTTTTTGGACGACAGCAGCATGATCATGCGGTGCTTCAGTTCGGGCATGTAGAGCTTCAGCGAATCGCCCACATGGGAGTCGGCCACCCGCAGCACCATCGTGGCTTGCAGAAAGTGTTCGCCCTCGTCGGGGGCGAGGTTGACGGTGAATTGCTCCAGCGGCACGAAAACCGGTGGTTTGGAGGGGTCGACCTTGACCTTCGGCGGCTCGTGGGACGCGGGTTCTTCCTCTTCGCCGTCGGCAGCATGCTTTTTCTTGCCCATCATCATGAATGCGGCTCCGCCGGCGATCGCCAGGATCAGCACCGCGACGATGATGATGATCATTTTTTTCTTACCCCCCTTGGCAGGGGCTTCGCCTTCGGTGGCTTCTGCCTTGGCCGGTGCTTTCGACATGCTGGATTACTCCTTTTCTCGCTGCATTGTTATCCATCGCGTTCGCCCGGCAAGCCAGAAATAGGGGCAGAAGCGCCCGCCATTTGTGGCGATTCAGGCGAACGTATCCACTAATCCTTCCGCCCGCTTCAGCCACGGGCTGGCGGCGGCGCCGCTTGTCTTGCCGTCGATGTCGCCAGCCGCCGGGCTCCAGGCACTGCCACGCCGGCCTTCGCCGGAGTTGCCGGGCTGGCCCGATGTGCCGACGTCGGTCTGGCCAAGATTGATTCCACCCTGTTCGAGGATTTCCCGGAGCCGCGGCAGACTTTGTTCGATCAGTTCCCGTGCGGCCGGTGTGGCGGCGACGAACTGGGCGCTGGTCTGATCGCCGCTGACGGTGATCGAGATTTCCACCTTGCCCAGTTGCGGTGGCGTCAGGGTCAGTTCGGCATGGCTCTCGTCGTGGCCCACCATCCAACTGACGCGGTTGCCGACTTCTTCGGGCCAAGCCGGGCTGCCGGCCGGTGCGGCGACGTGAAGGTGCAGCGGAGCGGCCGCGGCCTGCGCGACTTCGCCGCGCATATTGGCGAGGGCGGCGGCGTGTATGGCCGCGAAATTGTTGGTCGGAGCCGCGGGTTCGGGCAGCCGTTCGGGGTTTGTTCCGGTCCCGGAGACGGCCAGTTCGGGTTTGGCCTTGGCAACGGAAGCGCCGGCAAGGGCATCGGCGGCAAGATTTGCCGGTCGGACGGCGTCGTCTGCCGTCTCCGCGCCGGGCGTGCCGCCCTCGGCTGCGGCTGCCAGCAAGGCGGTCCGGCCTGCGCGGGCGTCGGTGTCGAGCGTGGCGGCGTCGGATCTCGCGGCGGTCAGAGGCTCGGCGACGGATTGCGCCGGGGGCTGCGCGGAGGCTGCCAGCAGGGCCGCGAGTTCGGGGGGGATCTGTGTGGCGGCGAGGTTCTCGGCCGCTGCGCTGGCGTCGGTGGTTGCGGTTTCGTCGGTGTCGACGGCGGTTTTGTCTTCCGCCGCGGTCTCGTCGGGCTGGGCCTGGTTTTGCATCCGGCGTTGCAGTTCGGTGGCGAAGCCTTGCTCCGACGGGCTCGCGCCCGAGGCTTCGGCGGGCGTGTCGGTGCGGGGGCCGACGGAGCCTTTGGCGGGGGCGACAGGAGCAGTGTTCGCGATGGGGTTCAAGGCCGGTCCGGACATGATGGTGTTCCTGGTGAGGATGCAGACATCGGCCAATCAGCAAGCGACGTGCCAGGGGCGCCCGGCGGCGATCACTCCTCGTCGGTGCGATCGCGGAACTGCTTGGCGGCGTGTTCGTCCGTGAGCCGTTGTTCCTGCTTGGCTTCCTTGCGGGCTTGCTGGCTCTGGTGGCGGTGCGACAAGGTGTCGAAAGCCTTCACCTTGTTGCGTTGATCCACCCAGGCCTGTTGGCCTTGCTCGGTGCGCTGCTTCGAGTCGGAGACGACTCGCTGCTGGTGGCTGATCGCGTCATCGAGCTTGCCGAGAAAGGCGCTGAAATTGCGCCAGGCGTCGGGGCCGATGCCGTTGCGCGCCGCTTCCACGAAGCGGGCGTGATATTCCTTGCGATATTCCACCAGCAGGGCGAGTTTTTCTTCGACCGCGTTTTCACTGGCAATCAATTCGCCGAGCTTCCGCGCGGCTTCGTCCATGCGGTTGTTTGCCAAGTCCAGCAGGGTCTGCAGGGGGAACGGCTCAGTCATCTTCACGTTCCTTCGGCGTTATCGGACGGGGGACGGGAATCTTTAGGGTCGGGCGATGACGACCTTTCTGGTATGGGAACCCTCTCATGGTGTCGTTCCGAACAGGGCGTGCAGCTTTTCGACTGCCGATTCGTAGGATTCGCTTTCGTCGATACGCTGCTGGAGAAAGGCTTCCAGCCTTGGATACATGGCGACGGCCTGATCGAGCACGGGGTCGGAGCCGGCGTGGTAGGCGCCGACGGCGATCAGATCGCGAGAGCGCTGGTAGCGGGAGAAGAGTTGCTTGAAACGTCGCACCACGTCGAAATGCTGGCTTTTGACGAGGTTGTGCATGGCCCGCGAAATGGACTGTTCGATGTCGATGGCGGGGTAGTGGCCTTGGTCGGCGAGGTTGCGCGAGAGCACGATGTGGCCGTCGAGAATGGCGCGGGCAGCGTCGGCGATGGGGTCTTGCTGGTCGTCGCCTTCGGCTAGCACGGTATAGAAGGCGGTGATCGAGCCGCCGCCTTCCGGTCCGTTGCCGGCGCGTTCGACCAGCGCGGGCAGGCGCGCGAAGACCGACGGCGGGTAGCCGCGGGTGACCGGCGGCTCACCGATGGCCAGGGCGATTTCCCGCTGGGCCATGGCGTAGCGGGTCAGGGAGTCCATGATCAGCAGCACCTGTCTGCCCTGGTCGCGGAAATATTCGGCCACGGTGGTGGCGTAGGAAGCCCCCTGGAGGCGCATCAGCGGGCTGCAGTCGGCGGGGGCGGCGATCACCGCCGAGCGGGCCAGGCCTTCGGGACCAAGGTTGTGTTCGATGAATTCCTTGACTTCGCGGCCCCGCTCGCCGATCAACCCGACGACGATCACGTCGGCGGCGGTGTAGCGGGCCATCATGCCGATCAGCACCGATTTACCCACGCCCGAGCCGGCGAACAAGCCCATCCGCTGGCCGCGGCCGACGGTGAGCAGGCCGTTGATGGCGCGGATGCCGACGTCCAGCGATTGGGTGATTGGCGCCCGCTGGAGCGGGTTGATCGGGCGTGCCTGGAGGGCCCGCGAGTGGCGCACGGCAAGCGGGCCGAGGCCATCGAGGGGACGGCCGGCGCCGTCCACGACGCGGCCGAGGAGTTCGTCGCCCATCGGCAGGTGCTTGGCGCGGTCGGAGGCGCGACGACGGGGCTCGATGCGCTCGCCAGCATTGAGGGGCGGCTGTGTGGGCTCGACAGGCAGCACGTGGGCGCCGGGCGCAAGGCCGAAGACGTCATCGGTGGGCATCAGGAAGATCTTCTCGCCATGAAAGCCGACGACTTCCGCCTCGACCGACGTGCCGCCCGGTATCACGATCCGGCAACCCGAGCCGAGGGGCAGCTTGAGGCCGGAGGCTTCCATGACCAGTCCGTTGATGCGGGTCAGGCGGCCGGCCATCTGGTAGGGCGGGGTCGCGCCGACAAGCTTGCGGCCGTCGGCGAGAAAGGCCTTCCAGGTTTCGGTGCCGTGTTCCATCAGGCGCCGTCCCCTTCGTCGCCCCACGCGACGCTGCGGCCGAGGTTGTCCATGATGCGTCGCCAGCGGGTTTGGACGGTGGCGTCGATCTGGCTGGCGGTGGCGTCGATGCGCGCGCCACCGCGGGTCACGCTGGCATCTTCGACCAGCCGGTGGCCGGCGTGGGTGAGCTGATCGCCCAGATAGTCGCGCACCATGGCCAGGTCTTCGGGGTTGAGGTGAACCTGGGCGTGGGTCTGGGGCAGTTGGAGAAGCGCTTCGCGGATCATTTCGGCAACGGACTCGGGGTGCACTTCGAGGCTGTGGCGAACCATCTGGCGGGCCACTTCGATGGCGAGGGCAAGCACCTCTTCGGCGACTTCCCGGTCGAGGCTGGTGAGGGAGTTTTCGAGACCTTGAACCAGTCCGTGAAACTGCATCGCTTCCATCCGTCCGCGCGCCGTACCTTCCTCGTAGCCCGCGGCGTAGCCGTCCTTGCGGGCTTCTTCGTGGATGCGCTCGATGTCTTCGGCGGTGGGCAGGTGGATGTCCGGCGCGGTGTCGGGCAGAAGTATCTCTTCGGCGACAGGGGGTGTTTGCGTCGCGGCAGCCGGAGCCGGCTCGGGCTCGACGACGGCGGTCGGCTCCGGCACGGGGAGGGGCAGTTCGACGTCGGTTGTCGCCGGCGGCGGAGTATCGAAGGAAGGCGGGCTCCAGCGCCGGTAGATGCCGGCGGCCTGATGGTGACTCATGGGCAGGCCAAACCGTTAGATGAAGCCATCGTCGCCATTTCCGCTTGAGAGGGCAATCTGACCTTCTTCGGCCAGGCGGCGGGCCGTCTTGAGAATTTCCTTCTGCTCGGCCTCCACTTCCGAGAGACGCACCGGACCGCGGGATTCCAGATCCTCGCGGAGCATCTCGGCGGCGCGCTGGGACATGTTCT
>ERZ650306.327-NODE-327-length-28662-cov-14.882232_pt1 | contig 28662 bp, 27 predicted proteins | sample MGYA00376242_ERZ650306 | MGnify/ENA primary metagenome ERZ650306 (study PRJEB26733, sample SAMN07839244) | wastewater metagenome | biome: urban; feature: wastewater treatment plant; material: waste water | place: USA: North Carolina | collected 2016-03-31 ... | reverse complement strand
GCGATGCAGCGGCTGCTGCAGCTGAACCCGGCTCATGATAAGGCGCATCTGATTCGTCATCACCTCGCCCAGCACCGCTATGTGCTGTGGATTGATGCCGACATCCTTGCCATCCATCAGGCGCAGGGCATTGAAGATCTGCTGCAGGACAGGGACTTTATCGTTGGCATGGATCACACGGCCTGGGCCATCAACTCCTGCGTCTTCGGTGCCCGTAACACGCCTCAGATGCAGCAGTTTTTCGACACTCTCTGCTCCCGCATCGAATCCGTCGATGACAAATCCAGCGTCTATGCCAGCGGCGGTGACCAGCAAATCCTGCACGAAGAAATGACTGCAGCAGGAATGGTCAATGCATCCATGTTGGTCATCACGCAACCATCAAAGCCGCCCGCAGTGTATTGATTGATCGACTCGACGTAGTCATTCACCTGTACAACATCAATTTCGATATCGTATTTGTCTGCCCATTTTTTGATAATGCCGCTTTGTGCCGCATAATCCCAAGGCATCCAGCCGGCATAAATCGTCCAGGCAACTTTGAATTTTTCTTTGGCAAATGCCGGCACAGAGCCAAACAAAAAGACCGGTAACAAGCCAACACACAGCCATTTACGGAATGAGGAGCTAAAAGTGGATTTTTTCATGGTTCCCTCCCTGGGAGCACGTGGTTAAAACACAAGAGATCATGGCTGTGCGCCGCTGTCTCCCGGGTTTTTGTCCCGCCGTGTAACCTTCAGGGAAGGTCGATAACTCTCGGACCAGACACTTACTGAGTAAGTCGGAACCCTAGTCATCCATTACAAATTGTGGCACAGAAGCCAGCGTTTACACGCCATAAACATCAAGTGCGTTATCTGATAATTGAAGACGCAATTCATAAACCAACAATAGATTACTGCAAAAGCCACATTAAAATACTCATTTGAGATCAACAATGCAGTTTTTGTTAATTTATTTGACTGGTTATTGTTACTACGCGCCAAAATGAAACACCATTTAAGGGCAAATGTAATGTTATTTGTAAATGGAAAACAACTAACGTAAATCATTGATTATAAATCAAGTTAACGCGCTAAAAACAAATATATTTAATATGTTTTTTTATAAAATTTTTCGCTTTATACTCGAATTACACCGTAAAGATCATATTAATTACTTATTTATATCTTATAAGATAAACAAGCCATTAAAGGAAATAGATGGCTGTTAAATGATTGCTCTTACCACACCGTCAGCGTACAGGATGTAACTCTATGAACCATTTTGCATCAACAGCAAGCAGAGAAAGAGAATTCTCTGAGCAACATAATCTGATCTCTACCACCGACACACAAAGCCGCATTACCTATGCTAATGAGCATTTCTGCGATATCGCTGGCTATCACCCGGATGAACTAGACAGTCAATATCACAACGTTGTTCGTCATGCAGACATGCCCAAAGCCGCTTTCAAAGATATGTGGGATCATTTGAAAGACAAAAAGAGCTGGATGGGTGTCGTAAAAAACCGCTGTAAAAATGGCGATCATTATTGGGTTAATGCGTATGTCACCCCCATTTTAGATAACAACGGTAATGTATTTGAATATCAGTCGGTACGAACTAAGCCCTCAAGAGCAGATATAGAAAGAGCGGCCGGTTATTACCAGCAAATTAACCAAGGAAAATTACCACGGGCATTACGTTTGCCTACGTTTAATATTTCGTTAATTTCTCTTTTATTATCATTCGGTACTATCATCGCAATTATTGCGAATATGATGTTATCGGAAATAAGTTCTCTTTCATCCGTCGCAATTGGTTTAGTAATAATACAATCCGTATTTGCGATCTGGTGGGGAAAAAAGTTAAAAACGCTGGCCAGTATTGCTAAAGAAAATTTTAATACTGATATTACTCAAGTCTTATACACTGGTCGACGTGATGAACTCGCTGCTATTGAATTAGCACTTAGAATGAAAAAAGCCGAATTAAGAGCCATTGTCGGACGAACCGGCGATACCTGTAATACCATTCTTCAAGCAGCGGAAGATGATGCTGGTAATATTCAGTCCATCACCAATAACATCAACCAACAACGAGCAGAAACCGAGCAGCTGGCTACAGCCATCAATGAAATGAGCAGCTCGATCCGCGAAGTGGCTACCAGTGCCAGCTCAACCTCCGAATTGACCGCTGAAGCGCGCCAAACTGCAGCACTGGGTCAAAAAAGTATCCAGGCAACGGTTAGTGCTGTAAATGCTTTGCATGATGAATTAGACAATTCTAAACAAGTTATTAATGAATTAGCTGATAACACCAAACACATTGGCAGCATCCTTGACGTCATTACCAGTATTGCCGATCAAACCAACCTATTAGCACTCAATGCTGCGATCGAAGCCGCCAGAGCCGGAGAACAAGGGCGTGGTTTTGCGGTAGTTGCCGATGAGATCCGCTCTTTAGCATTGAAAACACGCACCTCCACCGATGAAATTCAACAAATGATTTCGAAACTACAAACGAGTGCCAGCACCGCTGTGACGACGATGGATCATGGTGCTGATTTGTCTGAGACTTGCCGTACACAAGCCAATGCAGCCGGTGAAGTGTTTGGTCAAATTAATGACATGCTGCATCATGTGACTGACGCTAGCCATCAGATTGCCACAGCTGTTGAAGAACAGGCATATGTCACCGAAGACATTAATCGCAGTATCCATAACATTCGTGAATTAGCCGATACCAGTACAACCAGCAGCCATACCGCAGTGGATCGCATAGCTCTGCTGGTAGAACGTCTGCAAGGCTTATGTCGCCTGATCAATCAATTCCAACGCTAACCAGACAAAGCAGGAAGATCCGGCAACGATCATCCTGCTTTGTTTCGATCTCAAGATCCGGCTGGATCGTCAAAAAAACAGCATAAATACTGGCACAGCGTTTGCTCAGAATGAATACCCGCAGACGTTATTCTGGGACAATGTTATGAGACGATGGAATAGACACTTCAGCCAATATCGCACCCTCAACTGGCTTATGATGTGGATGCTGCTTTGCTGCTGCACCATCCTGTTATTTCCAATCGAGCGCTTACACAGCGCCGGAGAATGGTTAATACAATTCAGGATCTTCTTCAGTCTGGGACTGTTGATTGCTTGTTCATATTTTGCCAGCCAACTACTGCTGATCGCTTGGGATCACATTCTGCTGCATTGGGTGGAACGACAAAAACAACAAAATCTACAACGTATGATTGAATGTCTCGATTTCACTGAAAAAGCGATTCTGCGTGAGTTTGTTATTCAACGAAAAAGCGTCATAAATTTGCCTCTGACCGAACCAGCAGTCAAAAATCTGTTAGATGCCGGCGTGCTCGACTTTGCTTATGGCCAGCCGCTGAATGACGATCTGAGTCAAATCAAAGCATTAATGATTGCGCTGGAAGCCCGTCCATTATTAACTTATAAAGCGCTTGGTTTAAGCAATGGCAAGATGAGCGAAGAACAAGTCGAAATCATCATGAACGCACGACCAAAATACGTCAGTAAAAACTCGATGCGCTAATCCCCTGACTAACTAATAAAAAAGCACCTTTGAAAGGTGCTTTTTTATTTAACCAGATCAAGATCACCGAGTTAAATTTTATTCAGTTCGCGACTTCAAATAACCAGCATAATCTGGAATTTCAATACTGAATGCTTTTTTCATATTCGGCGAATCCATCAGGAAGTCGGCCGTTGCCTGATTGGTTGCCATCGGAATATTCCATACTGCAGCCAATCGCAATAATGCTTTAACATCCGGATCATGCGGTACGGCATTGAGAGGATCCCAGAAGAAAATTAATACATCAATTTTTCCTTCTGCAATCAAAGCCCCTAATTGCTGATCGCCACCCATTGGCCCAGACAGCAAGCAAGTGATCGGCAAACCCGCCTCTTTACTTAAACGAGTACCTGTTGTCCCCGTCGCATACAGATGATGTAATTTTAACTCTTCTGCACGAACTTTTACCCAATCAACCAGCGCCTGTTTCATATTGTCGTGTGCCACTAAAGCAACACGTTTGTGCCCAGCCATTTCTCGTTGAGTCATTAACGCCATACCAATCCCTCGGATAAATAATCTAGTCGTGCTTAAATTTGCGCTGCACAGTATATATTTTTTGATAAAAATAAAGGGCGACCTAAGTCGCCCTTTATTATATTGCGTGATGCGCAAATTAATCGATTATTCGATTACTTTAGCAACAACGCCCGCGCCTACGGTACGACCGCCTTCACGGATTGCAAAACGCAGACCATCATCCATCGCGATTGGGTGGATCAGGGTTACTACCATTTTGATGTTGTCGCCTGGCATTACCATTTCTACGCCTTCTGGCAGTTCGATGGTGCCGGTCACGTCAGTAGTACGGAAGTAGAACTGTGGACGGTAGCCTTTGAAGAATGGAGTATGACGACCACCTTCTTCTTTTGACAGTACGTATACTTCTGATTCGAATTTGGTGTGCGGAGTGATTGTACCTGGTTTAGCCAGTACTTGACCACGTTCTACGTCATCACGTTTAGTACCACGCAGCAACACACCTACGTTCTCGCCTGCACGACCTTCGTCCAGCAGTTTACGGAACATTTCAACGCCAGTACAAGTGGTCTTGGTGGTTTCTTTCAAACCAACGATTGACACTTCTTCACCAACTTTGATGATACCGCGTTCAACACGACCTGTTACTACTGTACCACGGCCAGCGATTGAGAATACGTCTTCGATTGGCAGCAGGAATGGCTTGTCGATCGCACGTTCTGGTTGTGGAATGTAAGAATCCAGCGCTGCAGCCAGTTCCAGGATCTTCTCTTCCCACACTGCTTCGCCTTCCAGCGCTTTCAGTGCAGAACCACGGATAACTGGAGTGTCATCGCCTGGGAAGTTGTATTCTGACAGCAGTTCACGAACTTCCATCTCAACCAGGTCCAACAACTCTTCGTCGTCTACCATGTCACATTTGTTCAGGAACACGATGATGTATGGAACGCCTACCTGGCGACCCAGCAGGATGTGTTCACGAGTCTGTGGCATTGGGCCGTCAGTCGCCGCTACTACCAGGATCGCGCCGTCCATCTGTGCAGCACCAGTGATCATGTTTTTAACATAGTCAGCATGGCCTGGGCAGTCTACGTGTGCGTAGTGACGTGATTCAGTATCGTATTCAACGTGTGAAGTGTTGATAGTGATACCACGTGCTTTTTCTTCTGGTGCGTTGTCGATCTGATCGAATGCACGTGCTTGACCACCGAATTTTTTAGCCAGCACGTTAGTGATGGCAGCAGTCAGAGTAGTTTTACCGTGGTCAACGTGGCCGATAGTACCAACGTTAACGTGGGGTTTTGTACGTTCAAATTTTTCTTTAGACACGACGTTGTCCTTCCTATTTGATTATTTCCGCCAGTCAAAAACTGACGGAAAGATTACGTGTTAATTATTTAGACTTACGCGCTTCAATCACCGCCGTAGCGATGTTGTTTGGTGATTCAGCATATTTGCCGAATTCCATGGAGTAAGACGCACGGCCTTGGGTTGCAGAACGCAGGTCAGTTGCATAGCCGAACATTTCAGCCAATGGAACCAGCGCGCGAACCAACTTACCAGATGGACCATCTTCCATACCTTCGATGATGCCACGACGACGGTTCAAGTCACCGATTACATCACCCATGTAGTCTTCTGGAGTTTCAACTTCAACCTTCATCACAGGTTCCAGCAGAACTGGTTTAGCCTGCATAAAGCCTGATTTGAATGCCATAGAAGCTGCGATTTTAAACGCCAGTTCTGAAGAGTCGACATCATGGTAAGAACCGAAGTGCAGACGAACACCTACGTCAACTACTGGATAACCAGCCAGAGGACCAGATTTCAGCTGTTCACGGATACCTTTATCAACGCCAGGGATGAATTCACCAGGAATTACACCACCCTTGATATCGTTGGTAAATGTATAACCAGCACCTTCTTCCAATGGGAAGATATCGATTACAACATGACCGTACTGACCACGACCACCAGACTGTTTAGCGTGTTTACCTTGAACATCTTTCGCTTCTACGCGGATGGTTTCACGGTAAGCTACCTGTGGTTTACCCACGTTCGCTTCAACCTTGAACTCACGACGCATACGGTCAACGATGATTTCTAAGTGCAACTCACCCATACCAGCGATGATGGTTTGGCTTGATTCTTCATCAGTCCATACGCGGAATGATGGATCTTCCTGAGCCAGACGACCCAGAGCCAGACCCATTTTTTCTTGGTCAGCTTTGGTTTTTGGCTCAACAGCTACAGAGATTACTGGCTCTGGGAATTCCATACGCTCAAGAATAATTGGCGCAGTTTCAACACACAGAGTATCACCAGTAGTCACGTCTTTCAGACCGATCGCAGCTGCGATGTCACCAGCACGGACTTCTTTAATCTCTTCACGCTTGTTAGCGTGCATCTGAACGATACGACCGATACGTTCACGTTTGTCTTTTACTGAGTTCAGAACAAAGTCACCAGAGTTCACAACACCAGAGTAGCAACGGAAAAACGTTAAGTTACCCACGAATGGGTCAGTCGCAATTTTGAATGCCAATGCAGAGAACGGCTCATCATCTACTGGATGACGTTCAGCTGGAGTGCCATCTTCTAACTGACCAGCGATTGCTGGTACGTCAATAGGAGAAGGCAGGTATTCAACAACCGCGTCCAGCATCGCCTGAACACCTTTGTTCTTGAATGCAGAACCACAGGTAACCAGAACGATTTCATTACGTAATGCCAGATCACGCAGAGCAGCTTTCAGTTCAACTTCTGAGAACTCTTCGCCACCCAAGTATTTTTCCATCAGTTCTTCTGTTGCTTCAGCAGCAGATTCAACCAGATGTTGATGCCATTTTTGAGCTTCTGGCAGCAGTTCAGCAGGAATGTCTTCGTATTCGAAGGTAACGCCTTGGTCAGCTTCATTCCAGTTGATAGCTTTCATCTTGACTAAGTCGATGACGCCTTTGAAGTTCTCTTCTGCGCCGATTGGCAATTGCAGAGGAACTGCATGACCTTTCAGACGAGTTTTGATCTGTTCAACAGCACGCAGGAAGTTAGCACCGGTACGGTCCATTTTGTTAATGAACGCGATACGAGGTACTTTATACTTGTTAGCCTGACGCCATACGGTTTCAGACTGCGGCTGAACACCACCTACCGCACAGTAAACCATTACTGCGCCGTCCAGAACACGCATTGAACGCTCTACTTCGATAGTAAAGTCAACGTGGCCAGGGGTATCGATGATGTTAACGCGGTGTGGTTGGAACTGTTTACCCATACCACTCCAGAAACAGGTAGTAGCAGCAGAGGTAATAGTAATACCACGCTCTTGTTCCTGTTCCATCCAGTCCATGGTAGCTGCGCCATCATGAACTTCACCAATTTTGTGGTTTACACCGGTGTAAAACAGGATACGTTCAGTAGTCGTTGTTTTACCGGCGTCGATGTGTGCGCTGATACCGATATTACGGTAACGCTCAATGGGTGTTGCACGAGCCACGATAGATATCCTCTTACTAAGGTTGAACCTTAGACAACGAAACCGCGTACAGGCCATCCGAAGATGGCCTGTACAACCGGATTACCAGCGATAGTGAGCGAATGCTTTATTCGCTTCAGCCATGCGGTGCACGTCTTCACGTTTCTTAACCGCAGAACCTTTATTGTCGGCTGCGTCCAGCAGTTCACCTGCCAAACGTTGAGCCATGGATTTTTCACCACGTTTGCGAGCCGCATCTACCAACCAGCGCATAGCCAGGGCATTACGACGCACTGGACGAACTTCTACCGGAACCTGGTAAGTAGAACCACCAACACGGCGGGACTTAACTTCCACGTTCGGACGGATGTTGTCCAAAGCACCTTCAAAAGTAGCTAAGTGGTCTTTACCACTCTTGTTAGCAATGATCTCTAAAGCACCGTAAACAATGCTTTCAGAAACGGATTTCTTACCGTCAACCATTACAACGTTGATGAATTTAGCCAGCAGCTCAGAACCGAACTTAGGATCTGGCAGAATCTTACGCTGACCAACAACGCGACGTCTTGGCATTTTAATTCTCCGAAACTTCAGGTTTTACCCAAAACAAAAAAATGTTTTATGAAAAATGTTTGGCCTTACTTAACGGAAAACCATTAAGCCTTAGGCTTCTTCACGCCGTATTTGGAGCGAGATTGTTTACGGTCTTTAACACCGGAGCAATCCAACGCACCACGAACGGTGTGGTAACGCACACCTGGTAAGTCTTTAACACGACCACCACGGATCAGGACCACGGAGTGTTCCTGCAGGTTGTGGCCTTCACCACCGATGTAAGAGGTAACTTCGAATCCGTTAGTTAAACGAACACGACATACCTTACGCAGTGCTGAGTTAGGTTTTTTAGGGGTAGTGGTATACACACGTGTACACACACCACGTTTTTGTGGGCAAGCATTCAAGGCAGGAACGCTGCTTTTTACAACTTGCTTAACGCGCGGCTTGCGAACAAGCTGGTTAATAGTTGCCATTAAAAGCTCCTGGTAATAGCAATCGCTTTATAAACATGTGAAAAATCCTCCCCGCAGATACGGGGACGCAAAATTCTATGTCTGTCTGGCCTGCGAGTCAAGATTTATACAGCTATAGATGGATATAGCTGAGATGAAGTGAAGTATAGGTGACAAAAAGCGTGGTTGCGGGAATATGTTTACCAACAAAGGGGGCTGTTATATTTAACAACGAGGGCTACATACCCAGTCATATTGATCGGAATACCGATTTTCGGCGTTAACCCTCTTGCCGTTAAATCTTCCTGCAAAACATAAATTTCTTTATCTCGCAATTGTTGAACCCAATGATGAGCTGTTACGGCAATAACTGCATCTTGCATCAACAACAATTGATCATCTGCTTGCATGAAATCAAGGCAGCTTTGCAGCATGGTATGCGAAAAAGGTGATTGTGAAACGACATGCAGCATAAAATTCTCAAAACATGAGTTTGATTTGATAAGCCAATAACTGGTTATAAAACGCATCTTGTGTCAACACAGTCACCGGCATCAATAACTGGTCACGAGAAATATCACGTTCAGCTAACGACGTCGCTGATACATAAATATTTTCAATATCATACAGCTCGCATAACTTAAACATCGCTGAATGATCTTTAGCCAGGATTGCCGCAGCTTGCTGCTGTTGTACTAACTGATAAACCCCATCATCACTAAAGAAGGCAGCAAGATTCTCGGTATAAGCCGAGGTAGCCAGCAGAGCATCTAACCCCTCCCTGCCACTCGCACTGCCATAGGGTGCTTGCCGAAAAATAAATGCAATCTGATTCATAGGCCAACTTAAAAACGAACTACACGATCGGCAGTTAATAACATTTCGGCTAACTGCCCTAAACCCGACAGCATGAATGGCGCTTGAACATTGCTGGTACCTTTTCCAGTTTCTGTTGCAAGAACGCTATCTAAAATACCGCGCCGTTGCGCTGCAGCAATACAGGTATGTAAAGGGAACCGTTGCTGTGTGGCTAGATCACACCACAATTGATGCAAGTTATCTTCATCCGTGGCTGGCGAATGCAAATAACTGGCATTCATAACACCGTCTTGATAAAAAAACACGCCAAGAATGACGTGTCCGGAAGCTAAAACTGCTTGCACAAAACGGTATGCAGAACTGGCAGCCTGCGTCCCATATGCTGGGCCGCTAACTACAATTGCAAAATTTAAGCTCATTCTATTTAGCTACGTAAGCTATCGCTTCAACTTCAACGAGTACATCTTTAGGTAAACGAGCAACTTCAACACAAGAACGCGCTGGCGCACTTTCGTTGAAAAATTGAGCATACACTTCATTGAAAGCGACAAAATCATTCATGTCTTTCAGAAAACAAGTTGTTTTCATTACCGTGGCAGTTGAAGCGCCTGCAGCTTCCAAAATCGCACTCAGATTACGCAATACTTGCTCAGCCTGCACTTTAATATCACCGGTGACCAGCTGCATGGTTTCTGGAATCAACGGGATCTGACCGGAAGTGAAGACCAGATCACCCAGCTTGGTCGCTTGAACATATGGCCCAATAGCAGCAGGCGCTTTTTCTGTCGCGATAATAGATTTAGACATCGTTCCCTCGTAGCTAGTTATCAATACATGCTGATAGTAATACTTGCCCCGATAATGGCGCAACTCTCAGCTGCAGAAAAATACGGCACAAAAAACAAGAGGCCCCGTAGGGCCTCTGAACTATTACATCTGTCTTAATTGAGTTACTCAGCGCTCAGATTACCTGCCGCATTCAGCAAATCAGCCAGATTCTGTTCCGCATCATCAGCAGCCACTACCGGCGTAGCTACAGCTTGTGCTGCAACACGACGTTTTTGTAAGCGACCGTGGTGATAGGCAAAACCAGTACCTGCAGGGATCAAGCGACCAACGATAACGTTTTCTTTCAGACCACGTAAATCATCAACCTTGCCTGATACAGCGGCTTCGGTCAGTACGCGGGTAGTTTCCTGGAACGACGCAGCAGAGATAAAGGACTCTGTGTTCAGCGACGCTTTGGTAATACCCATCAATACACGACGGAAAGTAGCTGGTTCTTTGCCTTGCGCGACCAGTTTACGGTTAGCGATTTTCACGCGAACCACATCAGCCTGTTCGCCTTCCAGCAGATCAGAATCACCTGGAGTAGCAATTTCGCCTTTACGCAGCATCTGACGAACGATCACTTCGATGTGTTTATCGTTGATTTTTACGCCTTGCAGACGGTAAACGTCCTGCACTTCGTTAACGATATAGTTCGCAACCGGGCTTACGCCACGCAGACGCAGAATGTCATGAGCAGATTCAGGACCATCGGCTAACACTTCACCCTGCTGAACTTTCTCACCTTCGAACACGTTCAGGTTACGCCATTTCGGAATCATTTCCTCATAGGCTTCACCACCGTCAGTCGGCGTGATCACCAGACGACGTTTACCTTTGGTTTCTTTACCGAAGGAGATCGTACCTGAAATTTCCGCCAGAATAGCTGGTTCTTTTGGTTGACGCGCTTCGAACAAGTCAGCAACACGTGGCAGACCACCGGTGATATCTTTAGTACCACTAGATGCCTGCGGAATACGCGCTACTGCGTCACCGACGCTTACTTGCGCGCCGTCTTCCAGCTGAACAATCGCTTGGCCTGGCAGGAAGTATTGTGCAGATACGTCAGTACCTGGGATCAATACGTCTTTACCATGACTGTCAACCAATCGAACGGTTGGGCGCAACTCTTTACCTGTTGAGGTACGTTCGTTAACGTCCAGAACCACGATACTTGACAGACCAGTCAGCTCGTCGGTTTGACGGGTAACAGTGATGCCTTCGATCATGTTTTCAAACTGGATACGACCCGCCACTTCAGTGATGATTGGGTGAGTATGTGGATCCCAGTTCGCAACGATTTCACCAGCACGTACAGCCTGGCCATCTTTCACTTCCAGCACAGAACCATAAGGCAGCTTGTGGCTTTCTTTGGTCCGGCCCAGTTCGTCCATGATGGTCAGTTCTGAAGAACGTGATGTGATAACCAGCTTGCCTGCACTGTTTTCAACAGATTTAGCATTTTGCAATTTGATCACACCGGTATTCTTCACAGTTGCACTGCTTTCAGCAGCCGCTCGTGATGCCGCACCACCGATATGGAACGTACGCATCGTCAGCTGAGTACCTGGTTCACCGATGGACTGAGCAGCGATAACACCCACAGCCTCACCGTTGTTAACCAGATGACCACGCGCCAGATCACGACCATAACAATGAGCACAAATACCAAAATCAGATTCACAAGAGATGGCTGAGCGGACTTTAACTCGGTCAACAGAGTTACGTTCCAGAATGTTACACCACTGTTCATCCAACAAAGTATTGTGAGCAACTAATACTTCTTCTGTACCTGGTTTCAGCACGTCTTCAGCGATCACACGACCCAGTACACGTTCACGCAGTGGTTCAACAACATCACCACCTTCGATCAGCGGAGTCATCCACAGACCTTCACGAGTACCACAATCAGGTTCAGTGATCACAACGTCCTGTGCCACGTCAACCAAACGACGAGTCAGATAACCGGAGTTCGCTGTTTTCAGTGCGGTATCCGCCAGACCTTTACGCGCACCGTGAGTAGAGATGAAGTACTGCAGTACGTTCAGACCTTCACGGAAGTTCGCAACGATTGGCGTTTCGATGATTGAGCCGTCTGGCTTAGCCATCAGACCACGCATACCCGCCAACTGACGGATCTGAGCAGCAGAACCACGCGCACCAGAGTCAGCCATCATAAAGACGCTGTTAAACGATGCCTGAACTTCAGATTCACCCAATACGTTAGTTCTTGTCTCTTTAGACAAGTTTTCCATCATCGCTTTAGACACGCGTTCATTCGCACTTGCCCAGATATCGATAACTTTGTTGTAACGTTCGCCGGCTGTTACCAGACCAGATTGGAATTGTTCCTGAATTTCAGCAACTTCAGCTTCTGCAGCTTCAATAATTTCTTTCTTCGCTTCCGGGATCACCATGTCGTCAATACCAACAGATGAACCTGACAGCGCAGCGTAATGGAAACCGGTGTACATCAGCTGGTCAGCAAAGATAACGGTATCTTTCAGACCTTGCTTACGGTAGCAGGTATTCAATACTTTAGAGATCTGCTTCTTACCCATTGCTTGGTTAGAAACATATTTGATCCAGCGTTCTGGATGAGCAGCCAATTCCGCATGACCAGCGTCGGTCATCGGTAATGGCGGATCAATCAGGGCATACTCCATACCTTTTGGCAGGATCAACGACAAGATCGCACGACCTACAGTGGTATTTTTCAGCTCGATCTTCTCAACCAGCTCACCTGCTTCGTTTTTCACGTATTCAGAGATACGGCATTTCACGCGAGCGTGCAGTGAGGCCAAACCAGCACGATAGATTTTTTCCGCTTCTTTCGCGCCGGATAAAACCATACCTTCACCTTTCGCACCAACGCAGGAACGAGTCATGTAATACAGACCCAATACCACGTCCTGAGAAGGAACGATGATAGGCTCACCAGATGCAGGCGACAGAATGTTGTTGGTTGACATCATCAACGCACGCGCTTCCAACTGTGCTTCCAGCGTCAGTGGAACGTGAACCGCCATCTGGTCGCCGTCGAAGTCGGCGTTGAATGCAGAACAAACCAGCGGATGCAGTTGGATTGCTTTACCTTCGATCAGAATTGGTTCAAACGCCTGGATACCCAGACGGTGCAGTGTTGGCGCACGGTTCAGCATGACAGGATGTTCACGGATCACGTCATCCAGAATATCCCATACGACTGCTTCTTCACGCTCAACCATCTTTTTAGCAGCTTTGATAGTGGTCGCTAAACCACGAGTTTCCAGCTTGCCGTAGATGAACGGTTTGAACAGTTCCAGTGCCATTTTCTTTGGCAAACCGCATTGGTGCAAACGCAGAGTCGGGCCTACTGTAATTACAGAACGACCAGAGTAGTCAACACGTTTACCCAGCAAGTTCTGACGGAAACGACCCTGTTTACCTTTGATCATATCAGCCAAAGATTTCAGAGGACGCTTGTTAGAACCAGTGATAGCACGACCACGACGACCGTTATCCAGCAGAGCATCAACCGCTTCTTGCAGCATACGTTTTTCGTTGCGAACGATGATATCTGGTGCAGCCAGATCCAGCAGACGTTTCAGACGGTTGTTACGGTTGATCACGCGGCGATACAGATCGTTCAGATCTGAAGTCGCGAAGCGGCCACCATCCAACGGAACCAATGGACGCAGATCCGGCGGCAACACAGGCAGCACGGTCATGATCATCCATTCTGGTTTATTACCAGATTGCAGGAAAGACTCCATCAGCTTCAGGCGTTTGGTGGTCTTTTTGCGTTTGGTTTCAGAATTCGTCTGGCTGAGTTCTTCGCGCATAGTCGCGATTTCATGTTCCAGATCTTGCGCACGCAGCAACGCCAGGATGGCTTCAGCACCCATTTTAGCGTCGAATTCATCGCCGTATTCTTCCAGTGCATCCAGATATTGTTCTTCGGTCAACATCTGACTGCGTTCGAGGCTGGTCATACCAGCATCAACCACAACAAATGATTCGAAATACAATACACGTTCGATGTCACGCAGGGTCATGTCAAGCAACAGACCGATACGGGATGGCAAAGATTTAAGGAACCAGATATGAGCAACTGGGGAAGCTAGCTCAATATGACCCATGCGCTCACGACGCACTTTAGTCTGAGTAACTTCTACGCCACATTTTTCACAAATCACACCACGGTGTTTAAGACGCTTATACTTACCGCACAAGCATTCATAATCTTTAACTGGTCCGAAGATGCGAGCACAAAACAGGCCGTCACGTTCTGGTTTGAACGTGCGATAGTTAATGGTTTCAGGCTTTTTAACTTCACCGAATGACCAGGAACGGATCATGTCAGGCGATGCCAGACCGATCTTGATACCGTCAAACTCTTCAGTCTTGCTCTGCGCTTTTAAAAACTTGAGTAAGTCTTTCACCTGTATCTCCCGTCAGGAGGTTAACTTCGGTATGCCGCGACGCGGCATACCGTTACTATTCTGAGTCCAGAAACAAGGACGTTAGTCCTTACTCTTCTTCCAACTCGATGTTGATACCCAGCGAGCGGATTTCCTTCAGCAATACGTTGAAGGATTCTGGTATACCTGGTTCCATGCGATGGTCGCCATCCACGATGTTTTTATACATCTTAGTACGACCATTCACATCGTCCGATTTAACCGTCAGCATTTCCTGCAGAGTATAAGCTGCACCGTATGCTTCCAGTGCCCATACTTCCATTTCCCCGAAACGCTGACCACCGAACTGAGCTTTACCACCCAGCGGCTGCTGAGTAACTAGGCTATAAGAACCGGTAGAACGAGCATGCATTTTGTCATCGACCAAGTGGTTCAGTTTCAGCATGTACATGTAACCAACAGTTACTGCACGCTCAAACGGCATACCGGTACGACCATCAAACAAGGTGATCTGACCTGATTCAGGTTTATCTGCCAGTTTCAGCAGCTGCTTGATTTCGCTTTCTTTCGCGCCATCAAACACAGGTGTTGCCACCGGTAAACCTTTGCGTAGGTTCTGAACCAAAGTCTGCACTTCCGCATCACTCAGTGTCGCGATATCAATCTGTTGTTGATCGCTGCCACCTAAATCATAGACACGTTGCAAGAACTCACGCAATTCAGCCAGTTCACGCTGTTCTTTGACCATGCGATTAATTTTTTCGCCGATACCTTTCGCAGCCAAACCAAGGTGAACTTCCAAGATCTGGCCGATGTTCATACGCGATGGTACGCCCAACGGGTTCAGTACGATGTCGACAGGATTCCCTTCGTCATCGTATGGCATGTCTTCAACCGGACAAATTTTGGAGATAACCCCTTTGTTACCGTGACGACCCGCCATCTTGTCACCAGGCTGAATGCGACGTTTAACAGCCAGATAAACTTTAACGATCTTCAGTACGCCTGGTGCCAAATCATCACCTTGGATGATTTTCTGACGTTTAGCTTCGAACTTACGATCGAATTCTTCTTTCAGTGCAGCATATTGTTCAGCGATCTGTTCCAGTTCAACTTGTTTTGCTTCGTCATCCAGCGACTGTTCCAGCAGCTTCTTACGATCAAGTTTAGACAGTTTTTCTTCGCTGAAACCAGCAGCAACCAGTAATGAGCGTGCGCGGCCAAAAATACCGTCTTCGAAGATTTTGAACTCTTCGGTCAAGTCTTTCTTAGCATCACGCAATTGCATGTCTTCAACTTCTTTAGCGCGTTTATCTTTTTCTACGCCATCACGAGTAAAGACCTGCACGTCAATAACAGTACCGTAAACACCATTAGGCACACGCAGAGAAGAATCTTTTACGTCAGAAGCTTTTTCACCAAAAATGGCGCGCAGCAGTTTTTCTTCTGGTGTCAGTTGGGTTTCACCTTTTGGTGTTACCTTACCAACCAAAATGTCACCGCCTTTCACTTCTGCACCAACATAAACGATACCTGACTCATCCAGTTTGGACAGTGCAGCCTCGCCTACGTTTGGAATATCCGCAGTGATTTCTTCTGAACCTAATTTCGTATCGCGCGCAATACAAGACAGTTCCTGAATATGGATAGTCGTCAGGCGATCTTCTTGTACCACACGTTCAGAGACCAGAATCGAGTCTTCGAAGTTATAACCGTTCCAAGGCATGAACGCGACGCGCATGTTCTGACCCAGAGCCAACTCACCCAAATCGGTGGAAGGACCATCGGCCAACACGTCACCCAGCATCACTGGCTCACCAACAGACACACATGGGCGTTGGTTAATACAGGTGTTCTGGTTAGAACGGGTATATTTGGTCAGGTTGTAGATGTCGATACCGGCTTCACCAGGTAACAGCTCATCTTCATTTACCTTAACCACAATACGGGATGCATCAACGTAATCGATGAAACCACCACGACGAGCAACTACCGTTACACCGGAGTCAACCGCTACAGCACGTTCCATACCAGTACCTACCAGCGGCTTATCAGCACGCAGAGTTGGTACCGCTTGACGTTGCATGTTTGAACCCATCAATGCACGGTTCGCGTCATCGTGTTCAAGGAACGGGATCAGCGATGCTGCAACAGAAACCACCTGTTGTGGACTTACGTCCATATACTGGATCTGTTCTGCATTCATAAAGGTAGATTCACCTTTATGACGGCATGGGATCAATTCATCTTTCAGGCTGCCATTTGCATCTACATTGGCGTTAGCCTGTGCGATAACGAAGTTACCTTCTTCAATCGCAGACAGATAATCCACTTCATCAGTGATCACGCCATCAATAACTTTGCGGTATGGGGTTTCCAGGAAACCATACTCGTTAGTACGAGAATATACCGCCAGTGAGTTGATCAGACCGATGTTCGGACCTTCAGGCGTTTCGATTGGACACAGACGACCGTAGTGAGTCGGATGTACGTCTCGAACTTCGAAGCCGGCACGTTCACGCGTCAAACCGCCTGGGCCCAGCGCAGAAATACGACGTTTGTGCGTGATTTCTGACAACGGGTTGTTCTGATCCATAAACTGCGACAGCTGACTGGAACCGAAGAATTCTTTTACGGCTGCAGAAATTGGCTTCGCATTGATCAGATCTTGTGGCTGCACGGCATCCAGATCGCCTAATGACAGACGTTCTTTTACTGCACGTTCAACACGCACCAAACCCACACGGAATTGGTTTTCAGCCATTTCACCAACGGAACGGATACGACGGTTACCCAGATGATCGATATCATCCACGTCGTCTTTACCATTACGAATGGCAATCAACTGTTTCATCACATCAACGATATCGTCTTCAGACAAAATGCCTGAACCAATATGTTCTGGACGAGCCAGTCGGCTGTTGAATTTCATACGACCAACAGTCGACAGATCATAACGATCTGCTGAGAAGAACAGATTTTCAAATAGCTGTTCTGCTGCATCTTTCGTTGGTGGCTCACCTGGGCGCATCATTCGGTAGATTTCTACCAGTGCTTCCAGACGGTTAGTGCTTGAATCAATACGTAATGTTTCAGAAATATATGAACCATGATCCAGTTCATTAGTGAACAGGATTTCAAACTGTTTAAAGCCCGCGACTGACAGATTCGCAATAGCTTCCAGACTCAATGCGGTATTAGCATTGATCAGGACTTCACCAGTTTGTGGATTCACATAATCTTTAGCAGAAATCTTGCCGACGACATATTCAACCGGAACTTCGATTTGATTGACGTTAGCTTTTTCTAACTGACGAATGTGACGAGCAGTAATACGACGGCCTTTTTCGACCACCACATCGCTACCAGCAAGAATATCGAAGGTTGCGGTTTCGCCACGCAGACGCTCCGGTACCAACTCCATCATCACTTTGCCATCTTTGATTTCAAATTTAATTGTTTCAAAGAAGGTCGCCAGAATCTGTTCTGTCGTGAATTCCAGTGCACGTAAGATGATAGTCGCAGGTAATTTACGGCGACGGTCGATACGCACAAACAGGTTATCCTTGGCATCGAACTCAAAGTCCAACCAAGAACCACGGTAAGGAATAACGCGAGCGTTATACAGAACCTTACCTGAAGAGTGGGTTTTACCCTTATCGTGATCAAAGAACACGCCAGGACTACGATGCAGCTGGGAAACGATAACACGCTCTGTACCATTGATGACAAAGGTACCGTTATCAGTCATCAGCGGGATTTCGCCCATGTACACTTCTTGTTCTTTAATTTCTTTGACAGTGCCTGCCGCAGCTTCTCTATCAAACAGCACTAAGCGCAGCTTCACGCGCAATGGAGCTGAATAGGTGACGCCACGGATTTGACACTCTTTTACGTCAAAGACCGGTTCTCCCAAGCGATAGCTGACATATTGCAGCTCCGCAGTACCAGAATAGCTGGTAATGGGGAATACGCTGCGGAATGCAGCCTCAAGCCCGTATGCCCCTTCTGGGTCGGCATCAAGGAATTGTTTGAAGGAGTCCAGTTGAATGGACAAGAGATAAGGCGTTTCCAGTACCTGATCACGCTTACCGAAGTCCTTACGAATGCGTTTTTTTTCGGTATAAGAGTTAACCATAGGGTTCCTCAGCTCGCTGATAAGTGACCCAAGCTGCTCCAGTCAGAGCAGTTCTGTAATACATTGCTACTGTGTACTTTTCGTACTTTTATAAGCCCAGGTGAGCAATGTGAATTCCTGCGGCTTACAGCGCAAAAGGGCCGGTGAAGTTTCTTCACCAGCCCTAGCCTGTTTTATCAGGCCGCTAACCTACTGTTAAGTAGATTATTTGATCTCAACAGAAGCACCTGCAGCTTCCAGCTCTTTCTTCAGAGCTTCAGCTTCTTCTTTAGAGATTGCTTCTTTAACTGCAGTTGGAGCAGCTTCTACCAGGTCTTTAGCTTCTTTCAGACCCAGAGCAGTTGCACCACGTACAGCTTTGATTACAGCTACTTTGTTAGCGCCGATAGCGGTCAGCATAACGTTGAATTCAGTCTGTTCTTCAACAGCTTCAGCAGCAGCGGCTGGGCCGGCAGCTACAGCAGCAGCAGAAACACCGAACTTCTCTTCCATAGCGGTGATCAGTTCTACAACGTCCATTACTGACATAGCAGCAACGGCTTCGATGATTTGGTCTTTAGTGATAGACATGAGAAAAAAATCCTGTCGTTGAAGTATTAAAAATAAAAATAATCTGTTCTGTTACAAGAATTAAGCCGCTTCGGCTTCTTTCTTGTCGCGCAGAGCTGCCAGAGTACGAACCAGTTTGCCAGCTGAAGCTTCTTTCATAGTAGCCATCAGTTTCGCAATTGCTTCTTCGTATGTAGGCAGAGTTGCCAGACGATCAATTTGAGCTGCAGGGATGAATTCACCCTGGAACGCACCACCCTTGATAGAGAACTTATCGTTCCCTTTAGCAAACTCTTTGAACAGACGAGCGGCAGCGCCCGGATGTTCGTTAGAGAACGCGATCAGGGTCGGACCAACAAATACGTCGTTCATACAAGCGAAGTCAGTACCTTCTACTGCACGAGTCAGCAGAGTGTTACGAACAACACGCAAGTAAACGCCTGCTTCACGAGCAGACTGACGCAGAGTGGTCATCTTGGCTACGGTTACGCCGCGTGAATCGGCTGCAACAGCAGACAGTGCGCCTTTGGCAGCTTCGCTGACTTCAGCGACAATCGCTTTTTTGTCTTCGAGTCCTAATGCCATTGGCTTACTCCTGGAGTTAATCTGGGCGAACCCAGAACTGTCAACACCTCTCCTTCCGGAGAGAATTCGGCGGCAGAGTCCAGAAGAAAGAAATCTTTCTCGCTGGGTTCCGGCACCGTCTACGCAGGGATATTAAGGTTTTCACCACCTGCGGTCTTGGACGGGAGTCGAGACCCCCAACCAAACTAAGGGGCGAGATTATAGACTATAATCTCGCCCCTAGTAAATAAGCTTAAGCAGCTTTGGTATCCAGAGAAGCCTGATCAACAGCTAAACCTGCACCCATAGTGGTAGACAAGCTAACTTTCTTGACGAATTGGCCTTTAGAAGTAGATGGTTTTGCTTTTTTCAATGCAACCAGCAGAGCTTCCAAGTTCTCTTTCAGTTGAGCTTCAGTGAAGTCAACCTTACCAATGGTAGAATGGATGATACCATTCTTGTCGTTACGGTAACGAACCTGACCTGCTTTAGCATTGTTAACTGCTTCAGCAACGTTAGGAGTCACAGTACCAACTTTAGGGTTTGGCATCAGACCGCGTGGGCCGAGGATTTGACCCAGCTGACCAACTACGCGCATTGCATCCGGAGAAGCAATAACTACGTCGAAGTTCATTTCACCACGTTTGATCTGTTCAGCCAGATCTTCCATACCTACCAGGTCAGCACCAGCAGCTTTAGCAGCTTCAGCGTTAGCGCCCTGAGTAAATACAGCAACACGTACAGTACGACCAGTACCGTTAGGCAGTACAGTTGCACCACGTACGTTTTGATCTGATTTACGAGCGTCGATGCCCAGATTAACAGCTACGTCAACGCTTTCTACAAACTTGGCAGTAGCCAGTTCTTTCAGTAAAGCAACGGCTTCAGTGATGTTGTACTCTTTAGTACCATCAACTTTTTCACGAATTACGCGCATGCGTTTAGTTAATTTAGCCATTGTCTTATCCCTCTACTACCAGGCCCATTGAACGGGCAGAGCCAGCGATACAGCGGGCTTTCGCTTCCAAATCAGTACCAGTCATATCTGGTTCTTTAGTTTTGGCGATTTCCAGCAGTTGAGCATGAGTCACTTTACCCACTTTATCTTTGTTTGGCTTTGCAGAACCAGACTTGATATCAGCTGCTTTCTTCAACAAGTAAGAAGCTGGTGGAGTTTTAGTTTCGAAAGTGAAAGAACGGTCACTGTATACAGTGATTACAACTGGAGTAGGCGCGCCTTTTTCCAGTTTTTCTGTACGGGCGTTGAACGCTTTACAGAATTCCATGATGTTAACACCGTGCTGACCCAGAGCCGGACCTACTGGTGGGCTTGGATTCGCGCTGCCGGCCTTAACTTGCAGCTTGATATAGGCTGAAACTTTCTTTGCCATTTTACAATTACCTCAAATGTGGGTTCTAGCGCCTCAGAGCTAAGCTCTTCATCGGCTCCCCAATAGAAAAAGGGGCAGCGAATTATAGAGATAACCGCTGCCCCAAACAACCAGTAATATTAAACTTTTTCTACCTGACTAAAATCGAGTTCAACCGGTGTTGCGCGACCGAAAATCAACACAGAAACCTTCATACGGCTCTTGTCGTAATCAACCTCTTCCACAGTACCGTTGAAATCTGCAAACGGCCCATCAGAGACGCGAATAACTTCACCTGGTTCGAACAGAGTTTTGTGTTTTGGTTTGTCCACAGACTCTTGCAAACGATTCAGAATGGCATCAGCTTCTTTATCGGTAATAGGCGCAGGACGATCAGATGTACCGCCGATGAAACCCATTACACGAGGTACATTACGTACTAAATGCCATGATGCATCGTTCATGATCATTTGCACTAATACATAACCTGGGAAAAATTTACGTTCACTTTTACGTTTTTGTCCTGCACGCATTTCCACTACTTCTTCAGTAGGGACCAGAATTTCGCCAAATTGGTCTTCCATGGCGTGCATTTTGATATGTTCTCTTAATGACTTGGCGACGCGGCCTTCAAAACCGGAAAAGGCTTGTACAACATACCATCTCATGCGTTGTTCTGACATTTATTAACCCTTCATTCCGGTGATCAACTCAACTAGCCAGATCAGAGCACCATCTATTAAGAATAAGAATAGGCCCATAACAACGGTGAATGCAAAAATAATCAGGGTTGTCTGAATGGTTTCCTGGCGAGTAGGCCACACCACTTTCCGGACTTCCTTGATGGATTCCCGACTAAAAGTCAGTAGTGCTTTCCCCTGAAGAGTCTGCAAGGCAGTGACTGCTGCTGCGGCAAAAGCAATAACTACTGCGACAACGCGAATCAATAACGACTTCTCAGCAAAAACTGAATTACCAACCACCGTAGCCGCCAGAAGAATGAAGACCAGCCCCCACAATGCGATGTTTTTTCCTTTGTTGCGGTTCTGGCTTTCAACATTCACACTCATACAATCTACCTGTATTCGTTTTCAGTGCATTTAACCCGCTACTTGCGGTATTGATTTGGCAGGGGCGGAGGGATTCGAACCCCCAACCATCGGTTTTGGAGACCGCTGTTCTACCAATTGGAACTACGCCCCTGCAATTTACGCTGGCGATTATACAAACTGACCCTAAAAGGTAAAGCGATTTTTCTGTCGGTTGATTCTTTTGCTGCTTTTTTAGCTAATTGCTTATGATTTCAGCAAAAAAATCGATCTTCCGGTGTTTTTTAAACACAGATCTTTGTGTCTGCTCGCTTAACACGCTCCCCCCCATCAACTATAATCAGCGCGCACTGACAGAATGGACGCCTCATCATGCACCAAGACATTGCTCTGACTTTTTGCGCTCTGCCGCAACAGCCTGCCGGCAATGGCGTTGCCATTCTTCCGATCTCATGCCAAAAGCCCCTGCAAATGGGGCTTTTTTCTGTGCCTTTACACCCAGAGCGACGCTTAAATGCAAGCTCCAATCCTGTCTGAGGACACTACAGCCATGGCCAACCCCCTGTATAAAAAACACATCCTGTCGATTGCAGATCTAACGCGCAGCGATCTGGAACTGGTCGTAAAAACGGCCAGCAGCCTGAAACAGATACCGCGTCATGATCTGTTACAGCACAAAGTGATCGCGAGCTGCTTCTTTGAAGCCTCAACCCGTACCCGTCTTTCTTTTGAAACTGCGGTACATCGTCTTGGCGGTTCCGTGATTGGTTTTGCTGATGCGGGTAATACCTCGCTGGCGAAGAAAGGAGAAACGCTGGCCGACTCAGTGCGAGTGATCACCTCTTACACCGATGCGTTTGTGATCCGTCATCCACAGGAAGGTGCCGCACGGTTATCTGCCGAGTTTTCTTCTATCCCAGTGATCAATGCTGGTGATGGTTCCAACCAACATCCAACACAGACACTGCTGGATCTGTTCAGTATCTATGAAACGCAAGGCACGCTCGATGGTCTGAAACTGGCCTTTGTCGGTGATCTGAAATATGGCCGTACCGTGCATTCACTGGCACAGGCGTTAAGTTTGTTTGGTGCACGTTTTTATTTTATCGCGCCTGAAGCGCTCTCTATGCCTGACTACATCTGTGAAGAGTTAACAGAAAAAGGCATCAAGTTCAGCTGCCATGAGTCCATCGAAGAGGTAATGCCTGAACTGGATATTCTGTACATGACCCGCGTGCAGAAAGAACGCTTTGAAGAATCGGAATATCGTCATATTGCGGCTAAATTCGTTCTGACTGCCGATGAGCTGAAAACAGCAAAACCGAATATGAAGATCCTGCATCCTCTGCCACGCGTGGATGAGATCCACACCGATGTGGATGAAACACCACATGCGTATTATTTTCAGCAAGCGGGAAATGGCGTGTATGCACGTCAGGCACTGCTGGCATTAGTGTTGAACGAAGAAGTTTAAGGAGCCGATCATGCCAGAGAAAAAACAGCTGCAAGTCGAGGCGATCTGCAACGGCTCAGTCATAGACCATATTCCTGCCGGCCAGGGCATCAAAATCCTGAAACTGTTCCATCTGCTGGATACGCGTCAGCGCATCACCGTGGGTCTGAACCTGCCGTCTGCGGCATTGGGTGCGAAAGATTTAATCAAGGTGGAAAACACACAACTCACCGCTGATCAGGCAAATCAGCTGGCCCTGTTTGCCCCGCAAGCCACGGTGAATATCATTACTGATTTCAAAGTAGTTACCAAACATCAACTGCAATTACCTGAGGTGGTGGTCGGCGTATTTGCTTGCCCTAACTCAAATTGCATCAGCCACCGGGAACCGGTACGCAGTCGTTTTAGCGTACGCTCGGCACAAGGTGAAGTGCGTCTGAAGTGCCATTTCTGTGAAAAATCGTTTACCCAAGAGATCGTCAGCGACGCCTTCTGATTTGCGATTTGTATACCTCATTTGCTACGCCTGTTTTCCGCAGGCGTAGCCTTCCCCATTGCAACCGGTTACATAAAACGTCTTTTTCAGACTGGTATTGATTGGCACAACCTGTTACTTTTTTGTTACTGCTGTATTTCCTTCCATTATCAGAAAAAGGTTCTGTAATGCCGCCGTTTGTCCTGATTATTCTGCTGGCTGGTTTTCCAGCACTGGCCACCGATATGTATCTGCCAGCGTTGCCCATACTGCAAAATTTGTGGCAGTTGTCACTGGCGGAAGCAAACTTCTCATTAGTGATATTTTTTATTACCTTTAGTCTGTTTCTATTAATTTATGGCCCGTTAGCCGATCGTTTTGGCCGCCGCCCTGTGCTGTTTGCCGGATTGCTGATCTTCATTGCTGGAAGCTTGTTTTGTGCGATGGCCCAATCGATTGGGCAACTGGTGTTTGCACGTTTTCTGCAAGGATGTGGCGCTGCTGCGGCTTCTTCGTTGTGTCTAACCTTGTCCAAAGATCTGTATACCGGCGAACAGCAGAAAAAAGTCATGGCCTACATTGGTGTGATTGTGCCGCTGGTGCCGATGCTGGCGCCGATGCTCGGCAGTTGGGTCATCGAACATCTGTCATGGCGAGTTATCTTTATTAGCCATGTTGTGCTGGCCATGATTGCTTTTTTCGGCACGCTCACGCTAGAGGAACCAGAGATCCAGCGGACACAAGGTGGTGTTACCGCCGTATTGCGGCGATATCTGGTGCTGTTTGAAAACAAACCATACCGTTCACTGACCTTGGTGTTTTCTATTACGCCGCTGTTTTTTTACTCCTTCCTGGCGGCTTCCGGTAGCATTTACATGCACGATTTTCAGCTGTCAGCGCAGCAGTTTGGTCTGTTATTCGGTTTTAATGCCATTGGCTTAATGGCGGGTTCATTCAGTTGCGCCAAATTAAGTAGCCGCATGTCTTCCATGCAGATCCTGAACTGGTCGTTGGCGGGAATGTTTGTGGCTGGTTTAATGATGTTATTGTGGCACCCGACCAGTGTCAGTTTCGCGGCCTCGATGTTTGCCGTCTCATTTTGTATGGGCATCAGCCGCCCATTGTGTAACCATATGGTGCTGGAACAAGTACACAGTGATATCGGCGCCGCCTCATCGTTGCTGACATTCTCTTCTTTTATACTGGGCGCTATTGGTATGCAGATGGTCTCTTTGCTCCCAGACGCTAAAATTATCTTAATTGCCACCATGGCTCTGGTTGGCAGTTTGATCCCTTGGCTGGCTTTGCGCCGTATAGCGAATAACAACACCGCACATTAACAGGAGAACCTGATGCCCCACGCACTGCCCCTGATCACGACACTCGTAGGTGGCCTGACACTGGCATTTATTTTCGGCATGATTGCACATCGGTTGCGGCTGTCGAATATGGTGGGGTATCTGCTGGCCGGTGTGCTCTGTGGCCCCTTCACCCCCGGATTTGTCGCTGACCAAGCATTGGCCGCCGAATTAGCAGAATTAGGGGTGATCTTACTGATGTTTGGGGTCGGGCTGCATTTTTCGGTCAAAGATCTACTGTCAGTGAAATACATCGCGATCCCTGGAGCCATCCTACAAATCGTGCTGGCAACCTTGTTAGGTGCGGTAGCCGGTAAACTGTTTGGCTGGTCGTGGAGCATTGGTCTGGTCTTTGGTTTGAGCCTGTCGACAGCCAGTACAGTGGTATTATTACGAGCACTGGAAAGCAAAGGTTTACTGCTAAAACGAGAAGGCCAAATTGCGATTGGCTGGTTGATTGTGGAAGATTTGGTGATGGTGCTGGCATTAGTACTGTTGCCGGTATTGGCACCCTCTGAACATGCCGATTCATCCGTAAATTTGTGGCTGCAACTGGCCATTACTCTCGGTAAAGTGCTCGCTTTTATTCTGTTTATGTTCGTGATTGGCCGGCGATTGATCCCCTGGATCTTGCTACGAACCGCAGACACTCATTCTGGTGAATTATTTACCCTCGCCGTATTGGTGATCGCACTCGGCATCGCCTTTGGTGCAGTAAAACTCTTTGGTGTGTCATTTGCACTCGGGGCGTTTTTTGCCGGTGTAGTGTTAAGTGGTTCGGAACTAAGTCATAAAGCCGCGCATGACACTTTGCCATTGCGTGACGCATTTGCCGTGTTGTTTTTTGTCTCCGTCGGTATGTTGTTTGACCCCAGTGTCTTACTGCGTGAACCGCTGGCGGTATTGCTGACGGTGCTGATCATTATCGCGGGTAAATCACTGGCCGCTTATGGCTTGGTCCGTCTGTTTGGTTATTCCAACTCGGTGGCATTAACCATTTCCGCCAGTCTGGCTCAGATTGGTGAATTCGCATTTATTCTGGTCGGCTTGGCCATTTACCTGAAATTACTGCCGAATGAAGCCCGTGATTTAGTACTGGCCGGCGCGATTTTTTCTATCATGCTCAATCCCTTTCTGTTCAGCTGGCTGGAGAAATATACAGCTCAGACTGACGGGTAGAATAAGTAAAACAGAGGCTTCCCCTTCCCTGTCAGATCAGCTAGTTGTCATCATTCAGCTCTGACAACGCTATATTGTTATTTTAAAATCCTGAAGATTTTTCATACTAATGACTCGGGATAAAAATGAACAAATTTACGCTTTCCGCACTTGCGTTAACACTGACCACGCTACTGGCTGGTTGTTCCACATCCGGTGAACAATATTCTGCCAACGTCTATAAAGCAGGTCAGGTCAATAGTCGCCAAGCGGCAAAAACAGTAAAAATTCTGGCTGTGATGCCAGCAAAAATTGAGGTCGATAATACCGAAGGCAAACAAAATGCCCAGATGATTGGCGGCATTCTCGGTGCTGTTGCTGGTGGCGTGATCGGTAATAAAGTAGGCAACCATTCGAAAAGCGGCACAGTGGTTGGTGTGGCAGGTGGTGCCGGAGTAGGAGCCGCAGCGGGTTCATTGGTAAAAGACACGGTGTTGGTCGATGGCGTATCACTAACCTATGTCGAAGATGGTCAGACCTACAACTCCGCGCAAGTAGGTAAAATGTGTGAATTTTCACCGGGTGTTGCGCTCGTCATCTCAACTGATGGCGAAGAAACCCGTTTACAACCAAATGCTACTTGCCCTGCCAAGTCATAACGATTGAGAGTTCGCATGAATAAATCATTAATTGCTCTCTCATTGCTCTTGATCGCATCGTCGGTATCAGCCCAGTCATTACAGGATCAATTAGCGACCATTGATCAGGTACAACAAGATCGGGTGGCGGCTGAACAAGCAGCGCAGCGTAAAGCCGAAGCGGAAATGAAAGCGGAAGAAGAACGCGCACGTAAAGAATATGAAGCGCAAGAGCGTAAAGAAGCGCGGGCGCGGGCTGCGGTAGCTGCGAGAAATGCCGCACGGGAGAAAGCCAAAGCCGAAGCCGCACAGGCAGACAAACATCGTGACCAGAGCTATGAAGATCAGTTGCGGGAATTAGAGGTTGAACGTCAAAAAGCTGAGCTGGCGGCATTAAAAGCAAAAGCTAAACGCGCTGACGATTACATCGACCGTGAACTCAAACAACAAGATGCCGAAGCTGATAATATTCAGGCCAAAGCCGACGCAACCAGAAATGTATCGGAAGGCACCAAGTCGATGATGACCAGTGAAGGTAAAGCAAAAGAGAAAAAAGCCTCTGGTTGGTTTAGCAGCGACAGCGAATAACCTCGAATAACAAACATTTTCAGGGATACAGTTTCTGTATCCCTTTTTTTCTATTTGTGATTTAGTCCTGCCACTTATTTTTGACGCGCTAGATAACGATCCAGTGCATTGGCAAACGTGCGTTTATCCGTATCATTGAGTGCTGCCGGGCCACCGCTTTGAATACCACTGGCACGCATGGTGTCCATAAAATCACGGATATTCAGACGACCGCGGATATTTTCTTTAGTAAATTCTTCACCCCGAGGTGATAAGACAAAAGCCCCTTTGTCGATGACATCTGCGGCGAGTGGAATATCACTGGTGATCACCAGATCACCGGCTTCCGCCCGTTTCACAATTTCGTTGTCAGCGACATCAAAACCAGATTCGACTCTCAGTGTACGGATATTACGACTGGGAGGGATAGAAATAGTCTGGTTAGCCACCAAAATTAATGCGGTAGCCGTTCGTTCAGCCGCTCGAAAGAGTATCGTTTTAATCACATTCGGACACGCATCGGCATCCACCCAAATTGACATAATTTTCCCTTCAGATTTTTTGCCCTTTAGGCTGTTTCAGTTTACCTAGTACATGCATCTCACAACGTTTGCAGTCAAACTTCAACCGGAAGGCTTCTTTGCCCATTTTTAATACCAATGATTCGGGTTTAAAACCCGGTTCCCGCTCTTTTGGGCATTGATTAAAACTGTAACGCAAACAATGTTTGGTGATCA
>ERZ650306.325-NODE-325-length-28839-cov-23.411444_pt1 | contig 28839 bp, 28 predicted proteins | sample MGYA00376242_ERZ650306 | MGnify/ENA primary metagenome ERZ650306 (study PRJEB26733, sample SAMN07839244) | wastewater metagenome | biome: urban; feature: wastewater treatment plant; material: waste water | place: USA: North Carolina | collected 2016-03-31 ... | reverse complement strand
ACTTCGCCCTGATCGGGCTTCTCGCCGGCGGAGTCGGGGATGACGATGCCGCTGGTGGTGGTGCGTTCAGCTTCAACGCGCTTGACGATCACGCGATCATGCAGGGGACGGATTTTCATGTAGAGCTCTCCTACTCGGTTCAATACGGGCAAACTTGCCCGTCAGAAAAAAACTTTGGCCACCCGATCCTGGGTGTTGAGTGAAGGGGCGCTGTTAGCACTCACCTCCAACGAGTGCTAATAATAGGGTCGCCAATGGCGCTTTTCAAGTGTCGGAGGTTTGTATTTTTTATCCCGCCCCCGCGCCGTCAGGTCGCCGCAGCGGCCGGACCCAGCTTCTCGGACAGGAAATCGATCAGCACGCGAACGCCTTGGGGCAGGTAGCGATTGCTCGGCAGCACCGCATAGATGCCGAGTTCGGGCGGTGCGAATTCCTCCAGCAGCATCTCGAGCTTGCCCGCGGCAACATAATCGCAGGCGATGAAATCCGGCTGGACGGTGATACCCAAACCCTGGGCCGCCGCCTCGACCAGCGCATCGCCGTTATTCGCCTGAAGCCGGAAGGACAGATGGACGTTTTCCTGGCGCCCGTCCACCAAGAACACCCAGGGACGGTTGTTGGCCTGGGGCGAATAGCCGATGCACGCATGGCCCGAGAGTTCGGACGGATGCTGCGGACGTCCGTGGCGGGCGAGGTAGTCGGGTGACGCGACGGTCATCAGCCGGCATGTGCCGAGCTTGCGCACGATGTCTCCCGGTTCGAGCCGGCTGGTGATGCGCACGGACAGATCGATCCCCTCCTCGATCAGGTTCATCTTGCGGTCGGTGAAATCCATCGCCAGATTGATTTCAGGGTAAATCCGGGAAAAATCCAGCATCAGCGGCGCCAGCCGCTTCAGGCCGAAACTGAGCGGCAGGCTCACGCGCAGATTCCCGCGGGGCGCTTGACGTTCTTCCATCACGCCGGCCGCGGCGCTCTCGACCAGATCGAGAATGAGCCGGCATTTTTCCAGGTACGCGCCGCCAGCCGAGGTCAGCGTCAGGCTGCGGGTACTGCGCACCAGGAGCTTGACCCCGAGGTGTTCTTCCAGCCCGGCGATCTGCCGGGTGACCACCGAGCGGGCCACCCCGAGTTGGTTCGCCACCGCGGCAAAGCTCCCCAATTCCACCACCCGAACGAACTGGTGCATTGCTTCGAAGAGATTCATTGTTGTCTATTTGGCAACGAAGAGTTGTTGATTGTCCGCTATTTCGCACCCACCCGGACGACTACAGTGCATCCATCGCCGATGCCTGCCGCGCACCGGACACCCGCCAAACCGAATCCCCCCCGGAGAAATAGCCATGAAACGCCTCGCCTTCGTCTTCGCCCTGACCGCCGCCCTCGCCCCTGCCGCCCACGCCACCGAATACACCCAGGTGGACGCCGCCCGGAGCACCCTTCATTTCGGCTACAAACAGATGGGCGTGGCGATGGACGGCAAGTTCAGGAAATTCGCCAGTCAGCTCAGCTTCGACCCGGCCCGTCCGACCGCCGCCAAAGCCGTCATCGACGTGGAACTGGCCAGTATCGACGCCGGTTCCGGCGAAGCCAACGACGAAGTCGCCGGTAAGCAGTGGTTCAACACCAAGGCTTTCCCGACCGCCCGCTTCGTCTCGACCGGCGTCAAGCCGACCGGCGCCAACCGCTATGAGGTGGCCGGCACGCTGACGATCAAGGGCAAGACCCAGAACGTGGTCGTCCCAGCCAGCTTCACGTCCCAGGGCAACCTCGGCGCGTTCGACGGCCTGCTGACGATCCGCCGCGGCGATTTTTCCATCGGCGAAGGCCCGTGGGCGGCGTTCGACATCGTCGCCAACGACATCCAGATCAAGTTCCACATCGCCGCCAGCGCAGGCAAGTGATCGTCGGCCCCGACACCGATGCCCGGCCCCGAGCCGGACCGCGCCCCATTTTTCCCAGAGAGACCGTCTCCATGAATATCGCCGCAGTCCGCGCGCAGGCCTTTGCCATGCCGCTTACCAGCCCGGCCTTTCCGGTCGGCCCCTACCGTTTCACCAACCGGGAATATTTCATCGTCTCCTACCGCACCGACCCGGACACGCTCCGCGCCGTGGTGCCGGAGCCCCTCCAGCTCACCGATCCGGTGGTGCACTACGAATTCATCCGCATGCCCGACTCGACCGGCTTCGGCGACTACACCGAAAGCGGCCAGATGATTCCGGTCAGCCTCGACGGCGTGGCCGGCAGCTACACCCACGCGATGTATCTGAACGACCACCCGCCCATTGCGGGCGGCCGCGAGCTGTGGGGCTTTCCGAAAAAGCTCGCCAGCCCCAATCTGAAGGTTCACACCGACACCCTGATCGGCGAACTCGACTATGGCCCGGTGCGGATCGCCACCGCCACGATGGGCTACAAGCACCAGACCCTCGACGCCGAGACCGCCCGGCGCGGCCTCGCCGACACACCGAACTTCCTGCTCAAGATCATCCCCCACGTGGATGGCACGGCGCGCATCTGCGAACTGGTGCGCTACCACCTGCAGGACGTGGCAGTCAAAGGCGCCTGGACCGGGCCGGCGGCGCTGTCGCTGTTCCCCCATGCACTGGCGCCCGTCGCGGACCTGCCGGTGCTCGAAGTACTCGGCGCACGCCACATCGTGGCCGACCTGACCCTCGGGTTGGGTGAAGTTGTTTTCGACTATCTCGCTTGAACCCCAAAAGGAAACCAACATGCTGAACGGAAAAGTCGCCCTCATCACCGGAGCCGCAAGCGGCATCGGCAAGGAAATCGCCCTCCTCTACGCCAGAAACGGCGCAAGCGTGGCGATTGCCGACATCAACCAAACTGCGGCGCAACAGACCGCCGACGAAATCAACGCGGCCGGCGGCCGGGCGCTCGGCGTAGCCATGGACGTGACCCGCGAAGACGCCGTCAATGCCGGCACCCAGGCGGTGGTCGACGCCTTCGGTCAGCTCGACATCCTGGTCTCCAACGCCGGCATCCAGATCGTCAAACCCATCGTCGACTACAGTTTTGCCGACTGGAAAAAGATGCAGGCCATTCACGTGGACGGCGCCTTCCTCACCACCAAGGCCGCCCTCCAACACATGTACCGGGACAAACGCGGCGGAACGGTGATCTACATGGGTTCGGTGCATTCCCACGAAGGCTCGCCGCTGAAATCGGCCTATGTCGCGGCCAAGCACGCCCTGCTCGGCCTCTCCCGCGTGCTGGCCAAGGAAGGCGCCGAGCACAATGTCCGCTCCCACGTGATCTGTCCGGGCTTCGTACGCACCCCGCTGGTGGACAAGCAGATTCCCGAACAGGCCAGGGAACTGGGCATCAGCGAAGAACAGGTGGTCAGGAACGTGATGCTCGATCGCACGGTCGACGGCGTGTTCACCACCATTGACGACGTGGCACAGACCGCGCTGTTTCTGGCGGCCTTCCCCAGCGCGGCCCTCACCGGCCAGTCCTTCATCGTCAGCCACGGCTGGCACATGCAGTAAGGAGCCCCTATGAGCGCACATCCCCCCAGCCCCGCCTGCCAGGCGGACGACGGCCTCTACCACAGCCCGAGCCTGCCCGCCGGCCACCGCTATCAGACGCTTGCGCTGGTCCTGCAGGGCGGCGGCGCCCTCGGCGCCTATCAGGCCGGGGTCTACCAGGGACTGGCCGCCGCCAACCTCCATCCGAACTGGGTGGCCGGCATTTCCATCGGCGCGCTCAATGCGGCGATCATCGCCGGCAACCCGCCGGAGAAGCGGGTCGAACGGCTGCGGGAATTCTGGCAGACCATCTGCCGGCCCCCGCTCCTTCCGCCCAGCCCCTTGAGCCACATGGATTTCAAGGACTGGCCGTCCCCGCTGATCGGGCTGGCCAATGGCTGGGAGGCGTGGCGGGCGCTCACCGAAGGGCAAAACGGCTTCTTCGTGCCGCGCAGCCCCTTCGAAACCCTTGCGCCGGGTTCCCCCGGCGCGGCCAGCTTCTACGACACCAAGCCGCTCAAGGCCACCCTCGAAGCGATGGTCGACTTCGAGCGCCTCAACGACAGCCGCCAGATGCGCGTCTCGGTCGGCGCCGTCAATGTGCAGACCGGCAATTTCGTCTACTTCGACAACACCCGGGAGACCCTGCGGGCCGAACACTTCATGGCCTCCGGCGCCCTGCCGCCGGGCTTTCCGGCGGTCGAGATCGACGGGGACTACTACTGGGACGGCGGCGTCGTATCCAACACCCCGCTCCAGAAAATCCTCGAAACCGTGCCGCGCAAAAACTCGCTGATCTTTCAGGTCGACCTCTGGAGCGCCCACGGCGCCGTGCCTTCCGACCTAGCGACCGCCGCGGTGCGCCTGAAGGACATCCAGTACTCCAGCCGCACCCGGATGATCACGTCCTACATGGAAGAGATGCAGAAGAAACGCGTCCTGCTCACCGAACTGATGGCCCTCGTGCCGGAATCCGCCCGCCAGGACAACCCCTGGTATCAGCGCGCCGAGCGCGAAGCCTGCGACCGCCTGATCAACGTGATCCACCTCATCTACGCGGACAAGGCCTGCGAGGGGAATTACAAGGATTTCCAGTTCGGCGCACCGACGATGCGCGACCACTGGGAAAGCGGTCTGGCCGACATCCGGCGCAGCCTGCAGCACCCCGAGTGGCTGAACATGCCCACGGCAGACCGACCCTTCGTGACCCACGACGTCCATCGACGCTGAAGCGTCACCGCGCTCGGCGTTGCTTTTTAGACAACAAAGCATTGCCGATCGTCCTCTATTTCGCACCTCTCCGGATCGATACAGTACGTCCATCGCCCTTGCCTGCAACCCAGCGCCGGCAAGGCGGACACCCCATCGACCCAAATCAGACAGGAATCCACCATGCAAACCCTGACCCGCATCGCCGCCGCCCTCGTCCTCTCCGCCGCTGCCGCCGCCCCGGCGCTGGCCGCCCCGGAAACCTACACCCTGGACGGCGCCCACAGCTTTCCGCGCTTTTCGTACAACCACTTCGGTTACTCGCAGCAGCTCTCCCGCTTCGACAAGACCACCGGCACCGTCGTCCTCGACAAGGCCGCCCGCACCGGCTCCGTCGATGTGGTGATCGACACCCAATCGGTCAACACCGGCTTTCCGCTCTTCAACGAACACATCCAGGGCGAAGACTTCCTCGACACCGCCCGCTATCCGACCGCCACCTTCAAATCGACCAAAGTGGTGTTCGAAGGCGACAAGCCGGTTTCCGTCGATGGCAACCTGACCATCAAGGGCGTCACCAAGCCGGTCACCCTGACGGTGACCAGCTTCCAGGCCATGCCGCACCCGATGTTCAAAAAGGATGCCATCGGCGCCAACGCCTTCACCGTCGTCAAGCGTTCCGAGTTCAACGCCGGCAAGTACGCGCCCTACGTCGGCGACGAAGTGCGCATCGACATCGCCGTCGAAGCGATCAAGCAATAAGCGCCCGCCCCGCTGCCGACCCCGCCGGCAGCGCGTTCACCCCGAGCACAACAGAGAGGAATCACCATGCTGGAACTGAGACCCGCCGCCCAACGTGGCATCGCGAATTTTGGCTGGTTGTATTCGCAGCACACGTTCTCGTTCGGTAGCTACCACGACCCCGAGCAGACCGGCTTTTCCGATCTGCTGGTGATCAACGACGACCGCGTCGCGGCCGGCGGAGGCTTCGGCACCCACCCGCACCGGGACATGGAGATTTTTTCCTACGTGCTCGAAGGCGCGCTGGAACACAAGGACTCGATGGGCGTCGGCTCGGTGATCCGCCCCGGCGACGTTCAGATGATGAGCGCCGGCACCGGCATCCGGCATAGCGAATACAACGCCTCGCAAAGCGACGCCGTGCATTTTCTGCAGATCTGGATCGTGCCCGACCGCAAAGGCGTCGCCCCCCGCTACCAGCAGCAGCGCTTCACCGCGGACGAAAAGCGCGGGCGCCTGCGCCTGATCATTTCGCCCGACGGCGCCGACGGCTCGCTGTCGGTGTACCAGGATGCCCGCGTCTATGCCGGCCTGTTCGACGGTGCCGAACGGCACACGACCGCGCTGCCCGCCGGGCGCTACGCCTACATCCATGTCGCCCGCGGCGCGCTGACGGTGAATGGCCAGCGCATGTCGGCCGGCGACGGCGCCCGCCTGCGCGATGTGCAGGAAATCGACTTCAGCCAAGGCGAACAAGCCGAAGTGCTGCTGTTCGACCTGCGCCCCAACGAACTCCCCCGCTACTGAAACGCCCCTGGAAAGACAACCATGAAAATCCTGCAGATCAACACCAGCGCCCGCTCCACCGGCGCCAACTCCACCCGCCTTGCCGACCGCATCGTCGCCCGCCTGAAGGCCCGCCATCCGGCCGCCACCGTCGAACTGCGCGACCTCGCCGCCAATCCGCACCCCGTCCTCGACGAAGCCGCGCTGACGGCGCTCTTCACGCCCGTAGGGCAACGCACGGCCGCGCAAGCCGCCCGCGTCGCCCTTGACGATGCACTGATCGCCCAGGTTCAATCCGCCGACGTGATCGTGCTGGGCGTGCCGATGTACAACTTCGGCGTGCCGGTTCAGCTCAAGACCTGGATCGATGCGATCGCCAAGGCCGGCACGACCTTCCGTTACACTGAAAACGGACCGGAAGGCCTGATCAAGGGCAAGAAGGTCTACGTGGCCCTGGCCCGCGGCGGCATCTACCGCGACACGCCCGCCGACTCGCAAGTGCCCTACCTGAAGGCCGTGCTCGGTTTTGTCGGCATGACCGACCTCGAGTTCATCTACGCCGAAGGTCTGGCGATGGGCGCCGAAAGCGCGGACAAGGGTTTTGCCGCCGCCGAAGCGGAAATCGCCGAACGGGTCGGCTGACCCGCCGCCCCGCAGAACGGTCGCCGAGGGGGCACGCAAACCTATCGAAAGACGCACCGATGGAACTCTCCCAGATCACCGAATCCCTGCAACGCGACGCGGTCTGGGTCGTTTTCATGAACGTGCTGCTGCAGCAGATCGGCCTCCCGGTGCCCGCCGTCCCGACCCTGCTGCTGGCCGGCAGTCTGGCCGCCGGCCCGGGCGAACTGGCCGGGGTGCTGGCCGCCGCCGTCCTCGCCTCGGTGGCGGCCGACTGGGTGTGGTATCTGGCCGGACGGGCCTTCGGCTACCGGGTGCTGTCCGGGCTGTGCCGGCTGTCGATCAACCCCGGCTCTTGCGTCAGCCAGACCGAAGCGCGCTTTGTGCGCTGGGGGCCGGGCTCGCTCATCGTCGCCAAGTTCATCCCCGGCTTCTCCACCGTTGCGCCACCGATTGCCGGCTCGCTGCGCATGGCGCTGCCGGGCTTTCTCGCCGCGGCGGCGACGGGCGCCGCCCTGTGGGCCGGACTGGCGCTGGGCGCCGGCTGGATACTGCGCGCCCAGGTCCAGATCGCCATCGGCCACCTGGAGCGCAACGCCGGCAGCGCGGCGACCGCCTTGATGAGCCTGCTGGTCGTCTGGCTGGGCTGGAAGCTGTGGCAAAAATATCGCTTCCGCAAACAGGCCCAGATCGCCCACATCTCCCCGGCCGAGCTCCTGGCTGCCATGCGGACGCCGCGCGCCCCGCTGCTCCTCGATCTGCGCGGGCCGGCGATGGTGGCGCAGACCGGCCCCATCCCCGGGGCAACCCTCGCAGAACTCGACAAGCTGTCGGATGCCGTCGGCGCCTGGCCCAAGGATCGGCCCATCGTCACGCTCTGCGCCTGCCCGGAAGACGCCGGTGCCGTGCAGGCCGCGCGCCTGCTGCTGCAAGCCGGCTATCTGTCGGTGCGCCCGCTCAGAGGCGGTTACGAAGCCTGGCTGGCGAGCACGTCGCCCGAACACGACGCCGTCCCGGATGCGCCGGACGGTTCCGCCGACCGGCAGCGCACCGGCGCGTGAGCCGCCACGGCGGACACGGCTCCGCGCCGTTCAGCCTGCGCCCTGCGCCGGCGCCCCGCAGGCATGGCAGAAACGGGAAAAGGCGCTCTTCCGCTGCTCGCATTTGGCGCAACGGTCGAACAGGCAGATGCCGCAGTGGGGGCAGTAGTCGATGCCCGTATTCTTGAAATCCACCGCCCGCTCGCAACCCGGGCACACATTCTTGGCCAGCCGGGCCAGCGCGGTGTCGTAGCTCAACTCCTGGCGGCGCTCCACATCGGGCCGGGCCTCGGCCTCCTTCTGGCGCTTGAGGTAGCGCTCGAGGGCCGCGATGGCCTGCCGACCGACCACGACGGTCACCACAATCCCCACCGCATAACGCACGTAGCCGCCATAGTCCGGCAGATAGGGCACCAGTTCCACAAAAAACGCGAACAACGCAAAGTAGATGAAGCCCCACACGAAGGGCCAGCCGCTGCCCTTGCGCTTCTTCGCGAACAGCCAGCCGGCGATGCCGAGCAGCGGCAACGTCAGCGTCAGGCGGTAGAAGAAAACACGCAATTCCTGGCTCCGCAGGGCTTCGGAAAGCTTGACCGACGCGGCCTGCTCGAGCTGTCGCAGTTGCTCGCCGGCATGCTGCTCGGCCTGACGGGCGTCGAGCGCGATCTGCTGCTGGCGCTCGACGGCTGCCAGCGCCCGGCGCTCATTCGCTTTCAGTTCGTCGAGCGCGGCGGTGCGCACGATCAGTTCCCGGTCCTGCTCCGGACGCTGGGTGGCGTGGCGGGTGGCCAGCCAGTTGTTGAAGGTTTCGCGGGCGCTCGCCGCATCGGCGCGCTGGGTATTGAGCTTGAGCTGCGCCTGATCGAGCTGCTCTTCGGCGGCCTGCCGGGTCTGGCGCGCCTGGACGATGACGGCCCGGGTCCGCTCGGCGCTGGCCCGGTCGATGAAATCCTCAAGGCTGTAGCGCTGCTCGACCTTGGGCAGATTGGCAACGATCTTTCCGCCCAGCCCAATCAAAAAACTGCCGAACAGGAAGGCCACCAGCCACAGCCCGGCGCGGAACCACTTTTCGGACAACCTCAATGACTTGTTCATGGATACCCCTGGCAAAAAAACCGGTCCTTCCGGGCAACGCTGCCGGCCGAACCCTTGCGCTTGATGATAAACGGGCGCGCCCCGCGAGGCGTCCACCGCAGTCAATTGTCAAAAACTGTATATCTAACAGAAGTACTCAAAACCTCACAATTCAGGCGACGACACCCCACCTATAATCCATTCCGTCATATTGCATTGCGGCATGCCGCAGCAACGGGAGCCTAGATGGTGGAACGACCCGAGCCCGCCTTCCGGGCCCACGCAAGCAGCCCTCATCTGCCCGGCGACGCCGGCCGGGTGCTGAACTATCTCGAAATGCATCTCGCCCGCCGCCCGGACGACCTGAAAGGCCACACCCTGCGGGTCATGCTGGCACAGGGAACCGGCGATGCCGACGCGATCTACGGCGCGCTGGTGGATCTTTTCGTCGCCCTCGCCGAACGCGGCACCGGCCTCAAGTCGACTTTACTGTCCCGCACCGTATTGCTGCTCGGCCAGCCGCAGCGTCTCTTTCTCGCCCGTCACCTCGCCAGCGGCGTGCGGGCCGAGCAGCCCATCCAGCCACCGGCCCGCCGTTCCGTGCTGACGCGCGGCCTCGTCGGCACAGCCAGCCTCGCCCCCTGACCTCCAGGAGAACCCACCGATGAACGCCCAGACCACTCTGCGCCTGTGCCATTCCGGCATGGACAGCCGCTCGCTGTACGCCTTCGAGATCTTTCTCTCGCGGGTCGATCACCGCGCCTGCCAGATCACCGACGAGGAAGCGGCCGACGTGGCCTTCATCGACATCGACAGCGACCTCGGCACCTATCTGCTCGAAGGCCACCGCCTGCTCTATCCTGCCCGGCCGCTCATCGTCAGTGCCCAGGCGCCCAAGCCGCTCGACGATCCGCTGACCGTGGCGGTCACCAAGCCGGTCGGGCTGGCGGCCTTTTCGGCGGCGCTGGAACAAGCCCGCCGCCTGCTCCCCGCTACCCAGCCGGCCAGCGCCGCCGCCCCGGCCGCGGTCGCAAGCGCCGAGCCCGAAGCGGCCCCTCCCGCCGTCGCCGCAGACACCGCCTCCCGAGCCGAAGACATTCCCGACGAAATGCCCATCGAGGCACTGTTCGATCGCAACGCCGGCCGTCGTCCGGCCAACGCCGACCCCGTCGTGCTGCTGCGCCAGCTCGAAGAACGCCTCTCCACCTTCTACGTCGGCTCCATGCCCGATGTGGACCTGGACAACCCCGCCGCCCACACCGCTATCTACTACGCCCCGGAGCACTTTCTGCAGGGCGAGATCGCCCGCGCGCTGGCCCACGCCCGCGAGATCCGCCGCCCGGTGCGCATCGACGACGGCAGCGGCGCCGCCCTCTTCCTCGATCCGCGCAGCGGTCTTGCCTATCAGGCGCGCAGCACCAACGCCCTGCGCGCCCTGGCCCAGCTGCCGACCCGCGGCACCGTCACCATGGGCCGGGTCGAATCCCGCGACGCCCCCGTGATCGGCGGCCTTGTCAGCCGGCCGCTGGAAGCCCTCGAATGGGACGTGGCCCTGTGGGCCTCGCGCGGACGCCTGCCCCGCGGCACCCATCTCGACCACCCGGTGCGCCTGCGCTGCTGGCCCAACCTCACCCGTCTGGCGGTCCCCCCCGAAGCCATGCGCATCGCCGGGCTATGGTCGAAGGGCGGCTTCAGCCTGCGCGACACCGTGCACGCCCTGGGCGTGCCGCAACGCTACGTTTTCGCCTTCTACAGCGCCTGTCACGCCCTTGGCCTGGTCGAGCAGGTGGCCACGCCGGCCGCCCTCGCCGCGGCGCGGATGACCCGGCCCGGTAGCGACGGCACCCAGCCGGCCCCACCGATGCGCGGACTGTTCAAACGCATCCTCGGCAAGCTGCTCGGTGCCCGTCTCGGCGAGGCCGCAACCGGCTGACCGCACCCGATGAGTCATTACAAGATCATCTTCGCCGGCCCGGTCGGGGCCGGCAAAACGACCGCGGTCTCGGCGGCCAGCGACATCCCGCCGGTCCGCACCGACACCGCCGCCTCCGACGAAGTCCGCGACATCAAGCCCCAGACCACCGTCGCCCTCGACTACGGCGCGATGAAGCTCGCCGACGGCAGCACCATCCACCTCTACGGCACCCCCGGCCAGCCGCGCTTCGACTTCATGTGGGAAATCCTCACCGAAGGCGGGATCGCGCTGATCCTGCTGGTCGACAACGCCCGCGGCGATCCGCTGCGCGAACTGCGCTTCTATCTCGGCGCCTTCAGCGGCTTCATCCGCAAGACCGCCGTCGCCATCGGCGTCACCCACGCCGATCAGCGCAGCACCCCGCGTCTCGCCGACTACCAAGCCGAACTCGACAAAGCCGGCTTCGGCTGCGTGCCGGTCTTCGAGGTGGACGCCCGCGAACGCCGCGACGTCTGCCTGCTCATCGAAGCCGTCCTCAGCGTCATCGACCCGGTGGCGAGGGCATGAGCCCAGCCTCGCGGGCGAAAGCCCCACGGCACTTCCTGCTCCCCACCCCCGCCGGCGCCTACTTCGCCTCCGCCGAGCCGGCCAACGACCGCCTGCGCGGCTTCATCCGCCTGCTCTTCGCCCAGGCGGTCACGCCCCGCTGGCGCGACGAGGACGACGGCTTCGTGCGCCGCCTTGCCAGCGCCGGCTGGGTCCAGTATCTGCGCGCCCCCCGCAGCGCGATCGGCGACCCGGTCGAGACCGCGCTGCCGCGTCTGCTGCCCGCCCTGTCCGGCGACCGCCGCGCGCTGCTCGCCGACGCCCACGGCTTTCACCTCGCCAGCACCGGCCTCGACGACACCCTCGCCGAAGAACTCGCCGCCCTGTCGGCCGACCTCGCCAGCCTGCACAGCCGCCACCGACGCCCCCTCGCCCAAGACCTGCGCCTCTACGGCAGCGCCTGGGCCATCCCCGACGCCGCCGGCCACAGTCAGCTCGGCTTCTGGCCCTTGCATGTCGGCCCGCAGCGCTTCGTGTTGACGATCTCCGGCGTGCCCCACCTCAACCAGCCCGAACTGGTCGACCTGGTGTGGCTGCTCCATCAGCGCTACGGCCCCCTCGCCAGCGCCCTTCCCGCACCGCAGGCGGCGGATGTGCAAGCTTCGTGCAAGGAAAAAGTAAGCTGACCGACAGGCGCGCGACCTAAACTGGAAAGCTGACCGTTTGAGCCAGCACGTATGCGCCCCCTCCACTTCCCAGATCGCCACCGTCGTCTTCTCATCGCCCTGATCGCCTTGTTCCCGCCGCTTGCCGGCCTGGCTCAGGGCACCGAAGAAGCCCGTCTCAGCCTTCCCGAAGCGGAAAAAATCCTCCTCGACGCCAACCCCGCCATCCTCCAGGCCCGCGCCGCGCTGGCCGGCGCCCGGGCCGGCATCGACATCGCCGGCGCCCGCCCCAATCCGCAGCTCACCGTCGGCGCCACCAGCACCGACCCCGGCCGCAACGGCAGCGGCAGCCTCTGGAAACAGGCCACCGACAACACCGTGCGCCTCGACCAGCTCGTCGAGCGCGGCAACAAGCGCGATCTGCGCCTCAAGGCCGCCGGCAGCAACCTGTCGGCCACCGGCGCCGATCTCGACAACACCGTCCGCCTCGCCCGTATCGACCTCGCCAACGCCTGGCTCGACCTGCGCGCCGCCCGCGAGATTCGCCGCATCGCCGACGAAAACGCCGCCCTCGCCCGCCGCGCCGCCGACGCCGCCGAGGTGCGCGGCAAGGCCGGCGACCTGGCCGGGGTGGACGTGGCCCGCTTTGCCGCCGACGCCGCCCGCGTCGCCAACGACGCCGTGCAGGCCGAGCTCGCCCTGTCCCGCGCGCGCATCGCCCTGGCCCGCCTGCTCGGCAACCGGCTGCCGGCGGGCACCCTGCAGACCACCGACGACTGGCCCGGCGACGACGCCGTGGCCCCGGCGCAGACCGACGCCGAACGCGTGGATATCCTCGCCGCCCGCCAGCGCGTGGCCCAGGCCAGCGCCCTGCGCGAACTCGCCCGTGCCCAGCGCACCCGCGACGTCTCCGTCGGCGTGCAATACGAGCACTACCCGCCCGACGGCCGCAACACCTACGGCGTCAGCATCTCTGTTCCGCTGTTCCTCGGCTACGACTACCGGGGCGACATCGCCCGGAGCGAAGCCGACTACACCACCGCCGAACAGCAGCTCGACGCCACCCGCCAGTCGGTTGCCAGCGAACAGGCCCGCCTGCAGGCCGAACTGGCCGCCGCCCGCAGCCGCCACGCCCGCCTGCGCGACGTGGTGCTGCCCGCCGCCGAGCGGGCCGGCCGCGGCGCCGACGTCGCCATCCAGAAAGGCGGCATGAGCCTCACCGATTACCTCGACACCCAGCGCAACCTGCGCGCCGCGCGCATCGAAGCCGTCCAGGCCCGGGCCGATGTCGCCCGCGCCGCCCTGATACTGCGTCTGGCCGGAGCCACCCCATGAAACGCACGCCCATCATCGTCGCCCTCGTGGCCGCCGTCGCCGCCGGCGCCTGGTACCTGCGCCCGAGCGCCCCCGCCAAACCCGACGAGCCGGCCATCCAGCGCCCCTCCGCCGAACCCGGCGTGCTGCGCTTCCCCACCGCCGCGCCCCAACTGGCCCAGATCAAGACCGAACGCGCAGCCCTCGCCCCGGTGCCGATGGACGAGCCCCTGGCCGCCCGCATCAGCTACGACGAGAACGCCACCGCCCGGCTGGTCGCCCCGATCGCCGGCCGGGTCGTCGAGATCCACGCCAACATCGGCGACACCGTGAAGGCCGGCACCGTGCTGGCCGTGCTGGACGCCCCCGAACTGGGCACCGCCGCCGCCGATCTGGCCAAGGCCCAGGCCGACGCCCAGCAGAAGAAATCCGCCCTCGAACGCGCCCGCAGCCTGTTCCAGGCCGAGGTGATCCCCCGCCGCGACCTGGAAGCCGCCCAGGCCGAGGCCCAGCAGTCCCAGGCCGAAGTGGAGCGGGCCCGGCTGCGCCTCGCCAACCTCAACCCCGGCGGCACCACCGCGTCCGGCGGCCAGCGCTACCAGCTGCGCGCACCGATCAGCGGCGTGGTGGCCACCCGCAAGATCAACCCGGCGATGGAAGTGCGCCCCGACACCCCCGAGCCGCTCTTCGTCGTCACCGACATGAGCCGCCTGTCGGTGCTGGTGGATGTGCCCGAGCGCGACCTGCCCATCGTCACCGTCGGCAAGTCGGCCCAGGTGGAAGTCTCCGCCTATCCCCAGCGCAGCTTCACCGGCAAGGTGGTGCACGTGGCCCCCACCCTCGACCCCCAGACCCGCCGCATCCAGGCCCGCGTTGCCGTGGACAACCGGGAGGGCCTGCTCAAGCCCGAGATGTACGCCAAGGTCGGCATCCTCGCCGACGCCAAGGAAGAACTCCCCAAGATCCCCACCGGCGCGCTGCTCGTCGAAGGGGTGAAGAACTACGTCTTCGTCGAGCGCGAAGCCGGCGTGTTTGAAAAGCGCGAGGTCACCCTGGCGGTGCAGACCCGCAGCTACGCCTACGTGTGGAGCGGCGTGAAGGGCGGCGACAAGGTGGTCAGCGTCGGGGCCCTGCTCCTCAACGCCGAACTGGCCAGCAGTTCCCGCTGACGGGCCGCCGCCATGTTCGACACCCTCATCACCCTCGCCCTGCGCCAGCGGGCCTTCATCCTCATCGCCGCCGCGGTGCTGCTCGGCTACGGCCTGTACGCCGTCAACCAGATCTCCATCGAAGCCTTCCCGGACGTGCAGGACGTGCAGGTCCAGGTCGTCACCCAGGCCATCGGGATCGCCCCCGAGGAGGTCGAGCGCACCATCTCCCTGCCCATCGAGCGGGAGATGAGCGGCGTGCCGGGCATGACCCAGCTGCGCTCGGTGTCGATCACCGGCCTGTCGGTGGTCACCCTCACCTTCAATGAAAAGACCGCCGACTACTTCGCCCGCCAGCAGGTGCTCGAACGCCTGCAGAACGTCTCGCTGCCGCCCGGCTCCCAGCCGGTGCTGGCGCCGCTGACCACCGCCGTCGGCGAGATCTACCGCTACGTGCTCGACGCCCCGCCCACCGCCGACCGGGAAGAGATCCGCGCGGTGCAGGACTGGACGGTGCGCCCGGCCCTGCGCATGGTGCCGGGCGTCGCCGACGTGGTGAGCTTCGGCGGCGCGATCCGCGAGGTGCAGGTGCGCATCGACCCCGAGCTCCTGCGCAAGTACGCGCTGAGCCTGGGCGATGTCACCCAGGCCCTCAACGCGGCCAGCGCCAACGGCAGCGGCGGCCTGCTCCCCCGCGGCGACGAAGCCCTGGTGGTGCGCACCCTCGGCCTGTTCCAGAGCCTCGACGACGTGCGCGACGTGGTGGTGGTAGCCCGCGAAGGCAAGCCGGTGCGCATCTCCGACGTGGCCGAAGTGGTGGCGGGTTTCCGCCCCCGCTCGGGCATCGTGGCCTTCAACGACCGGGACGATGTGATCGAGGGCATCGTCCAGATGACCAAGGGCGGCAACGCCGCCAAGATCGTCGAAGCCCTCAAGCTCAAGGTGGACGAGGTCAATGCCCGCCTGCCCGAAGGCTTCCACCTGCGCCCGATCTACCAGCGCACCGAACTCATCGGCCACACCGTGGCCACCGTGGCCGAGAACCTGCTGGTCGGCGCGGTGCTCGTCACCGCCATCCTGCTGGCCTTCCTGCGCAACCTGCGGGCGGCGATCATCGTCGCCGCGGTGATTCCCCTGTCGCTGCTGTTCGCCTTCATCCTGATGCACGCCATGGGCGTGTCGGCCAACCTGATCTCCCTGGGCGCGGTGGACTTCGGCGTCATCATCGACAGCGCGGTGGTGATGGTCGAGGCGCTGATGGTGCGTCTGGCGGTGGACGCCCACGCCGAACACCACGGGATCATCTCGCCGGTGGGCCGGCGCATCCACGCCCTCAAGCAGACCTGCGTCGAGCTGGGTTCGCCGATCATGTTCTCGAAGGCCATCATCATCGTCGCCTTCCTGCCGATCTTCACCTTCCAGCGCATGGAAGGGCGGATCTTCACCCCGGTGGCGCTGACCCTCTCCTTCGCCCTGCTCGGCGGCCTGATCCTGACCCTCACCCTGGTGCCCACGCTGCTCTCCTACGCCCTCAACAAGGAGGACATGGCCGAGAAGGAAAGCCCCTGGCTGCACCGCCTCCAGGCGCGCTACCGGGATCTGCTGGTCAAGCTCCAGGCCCGCCGCCGGGCGGTGATCGCCGGTTCGCTGCTGTGCCTGGCCGCCGCCATGGGCATCGCCCCGCTGCTGGGTTCCGAGTTCCTGCCCAAGCTCGACGAAGGCAACATCTGGCTCACCATCAGCCTGCCCCAGTCGTCGGGCCTCACCAACACCAAGGACGTGGAGCGCAAGGTGCGCGCGGTGCTGTCCACCTACCCCGAGGTGAAGGCGGTCATCACCCATGTGGGCCGCCCCGACGACGGCACCGACCCCAAGGGCCCCAACAACATCGAGATCCTGGTGGACCTCAAACCCCGCAGCGAATGGCGCTTCGCCACCAAGGACGCGCTGGTGGACAGCATGTCGGGCCGCCTGGAGGCCATCCCCGGCCTGCCCACCAACTTCTCCCAGGTGATCCAGGACAGCGTGGAGGAATCCCTCTCCGGCGCCAAGGGCGAGATCGCGGTGAAGGTCTTCGGCCCCAACCTGGAGGTGCTCGAAGCCAAGGGCCGCCAGATCGCCGGCGTCCTCAACCGCATCGAAGGCTCGGCCGACGTGGCCGCGCTGCCGGTGGGCGGCCAGAGCGAGGTGGACATCCGCCTGCGCCGCGAAGCCCTGGCCCGCTACGACATCAACGTCACCGACGTGAACGCGATGATCCAGACCGCCCTCGGCGGCAGCGCGGTCAATGCCTTCTACGAAGGCGAGCGCCGCTACGACGTCACCCTGCGCTTCGGACCCCAGTTCCGCGACCAGGTGGACGACATCGCCAACCTGCCGGTAGCCCTGCCCGACGGGCATGGCAGCATTCCGCTGGGCGATCTGGCCGACGTGGAGCTGCGCCAGGGCGCGTCGCGCATCCAGCGCGAAGCCGGCAGCCGCAACGTGATCGTCAAGGCCAACCTGCGCGGCCGCGACCAGGGCAGCTTCGTCGCCGAAGCCCAGAAGAAGGTCGCCGCCGAGGTCAGCCTGCCGGCCGGCTACACCATCACCTGGGGCGGCCAGTTCGAGAACCAGCAGCGCGCCATGGCCCGCCTCAAGCTGATCGTGCCGATCACCCTGGGGCTGATCTTCTCGCTGCTGTTCTGGGCCTTCCGCGACATCCGCCCGGCCCTGCTGGTACTGTCGATGGTCCCCTTCACCCTGATCGGCGGCTTCGCCGGGCTGGGGCTGGCCGGGCTGCACCTGTCGGTGTCGGCGGCGGTGGGTTTCATCGCGGTGGCCGGCATCTCGGTGCAGAACGGCGTGATCATGGTCGAGCAGGTCATCGAGATCGCCCGCCGCGGCGCGACGCGTTCGGAGGCCATCCTCGACGGCGCCATGCTGCGCCTGCGCCCCATCGTGATGACCGCCCTGATGGCCGGCCTGGGCCTGCTGCCCGCCGCCCTGTCCCACGGCATCGGCTCCGAAACCCAGCGCCCCTTCGCCGTCGTGATCGTCGGCGGCATCGTCAGCGCGACCATCTTCACCCTGCTCCTGCTGCCGGTCCTGCTGTCCTACGGCGGCGCCAAGGAGCGGGTGAAGAAGGAAGACGTTTAAGCTAGCGTCCCCCTCAACCCAACCGCCCAGGCCCAACCGCCCATGCGCATCCTCATCGTCGAAGACGACCCCCTGCTTGCCGATGGCGTGGCCCAGCTGCTGCGCGGGGCCGGCTTCACCGCCGACTTCGTCGGCAGCGCCGAGCTGGCCGAGGCCGCCGTCGCCGCCGAGAAGTTCGACCTGATGGTGCTCGACATCGGCTTGCCCGGCATGGACGGGCTGGAGCTGCTGTCGCGCCTGCGGGCCCGCCACAACCCGATCCACGTGCTGATGCTCACCGCCCGCGACGCCCTGAACGAGCGGGTGCGCGGCCTCAACCTGGGCGCCGACGACTACCTCACCAAGCCCTTCGCGGCCGTCGAACTCCTCGCCCGGGTCAATGCGCTGGTGCGCCGCAGCCGCGGCCAGAGCGGCCAGCGCCGCGAGTTCGGCCCCCTGGTGCTGGACGAGGAAGCCCACCGGGCGTGGCTCTCCGGCCAGCCCCTGGAGCTGCCCCAGCGCGAATGGGCGATCCTCCAGTTTCTCCTCGACAACCTGGAGCGCGTCCTCAGCAAGGAGCGCATCGTCGCCGCCGTGTGCAGCTGGGACAAGGACATGAGCGAGAACGCCGTCGAGGTCTACGTCTCGCGCCTGCGGGCCAAGCTCGAGCCCGCCGGCATCCGCATCCGCACCGTACGCGGCCTGGGCTACATGCTCGAAGACCTGCCCCATGACGCGAAGCCTGCGTAAATCCCTGCTGCTGTGGCTGCTGCTGCCGGCAGCCCTGGCCATCATCACCTTCCTGCCGCTGGCCTACCACCTGGTCCACCAGCCGGCCATGGAGGCCCTCGACCAGGCCCTCGCCGACGCCAGCCTGGCGCTGGTGCCCCACCTCGAGGTGGTGGACGGCGAGCCCCGCTTCGTCTTTCCGCCCGCCGCCGAGCAGGTGCTGCGCACCGACCGGGTGGACGACATCTACTACCTCATCCTCGGCCCCAACAACCGCTTCATCGCCGGCGACGCCGGCCTGCCCCACGAGGCCGGCCCCGATGACGAGGTGCGCGGCGAGCGGACTAGCTTCGACTCCCACTTCCGCGGCCACCGGGTGCGCGTCACCGCCATCCACCGCACCATCGCCGACGAACCCTTCATCTTCGTCACCGCCGAAACCACCCGCAAGCGCGACCAGCTCAAGCTCGACCTGGCCGTCGCCCTGCTGCTGCCGCTGATGTTCTTCGCGGTGGCCACCGGCATCACCATCTGGTTCGGCGTGCATCACGCCCTGCTACCGGTCGAGGGCATCCGCCGCGCGCTGCACGGCATGGAACACCGGGCCCTGCAGCCCCTCGACGAGAGCGCCGCGCCCATCGAGATCCGCCCCCTCGTCACCGAATTCAACCAGGTGCTCGACCGGCTGGAGCAGGCCGCCGAAGCCCAGCAGCGCTTCGTGGCCAACGCCGCCCACCAGCTACGCACGCCGCTGGCCGGCATCCGCACCCAGCTCGAGCTCCTCCAGCGCGAGCCCGACGCCACCGAGCGCGACGCCCGCACCCGTCACTGCGTGGGCGCCATCGAACGCCTCGGCCACCTCATCAACCAGATGCTGGTGCTGCTCTCCGCCGAGCCCGGCGGCCGCCATACCAGCCTCGCCGCCACCGTCGACCTGCCCGAACTGATCCGCGACCGCAGCCCCGAGTGGATCCGCCTCGCCGAAGCCCGCAATCTCGACCTGGGCTTCGAGCTGCAGGCCGCCCGGGTCAACGGCGACCGCCTGCTGCTGGGCGAGATGATCGCCAACCTGGTCGCCAACGCCCTCAACTACACCCCGGCGCCCGGCGAGGTGACCATCCGCTGCCGCACCGACGGCAGCCACAGCCTCGTCGAAGTCGAAGACACCGGCCCCGGCATTCCGCCCGCCGCCCGCCAGCAGGTCTTCGAGCGCTTCTTCCGCCTGCCCGCCGCCAGCCACCCGGGCAGCGGCCTGGGCCTCGCCATCGTCCGCGAGATCGCCCACGGCGCCGGCGGCGAAGTGGACATCCTCGACACCCCGGACGGGCGCGGCGTGCTGCTGCGGGTAAGCCTGCCGGCCTTGATCGACACCCCCGACGAAGAACCCGCATAACGCGCTACCATCGGCATCCCCGGTATTTCCACGGAATCACCCATGCGCGGCCACTTCGCAGCCATCTCCCTCATCCTCATCGGCGTCGTCGCCCTGGGGATCAACCTCGATCTGTTCGAACTCGACATCGTCCGCCTGGCCCGCACCTGGTGGCCGCTGGTGCTGATCGCCCTCGGCATCGGGCTGTTCCTCACCCCGGGCGAGCGGAACCGGCCCGACTGAGCCCACCCGCCTCGCCGCGCACTTAAAGGGAATGTCCCCGGCCAGCTAAAGTACGCCGGCCTGCGACCGTTATCCGGGAATAACCCGCTCAGATAACGCGCCCCGTGATTCCCGCCCGCTCCAGTTCCGCCGATCGCGCCGGACTCTTCGTCCTCGTCGCCGGCCTCGCCGCTGCCTTGCTCGTCGCCTTCCTGGCGGTGCGCAACCAGACGGAGCAGCGCGCCACCGAGCTGGTCGATCAGGGCTCGCGCCTCGTCAAGGCGCTGGCCGCGATTCCCAAGGATGGCCTGGTGCCGTCCCCCGGCCGTCCCAATCCCCTCGCCGCGGTGCTCCGCGCCCACGGCAACGCCGATCTGGCCTACGGCCTCGTCACCGACCCCCAGGGCCAGCCCCTGTCCGAAGTCACCGCCCCCGGTCTCACCCCGAGCGTACTGCCCCTGGCTGCCGACAAGCCGGCAGAATGGTTCGGCCACCGCCCGGTCGATAGCGGCGCAGCGGGGCTCGAACTGATCGAATTCCACGGCCCGCTCCTCCATGACGGGCGCCTCGAAGGTTTCGTGCGGGTCGCCTTCCGCGCCCCGACCCTCGGCTTCGACGCCCGCCAGCTGCCCTTCCTGGCCGGGCTGGCGCTGCCCATCCTGCTCCTCGTGCCGCTGTTCTTCTTCATGCTGCGCAGCCAGCTGCGGCCGCTGCAGGAGGTCAGCCAGCGGGTCGAACAGCTGGCCGCCAGCGCCCCGCCCGATCTCGCCGGCGATCCCGCCGCCCGGGATCTGGTCACCCGCTTCGGGCGCTTCCTCGACGCCACCGAAAAGCGCATCCGCGAACTCGAAGCCGGCCGCGGCGACGCCGAAACCGCCATCAAGCTGCTGGGCTACAAGCGCGAAAAGGTCGAGAGCGCCCTCGAAACCCTGCCCGAAGGCGTGCTGGTTCTGGACGAAGGCAGCCTCACGGTGTTCGCCAACACCAAGGTCGGCCCGCTGCTGTCGGTCGATCCCGCCGCCCTCGTCGGCAAGCAGCCCACCGAATGGCCGGTGGAGGGCGGCGTCCTGCGGGCGCTCAGCCCGCTGCTGGGCGGCGCCTCCACCAGCCAGACCGCCGACTTCCACCCCGACGGCAACGAAAGCCGCCGGGTCAGCGTGTGGGCCCTGCCCCTGTTCGCCCCCCGCGACGCCACCCGCCGCCTCGGCTCGCTGATCGTCCTGCGCGAAACCACCGACCAGATGCTCGCCGCCCAGGCCCGGGACGAGTTCATCGCCCATGTGGCCCACGAACTGAAGACGCCGCTGGCCAACATCACCCTCTACGGCGAGCTGCTCCGGGACGACCCGAATCTCGCCGCCGACACCCGCGTCGAGGCCATCAACACCGTCTGCGACGAATCCCGGCGCGCCGCCGCGCTCATCAACAACCTGCTCAACATCTCGCGCATCGAGGCCGGCAGCATCGTCATCGACCGCCAGCGGGTGCGTCTGGCCGAACTGCTCGCCGACTGCATGGAGCAGCTCCAGCACACCGGCGCCAGCCGCGACCTGCGCCTGCAGGTGAGCGTGCCGCCCGAGCTGCCGCCGGTCGAGCTGGACAAGGATCTGCTGCGCATCGCCCTGAACAACCTGCTCACCAATGCCGCCAAGTACAACCGGGCCGGTGGCGAGATCATCCTGTCGGCCGAAGAGACCGACGAGCGCATCGTGATCACCGTGCAGGACAGCGGGATCGGCATTCCCGCCGCCGACCTGCCGCGCATCTTCGACAAGTTCTACCGCTCCGCCGACCGCGAAGCCGTCGCCCGCGGCGGTCACGGGCTGGGCCTGTACCTGGCCCGGCAGATCGTCGAGCTGCACCAGGGTCAGATCGAGGTCACCAGCCAACCCGGCCAGGGCACCCGCGTCACCCTGAGCTTCCGCAAACCCCATGTATTGCTGAGGGCCGCATGAAACGTCTCCTCGTCGTCGACGACGAACCCCACGTGGCCCGCGTGCTGCGGGTCAGCCTGGCCAAGGAAGGCTGGCAGATCGACCTGGCCCACGACGGCCACGAAGCCCTCGCTGCCATCGCCAGCAACCCGCCGGACGCCCTCATCACCGACATCCAGATGCCCGGCATGGGCGGCGAGGAGCTGTGCCGCCGCCTCCACGCCGACGACACCCGCCCATCCTTTCCGGTGCTGGTGATGACCTCCATGACCGCCCGCGACCAGCGCAGCTGGGCCGAGGAGCTGGGCGGCATCGAATTCCTCGAGAAACCGGTGAGCCCCCGGCGCATCGCCACCCTGCTCGGCCAGCTGGTGGCCAGGGAGCGCACCGATGACTGACAGCCGCCCTGGCGACCTAGCCCGCTACGGCCGCTGGCTCAAGCGCGGCGTGGGCGAAGCCTTCAGCGCCGCCATCGGCAGCGCCTCCGGCGATCTGCTGTGGGCCGACGGCGACCCGGCCCCCCTTGGCGAAGCCCTCGCCGCCTGCAACGCCGCGCCTCCGGGCGGCGACGGCATGCGCCGCCTCAAGACCGGCCTCGGCGTCACCTACGCCAGCCCCGCGCTGCTGCCCGACGGCCCCGGCTGGCTGATCGCCGTGCCCCGGGACGACGCCGCCCCCTTCGGCATTGACCTCGACACCGTCGCCGAGACCATGGCCGACGTGGCCGCCACCCTCGCCGACCGCAACAGCCTGGGCGCCGAGATGGACGTGCTGGCTGCCGAGCTCGCCGAACGCTACGAAGAGCTCCACCTTTTTTACGACATCGACCGCCACCTCACCAAGCAGGATCTGGGCGCCGAAGTCCTGCAGGATCTGCTCAAAAGCTGCGCCGAGCAGCTCAACGCCGACGTGGCCTGCTTCGTCCGCCCGGCCGAGAACCTCACCGTCTCCGCCACCAACCTCAGCAAGCCGATCCACAACCTCGATCTGGTGCTGGTGGAGATGCGCGGCGACCTGTTCCGCTTCGTCTCATCCAGCCGCGCCACAGTCGTCCTCGACGACATGAAGGACTCCCGCCGGCCCTACATCTTCACCGACATGCCCTACAAGGTGCTGGCCTGCCCGGTGTTCCAGGGCCTCGAGATGCCGGCCATGCTCACCCTCCTCAACCACCAGGAGAAGCCCGACTTCACCAACAGCGACCGCCGCCTGGGCGAGGTGATGGCCCACCAGATCTCCAACGTGATGCACATGGGCGAGATGTTCGCCGAGATGCGCCGCTTCACCGAGCAGATGGCCGCCGCGCTGATCGAGGCCGTCGAGGCCAAGGACCCGTACACCCGCGGCCACTCCGAGCGGGTGCACCTGCTGTCGATGCGCCTGGGCCAGGCCCTGCGCCTGCGCACCGAGGAGATGGAAAACCTCCACTGGGGCTCGCTCCTCCACGACGTGGGCAAGATCGGCATCCCCGACGCCGTGCTGTGCAAGCCCGGCCGCCTCACCAACGACGAATACACCTTCATCAAGGTGCACCCGGAGCGTTCCTACGAGATCCTGCGCCACGTGGACCGCCTCAAGGGCGCCCTCGCCGGCGCCCGCCACCACCAGGAAAAATTCGACGGCACCGGCTATCCCCACGGCCTGCGCGGCTCCGACATCCCGCTGCTGGCGCGGATCATCGCCGTGGCCGACACCTACGACAGCATCACCAGCTCGCGCGCCTACCGGGCCGGCAGCACCCACGAAGCGGCAGAAAGGGAGATGCGCCGGGTCAGCGGCACCCAGCTCGACCCGGAGCTCCTCGACATCTTCCTGCGCCTGTGCGACGACGAGCCGGCCATGCTGCTGAAGATGGGCATCCGGCGGGAGTGCGACGATCACTAACACCGTCGTCCGCACCCGCGCGGGCACCCTCACCTACCTCGCTCCCGAAGGCGCACTGCACGACACCGACGCCGTGGGCGCCCTCGGCAGCGCCATCGACGCCTGCGCCGCCGACTACGAACTGCGCATCGTCCTCGATCTGGGCAAGGTCTCGCTGCTCTCCAGCCAGGCCCTCGCCCAGCTCATCGCCGGCAGCGCCAAGCTCGCCGGACTTGGCGGCTGGCTGCGCCTCACCGCCCCCAACCCGCTGATCCACGACATTCTGGTGGCCACCGGGCTTAACCGGCGCATCGAGATCTTCGACAGCGGCGGCCCGGATTCCCGCCCCCTGCCGCCGCCCCTCGCCCCCAGCGGCCAGCGCCTCGGCGACATCCTCACCGAACGCGGCCTCGCCAAACCCGAGCAGATCGCCGAAGCCGCGCGCCTGCAGCGCCAGCTCGGCCTACGCATCGGCCGCATCCTCATCGAGAAAGGCTGGGTGCCCGAGCACGAGCTGCTCCAGGCCCTCTCGGCCCAGCTCGGCGTGCCCTATCTGGCGATGCGCCCGGGCCTGTTCGACCCGGCCATCGCCGAAGCCCTGCCCCAGGACATGGCCCGCCGGCTAGGCGTGCTGCCCATGTTCCGGATCGGCAACGAGCTCACCCTCGCCACCACCGACCCGCAATCCATGCCGGTGGCCGACGAGATCGAGCGGGCCAGCGGCTGCCGCCTGCGCTGGGTGCTGGCCGGCGCCGACGCGATCCAGAAATGCCTGTTCGAGGCGTATTCCGGCTCCGCCTACGATCCCGACCTGATCGACGGCAACACGATGGACCTGGAGGTCATCGAAAACACCAGCCAGACGGGCGACACCACCACGATCGACGAGCTCGCCGCCGGCAGCCCGGTGATCAACCTGGTCAACTCGATCATCCAGCGGGCCATCCACGACAACGCCAGCGACATCCACCTGGAGCTCTTCCGCACCAAGGCGCGGGTGCGCTTCCGCATCGACGGCGTGCTGTACGAGGTGATGAACCCGCGCGCCGACCTCTTCCCGGCCCTCGTGTCGCGCCTCAAGGTGATGGCCAACCTGGACATCGCCGAGCGCCGCCTGCCGCAAGATGGCCGCATCCAGGTGTCCACCAAGGGCCGCACCGTGGACCTGCGCTTCTCGTCGCTGCCCGGCATCTACGGCGAGAAGGTGGTGCTGCGGGTGCTCGACAAGGGCACCACGGTGCTCGACCTGCATCGCCTGGGCCTGGCCGAAGGCAACCTGTCGCGCTTCCGCCGTCTGCTGGCCCGCAGCCACGGCCTGCTGCTCGTCACCGGCCCCACCGGCAGCGGCAAGACGACCACCCTCTACGGCGCCATCGACCACCTGCGCAGCATCGAGAAGAACATCGTCACCATCGAAGACCCGGTGGAATACCAGCTCGACATCATCAACCAGAACCAGGTGAACGAGGCCGTCGGGCTCACCTTCCCGCGCATCCTGCGCCACGTGCTGCGCCAGGACCCGGACATCATCATGGTGGGCGAGATCCGCGACCGCCAGACCGCCGAGATCGCCGTGCAGGCCGCCCTCACCGGCCACCTGGTGCTGTCCACGCTCCACACCAACGACGCCGTGGGCGCGGTGGCGCGGCTGGTGGACATGGGCGTCGAGCCCTACCTGCTGTCGTCGGCGCTGATCGGCGTGATGGCCCAGCGCCTGGTGCGACGCATCTGCCCCGAATGCCGCAGCACCTACATCGCCCCGCCAGAGCTCGTCGAGCGCTTTGGCTGGGAAGCCCGCGGCCAGGTGATGCTGGCCCGCGGCCGCGGCTGTCGCAACTGCTACGACAGCGGCTACAAGGGCCGGCTGGCGATCCACGAACTCATCGAGATCGACCGCCCGCTGCAGAGCCTGATCGTCGCCGATGCCGGCTACGAAGCCCTCAGCGACCACGTGAAGCGCGGCCCCACGCCGGGCCTTTTCGACGACGGGCTCGACCGGGTGCTGGCAGGCAGCACCACGCTGGAGGAAATCTCCCGCGTGGTTTTGCTGGAGTAAACCGATGGCCATCGAACTTGGCCCCTCCGGCGGCACGCCCGCCCCCACCGCCGCCAGCAGCGCCAAGGCCGCCTTTGCCGGCTGGAGCCAGCGCATCCAGGTGGCCGACCGGATCGCCTTCACCGAGCAGCTGGCCCTGCTGCTGGAAACCGGCGTACCGCTCCACACCGCGCTCAGCGAACTCCACGCCCAGTCCCGCCGCCCGCCGGTGAAGGCGGTGCTGGCCGCACTCCATCACGACATCCTCGAAGGCAAGCCCCTGTCCCAGGCCCTCGCCGCCCAGCCGGCGATGTTCCCGGGCACCTACACCCATCTGGTCGCGGCGGCCGAAGAAGGCGGTTTTCTGCCCGACGTGCTGGCCCAGCTCAAGGATCTCGACGAGAAGGCCCAGAACCTGCGCGTCGCGCTGGTCTCGGCCCTCACCTACCCGGCGGTGCTGCTGGGCCTGTCGGTGATCGTCGTGGCCTTCATCCTGCTTTGGGTGTTCCCGCGCTTTGCCGATCTCTTCGCCTCCATCCACGACCGCCTGCCCGTCACCACCCTGGTGCTCATGGCGCTGTCGGATTTCCTGCACAAGTACGGCGCGCTGGTGGTGGTCGGCATCGGCGTGATCGCGCTGGTGGGCCGGCGCGTCGTCACCTCGCCGGAAGGCCGCGCCGCCATCGAGCGGGCGGTGATGGCCACCCCGGCCCTCGGCAACATCGTGATGGGCATCCACATGGTGCGGGTGTTCCGCATCCTGTCCCTGTCGCTGTCGCGGGGCGTGCCGCTCCTCAAGGCGCTTGCCGCCAGTCAGGACATCGCCTCCACCCGCGCCCTGCGCGAGGCCATGGAGCGCATGCGGATCAGCGTCGAGGAAGGCCGCGGACTCTCGGCGGCGCTCTCCGACACCGAGTTCATCCCGCCCCTGGCCAGGGAGATGCTCGCCACCGGCGAGCGCAGCGGCCATCTGGCCAAGGTGCTGGAGCGCCTCGCCGAGCACTACCAGCGCAAGCTCGAGCAGCGCCTCGCCACCCTCGCCAAGGTCATCGAGCCGGTGATGCTGCTGTTCATGGGCGGCCTCGTCGCCACCATCGTCAGTGCACTGATCCTGCCCATCTTCAAGCTGTCGGCGGCTGTTCATTAGGCGGACGGAATTCACGCTGACGGCAAACTTGCACCTCAACTTTTGGCCGCCCTGGCCGTAACAGGGTCCATACCTGCTCACCGGGCGGAGTGCTCCCGCCCATTGCACTACAAGAACCGGAGTCCGCAATGAAGATTCGCCGCCCCCGCCTGCAAGACGGCTTCACGCTTGTCGAACTGCTGATCGTCGTGGTCATCCTCGGCGTGCTGGCCGCCATCGCCATTCCGCAGTTTTCCGCCTCCACCGACGACAGCAAGGCCGCCGCGCTGGATGCCACCCTGAGCAACCTGCGCACCGCCATCGAGCTCTACTACCAGCAGCATGGCAGCTACCCCAGCGCCGTGGCCGCCGGCGGCTCCTTCGGGGCGATCGACACCGAAGCCGCCTTCGTTTCTCAGCTGGTCAAATTCACCAGCGCCGCCGGCGCCGTCAGCAACACCAAGGACGCCACCTACAAGTACGGCCCTTACCTCAAGAAGAGCACCATCCCTGCCGATCCGATCAAGAACGTCGCCACTGTCGAAGTCATCAACCTCGGCTCCCTGGGCATGACCGCCACCTCCGGCGACCCCGGCGGCTGGAAGTTCGACAACAAGACCGGCCAGCTGATCGTCAACATCGCCGCCTACCAGTCCCGCTGATCCTGCCGCCGTGGCAGCGCCCGGCATCCGCCCCGCCCGCAGCGGCGGGGTGACCCTCATCGAACTGCTCATCGCCGTCGGCATCCTTGCCATGCTTGCCGCCTCGGCCGCTCCCCTGATCTCCGCCACCAGCCGCCCGGCCCAGGCCGCCAAGGCCGCCGAGCAGCTCGCCGCGGCCCTGCGTTTCGCCCGCGACGAGGCCCTGCGCACCCAGAACCCCTGCGGCGTGATCTTCGCCACCGGCAGCGCCAGCGACAGCTACAAGGTTTACACCCTGGACACCAGCAGCGCGCCGCCCACCCCGCTCTACACCGTCCGCCACCCGCTCTCCCGCCAGCTCTACGCCGAGACCCTCGGCAGCGGCAGCCGCCATCCCGACGCCCGCCTCGACAGCAATCTGGTCGTGCTGCCTTCAGGCACCGCCGGCGCCCTGTCCTTCCTCGCCGACGGCGCCCCGGCGACCACCCAGGGCAGCGCCCTGCAGCGCCTCGCCAGCGGCAGCGCGCGGGTGCGCGTCCAGGCCGGCAGCCACACCCGCGACGTGCTGGTGGCCGCGGAGACCGGCCGCATCACCTTCCAGTAAGGCCATGAAACGGCAGCGCGGATTCGGCTACATCGAGGCGCTGGTGGCGGTAGTGCTGCTCGCCATCGCCATCGTCCCGGCCCTCGACGCCCTGTCCAACGCCATGCGCGGCGCCCCGACCGCCGACCGGGACGACGACATCTGGCAGGCCGTCGCCAACAAGCTCTCCGACGTCGCCGGCGCCCGCTTCGACGACCTGGACGCAGCCGCCACCGCCGCCGGCAGCGCCACCACCGCCACCACGCTCTCCGACGCCAGCGGCACCACGCCGCGGGTGACGGTCTACCTCAGCCGCTACGACGGCGACAACGCCGACGGCGACAACAACCCCTTCACCGGCACCGACGCCGACCTGATCTGGGTCCGCGCCGCCATCACCGACCCGCCGGTCGAGATGACCACCCTGGTGACCCGATGAAGCCGCAGCGGGGTGTCGCCCTGGTCGAGCTGCTGGTCGCCGCGATGATCGCCGCGCTGGTGCTGGGCAGCCTCGCCGGCATGCTCGGCGGCCTGCGCCAGAGCGACGCCGTGATCGGAGAACGCGCCACCCTGCAGCGCGACGCCCGGCTGGCGCTGGAGCGCATCGCCGCGATGGTCGAGGCCAGCACCCGTCTGATGGTGCCCCTCGAAGTGACCACCACCA
>ERZ650306.317-NODE-317-length-29074-cov-11.091871_pt1 | contig 29074 bp, 25 predicted proteins | sample MGYA00376242_ERZ650306 | MGnify/ENA primary metagenome ERZ650306 (study PRJEB26733, sample SAMN07839244) | wastewater metagenome | biome: urban; feature: wastewater treatment plant; material: waste water | place: USA: North Carolina | collected 2016-03-31 ... | reverse complement strand
CGATCTTCAGGAAGTCGGTCGGGCGCTCGTAGCGGGACGCCATGATGCGCTTGCCATAGAAAAGGTTCTGCTGCTGATGCACCAAACCGAGAGACTGGTTATTGAACAGCACGATCTTGACGTTGACGTCTTCCTGAGCGGCGGTCGCCATCTCCTGGATGTTCATCTTCAGGCTGCCATCGCCGGAGAAGCACACCACGGTACGATCCGGTGCGGCCAGCGCGGCGCCGATGGCGGCCGGGAAGCCAAAGCCCATGGTGCCGAGGCCACCCGAATTGAGCCACTGGCGCGAACGGCGGAACGGGTAGGCTTGGGCAACCCACATCTGGTGCTGTCCGACGTCGCTGGTGATGATCGCGCTGTCGTCGAGACAGCTTGCCACCGCGTGGATGAGGCCGTAAGGCGTGCGGGGATCGTCGACGCCCGGCATGGCCAGCGGAAAGCGGCCCTTGAGACTTTCCACGTGGGACAGCCAGCGCTTGCGCAATTGCGGCTTGACCCGCGGCAGCAGTTCGGAGAGCACCTGCCCCACGTCGCCGGCAATCGCGACGTTGGCGTTCTTGACCTTGTGCAGCTCGGAACGATCGATGTCGATGTGGATGATCTTGGCGTTCGGGCAAAACTCGGCCGTCTTGCCGATGGCGCGGTCGTCGAAGCGTGCGCCGACGCAGATCAGCAGATCGGCTTCTTCGAGAACATAGTTGGTATAGCGCGCACCGTGCATGCCGAGCATGCCCAGGGACAGCGGGTGGTCCATCGGCATCGCACCGAGCGCCATCAGCGTCATGGTGGTCGGCAGGGAAGCCTGCTCGGCCAGCGTAACCGCCATGTGCGCGGCACCCGAGTGGATCACGCCGCCGCCGAGATAAAGCACCGGACGCTCGGCGGCCTCGATCATCTTCGCGGCCTCTTCAATGGCGGCGATATCGAAGGCGGGCGCGGCATCGGGCACGACCACGTCGGGATAATCCTCGAAGCTCACCATCTGGTTCTGCACGTCCTTCGGCACGTCGATCAGCACCGGACCGGGACGGTCGGACATGGCGATGCGGAAGGCCGCCGGCACAACCGTCAGCAGATCCTTGGCCGAACGGACCAGAAAGTTGTGCTTGGTGATGGGAATCGTCAGACCGTAGGTATCGACTTCCTGAAAGGCATCCGTGCCGATCATCGACAGCGGCACCTGACCGGTCAGGGCGATTATCGGGATCGAATCGAGCTTGGCGTCGGCGATGGCCGTCACCAGATTGGTCGCGCCCGGGCCGCTGGAAGCCATGCAGACCTCGGGCTTGCCGGACACTCGGGCCATGCCCTGAGCGATAAAACCGGCACCTTGCTCGTGACGGCAGAGAACGTGGTGGATTTCGCTCTTCGACAGGGCGTCATACATCGGCAGGGCCGCACCGCCGGGCACGCCGGCGATAGTGCTGATTCCTTGCCGTTCGAGCAGCCTCATGATCAGGTCTGCTCCAGTCATTTGCATCATCGAGTTTCTCCTTGGGGCTTGAAAGCCGCACTGCAGGCCAGGCCGGGGCGCATCAAAAGACAAAACCCCCGCCGGTTGCGCGCCGGCGGGGGTCTGAATTCTTGATTGACTACCTGGGACCCTTACGACGCGCGCTCACCTACGCTTACTACGCGTACTACAACAACGTCGACGGGCAGGAAAGTCACGATTCGGGTCACTGGGGTCACTAAGTCATCTGAAAACTACTCGCGGATTATTCTCACAAAGCCCCGAAAACACAAGCTGTTTTTGCAGCGCACCACCCAATAAGCCACAGCGTCCGCGTCAACCGTCGCGCAGCATGCGCCGGAGTATCTTGCCGACGTTGCTCTTGGGAAGCTCGTCGCGAAACTCGACGAACCTTGGCACCTTGTAGCCAGTCAGGCCAGCCCGGCAGTGGGCGATCAGGGCTTCGGCGGTCAGGCTCCGATCCTTGCGGACGACGAATATCTTCACCGCTTCGCCGGAATGCTCGTCCGGCACGCCAAGCGCCGCCACCTCCATGACCCCCGGATGGGAGGCAACAACATCCTCCACCTCATTTGGATAGACGTTGAAACCTGACACCAGGATCATGTCCTTCTTGCGATCGACGATGCGCACAAAACCGTCTGCATCGATGGTCGCCACATCCCCGGTACGCAGAAAGCCATCGTAGGTAAAAACCCGCCGAGTGTCCTCCGGACGGTTGTAATAGCCCTTCATCACCTGCGGACCGCGCACGCACAGTTCGCCCGGCATGCCTGGCAACACCTCGTGCCCCTCATCGTCGCGCAGACTGATGTCGGTCGACGAAATGGGCAGACCGATGGAATGGTTGAACTCGGGGAGATCCAGCGGATTGATGCACACCGCCGGCGACGTTTCGGTCAGCCCATAAGCTTCGGACAACGGCTTTCCCGTCACCTGCTTCCAGCGCTCCGCCACTGCTTGCTGCACCGCCATCCCGCCACCCAGGGCAACTTTCAGGGCCGAGAAATCCAGCTTTGCGAATTCGGGATTATTGAGCAGCGCATTGAACAGCGTATTGACGCCGGTAATGACCGTGAACGGGTATTTTCCGAGTTCCGCGACAAAACCGGGAATGTCCCGCGGGTTGGTGATCAGCACATTGCAGGCGCCGATCTTGAAGAAGGTCAGGCAGTTCGCGGTCAGCGAAAAGATGTGATAGAGCGGCAACGCGGTGATGATGACCTCAACGCCCTCCCTCACATAAGAACTGATCCAGGCATGGGCCTGCTGCAGGTTTGCGACGATGTTGCCGTGGGTGAGCATCGCCCCTTTGGCCACGCCGGTCGTGCCGCCGGTGTATTGCAGATAGGCCAGATCGTCGTGGGTGATGGTGACGGGCATGAGCGGATGCTCGCCCCCCAGACTGAGCGCCTCACGAAACCCCACCGAACCGGGAAGACTCCATTCCGGCACCATCTTCTTGAGGTGCCGCACCACAAAATTCACCACCAGCGATTTGGGAAAACCCAGCAGGTCGCCCAGCCCCGTCACCACCACATGGCGCACCGAGGCAGTGTCGGCAATCACCTCCTGCAAGGTATGGGCGAAGTTCTCAACGATGACGATGGCCTCACAGCCGGCATCGCGCAACTGGTGTTCCAGTTCACGGGCGGTGTAGAGAGGATTGACGTTCACCACCGTGAAACCCGCTCGCAGAATGCCGAACATCGCGACCGGATACTGCAAGCAGTTGGGCATCATCAGGGCCACACGCGCGCCCTTGCCAAGTTTGAGTTCGCCCTGCAGATAACCGGCAAACTGACGGGAAAGCGCTTCGAGCTCGCTGTAAGTGAGGGACTTGCCCATGCACACGTAGGCGGTCCGGTCAGCGAACCTGCCAACGCTCTTGTCGAACAGATCGACCAGAGAAGTAAACTCTCCCGCGTCGATCTCGGCGGGTACGCCAGGGGGATAGCTTTTCAGCCAGATCTTGTCCATGTTGTCTCCTTTGTAGTTGGTAGCAAAGCCAAGCCCATCCGGAACGCGGGCGCTGCCATGCAACATCCCATTCCGACGGAACCCGCCCTCCCCAGGCGGCCCGGCACCCGAAGGCACCGCTTTCCAACATACTTTTCGACCGACGTTTAGACGCCTTTTTGTCAGGCCGCTCCGCCCCCTGCGCGGAACAGCCCGTTTACAGCCCGAATACTGCTAAATCGATCCGGAAATACTCAAACTTTGTCTTCCTCGGTAGGCCAGTTACGGATGTAGTTTTTCAGCATGCGATTCTCGAAGCTCTGCTCTTCGAGCACAGCCTTTGCCACGTCATGGAACGACACCACGCCCATCAGGGTCGTGCCGTCCATCACCGGCAGATAACGCTGGTGATGCTCGACCATCAAGCGGCGCAGTTCATCCATTTCCATGTTCAAAGCCGCGGCGAACGGGTCCTTGATCATGGCTTCGCTGACCGGCAACGCCTGCCATTCGGCACCGGCCTTCTGGGCTGCGATCAGGACTTCACGGAAGGTCAGCAGACCCGCCATGCGCCCCTTGTCGAACACCACCAGAGAACCGACGTCCTGTTCGGTCATGACTGCAACGGCCTCGGAAAGGCTCTTATTGGAAGGGACCGTGAAAAGGACTTTGCCTTTGATCGCCAGAATTTCGCTAACCAGCATTTTCGTTTCCTTTGGGTGGCGTCGAATCGCCTTGATCAATACTGACGGGATAGTATTCGATTGCACATGCGGAGAGAAGGCTGCGGGAATAAGGACTTACCCGAGTCACCCCAGGCTGCGAAACACGCCCCAACACACCGCACGATGCTCCGCAGCCCGCCACCGTCGGGCAAAACGCCGCTCAGCGTTCGAGATACTTGAGCTTGTCCTCGACACCGCGCCAGTCGTCGGCATCCGCCAGCGGCTCCTTGCGCTCGACGATGGGAGTCCATTTCGCCGCCAGTTCCGCGTTGAGCGCGATAAAGCCCTGCTGATCGGCCGGCACGTCGTCCTCGGCAAAAATCGCCTCGGCGGGACACTCCGCCACACAAAGGGTGCAGTCGATGCATTCGTCTGGATCGATCACCAAAAAATTGGGGCCTTCCCGAAAGCAATCGACGGGACACACATCGACACAATCGGTGTACTTGCAGCGAATGCAGTTTTCGGTGACGACGTAGGCCATGCTGTGCTCCTTTTTTCTTGGCGCTGTCAGCCTTCGCAGAAAGGCCATCGACAGCAAACTAAGTGAAATGTTTGGCTCTGGAATATACCTCATTCGCCCGGCACCATGATGGCACCGGCCGAACCGAAGCCCACCGCAGTCAACCGGAGCCGAGCTCCATTAACATGCTCCGCAACCCGGCTAGCACAGATTTGAGTGGGTGGCGAGAAAAGCGCTTTTCACGCGGAAGAATATTCGCTAGCATCCCGCTATCTGCCTCCCTGCCGGGGCTACACGGTTTCGGTCCCTGCCGAAAACGTCCCTCTCTCCCGGCAATCCCAAACACACCCCCTGAATTCGTGAGGAACCATGAGCGAACATATTCATTACGTCACCGACTCAAACTTCGAAGCCGAAGTTCTGCAGTCCCAAAGCCCTGTGCTGGTCGATTACTGGGCTGAGTGGTGCGGCCCCTGCAAGATGATCGCGCCGATCCTGGACGACGTGGCTAAGGAATACGAGGGCAAACTCAAGGTCGCCAAGCTCAACATCGACGAGAACCAGGAAACGCCCGCCAAATACGGCATTCGCGGCATTCCGACGCTGATGCTGTTCAAGGGTGGCAACATCGAGGCTACCAAAGTTGGCGCCCTGTCCAAGTCCCAGTTGACTGCGTTCATTGACAGCCACCTGTAAGCAGGTTAGATTTATCCGAGCCAGTCACTAAAACGGCACTTCCGGGGCGATCGAACCGAGACCCCCGGTGTCGTTGTACAGTCCGAGCACTTCTGCTGCTGTACATGCTGTAGCGAATCCGCTGTAGCTCATCCCCCACCTCTCTCTTTCCCCCATCCCCCACCGCTGCCAGCCATGCAACTCTCGGAGCTCAAGTCTCTCCACGTCGGCCAATTGCTCGAAATGGCCATCGCAAACGAAATCGAAGGTGCCAACCGCCTCCGCAAACAGGAGTTGGTCTTTGCGCTGCTGAGAAATCGCGCCAAGAAAGGCGAGCCCATTTACGGCGACGGCGTCATGGAAATTCTGCCTGACGGCTTCGGCTTTCTGCGCTCGCCCGACACCTCGTACCTGGCCGGCACCGATGACATCTATGTGTCGCCGAGCCAGATCCGGCGCTTCAACCTGCACACGGGCGACACGGTCGAAGGTGAAATCCGCACGCCCAAGGATGGGGAGCGCTACTTTGCCCTCGTGAAGGTGGACAAGGTCAACTTCGAACCCCCCGAAGCGGCCAAGCACAAGATCCTGTTCGAGAACCTCACACCGCTTCACCCGAACCAGTGCCTCAAGCTGGAACGGGACATCCGTGGCGAAGAGAACATCACTTCGCGGGTGATCGACATGATCGCACCCATCGGCAAAGGCCAGCGCGGCCTCCTGGTGGCGCCGCCAAAAAGCGGCAAGACGGTGATGCTCCAGCACATCGCCCACTCGATCACCGCCAATCACCCCGACGTGGTCGTGATCGTGCTGCTGATCGACGAGCGCCCCGAAGAAGTCACCGAAATGCAGCGCTCGGTAAAGGGCGAGGTCGTGGCTTCCACTTTCGACGAACCTGCGATCCGCCACGTACAGGTGGCCGAAATGGTCATCGAAAAAGCCAAGCGCCTCGTCGAGCACAAGAAAGATGTGGTCATCTTGCTCGACTCGCTGACCCGACTGGCCCGAGCCTACAACACCGTCGTGCCCGCCTCGGGCAAGGTGCTGACCGGCGGCGTCGATGCCAACGCCCTGCAAAAGCCCAAACGCTTTTTCGGCGCGGCCCGCAATATCGAAGAAGGCGGTTCGCTCACCATTATCGCCAGTGCGCTGATCGATACCGGCAGCCGCATGGACGACGTGATCTACGAAGAATTCAAGGGTACCGGCAACATGGAGATCCACCTGGATCGCCGCATGGCCGAGAAGCGCGTCTACCCCGCAATCAACGTCAATCGCTCCGGCACCCGCCGCGAAGAGTTGCTGCTGAAGTCCGATGTGCTCCAGAAGGTCTGGGTGCTGCGCAAGCTTCTGTACGGCATGGACGACATCGATGCAATGGAGTTCCTGCTCGACAAGATCAAGGCCACCAAGAGCAACAGCGAGTTCTTCGACGCCATGCGCCGCGGCTGACACTCGACAGTCAGCCAGACCCGCAGCACCGCGGCGTCGCCGGCCCCGAATCCCGAAGCCCCTGTCCAGCAGGGGCTTCGTTTTTTCCGGGACCGGGACCGGCGACGCCTTCAGCCCGCCCGGACCGGGACGGCCGGGCTGAAGGTGGAGCGCCTTCGCCCGCTACCGCCCGACGGATTCAGAACCGTCCGAGCTTTCGGTACAGCGTATTCCGGCTGATCCCCAAACGCCGCGCCGCCGCCGAGATGTTGCCGCTCTCGGCCTCCAGCGTGCGCTGGATCATGTCCCGCTCGATTTCCTCCAGCCGCCCGAAGGCGTTTGCTCCCGCCGCCGGCGCTTCGGCCACCTCAAGCGCACGGACGGCGGCCACGCCGGCCGGGGCCGGAGACGCGCCTGCGGACAGCATGTCGATTTCCTCGAACACATCGTCGGGCAGATGCCAGGTTTCGATCAGATCCTCGCCCTCGTCGAGCAGCGCGATGGCCACCTTGATGACATTGCTGAGCTGGCGGATGTTGCCCGGCCAGCGATAGCGCAGGAAAGCGTCCATCACTCTCCCGGAAACCTGCACCCTGCGGTCGGGGCCGGCTTCCTCGCGGAGCAGCTTTTCGATCAGGCTGCCGATATCGCTGCGTTCGCGGAGCGACGGCAAGTTGATGCACAAGCCGTTGAGCCGGTAATACAAGTCCTCGCGGAAACCGCCACGCGCCACCTCTTCCTTCAGCTTGCGGTGAGTGGCGCAGACCAGTGTGATGTCCACCGGAATGCTCTTGTTGGTGCCCAGCGGCGTGACGCAGCGCTCCTGCAGCACGCGCAGCAGGCGGGCCTGCAGCGACAGGGGCATGTCGCCGATTTCGTCGAGGAAGAGCGTTCCGCCGTGGGCCTGCTGGATCTTGCCGACCGCCCCTTCCTTGCGCGCGCCGGTAAAAGCGCCGCCCGAGTAACCGAACAATTCCGACTCGATCAGGGTTTCGGGAATCGCCGCACAGTTGAGCGCCACGAAAGGCCCTTGGGCGCGAGGGCCGCTGTTGTGAAAGGCCTTGGCAAACATTTCCTTGCCGGCACCGGATTCGCCCTGAACGAGAATCGGGATGTCGCGGCCAAGAATGCGGGTGGCCTTGTCGATGGCCGCCTGCAGACGCTCGTCGCCGGTGGACAGAAACTTGAGGGTCAGGCGCGGTCGGTCGGCGGGAGGAACGGCTGCGGGCTCCGGCTTCACGATCTTGCCGACGCGCTCGCCGCGCGCGTCGAGCAGTATCGGGCTGGCATTACCGGTCAGCGCCGTGACGTTGCCGCGCAGACGGGCGTAGAAGCGTTCGCCGTTGCGCCCGCCGATGGCGATCAGCGACGAAGGATCGCGCCGGGCGCGGTCGATCAGGGTGCCCAAGGGCACGTCGAACAGCATGCTGTAGTGGCGACGGGGCAGATCCTCGCGACGCAGCCCCAGAAGCTCGAGGGCGGACTGGTCGGCGCCGAGCAGATCGCCGTCGGGGCCGATTGCCAGCATGGCTTCGCAGAGGCTGCCGACATGGTCGGGCCGTATATGAAAACCGATCAGGCCTTGATGGGCAAACTCGGATTCGAACAAACGCTTTTCGATGATTCGCGACGACATTTTGACTAGACCGAGAGAATGGCGCTGGTATGCGCGGTAGTCGCTGGAAATATCCAGCACGCCCATCAGACGCCCTTGGGCATCCTGAATCGGCGCGGCACTGCAGGTGAGGAAGGCATTGCCTTCGAAAAAGTGTTCGGAACCGAAGACGTTCACGGCGTTGCGCTCGGCCAGCGCCGTGCCGATGGCGTTGGTTCCGCGTTCGGATTCGTGCCAATTGGCGCCCGGACGCAGCGCGACCTGCTCGGCCTGACACAGGAAATCGGGATCGCCATAGCTCTGCAGCAGCATGCCCCGCGAATCGGCAAGCACAACCATGCTATGGGAGTTGCGGATCTGCTCGAAGAGGTGCTCCAGAACCGGCTGGGCGTGGGAGAGTAGCGTGCGATTACGTTCGCGGGCTTCGGCCACCACCCGCTGGTCGGGCTCGCCGCCGCCCTTGCGGGCCGGATCGAGGCCGGCCTGACGGCACCGTTCCCACGAACGTAACACATTGTTGTCGAGCAAGGCGGCCGGCAGCTCACCCCGACCAAAGAACAGCGAGCGCGCCTCAAGAAGGCTGACCGAACGGGCTTCGGTATTGAATGGAACCTGCATTTGTCTTCCCCCTTCCGCCGATGCGGAATATCTGCCGGGATCGAGCCCGGTTTTTGTATGTGCTCCAAAATGTAGCAGCCGAATCATATTTCAGCAATGTGACTGCTCCACCGTGCATCTCCCTGAGCAAATCCCGCGCCAGTTTATCGCCCCATAAACAGAACATATAAACTCGGCTGCCACTGCACGCAAGCGCAAGGTTCGCGCTTTCGATCAAACTTGGCACGCCCCTTGCTGCTTGCTCACCGCCACGGCGATACGCCCCAGGGCGAAGCGCTCGACGAATTCCAATCATGACCAAAGGTGACCCAGGTGACAGTTCGCAATTTCTCCCTCATCCGTACCCTCTCCGCCGCAGCCCTGACGCTCGCCGCCGGCCTCGTGTTCGCCCACGGCGACGTGACTCCGCAGGCAGTCGACACCTCGACGCTGAAGTCGGTCGGCAAGGAATGGCTGGCCAAGAACCCCTTCCTCGGCGACAAGGAAGCGATCCGCATCGGGGCCTCCGCCTTCAACCAGAACTGCGCCCGCTGTCACGGCCTCGGCGCGGTATCCGGCGGCATCGCCCCCGACCTGCGCTACCTGCCGACCGGCCAGGAAGGCGACGAAATCTTCCTGCAGCGCATCCGCCACGGCGCCACCCGCGACGGTCGCGTGTATATGCCCCCGTTCGAAGGCATCCTCTCCCAGGAAGCCATGTGGACCATCCGCTCCTGGCTGGAGACCGTCCGTGAAGACTGATCGTCGTCGCTTCCTGCTGGCAGCCGGCGCCGTGGCGCTGACCGCCAGCCTCCCGGCCCGCGCCCAAGGCGTCGCCAGCCCGCTCGCCGACATTCGCCAGCGCGGCCACCTGAAAGTCGCGGTGTACAACGACTTCGCCCCGTGGTCGCTGAAGGGCAAAGGCATCGACGTGGAGCTTGCCGAAGCGCTCGGCAAGCAACTCAAGCTGACGGCCCAGGTGGTCGGCTACACCGCCGACGAGGACATGGACGACGACCTGCGCAATATGGTCTGGAAGGGCCATTACCTGGGCACCGCGCCGTCCGACGTGATGATGCACGTACCGGTCGATTCCTACCTGCAGGGCAAGAACGACAAGGTGAAGATCTTCGGCCCCTACCATCTGGAAACCGTCGCCGTCGCCCGCGTGCAGCGGATCGGCCAGATCCGCGGCTCGGCGGCCACCGCGCTGGAAGTATTCACCCGCGAGAAGATCGGCGTCGAAGGCCGCAGTCTGGCCGACGCCTTCCTGCTCGGCGTGCTGAACGGCCGGCTGCGCGAAAACGTGGTCCATTTCGGCAGCATCGCCGCCGCCGTCGAGAAGCTGAAGGCCGGCGACCTTGCGGCCGTGATGGGCCCACGCTCGGAGATCGAAGCCGCGCTCGGCAAGGACAGCCGTTTCGTTGTCGAAGTCGTGCAGATGCCCGAACTGAAGATCAACAGCTGGCCGCTCGGGATGGCCGTCAAGGCCGACGAAGGCGAACTCGCCGACGCGCTCGCCGGCGCACTCCACGCGCTGCAGAAAGATGGTACGGTGGCCGCGATCTTCGCCCGCCACGGCGTCACCTATGTCCAGCCCACGCTGTAATCGAGACCAACAATGAGCCGTGCCACCGCGCTTCAAAGCCTTCTCGCCGCTTGCGCGCTGCTACCGGGCGCGGCGTTTGCCGCGCCCTTTGCCTACGTGCCGAACGAGAAATCGGCCACCGTATCGGTGATCGACACCGCCACCGATACGGTGGTCCGCACGCTGCCCGGCGGTCAGCGCCCGCGCGGCATCGCCACCGATGGCAGGCGCCTTTACATCAGCGAGGCGCCCGCCGACGGGCTGGCAATCGTCGACACCGCCGCCGAAGAGCCGATCCGCCGGATTGCCCTCGGCAAATCGCCGGAAGGCATCAGCGTCTCGGGCGACCGCAAGCTGGTCGCCGCGGCGGTGGAAGAATCCAATAGCGTGGTCCTGATCGAAGCGGCTACGGGGCGCAAGCTCGCCGACATCAAGGTGCGCGGCAAGAACCCGGAACACGCGGTGTTCAGCCCCGATGGCCGCTGGCTGCTGGTCAGCGCCGAAGAGGCCGAGCAGGTGGATCTCATCGATGTGAAGGCCCGCCGGCAGGTGGCGCAGATTCCCGTCGGCAAGCGTCCGCGGGGCATCGGCTTCACACCGGACGGTCGCCGCGCCTACGTGGCCTGCGAACTGGCCAGTACCGTCTACGCCATCGATATGGGACGCCGCCACGTAATGGCCACGATCAAGGCCGGCAGCTTCTCCAACGGCGTCACCGTCGCCCCCGACGGCAGCCGCGTCTATGTCTCCAACGGCAAGGACGGCACGGTCAGCGCGATCCGCAGCGCCGACAACCAGGTCGAAGCCACCATCCCGGTCGGCAAACGGCCCTGGAACATGGCCATCACCCCCGACGGCAGCAAGCTCTATGTGGCCAACGGCCGTTCCAACAGCGTGTCCGTGATCGACACCCAGCGCCTCGAAACCATCCGGGAAATCCCCGTCGGCGAACTCCCCTGGGGTGTCGTAATCCAGCCCTGATTCACCCTGGATATCCTTCCCAAACCCGGATTTGCCCTAGACCGATACACCTGCTCCATTATGGAGCAGGTGCTCCAAATCCAGGCTTACAGCTTCAAAATCCACTCGATTGCCGTCTTCAGATCGGCATCGCTGATCTTGTCCGGACCATTCGGCGTCATCGGAATCTGGCCCCACACACCGCTACCGCCGGCACGCACCTTGGCGCTCAGCACCGCCACCGCATCCGCCTGCCCCTTGTACTTCGCCGCCACCTCCTTGTAAGCCGGGCCGATGCGTTTCTGATCCACTGCATGGCAGGCCACGCAACGGGCCTTCTTGATGATTTCTTCGGACGCGACGGCCGGCGCGGCAACCATGACACCCAGTGCAAAGGCGCCCAACAACGGAACGAGCTTCATGTCTATCTCCTGATTTTGGATTTTTTAGATTCGGCCACGGCGGCCGGACAACAGCAACGCAAAAACAACGGCACGAATGCCGCCGTGCCACCAGCCCGGTGCAAAAACCATGCACTCCCCACCCCGCCACGCCAATCAACCCAAAACCTTTTCCAGACAAGCACTTGAGGCGCCACCCCGGCCCTTGGCAGCGCGGCCCGGCTGTTCAGCCACTGCACACCTGCTCCATCCCGCAGCGCCGATCCGTAACACCTGCTCCGCCCGCGATACACCGCCCAAGCCGATTTCGGCCCCAATCCGGGCCATTCCAGCCCTGACTCGGCAGGCATGCTTCCTGCAGTTCAAGTCCTCATGAAAAGCGCGACTCCGTCCTTCCCCCTGCCGCACGCCGAACTCATCCGGCGCTCCTGGGAGCGCTGTGCCGCTGCCGGCCTCGTCAGCAACGAACGCCAGCCCGACACGCGCAATTCCCGCTTCGGCCTTGCCGACCGGCTCGAAGCCAACGCGCGGCTGGTGGCCTTCGCTCAGCCGATCATGGAACACCTGCATCAGCAGATCGCCCGCTCGTCCTCGACCGTTCTGCTGGCCGACGACAGCGGCGTGATCCTGCGTTCGGTCGGCGATGCCGACTTCGCCGAACGCGCCGCCAAGGTCTCCCTGCAGCCCGGCCACTCGTGGGCCGAAGGCGTCATGGGCACCAACGCCATCGGCACCGCACTGGCCGAACAGCACACCGTCGCGGTGATCGGCGCCGACCACTACCTGGAACGCAACCGCTTCCTCACCTGCATCGCCACCCCCATCCACGCCCCCACCGGCGGCGTACTCGGGATTCTCGACATCTCCACCTGCAACCAGGTCACCCAGGTGCATGCCCAGGCGCTGCTGCAGAGCACCGCCGAGATCATCGAAAACCGCCTGATCGAAACGGTTGCCGACGCCAGCGTCACGATCCGCTTCCACCCCCAGCCCGAAGCCCTTTCGTCGCCCCTCGAAGGCCTCGCCGTATTCGACGAAGCCGGCCATCTGCTGGCCTGCAACCGGCGCGCCGAACGCCTGCTCGGCCTCGCCGACACCCGCCGCAACCGGTCGGCTTTCTGGAACATATTCGAGACCCGCTGGAGCGCCATCCTCGATCACGCCTTATCGAACGGCACCCATCCGACCCACGTGCGCGACCTCGGCGGACGCGAGTTCGCCGCCCGTCTTCAGATCGGCAAACTGCGCCGACAGCGCTCGACCGGCGCCACCGCCAACCCGACCGCCGCCGCGCCCCGCCGCGCCACCCTCGACGAACTGAACCTGGGCGACAAGGCCGTCGCCGACGCCATCCGCCGCGCCCAGCGCATCGTCGGCCTCGACATCCCGCTGCTGATCCAGGGCGAAACCGGCACCGGCAAAGAAGTTTTCGCCCAAGCCTTCCACCATAGCGGCCCCCGCAAGCACGGCCCCTTCGTCGCCATCAACTGCGCCGCCATCCCCGCCAACCTGATCGAAGCCGAACTCTTCGGCTACAGTGCCGGCGCCTACACCGGCGCCCGCGGCGAAGGCGCCCGCGGCAAACTGCGCGAAGCCAACGGCGGCACCCTGTTCCTCGACGAAATCGGCGACATGCCGCTGCGCCTCCAGGCCGTCCTCCTGCGCGTACTCGAAACCCGCCGCGTCGCCCCCCTTGGCGGCGGCCCGGAAGAAACCATCCAGCTCACCCTCGTCTGCGCCAGCCACCGCTCCCTCAAGGCCTTGTGCGAACGCGGCGAATTCCGCCCCGACCTGTATTTCCGCCTGTCGGCCATGAACCTCACCCTGCCCGCCCTGCGCGAACGCAGCGACATCTGCGCCCTCGCCCGACGCATCCTCCAGGAAGAATCCCCCGCCCGACCGCTGCGCCTCGCCAGCGCCACCCTCGATCTCATCCGCCGTCACCCGTGGCCCGGCAACATCCGCCAGCTCCGCAACGCCCTGCGCCTCGCCGTCGCCATGCTCGGCCCCGAAGAAAGCACGCTCCACCCCGAACATCTGCCCGACGAGCCCGACGACCGCGCCGCCGACGCCCCCGGTCTGCCGGCCGGCCACAGCCTGCGCAGCGCCGAAAACCGCCTCATCGACGACACCCTCGCCCGCCACGCCGGCAACATCTCCGCCACCGCCCGCGAACTCGGCATTACCCGCACCACGCTCTATCGCAAACTGCGGCGCAACCCCTGAGCCCCGGCCGCGTGGGATACTCACGCCCCGCCTCCTTCCCCGCCTCACCATGTCCGTCCGCCGCCTGACCGTCGCCCTTTCGGCACTCGTCCTCGCCGCCTGCAGCGCCGCGCCCTCGCCTCTCGTCCCGCAGCTCCGCGAGCAATTCCGGCCCGGCATGACGCAAGCCGCGGCTGAAGCCGCGCTGCACGCCCGCGGCACCACCTATTCGGTACGCAACCCCGCCGAATGCACCGAACTCGCCAACCGCAGCGCCATGACGGCCCAGCTCCAGCCCCGCGGCGGAATCTGCATTTTCGGCAAGATTCCGCTATCCAAAAACTGGCTCGGCGGCAGCACGGACGTCATCCTGCAACTCGTCTTCACGCCGGACGGGAAACTTGCGGACGGAAATTTCGAGGAAATCGAAAACACGTTTTGACTGCGCCCGTCCCGGCTGCCGACGCACCCGAGACACCCATATTGGCGGGGCCGAAGAGCCGGAAATCTTCCGAGGCGGACAAACCGTCCGTTATCCAACCCGTCCCAGCACATGCACAAGAGGCCATCCCGCGGATGGCCTCTTGTGCATGTGCTGGGGGAACGCAAGGAATCAGAAAGTGACGACCTTGTCGGCCTCCAGCGTGGCCTGGGCCAGTTCGGGCAGAGTGCCGATACTGACGCCTTCGATCAGCGGAAGCTCGGCCAACCCGCGGGCCAACGCACAGGTACGGCACAGCTTGATCGGGACGCCATAGCGCACCAGTTCCTCGACCATGCCCTGCAGGCCGTTGCCCGTGCCGTCGACCTGATTGGGCAGCGCCAGCACGGTCGCGTCGGACATCAGGAACAGCTTCACCTCCGGTGCGTCGCCGTCGACGCCCGCCAAGGCCGTCGCCAGACGCAGGCCGGACAGGCAACGCTCGCTGCCGTAGGGTGGCGCGTGAATGATGATGAGGATTTTTTGCATCGGGACAATCTCCGTAAAAACGCCGCATGAAGCGCAAAAAGCCGGGGCGGAGCCACAACCCTTGCGGACGTCATGATACGCAAGCGCTTCCCGACCGGACATCCTTCGGCGGCGCAGGCGCGGCCATCATTCTCCGAACCCGTCTTTCAGCGCCTCCCGCAGATACCCCACGAACACCTGTACCGCCTTGGGGACATGGGCGCTGTAGGGGCGGATGGCGCACAGACGGTCGCCATAAGCGCTGACGGCCCGCCAGTCGGACAGCAGCGGCACGAGGCGGCCGGCGGCGACCTCCCGACGGGCGCTGAAATCCGGCAGCAGCGCCACCCCCAGACCACCGAGGACGGCTTCGCGCAGGGCTTCGCTGTTGTTGGCCGAAAAGCTGCCGCGGATGCCGACGCTGACCCGCGCGCCGCTGGCGGCCGGTTCGAAGCTCCAGCTCGGCACCCCCTGACTGCGCAGATAAGTCAGACAGTCGTGCCCGGCCAGCTCTTCGGGACGCAACGGCGTGCCCCGCCGGCTCAGGTAATCGGGGCTGCCGACGAGTACCGAGCGGGTTTCGCAGAGCGTCCACGCCACATGGGTTTCCGGCACCGAGGCGACATGGCGGATGGCCAGATCGAAGCCATCCTGGACCAGGGAGCTGAGCCGTTCGGAAAGATCGAGCTCGATGCGCAGTTCGGGGTAGGTGCGCAGAAAGCCGGCCACCAGCGGCGCAATGTGCTGACGCCCGAGGGCGGTGGCCACCGTCACCCGCAACAGGCCGCTCGGCGCATCGGCCAGATCGCGCACGCCGGCAAAGCTGCGTTCGATCTGCTCGAAAGCGCCGCGGGTGCTGTCCACCAGGGACTGGCCGGCCGCGGTGAGACGCACACTGCGCGTCGTGCGGCGCACCAGCGGCACGCCGGCAGCAGCCTCCAGCTCGCCGATGCGCTGACTCATGGCGGCTTTGCTCACCGCCAGACGCAACGCCGCGGCGGTGTAGCTGCCGGTTTCGGCAAGCACCCCCAGCCAATGCACATGAGCCCACAAGGCGTCGATTTTTTGCTTTTTCATTGGCTCCATTGTTCATCATTGCAAACAGTGAAACCAGCATTTGCGTCTTCCGCAGCGGCGGCGGCGTCCCTACACTGCACAGCCTTGCCCTCCCTCGTTCGCGGAAATCCTCAATGCAACTCACTCCCCGCCTCGTCCTGATGCTCGCGACGCCCCCCGCGATGTGGGCCACCAACGCGGTGGTCGGCCGCCTGGCCATCGGCAGCATGGACCCGCTCTGGCTCAACGCGATCCGCTGGGTGGTGGCTTTCGTGCTGCTGCTGCCGCTGGGCTGGGCGGCGCTGGCGACACCGGCAGCGCGGGCGCAGATCGCCGCACGCTGGCAATACCTGGCCATCCTCGGCCTGATCGGAGTGGGCGCCTACAACGCGCTGCAGTACATGGCGCTACGCACCAGCACGCCGCTCAACGTCACCCTCATCGCCTCCAGCTCGCCGGTGTGGGCAATGGTGGTCGGGGCGCTGGGTTACAAGGTGGTTCCGACGCGGCTGCAACTCATCGGCGCGGTGCTGTCCCTCGCCGGCGTGGCGCTGGTGATGTCGCGGGGCCATCCGGCCGCGCTGGCCGACATCCAGTTCGTGCAAGGCGACCTGCTGATGGTGCTGGCCATCATCGGCTGGCAGATCTACAGCTGGATGCTCGCCCGGCCGCCCGCGCATATGGCCGGCGCGGCCCGCCCGGCCTGGAACTGGGCCCAGTTCCTGGTGGCCCAGTGCGTGTTCGGGGTGGCCTGGGCGGTGGGCATCGCCGAAGTGGGCGACCTGATCGCCCCGTCCGCCCCCGCCCAGTGGTCGTGGCAACTGGGCGCGGCGATCCTGTTCATCGCCATCGGCCCGTCGATCATCGCCTATCGCCTGTGGGGCCTGGCGGTGGCCGAAGCCGGGCCGGCGATGGCCGCGATCTTCTACAACCTCACGCCGCTGTTCGCCGCCATTCTCTCGGCCGCAGTGATCGGCGAAGCGCCGCAGCCCTTCCACGGCGTGGCTTTCGTGCTGATCGTCGCAGGCATCGTCGTATCGTCGCGGACGACGGCAAAAGCCGCCGAAGCGGCAAAGTAAGGCAGCGCTCGCCCGCTTTCTCGTCGCCCTCGCCCCACCCGACCCTCGACGCCCGCAGCGGCCATTCCGCCGGACCAGAACACCGCCGACGCTCAAAAAACAAACCCCGGAGGCGGACATCCGGGGTTTGTCGGGCACGGCATCGGCGGCGGATTACTTCGGCGCCAGGGTCAGAATCCACTTGACCAGCTTCTTGGCGTCCGCTTCCTTGATCGCAACCTTGTTGGGAGGCATCGCAACGCCGCTGACCTTGTCCTTCCAGTGGCTGCCATAAGGGTTGGAGCCTTCCAGCACCACGCGGGTCAGGAAGACATCGGCACCCGGCTTGCCCTTGTACATCTTGGCCACGTCCTGCCAGGCCGGGCCGATAGGGGCCATGCCGTTGGGGCCGGGCGCACCGGACTCGATGCTGTGACAAGTCAGGCAGCCGCTCTTGCTGGCGAGCCCCTTCATGTCTTCTTCCACCGCAGCCGAAGCCGACGTGGCCACGACGGCCAGGCCTGCCAGCAGCGCGATCTTGCGTAAGGCATTCATCTTTCTTCTCCTTGACTAAAAAATTATCCGGACCGGCCGCTTCACCTCAAGCCACCGGCAAACTCAAGCACACCCGCAAACCTCCGCCCGGTGCGTCGTCCAGCCAGCAGCGGCCGCCCGCCATCGCGGCCCGCTCGCGCATGCCGGCCAGACCGCCGCGGGCCCGTGGCAGCGCATCGGCACTGCGGCCGACACCGTTGTCCGCCACCGTCAATTCCACTTCCGACCCGATCTGCCGCAAGGACAGCCGCACGCGGCTCGCCACGCTATGGCGCAGCACGTTGGTGAGCGCCTCCTGCAAGGTGCGGTAGAGCGCCAACCCGGCCAGCGGCGGAAGCGCCGGCAGATCGGCCGGAAACTCCGCCTCGATGCCGATCTCCGGCGCCCGGCCGCGCCAGCTGGCGACCAGTTCGTTGAGCGCATCCACCACCCGCAAACCGTCGAGCCCCTGCGGACGCAGTTGCGCCAGCCGATTGCGCACCAGACCGAGGGTGCGCCCGGACTCCTTGCGGATATCGCGGGCACTGGCCACCAGCGCCTCGGGCGCCGCGCGACCGGCCTGACGCTCGATGCAGGCCGCGGCAATGCCGATCGCCGTCAGCGACTGCCCCAACTCGTCGTGCAACTCCCGCGCCAGCTCGCGCCGCTCGGCCTCCTGCAGTTCGACCAACCTGCGGGCCATGTCCCGTTCCGTCGCCCGGGCCTCGGCCAGCTCGCCGGACAGGCGTTCGATGGCCGCGGCGATGCTGGCAAATTCCTTCAATTCGAAACGCGGCAGACTCGGCGCACCCTCGCCCCGCCCGAGATGCGCCAGCCCGCGCTCCAGTTCGCGCACCGGCGCCAGCGCCCGATGGGCCGCCAGCCAGGCCAGCCCGGCCAGCGCCAGCGAAAACACCAGCAGCGTCGCCATGACGCGCAAACCGCCCTCCAGCACCTCATGGATCTCGGCCCGCGCGTCGGTGCGGATCACCAGCGTACCGTCACCGAGCGGAATGCGTCGCACCGGAAGGGAAGACAGCCCCGCCCGCCCATCGGCCGCCAAAGATGGAACACCCTGCTCCAGTGTGGAACGCTCCACGGACAACACAACGTGTCGCAACGGAGCACCGTCGAGCGCCTTCTGCAGCGCCTCGGAGTCCTTGCCGGTGGCCGTTCCTGCGGCCCGCACCACATCCACCAGCCGCGCCGCGGCCTCCATTTCCGCCGCCACATCCTCGCGTAGCGCCAGCCCGACCCATGCGGCCACCGCGGCCAGCAAGGCCAGCGCAAAGCCCAGCACGTATCCGAACAGCCTCCAGCGTAGATCCACCGCGTCCCCCGTTTTTTCCGGTTTGTCGCATGGCCCTTGCAAGGCACATGCCAGGCGCACGACACCCGCCGTCCCGGCCACCCGCAGCCGGCTTCCGGCACACAAAAAGCCGCCTCTGCGATCTCGGCCCGCGGCCAAAGAAAACGCCCCTCGCAAGGGGCGCTTCGGCAACCGAACCTGCGCAAGCAGGAATCACTTCGTACAGATCTGTCCGACCACCGGTGCCAATTGGCCGATGCTGTTGCCAAGCACGTTCAGATGTCCGGTCACGTTGGCATAAGCCCCGGCGTGATTGGTGTCGGAGATGAGAATCTGCTCGGTCACGACCTTCGGAAGCAGCTGACCGTTGGGCTGAGCCACGATCACGTCGGTGGTGTAAAGCGTGGTGCGGCGCGAACCCAGGCCAAGCGACATGACGCTGCGGGCGGTCTGGATGACTTGACGCGGCGCCCCGCTGGCATCCGGAATCATCGCCGGCGTGTAGCCCATGGCCGGCGTCGCACCCGGACCGCCATCGACGAAGACGGGTTCGGCAGTCACTCCGGCATAGCCCGTCGCAACCGGAAAACCGGCCAGCGACAACTGCACGGTGAAGCACTCCGCCGGCTTCTTGGTGAACAGATCCTTCCATTCGGGCTTGGCGGCATCGGCAACGCCGCACGAGGTGAATTCCGGAACGAGCCTGACCGTGCCGACCACAGGCACACAGGCCGCCCCGGCGAGGCCGGAAGCAAGCGTCAACAGCAAGGAAACAAGCAAGCGGGGGGCAATGCGGGTAGTCATGAACAAACTCTCCTGTCTGGAATGAAGGAACCGGAAACGGATCGGCCGACTTGAAACAAAATGTTTTGTCAGCTTGCCAGAAACAGGACCGAAATACCGGCCGGGGCACGCGCCAGACGGACAAAAATATTCAAAATGTCGTAAAGCCGGCCCTTTGGAGTGAAATATCCTCCCGCCTTCGATTCTCCCGCCTTCGCCCGGATCGAGATTCCCCGACGCCAGCGGAAGCGCCCCCGCCAGGACCGGCAGCGACGGCCGGCCAGACGATTCCGGCATCGAGGTTAAGACAAGCTTAAGACGGATCGGCGACAATCCCGCTCTGCCCTGTGCCGGAGCCCCATCGATGCTGCCGCTGTTCCCCGTCCGTCTGCTGCCTTCCCTCGTCTTCCTCGGCGCCGCCCATCTGGCCGTTGCAGGCGACGCCACCTTTGTCGCCGTGTCGGCCTCCCAGACCCAGGCGCTGGGCATCGTCGTCCAGCACGTCGCCTCCGGCGGCAGCGCCGCGGCGGCCGGATTGCCAGCCAGCGTCAGCATTCCGAACAGCCAGTTGCGGGTCATCGCCGCGCCGCTGGCCGGCGTGGTCGAAAGCCTCGAAACCGCGCCCGGCATGACCGTCAAGAAAGGTCAGGTGCTCGCCCGCATCGCCAGCCCCCAGGCGCTCGAACTGCAGCGCGACCGCATCCAGGCCGACTCCCAGGCCGCCCTCGCCCGCCAGACCCAATCCCGCGACGAACAACTCTTCCGCGAAGGCCTGATCGCCGAATCGCGCCTGCAGGCCAGCCGCGCCAACGCCGCCCAGAGCGCCGCCCAAGCCGCCGAGCGGCGCCAGGAACTGGCCCTCGCCCAGCATAGCGGCGGCCAGACCCTCTCCCTGGTCGCCCCCATCGGCGGGAGTGTGCTCGAACAACACGTCAGCGTCGGCCAACGGGTCGAGCAATCGGCGCCGATCTACCGCATCGCCCGCCTCGATCCGCTGTCGGTGGAAATCCAGGCGCCGCTGGCCATTGCCGCGCGGGCCCGGATCGGCACGCCGCTCACCATTCCGTCGGCCGGCGCCCGCGGCCAGCTGATCGCGGTTGGCCGCGCCGTCGATCCGGCCAGCCAGAGCGTGCTGCTGCGCGGCCTCGTCACCCACGGCGCAGACAGCCTGCGCCCCGGCCAGGCGACCTCCGTCGATCTTGAACTGAGCGTTGCCGACGGCGCGGTGCAGGTGCCTGCCAACGCGATCCTGCGCCACCAGAACAAGCAGTGGGTCTTCGTCGTGGCCAAAGCCGGCACCGCCACGGGCTACCGCGCCACCCCGGTCACCGTCGGCGGCCGCGTCGGCGATGCCGCCCTCGTCTCCGGCCTGCCCGCCGACGCCACCGTCGTCACCGGCGGCGTGGCCGCGCTGAAGGCCAGTTGGCTGGGCATCGGCAAGGAATGAACGACCGGGCCGGCCGAAGCCTCCGCCCGCCCATTGCAGACGCGTCCAGCGCCCCCTTCAGAACAAGGTTCCTGCCACCAAGATGCTTTCCCGCCTGATCGAGTTTTCCCTCACCCAGCGCCTGCTGGTGCTGGTCGCCACCCTGCTGCTGATCGGGGCCGGCGTCGCGGCCTGGAACGGCCTGCCCATCGACGCCTTTCCGGACGTCTCCACCACCCAGGTCAAGCTGATCATCAAGGCTCCCGGGATGACCCCGGAAGAAGTCGAATCGCGCATCACCGTGCCCATCGAGCAGGAGATGCTCGGCATTCCGCACCAGCGCATCCTGCGCTCGACCTCCAAATACGCCCTGGCCGACGTCACCCTCGACTTCGACGACGGCACCGACATCTACTGGGCGCGCCAGCAGGTCGGCGAGCGCCTCGCGGGCGTCATGGGCAACCTGCCGGCCGGCGCCAGCGGCGGCCTCGCGCCGATCACCACGCCGCTGGGCGAGATGTTCATGTTCACCATCGAAGGGCCGATCTCCCTCGAAGACAAGCGCACCTTGCTCGACTGGACGATCCGCCCGGCGCTGCGCACCGTGACCGGGGTGGCCGACGTGAACAGCCTCGGCGGCAAGGTGCGCAGCTTCGAGATCGCCCCCGATCCGGCCGCGCTGGCAGCCCGCGGCCTGACCCTCGCCACGCTGCAGACGGCCCTCGAAGCCAACAACCGCAACGACGGCGCCGGGCGCCTCAGCGACGGCGAGGAAACCCTGCTGGTGCGCGCCGAAGGCGCCATCCGTAATCTCGACGACGTGCGCGCCATCGTGCTCAAGAGCGACGGCGGCAACGTGGTGCGGGTCGGCGACGTGGCCGCCGTGCGCATCGGTGCGCTCACCCGCTACGGCGCGGTCACCCACAGCGGCGCCGGCGAAGCGGTCGAAGGCCTGGTTCTCGGCCTGCGCGGCGCCAATGCCGGCAAGGTCGTCGCAGCGGTCAAGCAACGGCTCGCCGAACTCGCCCCGCAACTGCCGCCCGGTGTCACGGTCGTGCCCTTCTACGACCGCAGCGAACTGGTCGGCCGCGCCGTGCACACCGTCTCCAAGGCACTCATCGAAGCCATCGTGCTGGTGGTCGTCCTGCTGCTGGCCTTCCTCGGCAACCTGCGCGCCGCGCTGGTGGTGGCCTTGATGCTGCCCCTGGCCGCGCTGGCCACCTTCATCGCCATGCGGACGGTGGGCCTGTCGGCCAATCTGATGAGTCTCGGCGGCCTTGCAATCGCCATCGGGATGCTGGTGGATGCTGCGGTGGTGGTGGTCGAGAACATCGAAACCCAGCTCGCCGAAGGCGGCGCCGCGGCCCGCCAGCCGCTGCTCCATCTGGTCTTCCGCGCCACCCGCGAAGTGGCCTCGCCGGTCGCCTCGGGGATCCTCATCATCGTCATCGTGTTCCTGCCGCTGCTCACCCTCGAAGGACTCGAAGGCAAGATGTTCGGCCCGGTGGCGCTGACCATCGTGTTCGCCCTGTCGGCCTCGCTGATCCTGTCCCTCACCGTAGTACCGGTGCTGGCCTCCTTCCTGCTCAAGCGCGGCGATGCCCACGAGCCCTGGCTGGTCCGCAAGATGCAGGCCGGCTACGCCCCGCTGCTCGCCTTCGCCCTCGCCCGCAGCAAGCTGATGGTGGCGCTGGCCAGCCTCTCGCTGGTGGCGGCCGGCGGCGCCTACCTTGTGCTCGGCAAGGCCTTCATGCCGACCATGGACGAAGGCGACATCATCATGCAGCTCGAAAAACTGCCTTCCATCAGCCTCGCCCAGACCATCGCCACCGACCTCTCGGTCCAGCAGGCGGTGATGAAGAAGGTGCCGGAGGTGAAGGCCATCATCGCCCGCTCCGGCTCCGACGAACTGGGCCTCGACCCGATGGGCCTCAACCAGACCGATACCTTCCTCGTCCTCAAGCCCCGCGACGAATGGCGCAAGCCCGACAAGGACTGGCTCACCGACCAGCTGCGGGCCGTGATGGCCGACTTTCCCGGCATCGCCCTCACCTTCACCCAGCCCATCGACATGCGCGTCTCGGAGATGCTCACCGGCGTGCGCGGCGATCTGGCGATCAAGCTCTACGGGCCGGACCTCGACACCCTGAACCGCCTCGCCACCCAGATCGAAAGCGTGGTGAAGGCCGTGCCCGGCGCGGAAGACACCATCACCATCCGCAACGAAGGCGTGCAATACCTCAAGATCCAGGTGGACCGCCTCGCCGCCGGCCGCTTCGGCCTCAACGTCGAGGACGTGCAGAACGCCCTGCGCAGCCTCCTTGAAGGTCGCATCGCCGGCACCGTGATCGAATCGACCCGCCGCGTGCCGCTGCTGATCCGCGGCCCCGCCGACCTCCAGAAAGACCCCGACGCCTTCACCGCCCTACGCATCACCGCCCCCGACGGCCACAGCCTGCCCCTCGCCAGCGTGGCGAAGATCGAGCGCATCGATGGCCCGGTGAAGGTCGACCGGGAAAACGCCCAGCGCTACTCGGTGATCCAATCCAACGTGCGCGACCGCGACCTCGTCGGCTTCGTCGAGGAAGCCCGCGCCGCCGTTGCCGCCAAGGTGCCCCTGCCGGCCGGCTACCGGATCGCCTGGGGCGGCCAGTTCGAAAACCAGCAGCGTGCCGCCGCCCGCCTGGGGGTGGTGGTGCCGATCGCCCTCGGGCTGATCTTCGTGCTGCTCTTCTCCACCTTCGGCTCGGTGCGTCAGGCGCTGCTGGTGCTGGCCATGGTGCCTTTCGCGATGGTCGGCGGCGTGTTCGCGCTGGCCATCTCGGGCGAATACCTGTCGGTGCCGGCCTCGGTCGGCTTCATCGCGCTGCTCGGCATCGCGGTGCTCAACGGGGTGGTGATGGTCAGCTATTTCAACCAGCTTCACGCCCGCGGCATGCCCATCGGCGAAGTCGTCGTCGAAGGCGCCAAACGCCGCCTGCGCCCGGTGCTGATGACCGCCAACATCGCCGCCCTCGGCCTCGTCCCGCTGCTTTTTGCCACCGGCCCCGGCTCGGAAGTGCAGCGCCCGCTGGCCATCGTCGTGATCGGCGGACTCTTCAGCGCCACCACCCTCACCCTCTTGCTGCTGCCGCTGCTTTACCGCCGCTTCGGCATCGCTCCCGTCGCCCCTGCCGCTCCCAAGGCCATCGCCCCATGACGCCCGACTCCCCCTGCTGCGCCCTGTCCGATGTCGTCCTGACCCTCGTCATGCCCGTCGACGTGGAAGACGCGCTGATCGAGACCCTGCTCGACAACCCCCAACTCGCCCCCGGCTTCACCAGCCAGAAAGTGGAAGGCCAAGGTCAGCGGGTCACCTTCATCGGCACCTCCGAACATGTGCGCGGGCGTGCCGCCTGCTGCCGGGTGCAACTGGTCGTGCCGCTCACCGACGCCCACACCCTGCTCGACATCCTCAAAGGCAAGTTCTCCACCAACCGGGTGTTCTACTGGATGGTTCCGGCGCTGGCCAGCGGGTGGCTCGCATGAAGCGCCGCGTCCTTGCCCTGCTCCTCGCCGCCCTGCCCCTCTGCGGTTTGGCCGCGGAACATACCGACGCCGCCGCCAACGCGCCCGACCTTCCCGACCGGGCCCAGGTGCTCGACGCCCTGCGCAGCAGCCCGACGGTGCGTGCGGCCGGCGCCCAGATCGAAGCCGAAGAAGCCCGCGCCCGCCGCCTCGACGCCGGCCCCCACGAATGGACCGTGCGCCTCACCGACCAGCAGCGCCGCGTGCGCACCGCCCCCGACGCCCGCTACAACGAATGGAACGTCGCCGTCGAACGCGCCCTGCGCCTACCCGGCAAAGGTCAGCTCGACCGCCAGCTCGGCGCGGCCGGCATTGCCAGCGCCAAGATCGGCCGCGGCGACGCCCTCCACGAAGCCAGCCGCGGGCTGCTCGCCGGCTGGTTCGACTGGCTGCGCGAGGAAGCCGGCGCCGACCAATGGCGCCGCCAGCGCGACATCCTTGCCCGTCAGGCAAAGGTCGTGCAGCGCCGCGTCGAACTCGGCGACGCCCCGCGCCTCGAACGCCTGCAGGCCGACGCCGCCCTCGCCCAGGCCGAAGCCCAGCTGGCCCAGACCCTTGGCCGCGCCCAGGTGGCCGCCGAAGCCCTGCGCCGCCTCTACCCTGCCCTGACGCTGCCGGCCGCCGTGCCCGAAACCGCGCCGGTGGCCGTGGATGGCGACGGCGCCGCCTGGATCGCCGCGATCATGGAACACAACCACGAACTCGGGGTGGCCCGCGCCGAAAGCGCCCGCGCCCGCATCGGCGCCAACCGCGCCGACGCCGAACGCCGCCCCGACCCCAGCGTCGGCGCCCACATGGCCCGCGACCGGGACGGCGAGGAGCGCATCGTCGGCCTCAGCCTCAGCATTCCGCTCGCCGGCGCCGGCCGGCGTGCCGATGCCGACACCGCGGTCGCGCTGGCCGAAGCCAGCTCATGGCGCGAAGCGGGCGTGCTCCGCCGGGTCGAAGCCGAAGCCGCCGCCCTGCACCGCCGCGCCCGCGCCGCCCACGCCGGCTGGCAAAGCCAGCAGGCCGCCGCCGACGCCCTCGGACGCAGCGCCGATCTCACCGAACGCGCCTGGCAACTGGGCGAAGGCACGCTTGCCGAAACCCTCAACGCCCGCCGCCTCGCCCACGAAGCCCGCCTCGCCGCCCGTCTCGCCGGCCTCGACGCCGCCGAAGCCCGCTACCGCCTGCTCCTCGACGCTCACCGCCTGTGGCCGCTGGACATGGACGACGACGAGCACGGCGAACACGATCACCCCTGAGCGCCGCGCCCCGGCGAGTGCAGCCCGATGCGGTTGCCCTCGCTGTCGGCAAACATCGCGATGAAGCCGATCTCCGGGCTCAGCTCGGTTTTCGGCATCAGCACCGTGCCGCCCGCCGCCACCGCCCGCGCCAAGGGCACCGCCAGATCCGCGCCGCCATCCAGATAGATCACCACGCCGTGATCCCCCGGTCTGGCTTCGGGGCACGCCAGCAGCGCACCGCCGGTGGCCGGCTCGGCGTAGGGAAAGAGCGCCATCCGCATCGGGCCCATGTCCTCCCGCTGCATGTCGATAGCAAAGGTCGCCTCATAGAAGCGCTGGGCACGCTCCAGATCGGCGACAGGGATTTCGAACCAGTTGATCGGCTTGTTCATGATGTGCTCCGTGATGCGGGTTGATTGGAGCGCCGATTCTGGCGCCCCCATCCTGACAGCCTTCCGTCAGGAGCCACGCCGCCACGTCTGGTCTGCCGCGCTATCCTGACAGCCTTGTGTCAGGAGCCCCCATGCGCCGAGCCGACCGCCTGTTCCAGATCGTCCTTCTCCTCGACCGCGGTCGGGCCGTCACCGCCCGCGAGCTGGGCGACGCGCTGCAGGTGTCCGAACGCACCATCTACCGCGACATCGCCGATCTCTCCCGCGCCGGCGTCCCGATCAGCGGCGAAGCCGGCGTCGGCTACCTGATGCGCCCCGGCTACCGCCTGCCGCCGCTGATGTTCGACCCGGAAGAACTCGCAGCCCTCGCGCTGGGCAGCCGGATGGTCCGCAGTTGGGCCGACCCGGCCCTGGGACGCGCCGCCGAGCGCGCACTGTTGCGCATCGAGTCGGTGCTCCCCAAGGCCTTACGCCACGATCCGGCCCGCGATGCGCTGCTCGTGCCCGGCTTTCACGTTCCCGACACGCTGCGCGCCCCGATGAGCGGACTGCGCGAAGCCATCGCCGCCCACCGCAAGCTGCGCATTGCCTACGTCCGCGCCGACGGCACCGCCAGCGAACGCATCGTCCAGCCGGTCGGCCTGGTGTTCTGGGGCCAGACCTGGACCCTCGGCGCGTGGTGCGAACTGCGCGGCGACTTCCGCAGCTTCCGCCTGGATCGCATCGCCAGTTCGAGCGCCCTCGACGCGCACTTCGACGGCGCCGGCATGCTTGCCCGCTATCTGCAGTCGGTTCGGCAACAGGACGACGAGCCCGCGGCGACGGACTGAACGCGCCCGCCCAAACCCCGCCGCGCGTGCGAGAATCCCGCCCGCAGTTTTTTCCCACCCCATTCAGACCGAGGTCCAATGTCCGCCGCCAACCCCTGCCTCGACTGCGGTGCCTGCTGCGCCAGCTTCCGCGTCTCGTTCTACTGGTCCGAAGCGGAGGCCCGTGGCCTTCCGGTCGAAATGACCGAACAGGTCAACGCCTGGTATAGCTGCATGGCCGGCACCAACTGCGCGGCGCCCCACTGCGCGGCGCTGGAGGGCGAAGTCGGGCAGACGGTCAGATGCACAGTCTATCCCCACCGCCCCCATCCCTGCCGCGAAGTCGAGGCCGGCGACAGCCAATGCAACAAGGCGCGGGCGCGCCACGGCATGGATCGGCTGTCGCACGACTGAAATCGTCCGGCGGAATCCGACCGTCCTGCCCGGGGCCGCCTCAGCCTTGGAACACGCGTAAAGCGAGAAGGACCAGCACGGTCAAGGCGAGCAGCGCCGTCGAGCACTTCCAGAACAGCACCGGATTGCGCTCGATCAGCGGCGTGGCGCGCTGGCTGTGAAAGCGGGCGCCGGGCGCCTTGAGGTCGTGGACGAATTCGGAGATGACTTCCTGCCGCTTGGCAGGAAGGGGATTGAGCGCCTTGGCCAGCACCGAATCGACCCACGCCGGCAGATCCGGGCGCAGATGGCGGACGGGGATGTAACGCAGGCGGCGCAGGTCTGCCGGGGTGCGCACGCGGGCCGCGTCGAGGCCGTAAGGGAGTTGGCCGCTGAGGAGCTGATAGGCGATCGCGGCGAGGGCAAAGAGCTCGGTGCGCTGGCTGCCGCCTTCGCCGAGAAGGTATTCCGGAGCGGTGTATTGAAGGGTGCCGGGTACGGCGAGGGTATGGGCGTCCCGGTGATATTCGGCAAGCCCGGCCACATGGGCATTGGCCAGATCGATGAGCTTGACCGTGCCGTGACGATCGATCATCGCGTTTTCGGGGCGTAGATCCTGGTGGAGCATTTCGCGCCGGTGCAGCGCCTGAAGCCCTTGGGCAAGCTGTTCGATCAGGGCACGCACGGCCTCCAGCGAGGGCTGGGGGTTATCCACCCGCCACTGGGCGAGGGTCTGGCCGTCGATGTACTCCATCGCCACAAACAGATGGCTGCGCGGACGCTCGCCGTCCCAGGCCTTGATGACATGGGGGCTGTCGACCCTTCGGGCCACCCATTCCTCCAGCACGAAGCGGTCCAGATAATCCGGGTTCTGGGCAAGATCGACGGAGGGCGTCTTGATGACCACCTGCTGGCCGCTGGCCCGATCCACGGCTAGGTGCAGATGACTGCGGGCGCTGACCTGCAATTCCCGCAGGATCGTGAAGCCTTCGAAATCCATGCGCGGCGCCAGCGGCGGCGGCAGCGCAAGCCCTTCGCGGCGCAGCTGGGGATGGGGCGCATCGCCGGCCGGCAGGGCGTCGATGCGCAGAAGCTGCAGGGTGGCGTCGTCCTCCGAACCGCGACTCCTCGCCAGACTCACCAGATGCGCGGCCACCCCATCGAGGTTCCGGGAATCCGGCAGCAGCGCCCGGTGAACGTCTTCCGCGGTCAGCCAGTCGTAGGCGCCGTCGGTGGCGAGCAGGTAGATCTCACCGACTTCCGCCTCCCAGTTGAGGTAGTCGATCTCCACGTGCGGACCGGTGCCCAAGGCGCGCCCCAGATAGGACTCGGAGGACGACAGGCGCACCCGATGGTCCTCGGTGAGCTGCTCCAGCGCCTGGGGATGGAGCCGGTAGATGCGCGAATCCCCCACGTGGAGCAGGTGCAGATCGCGGCCCTTGAGGATCAGGGCGCTGAAGGTGCAGACGT
>ERZ650306.313-NODE-313-length-29243-cov-31.738660_pt1 | contig 29243 bp, 28 predicted proteins | sample MGYA00376242_ERZ650306 | MGnify/ENA primary metagenome ERZ650306 (study PRJEB26733, sample SAMN07839244) | wastewater metagenome | biome: urban; feature: wastewater treatment plant; material: waste water | place: USA: North Carolina | collected 2016-03-31 ... | reverse complement strand
TGTATTACGTCGCCAACGGCCAGCGGGTGCCGGAAGACCTCCACCTGCCCGACCGGGACGCGCTCCTCGATCAGGCGCTGCGCGAACTGCCGGCCAACTCGCCCTTTCGGCTCGACCCCCTCGAAGCCGGCCTGATGATGGCCAACGCGGGGCAGACCGGGGTGGCCCAGCTGCGCGGAGGGCTTTGAGATGCTGCACGCCTCCGATCAGGCCGCCGGCCTTCGCCGCCTGTTCCGCCGCACCCCGTCGGCCGTGGTGGCCTTGTTCACCTCGGGCCGCTCGCCGCGGGACCTGGCTGTCCAGACCCTCACCGCCCTCACCGAAGGGGCCCGCCGGGTGGTGGCCATCGACGAACACGCGCCCGACCGCGGCTCCCTGCTGGCGGCCTTCGGCTACCCCGACGGCGGCGACCTGCTGGGCGCCCTGCAAGGGCAGCACGACGTGACCGAGACCATGCGCGAAGTGGCCGACGGGCTGTGGGTCGTGCCCGCTGCCGCCACCGTGCTGGCCGTGCCGCTCCTCGACGAAACCCAGCACGCCCGCCTCGAAGCCGGCATCGCCGAACTCCAGCGCCGTGCCGACCTGCTGGCGATCCACACCGTCGGCGACGTGCGCAGCCTCACTCCCTTCGCCCGCGCTGCCGGCCGTCGCCTGCTGGTGGTGGAGGCGAGCGGTGTGGGTGCTCGCGGTGCCTGCCAGTGGATCAAGGGCCTCGCCGCTGCCGGCGCCGGATCACTGGAGATCGCCGTCAGCGGCGCCCGCGACCGGGCCGACGCCACCGCGCTCTTCGCCAGCCTCAACGACTTCACCGCCCGTCACGTGGGGCTGCCCCTGGTGTGGCGCGGCGAGGTGGAGCGCGACCCCCTGGCCGACGCCATGACCACGCCCCTCGGTGCCCGTCATCCGGCCGAGGGTGCCCAGGCCTTCATCCGCCGTCTGCGCGCCTGGTCGTCCCAGGCCGGCGTGGCTGGTTGAAATCGGCAAAAAGTGAAATTGTGAAATCTTGTGTCGTCGGCTGCATGAAAGCCTATCGTTGCCGATGAGTAGTGTGAGCGCCGCGCGACTCCAAAACCCGACCAGAAAGCAGACGAAAGATGTACACCGCTTCCGGCACCCTCGATAAAGAGCAACTCGTCGTCCAGTACGCGCCGCTGGTCAAGCGCATTGCCTATCACCTGATGGCCAAGCTGCCGGCCAGCGTGCAGGTGGAAGACATCATCCAGAACGGCATGCTGGGCCTGCTCGACGCCATCAACCGCTACGAAGAAGGCCTCGGCGCGCAGTTCGAGACCTACGCGGTGCAGCGCATCCGCGGCTCGATGCTCGACGGCCTGCGCGAGAACGACTGGCTGCCGCGCAGCCTGCGCCGGGACATGCGGCGCATCGAGGCGGCGGTGCATCAGCTCGAACAGGCCAACGGGCGGCATCCGACCGAGGCCGAGCTGGCCGATTCCCTTGGCGTGCCCCTGGCCGAATACCAGCACATGCTGCAGGAGGCTCGTGGCTACCAGCTGGTGTACTTCGAGGATTTCAGCGGCGAGGGCGACGACGACTACCTCGAACGCCACATCACCCTCGAGGGCAATGACCCGCTCACGCTGCTCCTCGACAGCAACATGCGCGACGTGCTGATCAAGGCCATCGACGACCTGCCCGAGCGGGAGAAGACCGTGATGGGCCTCTACTACGAACAGGACATGAACCTGCGGGAAATCGGCGAGGTGCTCGGCGTCTCCGAATCCCGCGTGTGCCAGCTCCACAGCCAGGCCATCGCCCGCCTGCGCTCGCGCATCTCCGGCGCGATCCAGACGGCGCCCAAGGCCAAGGGTGAGGGCCGCGGCCGCGGCCGTCGCCCGGCCGCCGGCTGAACCGGGCCCGGGGCGTTTCCATGGACAGCATCAGCCTGATCGGCATCACCCTCGCGCTGGCCGCGATCCTCGTCGGGCAGGTGCTCGAGGGTGGTCACGTCGGCTCGTTGATCCAGCCGACGGCCTTCCTCATCGTCATCGGCGGCACCCTCGGCGCGGTGATGCTGCAAAGCTCGCTCAAGGTCTTCCGGCTGGGCATGCAGATGGTCCGCTGGGTCTTCGTGCCGCCCAGGCTGGATCACGATGCGCTGATCGCCGAGGTGGTCCGCTGGAGCAACGTGGCCCGCAAGGAAGGCCTGCTGGCCCTCGAAAGCCAGATCCCCGCCATCGACGATCCGTTCATCCAGAAGGGCCTTCAGCTGCTGGTGGATGGCGTCGAACCCGATCGCCTGCGCGAGGTGCTCGAGGTCGAGATCGACACCTGGGAAGGCCAGATGAAGCTGGGCGCCAAGATCTGGGAAGCCGCCGGCGGCTACGCGCCGACCATCGGCATCCTGGGCGCGGTGATGGGCCTCATCCACGTGATGGAAAACCTCTCGGATCCCTCCAAGCTCGGCTCCGGCATCGCGGTGGCCTTTGTGGCGACCATCTACGGCGTCGGCTCGGCCAACCTGATCTTCCTGCCTGTCTCGAAGAAGCTGCTCGGCGTGATCGGCACCCTCACCTCAATGCGCGAGATGCTGGTGGATGGCCTGGTCGGCATTGCCAACGGCGACAACCCGCGCATCATCGAGAGCCGCCTCAAGGGCTACGCGGGGTAGGCCATGGCGCGGCGCCGCAAGCACGAGGACGAGCACGAGAACCACGAGCGCTGGCTCGTCTCCTACGCCGACTTCATCACCCTGCTGTTTGCCTTCTTCGTGGTGATGTATTCGCTCTCGTCCATCAACGAGGGCAAGTACCGGATCATGTCCGATTCGGTGGTGAACGCCTTCCGCAAGCTCGGCGTGCAGTCCAACAACGCCCAGATGTCGTCCGCCCCGATTCCGTCGATCCGCCCAAGCAGTCCGCCGCCCAGCCCCGAAGTGGAAGAGGCGCGCAAGGCCAAGGCCGAGCGGGTCAAGAACATGGCCGAGGAGATCCGCAAGGTGCTCGCCCCACTGGTGGCCGATGGCCAGGTGCGGGTGACCGAGGGCGCCTTCGGCATCACCGTCGAGATCAACGCCAGCGTGCTGTTCAACCCCGGCGAGGCCCAGCTCGGTCGCGATGCCGTCACGGCCCTGCGGGCGGTGGGGCAGGTGGTGGCGCCGGCTGAGTTTCCGATCACCGTCGAAGGTCACACCGATACGATTCCCATCGCCACCGCGGCTTTCCCCTCCAACTGGGAGCTCTCGGCCGTGCGGGCGTCGAGCGTGGTGCGACTGTTTGTGGAAAGCGGCGTACGGCCAGCGCGGCTGACGGCTGCCGGATACGGCGACCAGCGTCCGGTGGCCGACAACCTCACGCCCGAGGGGCGGGCCCGCAACCGGCGGGTGACGATCCTGATCGAATCGCGGGTGGTCGAGCCTGAGGTGCAGCCGAAGGTGAGGGCGTCCGGCATCGCCGATTCGATCCTGCCATCCGATGCGGCACCGCCGGTGCCGGTTGCGCCCGAGGCCGAAGCAAAGCCCCAGCCGGCGCAGTAGGGCTAGGCTCCGCGTCTTGCCGCGCCTGGACGCAACAACGCCGGGCGGCGATCAAACCCGAGGCTGGATGAAATTGCTGAAGACGATCCGCCGGGCGGATCAGACCGAACCGAAGTGGCGGCTGCCGGCAGTGGGGCGGGACTGACCGTCCGGGCCGTAGATCTGCGGGTGTTCCGCGGCGGCGAGGAGGGTCGTGAGGGCCTGCTGGTTGTTCTGCAGGCGCTGGGTGATCAGCTGGCCATTGACCCGGTTGCGTTCCTTGGCTTCTTCGGCCAGGGCAACCACGTCTTCCCAGGCAGTGAGGGCCTCGGGATTGCTGGCGAGCACGATGCGGATGTTCTCGTTCGTGACCTTCGCGCCGAGGCGGGCAAACATCACCACCCGGTCGTCGGACAGGCGCTGGAGGGCGCGGTAGAGCGCGGTCTTTTCTTCGGCAAGCAGAGCGAGTGCGTCAATCTGGCTGTGCACCAGCAAGGCCTCTTCCCGCTCAAGCAGGGCGACGAAGCCGCGCATGCCGCGGCGCTCGTCCTGGATGAGCTGGGCAAGGCGAGCGTGGAAGCCGGGATCGACGGCCATGCCCGCTTACGCCTTGGCGGTTTGTGCGTTCAGCATCTGACGCACGCTGTCGATGAGGCCGTCGGCCACCTTTTCGGTGTCCACCTTGAAGCGCCCTTCGCTCATCGCCTGTTTGATCTCGTCCACCTTCGCGCTATCCACCACGGGGGTGTTGGCGATGGTTTCTTCCATCTGCTGCAGGCGTGCAGAGAGGGACGACAGTTCGACCCGTTCGCCACCCGCGGAATCCTGAGTCTTCGGTGATTCCTTGGCAGCACGTGCGCGGCCTTCGCCGGACGGCAGATTGCTGGTCGCTTTGACAGAGTTATCGATCTTCACGGCATTGCCCTTTCATCCATAAGTCGACTGGGTATACGACTCGTGGAGATGAAACTTTAACCCATTGGAGTCCTTCGGGATGGGTGCGGTTTCATGGCAGCGTGATTTCGACTACGCCTCCGCTGCGGGCGATGCCCCGCACGACCTGCCCGTTCGACAGGCGCACCTGGGCGGCCTGGCCGTTGGCGGCCGAACTGAGGGCCACGCCGTCGTTGGCCACCTGGAATCCGGCACCGCCGGAGACGACCTTGACCGGCTGGCCCTGCATTACCGCCGGCTGCTGGCGCAGGTGGCTGGCGGTCAGCGGACGCCCCGCGCCGAGGCTGATCCGCGCCGCCTGGCCGATGGCCTGGGTCGGGTCGGTGATCACGTCGGCGGCCATCGCGGTGAGTTCGCCCGATTCGACGCGCAGGTCGCCCGGGCTGACGATCTGGCCGGCAGCCAGCGGCCCGTTGGTGACCACGTAAGGGCCCTTCACGCGCACGTCGGCCGGCACCCACGCCGACCAGCTCACTGGCGCCAGACAGCGCACGCCCACCGAGATCCGCCCCCAGGCCCGGCCGTTGGGCGGCAGGAAGGCTTCGAGCTGCAGGCAGGGCGCAAGCTGGTTGTCGGCGCTGAACTCGCCCACCTGAATGCTCACCTCGCCCGACAGGCTGCGGGTCTGCGTGGCCAGGAAGCGGCCCACCTCGGCGCGCACCGGCGCGGCGTCCTGGCGGGCGAAGGCCGGCGTGGCGAGGCAGAGCAGCACGAGGAGGAGGGGAATCAGGCGGGTCACGGCGCGGGCGTGGAGAAAGTCGATGGCGCCATTGGAACATGTGGGCGCCTGCTCCGGCGGCAGAAACAGAGACGCTTTCCCGGCCTTATTCGGGCAGGCCGGCAGGTGTGCCGGCGGGGCGGCAGGTGCCGGCAAACTTTGCCGCTGCGGCAGGGGCAGGGAGGCAAAACCCGGAGCCAGGGATGGGAATTGGGGCGCGAATTGCCGCCTGTTCGGCCCATCGACGGGGCCGGGCGGCTCATAAGATGACTGGCACGGAAGCTGCAAAGGTGTAGCTGCCAGCCAGTCTGCAAAAACTTACGGCGGACACGGCGACAAACTTGAGGACTTGGCAGAGATGACGAACCGACTGGACGAAACGCTGCGCTTCCACCAGACCGCACTGAACGCCCGTGCTTACCGCCAGCAGGTGATCGCCTCCAACATCGCCAACGCCGACACGCCCAACTTCAAGGCCCGTGACGTGGATTTCCGCGAAGCCCTGGCGGGTGCCCTCGGCGGCGCGACCAGCGGCCTGCCCCTCAAGACCACCGCCAAGCGCCATATCGCCGGCGGCGCCGCCAGCCCGCTGGAAGCCAGCCTCAAGTACCGCACCGAAGAGCAGGGCGCGGTGGATGGCAACACGGTCAATATGGACACCGAACGCGCCGCCTTTGCCGAGAACTCGGTGCAGTACCAGGCCAGCGTGACCTTCATCAACGGCCTGCTGCGCTCCATGCAGATGGCCGTCCAGGGCCAGTAAGGAGATCGCCATGAGCATGCTCAACGTCTTCCAGGTGGCCGGTTCGGCGCTCCATGCCCAGTCGATGCGCCTCAACACCACCGCCAGCAACCTGGCCAACGCCGACAGCGTGGTGGGTGCCGACGGCCAGCCCTACAAGGCCAAGCAGGTGGTTTTTGCCGCCACCCCGATGCCCGGTGCCGGCGTGGCCGCCCAGGGCGTGCGGGTGACCCAGGTGGTCGAGAGCGCCGCCCCGATGCGCATGGTGTACGACCCGAAGAACCCCGCCGCCAATCCCGAGGGCTACGTGACGATGCCCAACGTGAATGTGGTCGAGGAGATGACCAACATGATCTCCGCGTCCCGCGCCTATCAGACCAACGCCGACATGATGGGCACGGCCAAGAGCCTGATGGAAAAGACCCTCGCCATCGGCCAGTAACCAGACACCGAAAGCTGAACAATCATGAGCACCGTCAATTCCACCGGTTCCACGACATCCGCCGACGTCATCGCCGCGCTGCAGAAGGGTTCCAGCTCATCCGCGTCCAAGACCGACGCAGCCCAGAGCCGCTTCCTCAAGCTGCTCACCGAGCAGCTCAAGAACCAGGACCCGCTCAACCCCGTCGACAACGCCCAGATGACCTCGCAGATGGCCCAGATCGAGACCGTCAATGGTCTCGACAAGCTCAACACCACCCTCGCCTCGATGCTCCAGAACAGCCAGTCGGGCGAGGTGCTGCAGGCCGCGGCGCTGGTCGGCAAGGGCGTGATGGTAGCCGGCAACAACCTCAGCCTCACCAGCGGCAGCAAGACCTACGGCGGCTTCGAGCTCGACAGCGCGGCCGACAAGGTGACGGTCACGATCAAGGATGCCAACGGCCTCGAAGTACGCAAGCTCGAGCTTGGCGACGCGGACGCCGGCGTGCACAACTTTGCGTGGGATGGCCTCTCCACCAATGGCGCCCAGGCTGCCAGCGGCAACTACACCATCAGCGTGGCCGCGACCCGGGGTGACACCACCCTGAAGCCCGTCGTGCTCCAGATCTCCACGGTGAACAGCGTCCTGCGTACCAGCAGCGGCAGCGTGTCCCTCGACGTGGGCAGCGGTCTGGTGAGCCTCGCCGACATCAAGCAGATTCTCTAAGCGGAGACAGAAAATGGCATTCCAGCAAGGTTTGAGCGGTCTTTCCATCGCTTCCAAGGCCCTCGACGCCATCAGCAACAACGTGTCCAACTCGGGCACCGTCGGCTTCAAGGAAGCCTCGGCCCAGTTTGCGGACGTCTTCGCTGCGTCGCTGTCGGCCGGCAGCGCCACCCAGGTGGGTATCGGCGCGTCGGTGAACAAGGTGTCCCAGCAATTCACCCAGGGCAACATCTCCACCAGCAGCAACACGCTCGATCTGGCGGTCAATGGCGCCGGCTTCTTCCGGATGAGCGACGCGGGCACGATCACCTACAGCCGCAATGGTCAGTTTCACGTGGACAAGGAAGGCTACGTGGTCAACTCCAGCGGCCTGCGCCTCACCGGCAACACCTACGACGCCAAGGGCCTCCCCTCCGGTGTGGGCGGCGATATCCAGCTGAGCTTCGGCGATGCCGATCCGAAAGCCACCACCGACGCGGGCTACACCGTCAATCTGGATTCCCGCTCTGCGTCGCCCAAGTCCCTGACCCAGGCGCTCCTGAAGGGCACGAGCACGCCCGTCTCGTCGTCCGCGCCGCTGAGCTTCACCGCCGCCAACAACGACCTGACGATCACCGTCGACGGCGAGACCACCGCCACGGCCAAGATCGCCGCCAGCACCTACACCGACACCAGCTCGCTGGTCGCCGCAATCCAGACCGCCATCGACCAGACCACCCTCAAGGGCCGGGTCACCGCGTCCAGCGACAGCAGCGGCATCATCACCCTCAACTCGACCCACGGCGGCCGACTCTCCAGCCTGGACGTGAGCGGCAACGCCGCCATGCAGCTGAACCTCGCGCCGACCGCGACCGCCATCATGTCGGTGAGCGGCAGCAACGCCACCTACGCCAGCCTCACGGGCACGGTCGTCCCTGCTTATCCGCTCACCATTCCGGCGTCGGTCATGAACATCGCGGTCGATGGTGGTTCGGCGGTTGCCGTCTCCGTGCCGGCCGGCACCTACGCCACGGCGGCCGTTCTGGCCACCGCGCTGCAGGCTGCGGTGGATGCAACCGGCGCGGGCTCCTCCGGCCTCCGGGGCAAGGTCGTCGTCGGCACCAACCCCTCCGACTCCATCACCTTCAGCTCGGCCACGGCCGGCGGCACGTCCAAGATCGTCGTGTCCGACGGCTCCGGCACGCTCGCCGGCACCACCCTCGGCATCCCCACCTTTGCCGCCACCGCCAACACCGGTGGCTTCAGCATCACCGACCCGGCCAGCTACACCAGCACCACGTCCCAGACGGTGTACGACTCCCTGGGCAACCCGCACACCCAGTCGCTTTACTTCGTGAAGACGGCCCAGGCCAACAAGTGGGATGTCTACACCAGCCTGGATGGCGGCTTCCCGCCCGAGATCGACCCGGCCACCGGCCTGCACAGCCCCACCACCGTCAGCTTCGACTCCAACGGTGGCCTGCTCACGCCCAAGACGATTTCCACCTCCTACACCGTGACCACCGGCGCGACCAAGGCGCTCACCGTCACCGTCGATCTGACCAACTCCACCCAGTTCGGCAACAGCTTCGGCGTCGCCAAGCTGAGCCAGAACGGCTACAAGCCGGGCTCCCTGTCGGGCCTCACCGTCGAATCCGACGGCACCATCCTCGGCAACTTCAGCAACGGCCAGTCCCGAACGATGGGCCAGGTGCTGCTGACCAACTTCCGCAACCCCAACGGCCTGGTGTCGGTGGGTGGCAACCAGTGGCAATGGACGCCGGAAGCCGGTGCGGTCGACGGCGCCGGTGCGGCGCCGGGCACCGGCACCCTGGGCGTGCTCCAGTCCGCTGCTATCGAAGAGTCCAATGTGGATCTTACCTCCGAGCTGGTCAACATGATCACCCAGCAGCGCGCCTATCAGGCCAACGCCCAGTCCATCAAGACCCAGGACCAGGTGCTGCAGACCCTGGTGAACCTGCGCTGATTAACCCGGGGAGCCCGCCATGGACCGCCTGATCTACACCGCAATGACCGGCGCCTCCGCCACCATGGGGCAGGAGGCGGCCGTCGCCCACAACCTGGCCAACGCCACCAGCACCGGCTTCAAGACCGAGCTCCACAAGCTGCGCGCGGTACAGGTGCAGAACGCCCCGATGCCCACCCGTGCCTTCGTGGCCGACGCCAGCGTCGCCGACGACTTCACCCCCGGCCCGCTCCAGCACACCAACCGCAACCTGGACATGGCGATCCAGGGCAAGGGCTGGTTTGCGGTGCAGATGCCCGACGGCACCGAGGGCTACACCCGCAACGGCAACTTCGAAGTGAGCGCCAACGGCATCCTGCAGACCCGCGGCGGCCTGCCGGTGCTGGGCTCCGGTGGCCCGATCACCGTGCCCCCCGACGTCGAAGTGGCGATCGGCTCCGACGGCACCATCTCCACGGTGCCGCGCACCGGTGCCCGCAACAGCACCAGCGCGGTGGACCAGCTCAAGCTCGTCAATCCGCCGGAGGTCGATCTCAAGCGCGGCGGCGACGGCTTTTTCCGCACCGCCAACGGCGCCGCCGCCCCGGCCGACCCGGCCGTGCGCGTCGCCTCGGGCTATCTCGAAGGCAGCAACGTCAATGTGGTCGAGCAGATGGTTTCGATGATCTCCCTGGCCCGCCAGTACGAGATGCAGACCAAGATGCTGTCCACCGCCCAGGAAATGGACCGCTCCGCCGGTCAGCTCGTCGCCAAGAGCTGACCGGCCCGCGCCGGCTGAGCCATCCTTCCATCCCAGCGCCTGCCGGATCACCGGCAGGCGTTTTCATTTCGGCGGCGCTGCCGCCCCCCGGCAAGATTTTCCGGGCCGGCTGCCGGTGGTGTGCGCGGATTCTTGCCGGATCGTGCTTTCCCCCTGAATTGACAGCCTTTTCACCACCTTCTCCGGGGCTGGAACAGGACTTGCAAAGGATAGGATGACCCTGCCGCATTGAAGCGGCCAACCCTGTCGCCCCCACCGGCGACGTCCGAAGTACAGGAGCCCACGATGATCCGCGCCCTCTGGATTGCCCGAACCGGTCTCGACGCCCAGCAGACGCAGCTCGACGTCATCTCCAACAACCTGGCCAACGTGGCCACCAACGGCTTCAAGCGCTCCCGGGCGGTGTTCGAGGATCTGCTCTACCAGAACCTGCGCCAGCCGGGCGCCCAGTCCACCCAGCAGACGACGATCCCCTCCGGCCTGCAGATCGGCACCGGCGCGCGCCCCATCGCCACCGAGCGCATCCACACCCAGGGCAACCTCACCCAGACCGGCAACGCCCTCGACGTGGCGGTGCAGGGCGACGGCTTCTTCCAGATCCTGCTGCCCGATGGCACCACCGCCTACACCCGCGACGGCGCCTTCCAGAAGGACGCCAACGGCCAGATCGTCACCTCCAGCGGCTACCCGCTGCAGCCCGCGATCACCATCCCCGCCAACGCCCTGTCGGTCACCATCGGCAAGGACGGCGTGGTGTCGGTGACGCTGCCCAACCAGGCCGCGCCCTCCCAGATCGGCAACATCCAGCTGGCGGGCTTTGTTAACCCCGGCGGCCTGCAGAGCATGGGCGAGAACCTCTATCTCGAAACCGCCGCCAGCGGCACGCCCAACCCCAACACCCCGGGCACCAACGGCGTCGGCGTGCTCAACCAGACCTACGTGGAAACCTCCAACGTCAATGTGGCCGAAGAGCTGGTGCTGATGATCCAGACCCAGCGCGCCTACGAGATCAACTCGAAGGCCGTGTCCACGTCCGACGCCATGCTCGGCAAGCTCACCTCGCTGTAATCGCGGCGCGCGGAGAACGATGATGATGAAGACCGTCCGGCAACTTGTTCCGGTGCTGGCCGCGGCCGCCCTGGCCGGCTGCGCCGCCCTCCAGGCCACGCCGCCCACCGCCGTGCATCAGCCCATGAGCGTGCGCCCCGAGCCCCGCACGGCGCTGGCGTCCCAGCCAGGCGCGATCTTCCAGCCCAACTTCTCGCGGCCGCTGTTCGAGGATCGCCGCGCCCGCTTCATCGGCGACGTGATCACCGTCAATCTGGTCGAATCCACCGCCGCCAGCAAGAAATCCTCCACCGCCGCCGAGCGCAGCGCCAGCCTCTCCGCGTCGATCTCGGCGATGGACAAGTTGCCGCTCAAGGGCCTCGCCGGCCTCGACGCCACCGCCTCCGACGCCACCAAGTTCGGCGGCAAGGGCGACGCCGCGGCCAACAACACCTTCACCGGCACCATCACTACCACGGTGATCGAGGTGCTGCCCAACGGCAACCTGCTCGTCTCCGGCGAGAAGCAGATCGCCGTCAATCAGGGCAACGAGTTCATCCGCTTCTCCGGGGTCGTCAATCCGGTCTATGTGACCGGCGCCAACACCGTGCAATCCACCCAGGTGGCCGACGCCCGCGTCGAATACCGCGCCAACGGCTATCTGGACGAAGTCCAGACCATGGGCTGGATGCAGCGCTTCTTCCTCACCGCCATGCCGTTCTGAGGACCGCCGTCATGTCACGCCGTACCGCCCGCCGAATCCTCACCGTCACCCGCCCGCTGTCCCGCTGCGTGCTCGGGCTGCTCGCCGCCTTCTGCCTGCTGGGCAGCCCGTCGGCCGAGGCCGAGCGCCTGAAGGATCTCGCCTCCATCGGCGGGGTGCGCCAGAACCAGCTGATCGGCTACGGCCTGGTGGTGGGTCTGGATGGCTCCGGCGACCAGACCACCCAGACCCCTTTCACCGTGCAGAGCATCATCAACATGCTCGGCAACCTGGGCGTCACCCTGCCGCCGGGCCAGTCGCTGCAGCTCAAGAACGTGGCCGCGGTGATGGTCACCGCCAGCCTGCCGCCCTATGCCCGGCCCGGCCAGCAGATCGATGTGACGGTGTCGTCCATGGGCAACGCCCGCTCGCTCAAGGGCGGCACCCTGCTGATGACACCCCTCAAGGGCGCCGACGGTCAGGTGTACGCCATGGCCCAGGGCAGCCTGGCGGTGAGCGGTGCCGGCGGCGCCGCGCCGTCTGGCGGCAAGGTCACCGTCAATCACCTCTCCGCCGGGCGCATCCCCAGTGGCGCCACCGTCGAGCGGGCCGTCGCCAGCCCGGTCGGGCAGGGCGACTCGGTCTTCGTCGAGCTCAACAACACCGATTTCGGCACCGCCCAGAAGGTGGTCGACGCGATCAACGCCGTCGCCCCCGGCAGCGCCCAGGCGGTAGATGGCCGGCAGATCCAGGTGCGCGCGCCGGACGACATCAACCAGCGGGTGGCCTTCCTGGGCAAGCTTGAGAACCTCGACGTGACCCCCGCCATCCAGGCCGCCAAGGTCATCATCAACTCCCGCACCGGCTCGGTGGTGATGAACCAGAAGGTCGCCCTGCAGAACTGCGCGGTTTCTCACGGCAGCCTCACCGTCACCATCACCAACGAGCAGCAGGTCAGCCAGCCCGGCGCCTTCTCCGGCGGGCAGACGGCGGTCACCAACAAGGGCGGCGTGGACATCAAGCAGGAAGGTGGCAACATCTTCAACATCAAGGGCGGCACCAACCTCGCCGACGTGGTGAAGGCCCTCAACGCCGTGGGCGCCAACCCCCTGGAGCTCATCGCCATCCTCCAGGCCATGAAGGCCAGCGGCGCGCTGCGCGCCGAGCTTGAGGTGATCTGACGTGGCCGCCTCCGATTTCAGCCAGATCAACGCCCTCGACCCGAACACCCTGGGCGGCCTGCGCCGGCTGTCGAAGGAGAGTTCGCCCGAGGCGACCAAGGAAGCCGCCCGCCAGTTCGAGGCGCTGTTCGTCCAGCAGATGCTCAAGTCGATGCGCGACGCGACCCCCAAGGGCAGCATGTTCGACAGCGACGAGACGCGCATGTACCAGTCGCTGCTCGACCAGCAGATGTCGATGCAGCTGTCCACCCGCGCCGGCGGCATCGGCCTCGCCAAGGTGATCGAGCGCCAGCTCAATGCCGGCAAGGCCGAGGTGAAGCTGCCCGACGGCCCGGTGCCGCTGGATGCGGCGATCCGTCGTGGCTTCGATGGCGCCGTGTCGCCGTCCGCTACCGGCACGGCAAACCAGGCGGCAAAAACTGCCGGAGCGGCAGCTTCGGCTGCGGCAACTGCCGTCCCGATGCTCCCCAACATGCCGGCCGGCGCCGGCCCGCGGGCCTTCGTCGAGAAGGTGTGGCCCCAGGCCGTCGAGGCCAGCCGCGCTACCGGCATCCCGGCCCGATTCCTGGTGGCCCAGGCCGCGCTGGAAACCGGCTGGGGCAAGTTCGAGCTGAAGAACGCCGACGGCACGCCCAGCCACAACCTCTTCAACATCAAGACTAGCCGTAGCTGGTCCGGCGACACGGTGAGCACCGCCACCACCGAATACGTCAATGGCGCCGCGACCCGCGAGAACGCCCGCTTCAGGGCCTACGGCAGCTACGCGGATTCCTTCCGCGACTACGCCAACCTGATCCGCAACAACCCGCGCTACGCCGCGGTGGTCGGGCAGAGCGACGCCACCGCCTTCGCCCGCGGCCTGCAGGCCGCCGGCTACGCCACCGATCCGCACTACGCCGACAAGCTGGCCCGGATCATCAACGGCAACACCCTGCGCGTGGCCCTCTCGAGCAGCGCAAGCCCGTCGGCCTGACCGCGCCCGCGCTGCCGGTTTCAAAACTGGCAGAGTTTTTGCATAGGTTGGAGCAGACACCACCGACGCAAGGACGCGGATCATGGGCAGCAGCATCTTCAGCATTGGCCTCACCGGACTCAACGCCGCCCAGGCGGGCCTGGTCACGACCAGTCACAACATCTCCAACGCCGGCACCTCCGGCTACAGCCGCCAGAACACCGTCCAGAGCACCAACCCGGCGATGTTCACCGGCGCCGGCTTCTTCGGCGAAGGGACCAAGGTCGATACGGTCAAGCGCGCCTACAGCGCCTTCCTGACCAACCAGGTGCTGTCCGCCGACACCAAGTTCAGCGAGTACGACACGTACAACACCGAGATCAGCCAGATCGACAACATGCTGGCCGACGCCACCGTGGGCCTCACCCCGGCGATCCAGTCGTTCTTCAGTGGCGTGCAGGAAGTGGCCGCCAACCCGGCCAGCGTGCCGGCCCGCCAGTCGATGATCTCCACGTCCCAGAGCCTCGTGGCGCGCTTCCACAACCTGTCCGAGCGCCTCGACGACGTGCGCTCCGGTGTGGAAAGCCAGATCGACGAGACCGTCGGCGCCATCAGCAGCTACGCCAAGGACATCGCCGAGATCAACAACAAGATCATCATCGCCCAGCAGGCCGGCTCCAACCAGCCCGCCAACGATCTGCTCGACACCCGCGACCTGCTCATCAGCGAGCTCAACAAGCTGGTCCGCGTGTCCACCAACGTCGCCGACGATGGCTCCATGTCGGTGTTCATCGGCACCGGCCAGCCGCTGGTGATCGGCACCAACGCCACCAACCTCGACGCCCGGCCCTCGCTGTCCGATCCGACCCGGCTCGACGTGAACATCATCGCGTCCAATGGCAGCGCCATCCCGATCCCCGAGAGCCTGCTCGGCGGCGGCAAGCTCGGCGGCCTGCTGTCGATGCGCACCTCGTCCCTCGACGCGGCCCAGAACCAGCTCGGCCTGATCGCCGTGGGCATGGCCACCGCCTTCAACGCCCAGCACGCCCTCGGGCAGGATCTCAACGGCAACCTCGGCACCGACTTCTTCACCCAGCCGGACATCTACGTCACCCGCAACGCGCTGGCCTCCACCGCCTTCAGCAAGGACGACGTGCACTACGACGACATCTCCAAGCTCACTGGCGACGACTACCGCATCACCTTCACCGACACCGTCGGCAACTACAAGCTGACCCGCGTCTCCGACGGCGCCACGATCCCCACCGACACCGGCGTCGGCCTCAGGATCGACAAGCCGACCTCGTCCAACGTGGGCGACAGCTTCCTGATCCAGCCGACCCGCTACGTGGCCGGCACCTTCGGCGTCGCGATCACCGACACCCGCATGATCGCCGCCGCCGCGCCGATCAGCAGCAGCGCCGGCTCCGAAGGCCTGCTCAGCACCATCGGCAGCAGCGCGACCGCCTCGATCAGCGCGCCCGCCGTGCTCAGCTCGGACAAGTTCGCCAGCCTCGCGGCCGCCAACACCGTGTTCAGCTTCAGCGCCAGCCCCGACACCCTGTCGATCTCCGGCCTGCCGAGCGGGATGAAGGTCAGCTACACCGACGCCAGCGGCACCGTCGTCGGCCCCAGCACCCTGTCCAGCATCCCCTACACCCCCGGGATGACCGTCGGCCTGTGGCACGCCACCGGCGCCACCACCAACCAGCAGGACGTCTCGTTCTCCTTCACCGGCACCCCGGCGGCGGGCGACAGCTTCCTGCTGCGGGGCGGCACGCCCAACAAGGGGACGGCTTCCATCAGCGCCCCGGTGGTGTCCGACACCACCAACCTCACCGCCCTCAAGGCCGGCTACACCACCCTCAGCTACAACAGCAGCGGCATGCTCACGGTGAGCAACCTGCCCCCCGGAATGGCCGTCGCCTACACCCCGCTCAACGGCACCCAGACCGTCGGCTCGCCGGTGCCCTACAGCAGCGGGATGAGCATCGCCCTCGGCCACATGAGCGGCACCGATTTCGTGTCCGAAGTGTCCTTCACCGTGTCCGGTGCCCCGTCCGTGAATGACCGCTTCAACATCGGCGCCAACACCGCCGGCGTCTCCGACAGCCGCAACGCCGTGCTGCTGGGCAACCTGCAGACCGCCAAGACCCTGCTGTCCGCCTCCGGCCAGCCCTCGGCCACCTTCCAGTCGGTGTATTCCCAGCTGGTGAGCGCCGTGGGCAACAAGGCGCGGGAGCTCGGTGTCAATCGCGACGCCCAGGAAAGTCTGGTCCAGCAGGCCTCGAGTGCGCAGCAATCCCTTGTTGGGGTAAATCTCGATGAAGAAGCGGCCAATCTGATCCGTTATCAGCAGGCATACCAGGCCGCGAGCAAGGTGATGAGCGTTGCCTCCAAGCTCTTCGACCAAGTGCTGGCCCTCGGCCAATAACCTGAAGGAACATCATCATGCGAGTCACCACGGGCATGATCTACGACACGGGCGTCGCGCAGATGCAACGGCAGAGCGCCCAGCTCCTCGACACCCAGCAGCAGGTCTCCACCGGCCGGCGCATCCTGCGCCCGTCGGACGACCCGGTCGCCTCGGCGCGGGCGCTGGAAGTCTCCCAGTCGAAGAGCGTCAATGCGCTCTACACCAGCAACCAGGGTTATGCGGGCGACGCCCTCAAGCTGGTGGACAGCAAGCTGATGGCCGCCACCGACATCGTCACCTACGTGCGCACCCGCGCGGTCGAGGCGGGCAACGGCACCTACTCCGCCAGGGAGCACGCCGCCATCGGCGAAGACGTGGCCCAGCAGTTCGATGCCTTGCTCGGGGTTGCCAACAGCCAGGATTCGGCCGGCGACTACGTGTTCGGCGGCTATCGCAGCAACAGCCTGCCGTTCTCCGGCTCGCTCGCTGCCGGCGTCCAGTACCAGGGCGACCAGGGCGCGCGCACGCTGCAGATCTCCGCCTCGCGGGAGCTCCCGATCACCACCTCCGGCGACGACATCTTCAACGCCATCCACGCCTCGCCGGGCTCGGGCTTTGCGCTGTCGAGCGCCGCCAACACCGGCTCGGCGCTGGTGTCGGGCCTGTCGCTGGCGGGCAGCTACAACGGCCACGCCTACGCTGTGAACGTCGCTTCCGGCCCGGCCTATTCGGTGGTCGATGCCACCACCGGCGCCACCGTGCCCGTCACCTCCTCGACGAGCGGCACCAGCACCACCCTCAGCTTCGGCGGCGTCACCCTCAGCCTCGACGGCGCGCCGGCGGCGGGCGACAGCTTCAACGTCTCCACCGTGGCCAGCGCCTTCGACGTGCTGGGCAACTTCGTCACCTCGCTCAAGTCGGGCAACGCGTCGGCCATCGCCTTCGGCAACAGGCAGGCCATCGCCAGCATGGATGCGACCCAGGACAACATCTCGCGGGTCCAGTCCGGCGTCGGCTCGCGGATGGTCGAAGTGGAAACCCAGCAGAACATCGGCAGCGACCTCGATCTCCAGTACAACCAGGCCCTGTCCCGGCTCGAGGACGTGGATTACGCCGAGGCGGTGAGCAACCTCACCCAGCAGAAGACCTTCCTCGAAGCCGCTCAGCAGAGCTTCCTGAAGGTCAGCAACCTGTCGCTGTTCAACTATCTGTAGTTGATGTGATGACGCGCCGCACGCCCGTTATCGCCCTGGCCCTCGCCGCGCTCCTGGCCGGGTGCGAGAACATGCCGGCCAAGGAGTGGGGCCTCGTCCCCGCGGCAGCGCTGCTGGTGCAGGATGCCGGCTTCCTGAAGGCACCCTTCGGCGCCGCGGCGGCGGCCGTGTACATCGTCAGCGACCCCTTCGCGCCCAACTGGACGATCGAGGAATCCCGCCAGTCCGACGACCACTACATCATGGCCCTGCGCCACAAGGCGATGCACAGCGGCGGCGGCGGCGAGGCGCGTCAGGTGTTCGCCCGCCGGGCGGCGCAGCTGGCGGGCCAGCCGGGCTTTGGCGCCTACGAGGTGGTGCGGTGGCAGATGGGCATCGAGAGTGGCCGGCCCTTCGCCCAGCGCGTGGCCTATGGCGAGGTGCGGTTGGTGCGGCTGGTGCCACCCCGGGACGTGGCCAATTCGGCGCCCTGAGCCGGGCGCGCATCTGTACCTATCGTTTTTTCAGTTTGATTCATCTGTGCCGGTTTCGCGCTGCCGCCTGCAAGCGTCTCTGAACCTTGCGACGCCGGTAGGACTTCCGTAAGGTGCGCCCATCGCAGGCACAACCAATCGAAAGCGCACATGGACCGCATGACCGAACGCCGCCGGGATCGCCGCATCCCCCTGGGCTGCAAGGTGGGCATCAAGCTCCCCCATTCCTCGCAGGCCGTTGTCGGCACCTGCGTCGACCTCAGCGTCGGCGGCCTGACCATCCGGTCCACCCACGTGCCCCAGATGGACGAAGTCTTCGAGATCGCGGTGCTGCCGCCCGACATGGGTGGCCCGTTCCAGCCGCTGCACGCGCGGGTGCGCGTGCGTCGCTGCCACGGTCTGGAACAGGCCGGGCTCTACGAGATGGGTGTCGAGATCGTCGACATCATCAAGTAGCGCCCGGTCGGGTCAGCGCTGGCGCAGCCCCGCGTGGGCCGCGCCGGCATCGGCGTAAAGCTGGCCCGGCGTCGCGGTGCGGTCGAAAGCCCCGGCCAGTTGCAGGCGCAGGAAGGTGCTCGAGGTGTAGCGGGTGACCTGCGTGTAGTGGCGTTCGACCAGCGCCTTGACCATCGCCGCGTACTCATCCACCACTTCCGGCGCAATGCTGAAGCGGTCGTAATTGACCACCGCCGCCACCTTGTGGCCAATCGCCGCCAGTCGCCCTTCCACCGCCACGCGGATGCGTTCGATGTCGGCGCTGGTGCGCAGGTTGAGCCCCTCGAAATTCACGAAGAACAGCTGCCCGGCCGGGTCGTAGGAGAGCCGCTCGTCCAGCGGCATCTCCAGCAGATCCGGGCGCAGGTGCATCGGCCCGTCGGCAAAGATGCGGGGGTCCATCAGCGCCGGCTCGGCCGGGATCTGCGGGCGGAAATCCATCCGGGCGAGGATGTCGCGCTCGATGTCGATGCCCGGCGCCACCTCGGCGAGCACCAGCCCGTCCGGCCCCAGCCGGAACACGCAGCGCTCGGTGATGTAGAGCACCGGCGTGCCGCGCCGGTTGGCCTCGGGGCCGCTGAAGGTGCGGTGTTCCACCTGCTCGACGAACTTCGAGGCCGAGCCGTCGTTCTCGATGATGAGCTTGCCGGCCTCGATGGCCACCTTCAGGTTGCCCGCGGTGAAGGTGCCCACGAAGACCACCTTCTTGGCGTTCTGGCTGATGTTGATGAAGCCGCCGGCGCCGGCCAGCCGCGGCCCGAAGCGCGACACGTTGAGGTTGCCCTCGCGGTCGGCCTGGGCGAGCCCCAGGAAGGCCATGTCCAGCCCGCCGCCGTCGTAGAAGTCGAACTGGCTGGGCTGGTCGATGATCGCCTGGGGATTGATGGCGGCGCCGAAGTTGAGCCCGCCAGCCGGCACGCCGCCGATCACGCCCGGTTCTGCGGTCATGGTGATGAGGTCGGTCACCTTCTCTTCGGCGGCCACCGCGGCGAGCCCCTCGGGCATCCCGATGCCCAGGTTCACCACCGCGTTGGCACGCAGCTCCAGCGCTGCGCGGCGGGCGATGATCTTGCGCTCGCTCATCTCCATCGGCGCCACCGCCGACATGGGCACCCGCAGCTCGCCGGCGAAGGCCGGGCTGTAGGATTCGATGAAGGTCTGCATGTGGTATTCGGGCTTCTCGGCCACCACCACGCAGTTCACGAAGATGCCGGGAATCTTTACCTGCCGCGGGTTGAGGCTGCCGCGCTCGGCGATGCGCTCCACCTGGGCGATGACGATGCCGCCCGAGTTATGCGCGGCCATCGCGATGGCCTGGGCCTCGAGGGTGAGGGCCTCCTTCTCCATCGTGATGTTGCCGTCGGCGTCGGCGGTGGTGCCGCGGATGATCCCCACGTGGATCGGGAAGGCCTTGTAGAACAGGTATTCCTCGCCGTCGATCTCCATCAGCCGGACGATGTCGGTGGTGGTGCGCTCGTTGAGCTTGCCGCCGCCGAAGCGCGGATCGACGAAGGTGCCCAGGCCCACCCGGGTGAGGGTGCCGGGCTTGCCGGCGGCGATGTCGCGGAACAGGTGGGTGATCACGCCCTGGGGCAGGTTGTAGGCTTCGATGCGGCTCGCCACGGCCAGCTGCTGCAGGCGCGGCACGAGGCCCCAGTGGCCGCCGATGACGCGGGCGACGAGGCCGTCGTGGCCCAGGTGGTTGAGGCCGCGGTCCTTGCCGTCGCCCTGGCCGGCGGCGTACACCAGCGTGAGGTTGCGGGGGGCGCCGAGGCCGTGCATGTCCTCGCCTTCGGTCTCGAGGAAGTATTCCTCGAGGGCGACGGCGATGTTCTCGGGAAAGCCGATGCCGACGAAGCCGCCGGTGGCGACGGTGTCTCCGTCGCGGATCAGGCGCACGGCTTCGCGGGCCGAGACGATCTTGCCGTTGCCGGCGGTGGGTAGCGCGGTGGTGACGGGGTTCTGGCTGGTGTTCATGGTGACTCCTGTGCCTGAAGATCCGCCGCGTCTCAGACGAGGCCGGTGAGGTAGTAGGTGGCGATGATCGCAAAGACCGCGCTGGTCTTGATCATCGTGATCGCAAAGATATCCTTGTAGGCCACCTTGTGGGTGAGCCCGGTGACGGCCAGCAGGGTGATGACCGCGCCGTTGTGGGGCAGGGTGTCCATGCCGCCGGAGGCCATCGAGGCGACCCGGTGCAGCACTTCCAGCGGAATGCCGGCGGCGTTGGCGGCGCTGATGAAGGTTTCGGACATGGCGGCCAGCGCGATGCCCATGCCGCCCGAGGCCGAGCCGGTGATGCCGGCCAGGGTGGTGACGGTGATGGCTTCGTTGATCAGCGGGTTGGGGATCACCTTGAGGGCGTCGGCCACCACCAGGAAGCCCGGCAGGGCGGCGATCACGGCGCCGAAGCCGTATTCGGACGCGGTGTTCATCGAGGCCAGCAGCGCACCGCTGACGGCGGCCTTGGTGCCTTCGGCAAAGCGCGCCGCGACGGTCTTCCAGGCGAACGCCATGACGGTGAGGATGCCCACCAGCAGCGCGCCTTCCACTGCCCAGATGGCGGCGATCTTGGAGACGTCCTGCACCACCGGCGCGGCCTTGCCGATCACCGCGGGGATGAAGCTGTGGCTCTTGCCGTAGATGGTCGGGATGAGGTCGGTGAACAGCTTGTTGGTCACGCCCACCAGCACCAGCGGCAGGATGGCGAGGATCGGGTTGGCCAGCTTTTCCTTGTCGTCGAAGGGTTCGGGTTCGTTCACCAGGTTGGTGCCGTAACCTTCACCGGCTGCGGCAGCGGCGCGGCGACGCCATTCCAGGTAGGCCATGCCGAGCACGAAGATGAAGATCGAGCCGATCACGCCCAGCACCGGGGCGGCGTAGATGTTGGTCTTGAAGAAGGTGGTCGGGATGACGTTCTGGATCTGCGGCGTGCCGGGCAGGGAATCCATCGTGAACGAGAAGGCGCCCAGGGCGATGGTGCCGGGGATCAGGCGCTTGGGAATGCCGCCCTGGCGGAACATCTCGGCCGCGAAGGGATACACCGCGAACACCACCACGAACAGCGACACGCCGCCGTAGGTGAGCAGCGCGCACACCAGCACGATGGAGAGCATCGCCCGCTCGGCGCCCACCAGCTTGATGACCGACGAGACGATGGATTTGGAGAAGCCGGAGAGCTCGATGACCTTGCCGAAGATGGCGCCGAGCAGGAAGACCGGGAAGTAGTTTTTGACGAAGCCGACCATCTTGTCCATGAAGAGGCCGGTGAACATCGGGGCGACGAGGGTCGGGTCGGTGAAGAGAACCGCGCCGAGGGCCGCCACCGGCGCGAAGAGGATGACGCTGTAGCCCCGGTACGCGATGTACATCAGGAAGCACAGCGAGGCTAATACGATCAGGAATGACATGGTTGGAATCTCCTCCGTTATGGGTTTGCGGCGATGTATGCGCAGAAACCATGCCAGTGTTTTTACTTATTGATTCATAAGGAAAACATATTTTTGCTGCGGTGCATTGTGTCCGTGGCGCCGGGCAGGGTGTCTGGTGCCTCGGACAGGTGTCGCGGTGTTGTCGTCAGGTGTTGGCGGCGCTGCCGAGGCCAAGGGCGGCGATCTTCTCGTACAGCGAGGCGCGGGAGATGCCCAGTATGCGCGCAGCCTGGGCCTTGTTGCCGCCTGCATTGGCGATGGCGTCGACGATGGCCCGGCGCTCGGCGTCCTGCTGGATCTGGTCGAGGGTGCGCGTGGGGCTGGCTTTGGCCGGGGCGGGCGTGGCCCGTGCTGCGGCGGGCAGCAGGTGCTCGAAATCCCGGGCTTCGAGCCGGTCGGCGTCGGATAGCAGGAGCGCCCGTTCGAGCATGTTGGAGAGCTCGCGCACATTGCCCAGCCAGGTGTAGCCGGCGAGGCAGGCGACGGCTTCGGCAGACAGGCTGCGGGGCGGTTCGCCCAGCTGGCGGGCGATGCTGTCGGTGAGGCATTCGGCAATCAGCGGCAGGTCGTCGATGCGCTCGCGCAGGGGCGGCACGTCGAGGGTCATCACGTTGAGCCGGTAGAACAGGTCGGCGCGGAAGCGGCCTTCGTCCACCTCATGCTGCAGCTTGCGGCTGGTGGCGGCGATGATGCGCACATCGATGGGGATGAGCCGGTTGGAACCCACCGGCTCGATCTCCTTCTCCTGCAGGGCCCGCAGGAGCTTGGCCTGCAGCGCCGGCGACATGTCGCCGATCTCGTCGAGGAACAGGGTGCCGCCCTGGGCGAGCTCGAACTTGCCGCTGCGGCCCTTGCGGTCGGCGCCGGTGTAGGCGCCGGGGGCGACGCCGAAGAACTCGGCTTCGAGCAGGGTTTCGGGGATCGCGGCGATGTTCACCGCCACGAAGGGGCCGTCGGCCCGGGGGCTGGCGGCGTGGATGGCCTGGGCGAGGAGCTCCTTGCCGGTACCCGTCTCGCCGAGGATCAGCACCGGCGAGACGGCCCGGGCGGCGCGCCGGGCCTTGTCCTTGACCGCCACGCAGGCCGGGCTGGTGCCCACGAAGCTGGCGAAGGTGTAGCGGGTGCGGCGGGCTTCGTCGAGCTTGCGGCGGGTGTCGGCGAGTTCGAGGCGGAGGTTCTGGAAGCGCGACAGCAAGGGGGCGAGCTGGCGCGGGTCGTCGAAGATCATCACCCCCACGCCGCCGATGATCTCACCGGCGCTGTCGCGCACCGGCAGGCGCATCACCACGAAGGATTCGCTGCCGAACTCCATCACGTCGAGCATGATGGGCTTGCCGCTGGCCACCACGTTGCGCATCAGGCTGTTGGGGATCACGTCCTCGACCGGTAGGCCGATCACCGAGGCCGGATCGGCGATGCCCAGGTGGCGCGGGTACTGCTCGTTCATCCACACGATGCGGGCTTCGCGGTCGACGATCAGGATGCCCTCGGAGAGCTCGGAGAAGGCGGCCAGCAGCGTGTCGTTCACGTGCCGGCGGATGCGTTCGGCCTCCGCGGCGAAGGGTGCTGGTGCCATCGGTCTCCTGCCTCGTTCTTGTTCTCGTTCGTCAAGCATAGCGCACCTGACGTGGCTAATGCCTGCGCGGCTGCAGACCGATCTCGATGGCGGTCTGCGGGCCGATCAGCGTGTCGGCGAGGCTGTCCGGCTCTTCGGCACGGCCTTCGGCAACCGGGATGCGCCCGGCCATGATCTCGGCCAGGGCCTGGGGGTGGCGCGGCTGGCGGTCGGGCTCGGCGTAGCCGTCGGGGAAGACCGGCTGCAGGGTTTGAGAATCGTATTTGTCGGTGGCGCCGAGGGTGTGGAGCAGCTCGTGGGCGATCACCACCGCGTTGCGCTGGCGCTCGTCGCGGCTGGCGAAGACTTTCACCACGCCGATCAGCCCTTTCTCGAGGCCGAGGGAGTGGTCGAGCTGGGGCGTCCGGGCCGGGTCGTGGTAGAGCACGAACAGGCGGATCTCCGGGCGCGGCCCCGGCGCGGCGTCGTGGCGCCAGGCCCAGTAGCGCAGCTGCAGGCTCCACAGGGCCACCGACAGCCGGCTGCCACCTTCCGGGAGCAGCGGTGGCAGGGCATTGACCGGCGGCGCCAGGTTGATCGCCACCGGGCGCAGCAGCGGCCGGCCGTAGCGGCGCACTTCTTCCTGCAGCCATTCGCCGATGGGCGCGAAGTCGTCGGGGTGCAGGCGCTCGACGATCTGGCGGGTAACCGGCGAGTCGTCGGCCATGATGGGGTAGATCGTGGTGTGCACCGAGTGCTTCCAGTCGGTGGCCTGGGCGCCGGCGCGCCAGGCGCCCACGGCCACGGTGACGAGGATGATCAGCAGGATGGCGATGCGCAGTTTGCGGAACATGGGCGTGGGTGGCCGAGCGGAGGCCGATGACGAAGCCATGACATTCTAGCGATGCCGGCCCCGGGGCTGTCCACGGGTGTCAGCCGGCAGGCAGGGCCGGGGCCTGGCGCAGCTCGTCGAGAAAGGCCCGGGCCGGCAGCGACAGCACCTTGCTGCGCAGATGCACCACGTTCCACGGGCGATGCAGGGGAAAACCCGCCACGTCGAGCACGCACAGGCCCTCGGCCTCCAGGCGTTCGCCCAGGGCGTGGCGCGACAGCACGGTGAGGCCCATGCCGGTGCCGGCCAGCTCAAGCAGCGCCTCGTTGCTGGCCAGCGACAGGCGCACCCGCAACTGCACGCCGGCCGCCGCGGCGAAGGCATCCACCGCGTGGCGCGAGCCGGAGCCGGGCTCCTTGAGGAGAAAAGGCTCGCCGGCCAGTTCGGCCAGCGTCACCGGGCGCCCGGCGGCCCAGTGATCGCGGGGGGCGAGCACCACCAGCTCGTTGTCGAGGAAGGGATGGACGACGATGTCCAGGTCGTCGGGCGGGTAGGACATCACGTACAGGTCGTCCTCGTTGCGGCGCAGGCGCTCGACGATCTTGGCCCGGTTGGCGATCTCCAGCTCGATGGAGACGTCCGGGTAGCGCCGGCAGAAGGCGCCGACCATGCGCGGCACGAAATACTTGGCGGTGGTGACGAGCGCCACCCGCAGCTTGCCGCGGCGCAGGCCGCGCAGCTCGTCGATGGCCGAGTCGAAGCGGTTCCACACGTCGTCCAGGCTGCGCACGGTGGCCAGGAGCTCGTCGCCGGCGGCGGTGAGGCGCAGCTCGCGCCCGGTCTGGTCGAAAAGCGGCATGCCGACGGTGTCGGCCAGCTGGCGCAGCTGGATCGACACCGCGGGCTGGGTGAGGTGCATGGCCTCGGCGGCGCGGCTGAAGCTGCCCAGCCGGGCCACGGCGGCGAAGGTTTCGAGCTGGCGGAAGGTGATGCGGCGGCGCATGTATAAGTTGTAGCTTATTGGTTTGTCGAAAAGCTTTAATTGGATTTTATGCTGCACCGCCCCCAAGCTTGCAAGTGTTCTGTTGTCTGCGGGCGGCTGCCCGATCCAAGCATGCCTTTCGAACCTGTCATCCTGTTTTTCGTGCTCGGCCTGGTGGCCGGCGTCGTGCGTTCCGACCTCAAGCTGCCCGGCGTGGTGTATGAGGCCCTGAGCATCTTCCTGCTGCTCGCCATCGGCCTGAAGGGCGGCGTCGAACTGTCGCGCCACCATCTGGCCGATCTGGCGCTGCCGGCGCTGGTGATCGTGGCGGTGGCGCTGCTGATTCCCCTCGCGGCGTTTCCGGTGCTGCAGCGGCTGGGTCGCCTGCCTCGGGCCGATGCGGCGTCGATCGCCGCCCATTATGGGTCGGTGAGCGTGGTCACCTTTGCGGTGGCGAGCAGCTATCTGGCCAGCCGCGGCGAGCCGGCCGAGGGCTACATGGTGGTCTTCCTGGCGCTGCTGGAGCTGCCGGCCCTGGTGATGGGCGTCGCCCTGGCCCGCAGGGGCGCGGCGGACACCCGCTGGGGCAAGCTGTTCCACGAGGTGCTGGCGGGCAAGAGCATCGTGCTGCTGGGCGGCGGCCTCTTGATCGGCTGGCTGGCCGGGCCGGAAGGCATCCAGCCCCTCGACCGGGTGTTCTTCGACCTGTTCAAGGGCATGCTGGCCTTCTTCCTGCTGGAGATGGGCCTGGTGGCGGCGGGGCGGTTGGGCGACCTGCGCCGGGCGGGGGTGTTTCTGGCCGCGTTTGCGGTGCTGATGCCCCTGGCGGGCGGCCTGCTGGGCGTGCTCACCGCCAATCTGCTGGATTTCTCGGTGGGCGGCGCGATGCTGCTCGCCACTCTGTACGCCAGCGCGTCGTACATTGCGGCGCCGGCGGCGATGCGCATCGCGGTGCCCGAGGCCAACCCGGCCCTTTCGATCGGCGCGTCGCTGGGCATCACCTTCCCGTTCAACCTGCTGGTCGGCGTGCCGACCTACCACTGGCTCGCCAGCCACCTTGCCGGAGTGATCTGATGAATCTGCCCCTGAGCCTGCGCAGGCTCCTCACCATCATCTGCGAAGCCAGCCTGGAGCCCGAGCTGGTGCGCGAACTGGCCCGCCTCGGGGCCCGCGGCTACACCATCACCGAGGCCCGCGGGCAGGGCGCCCACGGCCTGCGCGACGGGTCGTGGGGGGCGTCGGCCAACATCCGCGTGGAGGTGCTGTGCGACGAGCTGACCGCCGAGGCCATCGTGGACACGCTCCACGCCGGCTACTCGGCCAACTACGGCATGGTGATGTTCGTGACCGACGTGGCCGTGCTGCGGCCGGACAAGTTTCGCGGCGCGCCGGGCTGAGCCTGCCGGGGCTCAGTCCTGGTCGGCGAAGGCCGGCAGCTCCTCGAGGACGCGGGCCGGCACCGGCCGGCCGAAGTGATAGCCCTGCAGGGTGTCCACTTCGAGCTCGCGCAGGGTGGTGGCGGTCTGGGCGTCCTCGACGCCTTCGGCCACCGTGCGCAGCCCGAGGGCACGGCCCAGCTGGACGATGGCCTGCAGGATGCGCAGGCCGTCGGGGGTGTGCACCCGCTGGACGAAGGAGATGTCGATCTTGAGCTCCTGCACCGGCAGCTCGTGGAGCTGCGACAGCGAGGCGTAGCCGGTGCCGAAGTCGTCGATCGACAGGATGAAGCCCGCGTCCACCAGCTGGCGCAGGCGCTCCTCGGCGAACTCCACTTCGAGCAGGGCGACGGATTCGGTGATCTCCAGCACGATGGCCGAGGTGGGCAGGTCGTGCCGGCTCACTTCGTGGATCAGCCCGCTGACGAATTCCGGCGCAAACAGCTGGCGTTTGGAGATGTTGAGCGACAGGTGCAGCTCGGGCCGGCGGGCGTGCCAGCGCTGGAACTGGGCCAGCGCGAGGGTCGTCACCCGCTGGCCGAGGTCGGCGATCAGGCCGAGGCTCTCGGCCATCGGGATGAAGGTGGCCGGGGAGATCCAGCCCAGATCGTTGTCGTGCCAGCGGGCCAGGGCCTCGATGCCCACCAGGCGGTGGCGTCCTTCGGCGTCACGTTCGGTGCGCACCTGGGGCTGGAACCACACCTCGATCTGTCCGCCCTGGATGGCGTCGGCGAGCTTGGCCTGGATGTACAGCTCCTTCTTGCCGAGGCCCTTGGCCGACATCTCGGAGAACAGCTGGAAGTTGTTCCGCCCCTGGGACTTGGCGTAGAACATCGCCCGGTCGGCGTGAGCCAGCAGGGATTCGACGCTGTCGCCGTCGTCGGGGAACATCGCGATGCCCATGCTGAAGGTGGCGTTGATCGGCTGGCCGGCCACCGCGAAGCTGCGCGGCATCACCTTCTGCAGCTTGCGCGCCACCTGCCGGGCGTCCTCGATGTTGACGATGCCGGGCAGGAGGGCGACGAATTCGTCACCGCCCCAGCGGGCCACGGTGTCGCCGTCGCGCAGGTTCTTCTCGAGGGCCTGGGCCATGGACAGAAGCAGCGCATCGCCGGCCTTGTGACCATAGGCGTCGTTGATGTTCTTGAAGTGGTCGAGATCGATGAAGCACACCGCGACCCGATCCTGGTTGCGGCGGGCCAGCTGGATGGTCTTGCAGACGCGGTCTTCCAGCAGCACCCGGTTGGGCAGGCCGGTGAGGGCGTCGTGCAGCGCCATGTGGGCGATGTGACGTTCCTGCAGGTAGGTCTTGGTGATGTCCCGCAGCACGCCGCGGATGCCGACGATCTTGCCGGCGTCGGTCAGCTCGGTGACAAAGCGGCACTCCATCCAGCGTTCGTAGGCGGCGTCGCCCACGAAGCGGAAGCGCCCGTGGAACTCGTCCTTGGTGCCGTCGGCGAGGCTGTTGAGGCAGCCCGCGAAGGCGGCCTGATCTTCCGGGTGGACGGAGTCGAGAAGCGGGTAAGTGCCGGGCGCGCGGCCGGCCAGCTGCCACCAGCCGCTGTTGGCGTTGATGATGGTGCCGTCGGGGCGCAGCTCGATGACGGCCTCTTCGAGCATGTCGAGGGTGCGCACCAGCGAGTGCTGTTCGGCGGCCCAGTGCTTCTCGTTGTCGAGGGCGCGGCTGAGGGCCTGGAAGGGCTGGCGCACGCTCTCGACGAACACCGCCCGGTAGATGAAGCCGTAGGAGATGATCTTGTACAGGTGGCCGATGAAGTTGTAGCTGTCGCTCACCGACACGTAGCGGGTGAAGCACAGCTCGGAGAGCATCGCCACCGCCGACGCAGCGAAGAGATCTGCCGCATTGAAGGCCGCCCCGTGCGCCGCCCGCCAGGCGAACACCAGTGCCGCGGCGCCGTAGATGAGGACGAGCCCGTATTCGAGCGCCACCTTGAGCGGCGTGAGCCCGCTGCCGGGCACGAAGAAGGCCGGCAGGTGGTCGGGTGTCAGCAGTTCGAGGGCGTAGAGCAGGGCCACGTAGGCCAGCACGCCCACCAGCAGCCGGTAGCGGTGCCGTGTCTCCAGCATCGGCTGCCACGGCCGGAGGGCGGCCACCAGCAGGCCGGCGGCCACCAGCAGGCGCGCTGCCAGCCAGAACACGATGGCCTTCTGGGGGCTCGCCGGGGTGACGAAATCGGGCATGCCCCGGTAGCCGAGCATGTGGCCGAAATCGAGCAGGGCCGTGCCCAGCAGCACCACGCCCAGCACCACCACGTTGCCAGGCCGTTCGTCGGAGTAGGCGTTCCAGACGATGCCGAACACCAGCATCGCCACGACGATGGCGCCGGTCTCCATCGCGGTGTGCAGCGGCAGGTAGCGACCAATGCCGAAATCGGATGAGGGCAGCAGGCCGATCATCAGGAAAAGCAGCAGCAGCGCCCCAGGCCACAGCGCGGCACGTTTCAGGTCGTTGAGGGGCGTGGGGGTAGGCCCCACGGGTTGCTCGGCGGGTGCAGGCATCAGGCGCTCGTCCTCGGACGTGACGATTTGCTCATTGGCGCGGCCGGGCCGCAGGCGCAGCCGGACGCAGTTGATCCGATTATCGGCCCTGTCGCGGGTGGTATTGACCCTTGGCCGTGCCCCGGACGAAAAAAAACCCGACACGCGTGTCGGGTTTTTTGCGAAGCGGAGAATCAGGCGACGGTGACCGGGATCTTGCCGATCTTGGCCTGCCATTCCTTCGGGCCGGTGTTGTGCACCGAGGTGC
>ERZ650306.312-NODE-312-length-29366-cov-10.191464_pt1 | contig 29366 bp, 26 predicted proteins | sample MGYA00376242_ERZ650306 | MGnify/ENA primary metagenome ERZ650306 (study PRJEB26733, sample SAMN07839244) | wastewater metagenome | biome: urban; feature: wastewater treatment plant; material: waste water | place: USA: North Carolina | collected 2016-03-31 ... | reverse complement strand
TGGGTAGAATCTAATTTTTGGTAACTTAAAAATCTTTCTGCAGCGATGTAAGCTGTATCTTGATTCATAATTTTTACCGCATAAGGTTTTTGGGTAATCATCGCCGAATCTATTTTTTCATAGATTTCTCCATAACCACCGATGATGTAACGATTTTCTTTCGGGTCATCTAATCTTACATTTCCTTCTGCTTTACCAAAACCTGTGAGTTGATTAAAAAACATTTTATCTCCTTTCAGAATTTTACCATTGTAATAAATTCTAGAATTTTTATTGAGATACACCTGTTTTTCGTTCATGAGATACTTTCCATTTTCCGTGTAGACGTAATTAGAAGGTTTCTCTTTATTGATAATGGTTGTAGGCCCGAAAAATTCTGCAATATTGGTATTTTGATAATGTTTGATATTTTTTCCTTCTACTCTATATTGGGCATTATCAATAGTGTAATTATTGGTAAATTCATTGGTTTTAGAATCAATGAAATAAGTAGCAGACTGAGTCCACATGGTATTTCTTCCATCATTAATGGTTCCACCAGAATTGAAATAAGCGGTATTTTTTACTCTATCATAATACAAAACATCTGTAGAAATGGTTTGTTTCGCATCAGTAAGCACCACTTTTCCACGGGCAATTCCTCGTTGAGTATTTCCATCATACTCCATTTCGTTTGAGGTAATTCTGTTTCCGTCTGAAGTAACAAGCAAAACGTTTCCAATGGCTTTAGCAAAATTTTCTTTCTCGTAGAAAATCACTCGGTCTGCCGTCAACATGGCACCTTGATGTTCGAATTGCACATTTCCTGTGAAAAAAGGATTTCCTCCGTACATGTCTGGTTTTCTTTCGAATAAATCTGAGTGAATGAAACGTACTTTTTGACCGGGCTGAACCGCTACATTGGTTTCTTTTTTGAAATAAGGGTCTTTTACTAAAGGTTCTTTGGAATTGAGTTTATCAATCTGCGAAAAACCTAAAGCATAAATAAAAATGAAGAGTACGAAAAGGATTTTTTTCATTATTTTTTTTTGTGGCCGTAAAAATATAATGAATGATTGTCAATTTTCACGCCAAACGCTTCTTCGATAGATTGTTTGATGCCCTGAATTCTAGGGTCGCAAAATTCTATAATTTCTTCAATCTCTTTGTCTGAGCCATCTTTGTAAATCACTAAATGGTCATGTTGCTTATCAAAATAAGATTTTTCATAAGAAGAGGAAGAAAGTGTCTTTTCGCCGAATTGGTGTTTACGAATCAAGCCTGCATCTAGAAAAATTTCTATAGTATTATAGATGGTTGCCTTAGAAACATGATATTTTTTATTAATCATGATGAGATATAAATCATCTACATTAAAGTGATGATCCATATTATAAATCTCTTCTAAAATGGCATATCTTTCTGGAGTGTTTCTGTAGGCTTTATCTTGTAAATATTGCTTCAGAACATCTTTTATTACACCTATATTTTTTTCTTTTTGAGTAGCTTCCATTGTTTTAATTGAAAAGCAAATTTATTAATTTTTAACTAATAAAAGGTAAATTTTAATGAGAGACAAAATCTAAAAACCTCAATTGCTTGAGGTTTTCATTTTAAATTAAGAATCGTAACGTTTAAATTCTTCTAAAATAATTTTTTTCTCTCTTATCGGGTTGTTGATGAGCGGTACAGATTCTACCAAAACATTATGTGGTGCTAAACCATACGCTTTGAAATCACTACTACCGATATATTTCACGAAATTATAGATATTCAAGGTAATTTTTTCTTTTACCGTCAATAAGAAGTCATTGATATAAACGTTATCAATAATCACATATTTTAAATCTGGCGGAATATTATGATTTCTAAGAGAAGGGTGACTACTTCTATCAGGAATAATGCCTTCTTTCATCATATCAAACAACACTTGATTGAAATAATCATTGATTTTTCTATCAATTTTGAATCCTAAAAGGAAATTCACTTTATAAACCGTTCCTGGCATTACCTCATCAATAGAATATTTATAGGTAAAAGGATCTTCTTGATTGATGATATTTAAAATAAAATAATGGTCTGCTCTTTTTGGCTGAGAACGCATGATGGAGTAAATAATTTTAGATTCTACCTCATCATCTCTTTTCGCACGGCTTAAGAAAGCAAGATTGGTCGCATATTTAGGAATAGACTCATCTAGTTTAATATCTTTAATTGTAGAAACATAATCTTTCAGTTTTACAAACTTGATGAAATTCTGCTTAATCATTCTACCATTATACCAAGCATACATACAAACTGCCACGAAACCTGCTAAGAAAACGGTAATCCAACCACCTTCGAAGAACTTAATAATGTTGGCACTGAAAAATCCTATTTCTATAGACAAATAAACCAAGGCAAAAATTGCTATAAAAAGTTTATTCACTCTATTTCTCCATAACCATGCAATCAATAAAATGGTAGTCATCATCATGGTTACCGTAATAGATAAACCATACGCTGCTTCCATATGTACAGATTCTTTGAAATAGAATACTACAATTAAACAGAAAATAAGTAAACCCCAATTGATTCTTGGAATATACATTTGACCTTTTAAACCAGAAGGATATTGAATCTGCTGGAATGGCCAAAAATTAAGAGACATCGCTTCTGAAAAAATAGTAAACGAACCTGTAATTAATGCTTGAGAAGCAATAATTGCCGCTGCTGTTGCCAAAATTACGGCTGGAATAATTAAATAATGTGGTAACATTCCGAAGAAAGGATTTGTTCCTGTGAAAACCATTCCGTAGTTATTTAGTAACCACGCACCTTGACCTAAATAGTTTAAAATCAACATGATTTTTACAAAAACCCAACTTACTCTGATATTTTTATAACCGCAGTGTCCTAAATCTGAATACAAAGCTTCTGCTCCTGTAGTACAAAGAAAAACCGCCCCTAAAATTAAAATCGCGCTCGGAGAGGTTACAATTAATTTATAGGCGTAATAAGGATTAAAAGACTTTAGAATTTCTGGATGCTCTAATAAATTTACTACACCAAATCCTCCTAAAAACAAGAACCAAATCACCATTACTGGTCCGAAAAACTTTCCAATAAAACTGGTTCCGAATTGCTGTACTACGAAGATAATGACCAGAATCACAGAAGTCATTGCTAGAATAGAATTGATTCCTAAATCTAATCCTTTGATTTGTTTAAGACCTTCTATAGAAGCCATTACCGTAAGAGAAGGTGTGATTACTCCATCTGCAATTAACGCAGACGCTCCTATAATTGCAACGAGATACAACCATTTTGTTTTCATTTTTTTAACCAAAGAAAACAATGCTAAAATTCCACCTTCACCTTTGTTATCCGCTCTAAGGGAAATAAGAACATACTTAATGGTGGTTTGCAGCGTGAGCGTCCAAATAATACAAGAAAGTGCTCCTTCTATGTATTCTTCAGAAATCATTTTGGCTTCTTTTCCAGACTTAATGATGGCACTCATTACATACAATGGTGAGGTACCAATATCTCCGAAAACAATTCCTAATGAAACTAAAACTCCTATGAAAGTTAATTTTTTGGTGTCAAAATGATGACCTCCAGCTAAAACGTCTGACATTTTTCAAGTTTAAAAATAAATGCAAATTTAATCTAATTTCTAGAGGAAATACTTTTTCCTAAGAAAATTTTACATGAAATTAAAAAAGCGCAACCAAAAATGATTGCGCTTTTTTAAAATATGATTAAAGTTTTAAGATTTTACGTATAAAACGTTTTTAATCTCTTGTTTTACTTTTTCTAATTTCGGGAACCACTCTGCAAATAACGCTGCTGAATATGGAGCAGGTGCATCTGGAGTTGTAATTCTCTTAATTGGTGCATCTAAATAATCAAATGCTTTTTGCTGAACCATGTAAGTAATTTCTGAAGCTACAGAACCAAATGGCCATGCTTCTTCTAGAACTACTAATCTATTGGTTTTTTGTACAGAATTAAGAACTGTCTCATAATCTAGCGGACGAATTGTTCTTAAGTCTATTACTTCTACAGAAATTCCTTCTTGCTCTAAATCAGCTGCTGCTTGCATGGCTAATTTTAAGATTTTACCAAAAGAAACCAAAGTCACATCTTTACCTTCTTTTTTGATATCAGCTTTACCAATTGGGATGTAGTATTCTTCTTCTGGAATTTCCATTTTGTCTCCGTACATCTGTTCAGATTCCATGAAAATCACAGGATCATTATCTCTAATTGCAGATTTCAGTAATCCTTTTGCATCATATGGATTAGAAGGAACAATTACTTTAAGACCTGGGCAGTTTGCATACCAGCTTTCAAAAGCTTGAGAGTGAGTAGCTCCTAACTGACCTGCAGAACCAGTAGGCCCACGAAAAACGATAGGAACATTCCACTGCCCTGCACTCATTTGGTACATTTTAGCAGCATTAGAAATAATCTGATCTATCGCTACCAAAGAAAAATTAAAGGTCATAAACTCTACAATCGGACGGTTACCGTTCATAGCAGCACCTACAGAAATCCCTGTAAAACCTAGTTCTGCAATAGGAGCATCTATTACTCTTTTAGGTCCAAATTCAGCTAACATACCTTTAGAAGCCTTATAAGCCCCGTTATATTCTGCTACCTCTTCACCAACTAGGTAAATAGACTCATCTTTACGCATTTCTTCGCTCATCGCTTCACAGATAGCTTCGCGAAATTGTACTTCTTTCATCCTGTTACAATTATTTGAGGTGCAAAGTTAATAATTTTTATGTTATTTATCACATAAAAAAACGCCTCATTTGATTGAGGCGTTCTATTTTTATAAATTATTTTACTTTATGCCAAGTTTGGCTTCTTCCGATCAGTGAAAAACCCACATAACCTCTTACGTTTAGCTTGTCTGCACCATCTGTTTTTACTGTACATTTATAAGTTTTACCGTTTTTAGGATCGGTGATGTTCCCTCCTGTAAATTCTCCGTCTTCACTTTTAAGACCTCTTATAATTTCTAGACCAAGTAAAGGTTTATTTTTTCTATCATCAGAACATTTTACGCAAGTTTCATGCTCTGGTTTAATTAAGAGTTGCGAAATTTTTCCGTAGTATTTACCATCAGATTTCTTAAAAATTTCTACAATAGATTTTGGTTTACCTGTTTCGTCGTCTATTGTTTTCCATTTACCTTCTATTTGTGCATAAGAAAAAGCACTCATCAATAAGGCAGCAAATAAAAATGTTATTTTTTTCATATTCTATAGAATTAATATGGGTTAAAAATAAATAAAAAAATTTAAACTCCAAATTTTAAAATATAGAAAAAACAAAATAAGCATAAAGCTGATTTTATCTAATTAAAATAAATAATGCACTATAAATTAGATAAATGAAATAAATTAGTAGAAAACAAATCTAGAATTTTTAATGAAAAATTACCAATATTATATTTAAAATTTCGTTTTAATAAAAAGTAAAGATTGTGAAAACATTATTTTAAAGACAAATCTCATTGAAATTTACTAATATTGCAAAAACTTTCAATAAAAAATTATTATGAAAATCACAGAAAAACTTATTGTATCATTTTTAATAATTACTGTCGTTATTGGCATTTATTTTTTTTACACCAACAAAGATTTTTACGCTTATTTAGTACAAGAAGATGGTTTTTTTGAAAATCTAACTTCAATATTTTTGTTTTTGAGCTCATTTTATTTATTTTACTTTTTTATCAGCAACATTAAATTGAAATCTATTTGGTGGAAAATGGGAATAATAATCATGATTATAGGATTATTTTTCGGTGCTGGAGAAGAAATCTCTTGGGGCCAAAGAATTTTTCATATAGAATCTAGTAAATTTTTCAATGAAAATAATTCTCAGAAAGAAACTAATCTTCACAATATGATAGTAGATGGAGTAAAATTAAATAAGCTAATATTTTCTAATTTATTATCAATTATATTTAGTATCTATTTTTTAATTCTACCGATTTTATGGAGAAAAAATAATTTTATTAAAAAGACTATTAATCAATTTGGAATTCCTATTGCCAATAACTATCAAGTAATAATATTTATGATAAGTTCTTTAATAATAATATTATCTATTTCTAATGAAAGAAAATGGGAAATTTGGGAATACACATTTGCTTTAACAATGTTTCTAATTGTACTAAACCCACTTAATAAAAAAGAAATAATTGAATAATTTTGTTACATTTTTTTAATTAAGTATAAAAAATTTCTTTTTCTATCTGTGTTATTTTTAGATTGAGTTGACTCTTCATTATCGTCATAATGAGATATGTATTTTACCTTATATTTTTCAGTTTGCAAAGAATCTATTTTATAATTATCTAGTTTTGGAAATGTTATAATATAAAATTCATTTTCTTTAGGAATTTTATTTTTTAGATCAATTTCCGGAATATTTTCTCCATATCGAAACCATACTTCTGGCTCATAAACTTTATAGCTATATAGCTTTTTGTTAGTTTTATTGATAAAAAATTTGGCCGATTCTAAGCTTTTATAATTTTTATTATTAAAAAACATTTCATCTAATTTTGGCAAACCAAATAGAACGACTGAATGCATCATTATCAAGACTGAAAAAAAGGCATTTTTAAAATTATTTTTATAAGAATATATCATTATTAAAAATGAAATTCCTGCTAGAACTATGACCAAAAGTATAGACCAAATATTGAATTTTGTTTTATACAATACAAGTCCAATTATACTGAAACCTATTAAGCTAATTAAAAAGTATGCCACCTTATTGACTATTTTTTCCCATTTTAAAAGTTTAAAACTTTCGTTGATATAAGAAATGTAGAATGCTGTAGTAACAGCCAAAGGAATAAACATTGGATATAAATATCTTTCCTTTTTTGAGGGTACTAATGATAAAAACAAGAAAGCAAAAGCTGTCCACCAAAAAAACATTTTATACTCATTTTTAAATTCAGTTCTATTTTTTATGTATTTATAAGCTAGTCCAAAAATTGAAAAAACAGCCCAAACACCTGCTTGAACAGGAAAACTAAAATATCTAGTAAATGGCTTCACATCTCTATTTCCTCTTGCCATAAATTCTTTATATATAATTTTCATAAACTCATCACTGTCATATAAATAGATGTACGCATACCATGATAACCCGATAAGTAAAGTGACAAAAACACATATCAAAATGTATTTTAAGTTTTTGAATTTAGGAAAACCAAATGAAATAATATAAGCTATAAAAAATGGTAAAACTATTGTATAATGCCCTGTAGGACCTTTACACAAGAATGAAAGACCAAAAAACAAACCAGAAATTAGATAATTTTTTAAAACTGAAACATCTTTTAAACCTAGTATAAAATAGTACAAGCCGATTGTAGCAAAACTATAACTATAAATATCCCAATTTGCTCTTCTACCCACATAAATAATTAAAAATGAAGTAGAAAATAGGATTGCTGCAGTGAAAGCTAGCTTTTTGTCTGTAAAAATTTTGGTGATTTTATATAAAAATATTACATTTAAAATAGAAAACAATGCTGCTGGTATTCTCAATGCCCATATGTTTTGAGTAGAAAAAAGCCATCCGAAAATTGCACTAAACCAAGTTGGCATTGGTGGTTTTTCATAGCGAGGCAGATTATTCATGGTCGTAAAAATCCAATTACCATTTTCTACCATATCCCTAGCACTCAAGAAATTTCTGGCTTCCATAATATCTACATACAACAAACCTAAATGCGTAAAAAATAGTATTATTCCACTTAATAATAATAGTAAAATATAATTTTCTTTTATTCTCATATTGTTTATTTTAATGCAAATCTATACATAAACTTCTTATTTTTCGTATTTTTGCGAAAAATATTCAAACTTTCAATATGAATCAAGATTTGATCTACTCTGTTATAGTTCCTCTATACAATGAAGAAAAAAATGTACATCTTTTATTAGACAAAATAACTGATGTAATGCAAAATTACAAATACGAAATTATTTTGATAGATGACGCTTCTACAGACAATACAGTAAAAGAAATTTTGAAATACAATCATCCAAATGTAAAATTATTAGAATTTAAAAAAAATTACGGACAAGGTTCTGCATTAATGGCTGGTTTCGATGCTGCTATAGGAGACTATGTAATTACTCTAGATGGTGATTTACAAAACGACCCTATAGATATACCCATGATGGTAAAAACCTTAGAAGAACAAAATGCAGATTTAGTAGTAGGCAATAGACAAAAAAGACAAGATAATATTATCCGAACAATACCATCTAGGATTGCAAATTGGATTATTAGAAAATCTACTAAATTAGAAATAAAAGATCAAGGATGTGCATTAAAAGTATTCACAAATGAAACCGCAAAAGAACTCAACCTATATGGTGAAGGACATCGTTTTATAAGCATCTCTGCACACCTCAATGGAGCAAAAATCACCGAAGTAAATGTGAAACATCACCCAAGACAATTTGGAGTTTCTAAATACGGAATGAATAGAACTTTTAAAGTAATCAATGATTTACTATTAATTCTTTTTCAAAAAAAATATTCACAAAAACCAATTTATCTTTTTGGAAACATAGGTTTATCTATTTTTTTATTAGGTACTTTTATTAGCATTTATCTTTTATTTTTAAAAATATTTGGGCACGAAATAGGCCAAAGACCTCTATTGATTTTAGGTATATTATTTATCTTCATAGGTATACAATTTTTTACTACTGGAATAATAATAGATATGTTAATGAAAACCTATTTTGAATCTCAAAATAAGCGACCGTTCAACATAAGAAAAATTACAACTTTTGAAAAAAAATAAGATTAATAGATACTTAAAAAACATCGGTAAAATACTTATAAGTGTAATTTTACTGTATTTTGTTTTTCAAAAAATTCCTTTTCGGGAAGTGACAAAATTGTGGTCTAATATCAATTTCATTTATCTTTTGATTGCATCTTTGCTTTTTTTAGCCTCTCAGATTATTTCTACTAAAAGACTCGAACTATTTTTTAAGGCAAATAATTTTCATTTGAGCTTCTATAGCAATCTAAAACTTTATTTTATAGGAATGTTCTATAACTTTTTTATCCCAGGAGGAATAGGTGGAGACGCATTCAAAGTATATATTTTGAATAAAAATTTTGACTGGAATGCTAAAAAAATCACTTCTTCACTTTTTAATGACCGATTAAGTGGACTTTTAGCCATTTGCACACTGATTTTAGCGATTTCTTTCAATCTATTCGAAATAAAATATTTTCCTATCATAATTGTGTTAGAAGTTATCGGTATTTTTTTTACCTATTTTTTAACCAAAAAAATGTTTTCAAGCTATAGATTTATATTTTTTAAAGCTTTTTTCTACTCTATTTTAGTCCAAGTTTTACAAGTAATATGCTTTATATTTATTCTATTAAGTTTCAATGTCACCAACAATTTCAGTATTTATTCTGTAATATTTTTAGCAAGTTCCATATTAAGTTTAATTTCATTTGCAGGCATTGGCATTAGAGAAATGCTCTTTCTACAAGCGTCTAAATGGTTTGGCTTTCAGTCAGAGATTGCTGTTTCAGCCTCTTTAATTTTCACCATCATTACTGCATTTTTTTCACTATTTGGTGTGATATTCCAAATAAGAAAGTTAAATTTGAAACTTTCAATATTATGATGAATTTTATTAAAAACAATTTAGCTAATGCACTTACTCTCGGCAATTTATTTTGCGGAAGCATTGCCGTAATCCATATTATTAATAATGATTATCAAATTGCTGCAATATGCCTAGTACTATCGTTGGTTTTAGATTTTTTTGATGGTTTTGTTGCCAGAGCACTCAAATCTAATTCTAATCTTGGCGCTCAGCTAGATTCTTTGGCAGACATGGTAAGTTTTGGGCTGGTTCCAGGGTTGGTAATGTTGAATGCTTTTGCCAATAACGGGAATGAATTATTTGGAATTACACTTCCATTTGAGTTAAAATATTTTGGACTTTTCATCACACTTTTTTCTTGTCTTAGATTGGCAATTTTCAATTTAGATGAAGAACAAACCTACTATTTCAAAGGCCTTAATACCCCAAGTAATACGATTTTAATTTTTGGTATTCTTTATTTTTTAGGAGAATCTAGCAATCAATTTACAAGTGCATTTACCTTTAATTTTTCCAACGAAATTTTATTTATTTTCACCATTTTAAGTTCTTGGCTTTTGATTTCTCCGATTAAAATGATTGCAATGAAATTCAAATCCAAAAAATTAGAAGACAATTACCCAAAAGTTTTTTTGGTTATTGGCTCATTGCTTATAATGGCTATTTTCAGATTGGCAGGAATTCCTTTGGTAATCATATATTACATTTTAATTTCAATATTATTTCAAAAACAACTTAAATAAAATGAGGTATAAGATGCGAGTTACGAGGTAAAACTCAAAACTCCACCTTGTAACCCGCAACCCGTAACTCGTAACTCAAGTATGAACCTAAAACTCCACAAACCACTTTGTATTTTCGATTTAGAAACTACAGGAATTAATATTTCTAAGGACAGAATTGTAGAAATTTGTATTTTGAAGGTTTTTCCTGATGCTTCTAGAGAGAGCAAAACATGGTACGTAAATCCAGAAATGCCAATCCCTGCAGAATCTACCGCAGTACACGGAATTACAGACGAAGATGTAAAAGATTCTCCTACTTTTAAAGAACTCGCACCTAAAATTATCGATATGATTAAAGATTCGGATTTAGGTGGTTTCAATTCTAATCGATTTGATATTCCGCTTTTGGCAGAAGAACTATTAAGAGCTGGTTATGATTTTGATTTATCTAAGCACAAACCGATTGACGCACAAACCATTTTCCATAAAATGGAACCGAGAAATCTAAGTGCTGCCTATCAATTCTACTGCGGAAAATCTCTAGAAAATGCCCATTCTGCGGAAGCTGATACTTTAGCAACATTTGAGGTTTTAGACGCTCAGGTAGAAAAATATGCAGATTTGCCGAATGATATCGCGGCTTTGAGCGAATTTTCTTTTCATAATAAATTTGCAGATTTGGCAGGATTTATCGCTTTTGATGATAAAGACGAAGAAATTTTTACGTTCGGGAAATATAAAGGTCAAAAAGTGAAAGATGTTTTCACGAAAGATGTTGGCTATTTCGGTTGGATTCAAAACGCTGATTTCCCGCTATATACAAAGAAAGTTTTGACAAAAATTCAGTTGAGAAGTAAGTTTTAAGATTTTTTATACAATTCTTCACGCAATGGCGCAAAGATTTACGCAAAGAACGCAGAGTTTTGTAATTCTAGAGAAATAGCTTAACTTTTTTAAAAATTTTAACAACGTAAAAACATCCATCACCCAACATCTAACATCCATCATTTATGAAAATCATTTGCATCGGAAGAAATTACGCAGAACACGCCAAAGAATTAGGCAACGAAATTCCTGAAAATCCTGTAATTTTTATGAAACCAGATACTGCTGTATTGAAAAAAGGCAGTGACTTTTATCTACCAGAATTTTCTAATGATGTACACTACGAACTAGAAGTGGTAGTGAAAATTTCTAAAGGCGGAAAATACATACAAGAAGAAAATGCTAGCAAACATTATGATGAAATAGCTCTCGGAATAGATTTTACAGCAAGAGATTTACAATCTCAACTGAAAGGGAAAGGCTTACCTTGGGAATTGGCAAAAGGTTTTGACGGAAGTGCCGTGGTTTCAGATTTTTATTCAAAAGAAAATTTTGACCTTAAAAATTTAAAATTTCAACTCAAAAAGAATAAAGAAATGGTACAAGACGGAAATACCAATTTAATGTTATTTTCACCAGACCAAATTATAGCTTTTGTTTCACAATATTTCACCTTAAGAGTTGGTGATTTAATCTATACAGGCACACCAAAAGGCGTAGGAAAAGTAGAAGAAAATGATGAGCTAGAACTATTTTTGGAAGGCGAAAAAGTTCTTAGTCTCCGCATACAATAAATCATACAAAAATAATTGTGAAGGCTTGCTTTTTATTGTAACTTAGTTGTATCAAAAATCATATATCATGAAAAACATTGTATTACCTGTTGATTTTTCTGACACCACAGATGTCTTGATAGATGGAGCGGTGGATTTTGCTAAAGAAGTGATGGGAAAAATATGCTTGATACACGTAGCTCCTGCTGACATTGGGTTTGCGATAGGAGATATGGGATTTCAATACTTTCCTGAAATAGAGAAATCTGAAATAGCAGAAGAATTATCTGAACTTAATGAACTTCAAAAAAGAATAGAATCTAAAGGCGTAGGTTGCGAACATATTCTGAAACAAGGAGTCTCAGCAGATATTATTCTAAATTATGCTAAAGAAAAAAATGCAAGTTATATTGTAATGGGAAGCCACGGCAGAAGTGGAATTTATGATGTCTTTGTAGGAAGCCTTACCAAAGATATTACCAAAAACTCGCCTATTCCTGTTGTCGTAGTTCCTTGCCATAATTAAAAACTACTTTTTAAGATGAAAATTCCCGACACAAAGATGCGTCGGGAATTATTTTTATATACCAATCGAGTTCTAGAGATTACTCTACCTCTTTTGTATGGATTTCTGGATTATAATAATGGAACTTACCTTCTGTAGGAGAATGGTAATCCTTGTCTTTGTTATTACCCAAAACAGATACCAAAACATAGCACCAATAGGTAAAAATACCACTTGCTACAAAAAACAATATCCAATTCATTACGTTTCCTGCAAAGTCATAAAACCCGAAGGTAAACTTGAATACATCGCTTAAGAATAACCAAAAAGACGTCATTTTTATTTTATTTTAAATTAACTTTGCACAAAAATATAAAAAATGTTTAGATTACTATCAAAAGAAACCAATATTTTTTCGATACCGGTATATATTTTTTTACTTTTTTTATTAATTGCCTACTTTAATGTATTGAATTATAAAGAACTAGACCTATTTACAAATATTTTAACGTTTTGTGGTTTTGGCTTGGGGTATTTCATTTTTAATGCTATTGGACTGAATTATAACACGCATTTAACCTTGGTTTTATACAGCGTTTGTATTTTTGCAATTTATCCCGGAAATTTAGATATAGGAATTGCGATGTCATTATTTACGAACTCTTTCGTGATTTATTTACTGGCAAGTGATAATGAACATACCCGAAAAAACTCATTTTTAATTATAGGTTCTATTTTGGCAATTAATTTTATATTTCTTCCTACCACTTGGCCTATGTTTATTTTTGTATTTATCCATTTAATATCTACAGCAGATAGAATTGGACTTAATATTTTCAGGTATTTCTTTGGGATAATTATGGTTTTTGGGACTTATTTTGGGATTATGTATCTATTAGGTTATACAGAATTTAATGAGCAATATCTTCCGCTGGTATTAGACAAACTCGGTACAGATTTTTATCCTTTATATTTTTTAGCTCCTGTAGTTCTATTTGTGATGTATGCAATTTCTGATCATTTTGCAAACTTTAACAAAAAAAGCCCTAGAAGTAAATACCAATATAGTTTTTTATTATTTTTCTTCATTGCACAGTTGACTACTGTTTTTCTATATATGGGGAAATCTTATGAATATCTATTGCTTTTGGTTTTACCAAATGTAATTATTATAGCAAGAGGACTTAGATTTCTAAGAAAATACTGGATGAAAGAACTAGGATTTTGGGTGATTATTTTCAGTCTTTTAGCCTATAAAGCTGCGACATTTTTTTAAATAAATTAGATTATGATTCAAATAGATGATAAATTAATTTCTGAGGATATTTTTTCTGAAGAATTTGTATGTAACCTTTCTAAATGTAAGGGAATTTGCTGTGTAGAAGGAGATGCTGGCGCACCACTAGACCCAAATGAAACTGAAATTCTGAAAAGAATTTTCCCTAAAATTAAAAGCTATTTAAAACCTGAAGGAGTAGCTGCTATAGAAGAACAAGGTACGCATGTAATAGACATTGATGGTGATTTGGTAACTCCATTGGTAAATGGTGGAGAATGTGCTTATGTAATCTATGACGAAAAAGGAATTACCAAATGCGGGATAGAAAAAGCGTATGAAGAGGGCGTGGTAGATTGGCAAAAACCTATTTCTTGTCACTTATATCCTATTAGAATTACAGAATATAGAAATTTTTCTGCAGTTAATTACCACGAGTGGAGTGTATGCAGTGACGCTTGTACACTAGGCAAAGAATTACAAGTTCCTGTGTATAAATTTCTGAAAACACCTCTTATTAGAAAATACGGAGAAGAGTTTTACAATACCCTTTCTGAGGCCGCAGAAGAATGGCAAAGAGAATTTAACTCTTAAAGTCAGAATAGGTATTTTGTATCATAATGATGGAATCTCCTTTGTCTCTGTTGTTCATTTTAAAGATTTTAGTGGGGTTTCCATTTTCATCAAATTTATAACTGTAAACATTCATTTCGTCATTATTGATAATCTCTTTTACTAATCTTCGGTTGGTAGAATATATTAATTTTCGGGTAGATTTAAGATTATACATTTCACTTTCTTCTAAATTTACCAAACCATTTACATAATATTCTACCATCTTTTGCAAGACTTTATTATCTTTATAATCCACAGAAGATTTGGTATAGGTATTGTCGTTCACATAATTGCTGTAATTAACCATCGAAACCAATTCGTTTTTGAGAGATTTCTCTGTTTCGTTTAATAACCTTCCGTTTTTATCATAAGTATAAGAAGTTTTGGTAATCAATTTATCATTCATATAGAATTCCTTAGAAGATAGTTTCCCGTTTTGATAATAGAATTTTAAGGCTTCTGTTTGTTCAGAATTATGGTGTAAGGTTTCTATTCTTATCAACTGATTATCAATATTATAAAAATATTTATCTTCAGTAATGTATTCTCCGTCTTGATTTTTTTTGCTCTGTAAATATGTATTATAAAAGGTAAGAGTTTCTAGATAAACGCCTTTGTTGTAGTCTGCATTTGCCCATGTCTGTTTAGAAACCACTGTTTCGGTTTTCGGATTAAGCCCAAAATCCTGAGTGGTTGTTTTTTCTTGCGAAAAACCAAATAAAGAAGACAATAATACAAACAAAACAAATTTTTTCATCATCAATTGTTACTTATAAAGCTAAAATATATAGCGGATAAAACTTTAAAAATGTTAATTTGTCAAAGTTAGGAATAAAATATTTAGGAATATTATTTTCTGAAACCACTAGATTATTCATATCCTGAGAAATTTTCATACCAGATGTATCAATTTGCTTGCCATTCTCAAAAATGATAAACTGATAATCTGTATTAATTACAATATATTTCTTAGAAGGTGTATTATAAGGCTTCATTATAGAAAAATCTGCACTTGGTTTCATATTTTCTGCAATAGCAACTTCGCCATTATATGGATCAAAATAAATAAAATCTGTTTTATTCGGGCTTATAAAACTATTATTTAAATCAGGAGCTGGCGCGTTTGCCTGACTTTCCATTTTAAATTTCCCGTCTTCTGCCAACCTAACTTTATATGTAGATTTCGGGGTTTTATTTTCTGGTAATTGAGAAATATCTCCATTAATACCTTCGGTGAAATAGGGATTATATTCTGTACTTCCTGTGGTTTCTCCCTTAGTATAAGTTAATTTTCGAGAGTAATAAAATTTTCCTAAAACAGCATGATTCTCTCGAATTCTAATTACATTTCCGTATTGGTCTTTGCCTTCAATCCAAGCATCTTTGCGCATTGGTCTTTGTCCGTTTACCAAGCTTTCCTTTAGTTCAAAAACCTTTTCACCATCACTTGTAGAATAATTTTCGTAGGTATAAGTATAGTTTTTTTCGTCTTGATAAGAAGTGATTATATTTCTATTAGAAAGCTTGCCATCGTCAAAAATCTCAATTACAGAAGGTGTTCCGTCAGATTTATACTGATATTTATATTGCCAATGAAATCTTGGATTAGAAGGTTTTATTTCAGAAAGTTTTCCGTTTTTGTCATAGATAAAAGTAGAAACGTTTTCACTTGCTTTGTCTGTTCCGGTATTAACTTTAGAAAATTTCGCAGGTTTTCCTTTTTCATAGAAAAAATCTTGATAAGGACTAAGAGCTCCATCAAAAGTCTATCTTTCCTTTATAGAAACTATTTGATTTTGAGCATTATATTCATATTTCTTGATTTGAGAAAATCTATCCATATAATTATCTAAAACATAATCGTACTTCAACAAACCTTTTTCAAAAATTCTGATGTGTTTTTCTATCACTTTGTATTTACCTAATATTGTTAATAGAATCTATTTTTTTTATCTCTGGCTTTTGGGCAAAACAGAAAACAGAAAAGACAAAAAACAATAAGGTATAGCTTCGTTTCATTCTAAAAGTTTTTCATAGTCTAATTTATAAAAAATGTAGATATGATTCAGAAGCAAATTTCTGCATAGTCATGCGAAATAGTAATACGAAGAAGGGCGTATTTTTCAAATAAAAAAACTCCCAAATCATCTGATTTGGGAGTTGTATGTTTAAAATTTCTAAAGAATTATTTTTTAAGCTCTTCTAAGAATTTATCGTGAGAAATTTTAGTTTCTTTCTTTTTAGATTTTTCTAAGATCACTTCTTTTAGCTTGTTCATTGCTACTTCTTGAGAAATTTGTCTTACTTGCTCTTCTTGTTTCAGCATTTCTACAGCATATTTTTGCACTTCTTCTTGAGGAAGATTGTGAATACCGTACATTGCTAATTGATTGTTTACCAATACTTCTGCCTGAGCCAAAACATCTGCATAATCAATTTTCACCTCGTTATCGTTTAGTAATTTACCTTCGATGATTTGGTTTTTAATGATTTCTTTTTCTGCTTCTAAGATTTCTTGAGCCTGAGCTTCAGAAGTAATATTTTGATTAGAGAATAGTAACCATTTTACCAAGAAAGCTTCAGGAAGTTGAACTTTTTCATTTTCGCCAATTTTTTCTAAAATTTTGTTTACAAAATGTACGTCAGCGTTTTGTTGGAAATATTCGTCTAGTTCTTTTTTTACTCTTTCTTTTAATTCTTCTTCAGAATTAATGTTACCTTCACCATAAACTTTATCAAATAATTCTTGGTTAAGTTCAGCAAGATTTAGTTTGAAAATTTCTACTACAGTAGCTTCTAAATCTTCGTGGTGAATATGACCTAATTCGTGAGCATCATAGCTAAGGTCTTTTGCTAAATCTTCGTTCTCAGTCAATTGAGTTTTAGTTAACTTAATTACATCACCTACTTTGCTACCTTTTACTAGAGCAAAACCTTCTTTTTGCTCAGCAGAAACAGTAACTTGTTTCGGAGCGTGGTTGTGCTCTCCTTCTGCATCAGCTTCTACAACCTGAGCGATAGAAAGTGCTACATAAGAATCTTTAGTTATTTTTTCTTGAGCATCTTTATCTGCAAATCTTTTTTGCATGTTTTCTATGCTCTTATTGATTTCTTTTTCAGAAGCTTCTACATTATAGTGAGGTGCTTCGTAAGAAGATAAGTCAATAGAAAATTCTGGTTCATAACCAATTTCAAAACCTACAGAAATTTCATCAGCATTATAATCCAATTCATTCATTGGTACAGGTACTGGTTGCCCAACTAGTTTTAGATTGTTTTCTGTAACGTAGTTGTTAAGAGCTTCAGAAATTTGTTTGTTAATTTCTTCGAAAGCGATACCTGCTTCATATTGTTTTTTCACCATGCTTAATGGCACTTTTCCTTTTCTAAAACCAGGAACTGTAGCGTTTTTAGCATAATTGATCAAAGTTTTCTCTACTTTGTCTTTATAATCAGATTTATTTAAAGTTACTGTAAGCAAAGCACTTACTTCATCATGATTGGTTCTTGTAACGTTCATTTTGTTAAAAATTTTGAGTTGCAAAAGTAATGATTTTTTGCGGATTTACAACAACTTATATATCATTTTTATCATAAAAAAGCCACTAGAAAATTCTAGTGGCGAAGTCTGTGAAAGAAGTTCAAAAGAACATTGCACTATTGCGTTGAAATTAATCTAAACGCGCAACAAGTTTTTCTTTATAAATTCTATATTTTCCTAAAAATTGATTACCAACTTTGTGCTGATGTTTCTTCCCATATTAAACACACCTACTCTACCAGTTGCTAGATTTTCTGGAGCGTATTTTAATCTACTCAGATGATTTTGGTAGGCTACGTTTGCCAAATTCTCTCCGCTGATAAACAAATTGAAGAAATCTTTTTTACCAAAAGCTTTGATATTGGTACCAACTCCTACACTTAATAAAGTATAAGCTGGGGTAGAAGTTTCTGTATCAAAAGCACTAAATATATTATTCTGTTTAAAATAATGATCCACAGAAAATTTAGCATAAAATTCTGAAAACGTATTATTTACTTCTTTGAACTGTGTTTTTATTTCGCCTCTGTATTTAGGGGCAGGTATAAATGGTAAGAATTTTTCATTATCAGCACGATTATTTTGTGTAGCTCTTACATACGAAAATGAGTTTTCCAAATGCAACCAATCAAATGGATGCGGATGAATATCTACGAAAATTTCACCACCGAAAAGTTGCGCATTGCCCTGCGTAAATTTAAAAGCAGGAACCGGATTACTTGGATCTATAATTACATCATTTCCATTAGCATCTTGTAATTTTTCGGTATAAATATAATTAGAAATAAAGTTGATAAACGGCGTAAATTCAAAAGTAATATGGTCTGAATTCAGGAAATAAGCTACGTCTATCTGGTGACTAATTTCTGATTTTAGATTAATATCCCCTAATTCATATTTGAAAGTACCTTCGTGTACCCCATTTGAAGCCAATTCTGCAATATTTGGCGCTCTGAAACCTCTGGAAAGATTCACTTTTAGAGTAGATTGAGGATTCATCTGATAAGATAATCCTAGACTACCAGAAATTCCGTTGTAGTTTTTATTGAATTTAGAAAATTTCACATTACTATCTTCTAGCATTTCTTTAGAGTCCACATTTCTATTGTCAAATCTAAGACCTCCAGCTAATGTAAGATTTTCATTAAATTTTTTCTGAGTATATACAAAAGCTCCAATATCAAAGAAATTATAATCTGGGATAAGCGCTTCTAGACCTTTATTAGTATTAGACTGTTGCATACCTCCGATTCCGAAAGAAGTTTCCCAATTTTTAGATTCTTTTAGGTTGTATCTCACATTATAATTAAAGGTATTCAAATCAAAATACAGTTCAGTATCATTAGGATTGGTAGCATCACCAAACTCTCTTCTCTTGTTATTTTGGAAAGCAAAATCTGCATTGATGGTTCCGCTTTTTAACAAGAAATAATTGTTAGAAGTAAATCTCAAATGATTAATTTTTTGATGTGGAAAACCAGTTTTATAACCTTTATAATCTGTATCTGTAGCGGTAATCTCGTCTCCATTACCATTGATATAGGTAAATTTTCCGTCAGCATCTCTTTCTCCTTCAACTATGTTGAGCGTATTATTATAAGTACTGAAATTGAAATAAGAATGCCCCCAGTTTTTATTAATCCCAAGCATTAGGTTTCCGTCATTTTCTTTAAAACCAGAGTTATAAACCTTACCGTCATATTTATTTTCATAATTTCCTGCCATCTTGTTGGTAATTCTACCTTCCCAAACAAAACCATTTTTGTTTCCTCTGTTAGAAAAAGAGTTGGCTATCAAATTATTATTAGACTGATAATTGGTTTTTAATTGATTTTCTATTTTACCATCAGAAGGTGCTTTTTGTGAGATAAAATTAAGTACCCCTGCAATTCCGTCTGAACCGTACATTAAACTACCTGGTCCTTTTACGATTTCTACTTTTCCTACAGAATAATCGTCTATTTCTATACCGTGTTCATCTCCCCATTGTTGACCTTCTTGTCTTATTCCGTTTACTAGAGTAATTACTCTGTTATACCCCAAACCTCTGATTACTGGCTTAGAAATAGCAGCTCCAGTAGTAATTTGATTAATCCCAGGAATGTTTTTTAGTCCATCAATAATATTGGTAGAAGAATTTTGATTAATTTGGCTTTGATCTATTGATTTTATAACCACAGGAATTTTCTTAAGCTCAGAAGCTCTAGACACTGCCGTTACTACAACTTCTGCAATTTCTTTAGCAGATTTTTGCAATTCAAAATTAGCAATGGTATCATTTTTAACATCAATAGTCGCTAGAAAAGTACTATAATTGCTATGAGAAATTTCTACAAAATACTTTCCTTCTTTTAAATTTTCGAAAAAATAACTTCCGTTTTGGTCTGTAGTGGTATTCTTTTTTAAATCTGTAAAGTAAATAGAGGCGTTTTTTAAAGGTTCTTTATTATCACTATCTTTAATGGTTCCTGATAATTTGTATTGCGCCATTAATAAAGGTGTTGCAAGAAATATTGCACCAAAAAAACATATTTTTTTGATTAACATTTTTTAAATTATTTAGAATTAAAAACTTAAGGAATAGAAATATCTGCGAAAACCTCAGAAAAAGGTACGCACATATTTTTATGAATTCTAAATAGTATATGGTGGAGCTCTAAGAGACGAAAATAGAATTTCTGCCTTGATTGTGGAAACTAATTGTAGCTTCTCAATTTCTCTGTAAATAATTGGCTTATCAATCTGAAAATCTAATAATTGATGTATATCTCCTACTAGAACCTGAGAATTATGAATAGAATAACAGCCATCTTCGTTTCCATAAAAAATAGTTTTATTAGACGAAGAAGATTCTGTAAAGCTATTGCTATTTACATTAAAACCAGTGGTATGTTTATGAAAAAAACCTACTAATATGACAGAAAAAATGTACACACTTGCCAAAAAAGCAGATACAGATTTCTTATATATTAGAGTATTATTTTTCATTTGTGGCAAAAGTAAAAATAATTTTCTTATTAATGTTACATTAAATATGACCAAAAACATAATTCACGTATTCTTATATTTCGTAACTTTGCGTGTCAAAATAAAAAAAGTTATGGGTAACACAACGTTGAAAAAAATCGGAGTACTTACTTCAGGTGGAGACGCTCCGGGAATGAATGCAGCGATTAGAGCAGTAGTAAGAACTGCCCATTTCCATAAGATAGAATGTGTGGGAATACGAGGAGGATATACAGGATTAATAGAAGGTAACGTTACAAAAATGGGACCTCGCTCTGTGAGTAATATCATCAATTTAGGAGGTACTATTTTACGTTCTGCACGTTCTGCAGAATTTAGAACTCCTGAAGGAAGAAAAAAAGCTTATGAACAATGTGTAGCACACGGTATAGACGCTTTGGTGTGTATAGGTGGTGATGGTACTTTTACAGGAGCACTTAAATTTAGTGAAGAATTTGGAATCAAAGTAATTGGTGTACCTGGCACTATTGATAATGATATATTTGGTACAGACTTTACTATAGGATATGACACAGCTCTTAATACAGCTATTGATGCTATAGATAAAATTAGAGATACTGCTACTTCGCACAGCAGAGTATTCTTTGTAGAAGTTATGGGTAGAGATGCTGGTTTTATCGCATTAAATAGCGGAATTGCTTCTGGTGCGCTAGACATCTTAATCCCTGAACAAAAAGATGGTTTAGAAGAATTATTCGAAACCTTCGAAAAAGCTCAAAAAAGAGGAAAAACATCTAGTATTATTATCGTAGCAGAAGGTGAGCAACTAGCTTCTACTTATGATTTGGCCAAAAAGACCAAAGAAAAATTCCCTGATTATGATATTAGAGTATCTATTTTAGGGCACATCCAGAGAGGTGGCGCACCTAGCTGTGCAGATAGAGTTTTGGCAAGCAGATTAGGGTTTGGTGCTGTAATTGGTCTAATGAAAGGGCTTACCAATGTAATGGCAGGTATTAGATCAAACGATTTAGTATTTACGCCAATAGAAGATGCTATATCAAAACATAATGAAATAAACCAAGACTTACTACAGATTTCCGAAGTACTGGCAATGTAAGTCAATCAATAAGTATTTAACAAAATTTTAAAAATTTAGAATATGTCAACAATTAAAGTAGGAATCAACGGATTCGGTAGAATTGGTCGTTTAGTTTTCAGAGCAATGACTGAAAGAGAAAACATCGAAGTAGTAGGAATTAATGACCTTATCGATGCAGAATATATGGCTTATATGCTAAAATATGATTCAGTACACGGTAAATTTAAAGGTGAAGTTTCTGTAGAAGGAAATAACCTAGTAGTAAATGGTAAAACTATTCGTGTAACTGCTGAAAGAGATCCTAATAACTTAAAATGGAATGAAGTAGGCGCTGATTATATCGTAGAATCTACAGGTCTTTTCTTATCTAAAGATACTGCACAAGCTCACATTAATGCTGGTGCAAAAAAAGTAGTTCTTTCTGCTCCATCTAAAGATGATACCCCTATGTTTGTAATGGGTGTAAACCACACTACACTTACAGATGATGTAAAAATCTTCTCAAATGCTTCTTGTACTACGAACTGTCTAGCTCCACTAGCAAAAGTAGTTCACGATAACTTCGGAATTCTAGAAGGTCTTATGACAACTGTACACGCTACTACAGCTACTCAAAAAACTGTAGATGGTCCATCTTTAAAAGATTGGAGAGGTGGTAGAGCTGCTCTTACCAACATTATCCCTTCTTCTACTGGTGCTGCAAAAGCGGTAGGTAAAGTAATTCCTTCTCTTAATGGTAAATTAACTGGTATGTCTTTCAGAGTTCCTACAGCAGACGTTTCTGTAGTTGACCTTACTGTAAGATTAGAAAAACCAACTTCTTATGACGAGATTGCTGCTGCTATTAAAGCTGCTTCTGAAGGAGAATTAAAAGGTATCTTAGGATATACTGAAGATTTAGTAGTTTCTCAAGATTTTGTATCAGATGCTAGAACTTCAATCTTTGATAAAGATGCTGGTATTATGCTATCTCCTACGTTTGTGAAATTAGTTTCTTGGTATGATAATGAGTGGGGATATTCTAACAAATTAACAGATTTGTTAATTCACTCTGCATCTTTGTAATACTAAAAATTACTTATACATCTAAAACTCTCGATTTTTTCGGGAGTTTTTTTATGAATTATAGTTAATTATCTTATTAAAAATAAAAAGAGATTTGCTATTTTTGATAAACTATCTTAACATTTTAATTATGAAAAAAATCTTCCTTGTACTTATCCTTCTTTTCCACTTCTCTCATTTTACTGCCCAAAATATAAATCTAAAAGAGATTAAAAAGGAAATAGAGAATCCATCTTCTCAGTATAATCTAGAAAAAATTCTGTTTAAGTACAAAGGATTACCAATTCAGTTAGATAGCATAGAAGCCAGATACTTATATTATGGAATAAAATCTACCGTTGATTTAAAAAAAAGTGAAGAACTACGCACGCAATTCAAAAAAGAAGACCTAAAAAAATCTCTAGAACTGGGCGAAGCAATGTTAAGTGATAACCCTACAGATTTAGAAACCATAAGTGTAGTAATGGAATGCTACTACAGACAACAAGACAGCAGTACAAAACTTAATCATTATTCTAATCAATTTAGAAAATTAGTAGATGCAATGTTGTCTTCTGGTGATGGCAAGTCAGAAAAAACTGCTTTTTTGGTAAATTCAGTTTCAGACGAATATATTCTTCTGGCAATTCTCAGAAAAAACACATATCAAATGAAAAGAACCTCAAAACCTTCTAAAGAAGGAATGTATGACATTTGGGATGATAATGGTAATAAAACATACATCAATGTAATTTATGATATGAAATTCTAAAAAAAGCCTTCCAAAAATTTATTTGGAAGGCTTTTTAGTTATAATTAATTTGAATTATTATTTAATAATCATTTTAACGGTAGAAGTACCCTTGTCTGAATTTAATTGTAAAATATATAATCCAGATTTTAATCCAGAAACGGAAACAGCTTCATCTCCACTATCTTTTGATAATCTCTGAGTTTTTAATAGTTTCCCAGATACATCTAAAATACTTAGCATACCATTTTTAGCATTATTAAGTCTTACTTGTGCCACACCATTTACTACAGGATTTTGCAATAAAGTTAAATTAGCTTTATTATTTTTAACCTCATCAGTAGATAAATTATTTACTAATTTTACAAAAGTAGAACTTGTAGGGTCCCATTCATACCAAGAGTCTTGAGTTACATTCACAATATCACCAGTCTTGGTTACTCCTAAAGTACCAGTAGAATTTCCATCTCTGAATAAGAAACTTACTTGGCTAACATTCGGGAAAGTATATTTAAACCAACCTGGATTATCCACATCTGCAGTCATATTTATAGGAGTTCCCCAAGTTGCAGCAGGAAGAGCAGTTGTAGGCGCATAATCCCAATAGTGAATTTTTGGCAACGGCCAATTAGGCGTGGTTGTAGGTGGTTTAAATCTAACTACCACATCTTTTGCAGTCTTAAACTCGTAGTTCCTTTCTAAAACACCAGAACTTAATCCAAGATTATCGATAGCAATTGCTTTAACTGTAGTATTAGTTGAAACAGAAAAAGCTCCTGTATATTTAGTAGAAGAAATGGTAGGATCAGAACCATCCGTTGTATAATAATAAGTAGGAGTTGTTGTCAAACTATCATCAGAACCATTAATAGTAATAGACTTAGGCGTTCCAGCGGCAAATACTCCTCCAATAGGAGTTATATCTACAACAGGCGGAACATTTATAGCTGTTTTTAGCCAAACTTCATAGTCAGTACCAGAAGCTACTGAAACCCAACCCGTACCAAATGGAGACCAAGAATTTGAACCTATTTTCATTGCAATTACAGGATCGGTATCAGAGGATCTTTTTTTGATATATGCAGCGTATAAACCAACCCCTGATTGATCAATTGTAACTGAACTCCAAGCATCTATGCCAGCTGTTTTTCTAGCAATCATCAATTTATTTATTGCCGCAGCATAACCCGAAGAATAATTTCTTGTTACCCCATCTTTAGTATAAGAACCTCCATAGTAATGCGGGGCAAACACACAAGGGATACCAGGATGTGTCAATATATAAGCGTAAGCTTTTGGTATGTTATTTCCCAAAAAAGCTTCTTTGCCAACAAAAGTGTCATGATTATCTACAAAAGTCACTGCTTTTTCTGCATATCCAAATTGACCGACTAAACCTGCCATCGAACCAGAATTATTAAGCGACGAAAAATTATTAGTTGCTATCTGCAATGGAATTCCATTTTTCGTTTCCGTAGATGTTACAATAATTTGGGATAACGTATAATATGTTGAAAAATCAAAAGCACCAGATACTGTAGTACTAGAATTTATACCTCCAGCATAGGTTCCATCAATCCAATTTTTGAGATTAGTTGCATTGCGATCCCAATTTTCTCCTACAGAATAATATGGTTGACTAGCTTGTATATAATTTCCAAAATAAACAGGAGCAAAACCTTTCGCTACATCCCATCTCCATCCTTTAAAACCTAAAGCTTTTAATCTAGACAAAAAATCTTTTACTCCGTTTTGAACGGTAAGATTAGTATGGTCTAAATCTCTAGAACCTTTAAACTCTTCTCCAGTATCAAGAGCTCCAGATGGTCTGCATCCTGTATAAACATTAGCAGGATTTGCAGCATCATCATTACTACAAATCGTTTCACACCCCCAAGTAGGATTGGTAAAATCCGTCCAATTTTTTGTACCATTTCTGTGATTAACTACAACATCTGCAATAGGATAAAGACCTCTTGCATTCATATTAGCAAGCATTTTTTTTAATTGAGCTTCTGTACCCCAAGATGTTTTAGAAAAATTGAACCATTCTGTAGGAAAATAACCTACATCTCCTGTTGAAGCACTTGGTGGTGGTAACCAAATCATATCTACTCCATTTGCTTTTAAAACGCCAGTTCTTGCGTTATAAAATTCGTACAAACCTCCTTCGTTTGACACTCTGGTTTGTGCAAATTCATCCCACCCGAAAGATTGGAACATAATATCATCCAGATAATCTTGCGCTTTCATACTCGCGTTTGCTAATAAGAACGCTAGCATTATTAGTAATTTGTTTTTCATATAAGAATGTTTTTCAAGTGGGTAAAGATAATAAAAGTCTATGATTCTCAATATTTTTATTTAATGATTTTTATAATACAAAACATTTTTTAACCACAAAAGAGACAAAAAATATCGGTTACTTATATCGTTAACCAAAATTTGTTCTATATTTTGTTTTTAAATTACTTCCAAAATTATCCAAAACAGCTCTTTTAATATAACTCATAACTTCTTGTTATTAAGATTTACCTTGCAAATACATTTCTTTTTTTGAAAATAGCGGAATTCAATTGACTTAATTTACATTAATTGCGTCAGTTAATTGACGGAATCTACATTAATTGCGTCAGTTGAAATATATTCTTGATGAAAATTCCAAAAATCAGTCAAATAAAAACTATTCATTTCATACAAATTTTTATTGCCCGAAAACTTAAAATATTTAGATTTGTGAAATGAATAAAACTCAATTTCACTTATATCTTTTTACAAAAATCCCGATTTCTTGGTTGGCTGGTGTTCGTTTGAAACAATTGAACGATGATGTTTGTATTACTACTGTAAAATTTGGTTGGCTCAATCAAAATCCTTTCAATTCTATGTTTTGGGCAGTTCAAGGGATGGCGGCAGAATTTTCTACAGGTTTTCTTTGTGCCGAAAAAATTAGAAAATCTGGTAAAAAAATCTCTATGCTCGTCGTAAAAAATGAAGCCGAATTTACCAAAAAAGCGGTCGGAAGAATTACTTTTTCTTGCAATCAAGGGAAAGAATTAGATGCTGTTTTGCAAAGAGCAATAGAATCTGGAGCTGGACAAACATTAACGATGTTTTCTGAAGGCAAAGACGAAAAAGGTGATTTGGTTTCTAAATTTGCTTTTACGTGGAGTTTTAAAACTAAAAATTAATTTTTTTAACCACAAGAGATATAAAAGATTTTAAACGTTTTAAGTAAATCAAAAGAAAAAAAGTGATACAAGATGCTTTTTTTTACCTTTGAAATTCTTTTTTTTAAATTATTTCTTTTGTCTCTTTTGTGGTTAAATTATTTTCACTAATTTAGTTTTTAAAGACTAAAACCTATTTTAATGCTTCTTGATTTATTTTTCCCGAATCGTTGTCTTCAGTGCAATTCTATTATTTCTAAAGACGAATTGGTGTGTGAAATTTGTGTTCCTCAAATTAAATTTTCACACTATAATTTCTACGAAGAAAATCCTTTGAAAAACCGTTGTAAATTGCTTTTTCCTGTAGAAAATGCTTTTGCGCTGATGGAATTTGAACAAGAAGGTCTCAGCAGAAAAATTATTCATCAACTCAAATATCATTCTCAAGAAAAAGTAGGGAAAATTCTAGCTGATTGGACCGCTGAGAGATTACAATTTCAAGAAGACAAACCCGATATTTTGGTTACCGTTCCGCTTCATCCTAAAAAATTAAAAAAGCGAGGATATAACCAATTGCATCTTTTTGCAAACACACTTTCTAAACATTGGGGCATTCCTCATCAAGAAAATTTTTTGAAAAGAAATTCTTATCAAAAAGCACAAGCCAGAAAAGATAAACTTCACAGATTAGAAACCAAATATGATTTTTCTGTTACGGAAAACCTACACGGAAAACATTTTTTATTGATAGATGATGTTTTTACCACAGGAAATACGATGAATGCCATTGCTTGGGAAATTCTAAAAAATCCAAGTAATAAAATAAGCGTTTTGGTAATGGCGATTGATGTGTAGAGGTTTAAAAAATAAAAACTATGTAAATTTAACATTGCGTTCCAACGGAACGCTTAATTATATTGATTATTCATTTTTACACACATTACGTTCCTACGGAACAATTGAAAATCTGCACAATCTGCGATATTTTTTTGAAAAATTTTATTCAGAGCGTTTTTATCTTCCGACTTCAAACAATATTCACCTCTCTTTCTAATTCAATTCCATATTTTTCTTTTACAGCATCAATAATCATTGTTGAAAAATCGTAGATTTCTTTACCAGTTGCTTCGCCAGTTGCGTTGATAATGACTAGAGATTGTAATTTATGAGAAGCTACATTTCCGATTTGTTTGCCTTTCCAACCTGCGTTTTCTATGAGCCAACCAGCAGGAACTTTTACAAAATTTCCATTCGCATAACCTTGAATTTCAGGAAATTGATTTTTTAAATTTTCAAATTGTTCTAAAGGAATTGTTGGGTTTTTAAAGAAACTTCCAGCGTTGCCAATTTCAGAAGGATTTGGTAATTTGCTTTGTCTGATATTAATTACCGCTTTTGCAACATCTTGAATCGTAGGATTTTCTATTCCTAAATTTTTCAACTCGGCTGAAATAGCGCCGTATTCTGTTTTGATATGATGATTTTGGGTGGTTAACTTAAACGTAACTTCCAAAATAATGTATTTTCCTTTGGCAGAATTTTTAAAAATAGAATCCCTGTATCCAAATTTACATTGCTCTAAATCAATAATTTCCACTTCTAACGTTTCTGTATTTAAAGCTTTGCAAGAAACAAAATGATCTTTTATTTCGGTTCCGTAAGCTCCAATGTTCTGTATTGGACAAGTCCCAACATTTCCTGGAATTAAAGAAAGATTTTCTAAACCGCCATAATTTTTAGAAATGGTGAATTGTACAAATTCGTGCCAGTTTTCGCCAGCTTTTGTGGTTACTAAAACGTGATTTTCATCTAAAATTTCTTCTGAAATACCTTTTAAATTGAGTTTAATTACCAATCCTTCAAAATCTTTGGTAAAAAGCACATTACTTCCTCCACCAAGAACTAAAATAGGTGAATAAGAGAATTGCAGCGTTTCTTTAAGTTCTTCTAAAGAATGCACCTCTGCGAAATATTTGGCTTTGGCTTCTACACCAAAAGTATTAAAGGTTTTTAAGGAAAAATTTTCTTGAATATTCATTGATGAGATTCGTGTTTCGAGATACGAGTTAATTTTACAAATTTACGGAAAAAATTTCCCTCTTTCAGAGGGGTGGCAAAAATTTGGAAAATTTTTGACGGGGTGTAATCATTAATTAAACTTAAAATTTATGAAAAATATCCATCTTCTTGATAGGACTGCATCCTATCCTTTATTAAATCGCCACTTCGCGGCTCAATACATTTTTTTTTAAATTTTACCAATCCTTTCTTTTTTTAAGCGAAGTAATATGCGCTAAATGATGATTACAATGCCAAGCGTAGATTGCAATATTGGTTTGTAAAGTAAATTCTTTGTTATGTTCTGGATGGATAAATGTTTTTTGTAAATCTTCATCAGAAAGGGACTTTAGAATGG